>AMWB02029163.1_pt1 | contig 116399 bp, 89 predicted proteins | sample 200311 | NCBI WGS metagenome assembly AMWB02 (sample SAMN02737377, study PRJNA173069) | bioreactor metagenome | biome: anode biofilm in microbial fuel cells | place: USA: California | collected 2010-12-16 | reverse complement strand
GTGGGGGCGGAGGAGGTAAAGGAGGATCAAGTGGCGGCGGCGGTGGTGGCGGCGGCGGTTATGGAACTGTAGGAGGAAATGGAGAGAGTTCTCCTAATACTGGAGGGGTTGGTGGAACAACTTATGGAACCGCAGACCTAACCGCATCAATTTTTCTCGGATCGGGTGCTGGCGGTGGTGGTTCTGATGATAATGATGGAAGTTATGGGGGCCAAGGAGGAGACGGCGGAGGGATTATCATAATCTCAGGCCGACAAATCACAATTACAGGTAACATAACTTCCCCAGGAGGCAATGGTTCAGGAGGAGAAGGTTCTGGATCTGCGGGGGGTGCAGGTGGTGGAAGTGGAGGTGCCATTCTTCTTACAGGATACAACGTGTCAATGGGCGCATCAAAAGTAACCACTCCAGGGGGACTCGGTGGTGATGGTGACCTGGGCGGTTACGGAGGTGCTGGTGGAAAGGGCAGGATCCAGGTTGGTTACTGTGAATCATACACAGGTGAAAGTAATCCGGTTTCATTAAAAACCAATATTATTTGCCATTTCGCGGAGCAGGAAGAAACCGAGCCTTACACAACAACCAGACTTGCAATACCAGAATCCATTACTACGTCCAAAACCTATGCAGTGCAATACGGCCGGCGTCTGATCTTCTCAGAAGCAGGAGATCAGACCAGCGTAATACCGATACCTGCAGGATTGCTAGATTCCGCAGAATTGGACCTACTGATTAGCGAAGTTGGCGTGGGTTCACTCGCGATAGCAATGGATGTCGGGAATGATGGATTGACCGATTACATATGGTCAGGTGATGTGAGTAATCTTAAATCCCTTGAAAACATTGAAGTAAAAGAAACAATTAACCGATGGTGGCTCAATTCAAGCAAACAATTGAGCGGTGAAATAAGCATTCCTGTCAAGATCAGCCTCAGTAAACCAGGGCAGGTATTGATCACTGATCTACAAGTTACCAAAGCTGCGAGTGCTTATGGATCAATACGCATGGAAAGCGGAAACTACTCTTCTGTGCTGCTCGATTACAAAGCGAATAGTACTAATGGAAAACTTTCAGTTGCCCTGGATATCGGCGATGACGGAACGATTGACGATGGACGGAGAATTGAAACACCTCTCAATCCTCAACGAATTACTTCGGCAAACCTGGCTGTCTCCGTTAATGCGTATCTATCCGGTTCGACGAGTTTTGTTGATGTGCCAGTTCGTATTTTCTTCACCGGTTGCGATGACGTGGAGATTACAAATTATCACTCAACCAAAACCGGTACATTGGATATTAGCACAAGTGCTACAGATATTGTATTACCCGGATATGAACCTGTTGAAACAAGCATCGTTCCAGTTTCTGGAACCATCCATAATAACGGCAACCTGCCAACGGGATACTTTACAGCCAGCTTCTATGCATCCACGGCGGAGTTTGGGGATTGGTACATTGGCAGCGCGCTTTATCCTGCACTGTTGCCGGGTCAGGCAGCAACGAGGGAAATTCAATGGAACACTTCCGGTTTCTCGGGATCAACAACCGTCAAGGTAATTGCTGATCCTTATGAACGCATAAAGGAATCAATAGAGGATAATAATCTCGCGCAAAAAACAATTTATATTCGCACACGTCCGGATGTATCTACAACCGGTATAACCTTCTCAAACGGCGAACCAGTACTCAATGAGCAGATAGAAGTCACCCTGGATGTATCCAACCTGGGCGAAACCGACGCCGGTCAAATGACCACAACACTCTATGATGGAGAACCGGAGAATGGCGGTGAGTTGATCGGTGATCAAATTACTGCAATCCCTGCTACAAACAATGCGCAATTGACCCTCCCCTGGCAACCGGTAAAAACCGGATGGCATCGCCTTTACGTTCAGACAGACACAAATCAACAGGTTGATGAATTTGATGAAGTCAATAACACCTATTGGCAGGATGTTTATGTCGGTCTCGCAGGACCTCTCCTCATTGATAGCGGGAGCGAAGCGGATGCTGCATATTCAGTGGAAAATGGTTTTGGTTTTGTTGATACCAATCTCCCTGATGTCACCACAACCTGCGGATCCGGGTCTTTACCCGAAGAGACAATCAGACTTGATCCGGAAGGAAGGATCCTGTATCGATTCGACCATCTGCTGCCCGGTCATTTCTATCATCTTGACGTAACTATGGTTGAATGTGATAGCGCTGGTAGACTGCAGTACATCATGGTGGATGAGAATCGCTTTACTGATCCAATCGATCTTGAAGATGGTGAAATCCATAAGCTTTCGCTGCGCCTGGACCCGGCATTTTACTCAGATCGTTCGATCACTGTGGCAATCGCAACAGACGGTATCGACGGCGCTGTTATCAGCGAAGTCAATCTGCATGATATTGATTACCGCTACGCCGACTCCGGTGGAAGTGCGGATCCTCAATATCCGGGCAACCAGGGATATGGCTGGTTGGAAGGTACAGCCTCAACAACTTATGGAGCCCTTCCGTATCAAAGCTTGCGCATCGATCTGAGTAATAACGATATGCGATATCGGTTCGATGATCTCGATCCGAATAAAAAGTACAATGTCCACTTCACTTTCTGGCAGCCTCAAGATAAAGGGCGGATCATGGACATCCTGGTTGATGGTGCATACTCAGGACTGACTGTAGACACCAGCGACTACCTCAAGCACCAGGAAGTCATTTCAATTCCCTCCGATGCATACCAAACAGACGGCTCAATTATTGTCAGTATGTTGCGCACGAATTCCGTTATTGGGGCTATGGTTAATGAAATCGCTTTAGAAGAGGAGACTAGCTCGGCAATTTATTCACCAAACAAAACCCCGGTTGCAAATGCCGGTCCGGATCAATCTATGGACACGAACGTACCTGTTACTTTGGACGGGAGTGGTAGCAGTGACCCTGATGGAAACACTCCATTGACTTATGCATGGACCCAAACCGCAGGAATCTTGGTTACACTGAGCGACAACACTGCAGCCAATCCTACATTCACTGCACCTGGAGATCCAAGTACACTGATGTTCTCGTTGATCGTGACGGATAGTCTGGGCAAATCCTCGGTGGCGGACAAGGTGAAAATTACCGTGAATAACCGGGTCCCTGTAGCGAACGCAGGTCCAGACCAATCAGTTAATGTGTTATCGACTGTAACACTGGATGGGAGTGGAAGCAGCGATCCTGATGGGGATATCCCCTTTGCTTACAATTGGACACAAACTGCTGGCGCTTCAGTGACACTCAACAACCAGACTACTGTCAATCCAACCTTCACTGCACCAATTGATCCAGGGACTTTGAAGTTCTCCCTGGTTGTGACGGATAGTTTCGGGTTGAATTCCGCCCCTGATGAGGTGGTCATTACCACAACTAATCAGGGACCAGTGGTTAGCGACATACCTGATCAGGAAATCTTAGAAGGTGGTAACTTTACTCCTATAAGCCTGGATGAGTATGTTTCCGACGTCGATGATCCTGATTCAACGATCACCTGGTCTTACTCAGGTAATACAAACCTGAATGTGAGCATCATCAATAGAGTGGCCATCATAACCGCAAAAACAACGACATGGACAGGATCCGAAACCATCACATTCAAGGCAACGGATCCGGGTGGCCTGTATGATGAAGATACAGTCACTTTCTCGATTCTTCCTCCGAATGAAGCACCAATTCTTTCATCGATCAGTCCAACCTATGCTTACACATACATGGAAGATTTACCGCTCGTACTTCATGTGTTTGGAGAAAACTTCATCGATGGATCGCTAATCCGATGGGATGGGGTTGACCGAACAGATACGGTTTTCGTCAGCGAGACTGAGATTTCAATTGATCTAACGGAGGTGGAACTTTCTAATCCTGGAGCTGTGGAAATCTCCGTGTTTACTCCAGCACCGGGCGGCGGGGTATCAGAAACCATTGAGTTTGTGATCGTTGGAATATCACCCACTTACGAAGAAAAGTTAACCTCCAGTAAAGTGAAGTTGGATTGGGGTGATATCCCTGAGGCTACAGCTTACAAGATCAAAGTTTCCACAAAACCGGATTTCAGTGTTTTGTTATTGAACATGAAAACAACGACCTCTGAGCAATTCCTCGATACCTTCCTGGCTTACGATAAAACATACTACTGGAAGGTCCGTCCAATATTTGGAGATGTTAAAGGGAGTTGGTCTCCAGTGTTTAGATTTGTCTCCATGGATCAATTGGCTTCACCTTCACTAGTCTCACCGCCACACAAAGAGTACGTCAATTCGCCTGTCGCGCTTGAATGGACACCGGTGGAAAACGCAGTTCAATACAAGGTAGTGGTTGCCACAGATCCAGCTTTTGTAACAAAGGTGGCGAAGGAAACACTAGCCTTTACAACCACAAGCGTTGCACTCCCAGCTGGTAAGTATTTCTGGCGGGTGCGGGCAATCGATGCGTATGGTGCAAAGGGTCCTTGGTCAGAGGTTCGAATATTCAAGATACTTGCAGAATAAATCCAATGAAATATTAATAGACGAGTGCCCGCGCAGATAGACTACTCGGGCACTTGTCACAATTGCTTAATTATTGAAATTGATAAACCAGTAAGCAGTATCTTATATCTAAGAAAGTAAGATTACCTGTCCAAATCTTATTTAACCATTTTCAAATATTTAGGTCGCCTTTCCTTGCTTCACTGTTTGGTACCTTAAGTGCAATTAGGGTACAAAACAGTGGACAATATGGATGTGGTGGATGTTTTAATCCTCATATATTGGATAATGTGGACACTATCCCACCACATATACGGTGAATTCTACTAGTTCTGCCCCTATAATTCAGTAGGCTCGGAGTTCCCTAGACTGACCGTCACACCGTCCCGGTGTCCTTCGGGAGGGCAGACAAGTCCCCGGTGGATCACTAGATATAGGATGCAATTTATTTGCGGTTTCGAGTTTTGCTGATGAGACATGCAACCTTCTCGTAGAGTCCGTTTAAACTTCCACCACCCCCACCTTGCCCATATCGTCCAGGAAGCAGATGCGTACCCTCGTCGACTCCCCCAACAGCGTCTCTATCGCACCCGCATACCGGCGCATCTGACTCGCATACTCTGCCACCAGTTCATCCCGGTGAGCTTCACTATAGATTGCGTCCGTCTTGAAGTCTACGATCTGCCAACCATCCTTATCCCTGTACAACAGGTCGATGTACCCGGTCTCGGTATGATCACCGACCATACGCGAGTAAGGAACTTCATGGTATTGCTCGGCTGCCTCCTCGATCTCGTTCCGGATGGGGTGAGATGCGACCCGCTTCAACAACTCAACAGCCTCATCCACCGCCGCCTGCACCTGGACCTCGGTTGCCAGCCCGGCATCGAGGGCGGCAGTTCTTAATAAGATATCTAACCTGGCATCGCCCGGGAAAATCCAGCGCTGGATCGCTTTGTGGACTAGGTTGCCGATCACATTTTTGGGGATCCATCCTGCGCCACCGGTTGCACGTAAGTCCTGAAGTGCAGTTTGTTCTTCTACTTCCTCATGTTCCACGTCCAACGGTGGATATAGCGGTGCCAGGTTGACCTCAGGCACCTGGTCCTCCTCAACCGCAGGCAGGTTCACTGTTGGCACTGCCATCTCCGGCAGCAGGCACCAGGCCCGCAGCGGATGACCAGCATTGGAAACACAATCCACCACTCCATTCTCAGAATCCAGAAATGCACCAAGATTCAGCCCGGCTGCGTTCGTGAGGTCATCCGCCCATTCCCTTAGTTTGATCCCACCATCCTCGCTTACTGTAGCACTGGTTGAAATGACGAGTTTTGATTTAGCGCGGGTCAGCGCTACGTAAAGCAAGCGGAGTTTTTCGCACTCGTCCTGGTCTTTGTCAACATACTTTGCCACCTTATAAAGCATCGGTGCGGGATCAAGATTGAGCGTGACGCCCAAATCGTTGGATAGATAAAATCCGGGACTGGTGAATCTTCCTGCCCGGCTGGCATCTGCCAGCACAACCACCGGAAATTCCAATCCTTTTGATTTGTGGATCGTCATCAGGCGAACCGCGCCCTGGGCTTCCGCTGGTGCTTCTCCTTCACGCGCACCAGCATCGTTCAAAGTGGCCAGCATGTCCAGGAAGTTGCGCACATTAACTTGCTGGCTGACCTGCGCGTCTTCCAACAGCTTATCAATATTCCGCCATAACCGTCCGGAGGTGGAGCCGGTGTCCTTGTTATCAGATTTGCGATCAGCGGTCGCCAGAATAGCCCGGTAATCCACAGCATCCACAATCTTTTTGACCAGCCCTGCCACCGGCACCCGATCGACCAGGGGCAGGAGTTCGTTGAGGATATCAATGGTCCGTTTTGCTTTGTGTTGATCGCTCTCTGAGAGCGTGTCTATATCACCCTGCAGCGCAATCCAGTAGGGTTGACCGCCCTGGCCCAGCAGATACAAAGCAGCGTCGCTGAGCCCAAACGCGGGAGAGCGCAATAACCCGGCAAAGGACAAGTCGTCAAGGGGATCTGCCAGGGCGCGCAGGATGTTGACCAGATCACGTACTTCCGGGCGGTCATAGAAGCCCCTTCCCGCAACTGTGACAAAGGGAATCCCGGCACTTTCAAAAGCGTCCTCGTATGCTGGAAAACCGGTCGCCGCTCGGAAGAGCAGGGCAACATCGTCCCAACGCTTGATCTGCCCCTCCAGTTTGAGCTGCACCAGGCGGGCAGCCAGGGCACGGGCAGCCACAGGTCTGGAAGACTCAGTGTCCTCCCCACCCCCGATCACAAATTCCACATGCGGAGCCTTGTAGCCCTCATGTGGAACCTTCTCACAAGCGATAAGGGAGGTATAAGGAACATAGTACTTACGGTCTGGATCGACCTCTGTACCGATGATCGCGGAAAGCAATTCACCAGTGAGGTCAAGCAAGGGTTCATGCGCGCGGTAGGTCATATCCAGGTCGATCCTCAATCCGCCTTCCTCACGAATGCGTTCCTGCTCATCGCTAAAAACAGTAACGTCCGCCCGCCGGAAGCGGTAAATGGATTGGCGCATGTCGCCCACAATGAACAAGCGTCCAGGTGAACCTGTCAGTGCGCGGATGATGTCGCGCTGGCGCTGATTGGTATCCTGGAACTCATCGACCAGGACGTAATCAATCTCCCCCTGCCAGCGTGCGCGAATCTCCGGATGACGCAGCAATTGCTGCGCGCCGTGTTCCAGGTCATCAAAGTCCAACGCCTGCTGCGCATCCAGCTGCTCTTTATAAGAATGGTGAACAATGTTGAATGCTTCCCGCATCAGTGGGAGCAGTTCTTCGAAAAAGCCTTCCACTTCCATGGAAGGGGCGGCATCCTTAGAATCTTTTCCACCGGTCAGTGGATTGAGTAACTCGTCAAACAAGGCTTTTAATTGATCAAATGAGTCTTTGACCAGGCTCCCTTTTTTACCACCGCGTTGCGTTAATTTTTCACGTCTTATCTGATATAGATTAATCGCACAGGAAATCGGATCCCCACTGGTTAATGACGCTTCCGCCCGGGTCCATAAATTGAGGATATCACTCATTATGGGGGCAAGTGTGTCGCCGGTATCCCGCACCATTTCCTCGTATGAGAAGCCGCGCATCTCGTTGATAATCCCCTGGATAGTGGGATGAGCCATGCGCTGGCGTAGTTCGTTGGCAATGCGGGTGAAATTGTCCAATGGAATGGCAAAGGTCTCATCAACCTCCAGGCGTCTCTTGAGCATATCCAGCAGGATTCCGTTCAACCCGGAGACTGAAAAACTGCGCAGCAAGGGAAGAAAACGCTCCTCTTCAACCATCTGCTTTAATGAATCATTCACCGCCTGCACCATGTAAGCCGCCGCCATGCCTTCATCCAACACCTCGAACCTTGGATCCACTCCACCCTCAGCCGGATGCGTTCTGATGATCTCCGTGCAAAGAGAATGGATCGTGCCGATCCGGGCGGAGTCCATGCGCGAGGAGAGGTCCATCCATATCTGTCGTTCCTCTTCTGTTGCCGAAAGTTGTTGCAGATTGGTCAACTTTTCGCGTACCCGGGAGCGCATCTCCCTGGCTGCCTTTTTGGTAAATGTGATTGCCGCGATCCGTCGGGGTGATACACCCTTTGCCAGCAGGCAGACATAACGCGCGACCAGTGTGGAGGTTTTTCCGCTTCCCGCCCCGGCTGTGACCACCACATCCCGGCCAAATTCTGTGGCTGCGATGCACTGCTTGTCGTTCAGTTTGAAGATCTTCAATACAGTATCGAAGTTGGTGTCCATCATGGTTTTCGTCCTTAAAAACCGGGCTGGTAGCGCCAGCACCATTGCACGGCCGGGCAATAATCCGGGCAGCCGCCGCTGGGTGGACGGGGAGAAAATTCACCAGCACGGATCCCGGAAAGGGATTTGAGCAAATGTGCAGTCACTATCTGATACGCCGCTTCGGGACCTTCCTGCTCACTGGTTTTGACCTTTGAGAGCTTCAACGAACTCGCCCCTGCTTTTTTAACCAGCCAGTAAAAGCCTTCCACCACATCACCGAGCTGCAGAGCATCACGGGCGGCCAGCGCGTAAATTGGAAGTTGCAAGCGCTGCCCCTTGTTGAGATCACCCACGCTCATTGTGCCGCCCGTTTTATAGTCGATCACGCGCAATTCACCAGAAGTGTTGCGGTCCACACGGTCAATGACCCCGCGTAGACGGATCACATTAGCACCAATTTCAAGGATTAGTGAGGGCGTTTCATTAATTCCGAATTTCTGCTCAAAACGGTGGGGGATCCAACCCTCGGAGACTGATTCCAGCGCATCGATCGTCAGGTGCAGCGTTTCAATCATTTGCTCCTTTTCAATCTCCCACAACGGGGAGGGGCGGAATCCGTAAACTTGCGGTGCAGTGAGGAAAACGGTGGCAGCAGTATCCTCCACCAATGTTAACAGGGATTCGAGGGAACTATCGCCACCCGCGTTCTTGTAAACAAGTTCCAGGATGCGGTGATAGATCGTGCCAAGCTGAGCCGCGTCCAACCCGGGCTCCGGAATGCTTTTGGGAGATAACTTCAACACGGAATTGACCAGGAACTTGTAGGGACAGGTACCGTAATCCTCAAAGCGGGAAGCGCTCCAGGTGTATTCGGGTGAATAGTGCGCGCTGAGATATGGAGCCACCTGGTGAGCATCACCCTCGTAGATGCTGGCCGCCTTGCGGGCACGGCGCGCGTTGAGCACCTCACTTGCACCGGAAAGCTCCTGCCAGCGTGTGTTCATCGTAGTGTCCTCATCATACGACAGGCTGCCCTGCTGCACCGCCCAGAACAACAACTCCTGTGAAGATGCCGCGTCCGCTTGAGCGCGGGGTTCGCCCTCCTTGATCTTTTTCACGGCTTTTTCCGTGAATAATCCAGCGGCAGCCTGCCAATAAGGTGACGGCTCCCAGGTCTCACCATCTTCCGAGAGATACGGCCGCGTCACCAGCAGGTGTTGATCGGAACGGCTCAAAGCCTGGTAGAAAATGCTGGCCTGCTCACGCCCCAGGCGCGGCTCCAGACCCAAATCTATACGCAACTCTTCGTCCAGGAAAGGATCAGGGTTCTCGACAATAGGGAAAAGTCCTTCCGAGAATCCGAGCAGTGCGACAGCCTGATAACGGTTGCCGCGCGCTTCCACCATCCTACCGACCAGCACAGCGTTGCGCCATATCTCGCGCGGTTCCTCCAGCCTGGCACCGGTCAACCCGCCCTGCAGCTCTGAGAGGAACTCATAGAAATCCACTGTCCGGACGCCCGCAACGTTTTCACTCAACAGCATGGCTTTAAACACCTGGGCTAACGCTTTGCAGGCTTCCCGGTCATGTTCGCTGTTGATCCTCTCGTAGAAGCGCACCCCTCCCAATAATTCCTCCAACCAGGTGACCCACTCCAGTATGGAACGTGCTCCACCCACCGCATCAAATAACTGCCAGAAACCATCCAGTGATCGATGCAGTGACGGGAGGTCGATGCCAGCTGTGAGGTCTTCGCGATAGCGTTCTTCATCCAGGTCGTCAACGGATTTTACCGACTTCTTTTCCAACATGCGCCAGGCGTCTCCCCATTGGTCGCGCCCGGTGACGATGACCGCCTGCTGACTGACACGCTCCAGGTCATCGATGGTGTGACTATCCAATCCAAAATCAAAATAAGGGGATCGCAGTGTATTCATCAAAACGCGGGTCTCGTAATCAGCGCCCGGCAGCGAAAGCAGGGTAAGTAGGGCGAGAATCGCCGGGGATTCTGCCAGCGGATCAGCCTGCGTGAAATGCACCCGCATTCCGAATTCTTCAGCAGCCGACCGGATCAACGGTTGATAGGTTTCCAGGTTGGCGGCGAAGATCGCACACGCATTGATGGGGATACTCTCACGCCGGTTGAGCGCTTTGATCCAGCGCAGCGCCTCACGCGCCTCCTCGGATTGGGAACGGACTTCAAGGAAGAAAGGTTTATTTACCTCGTTCTTTACCGGTTGACCGGGATCGAGAACGTGCTGCTCTAGATGCAATATGTCAGCCGGTAAGTGGGGGGACGCGGTTAATTCGCTAATATCCAGTGGCAGTTCCTGTCGCAGAATATCCACTACTTCCCGTGATTTACGATGGACCGGACGGTTGGAATCCACTTTTCCCGGCAGGGTAATGAGCATATGACCAGTGTGCGCGGAGAGCAGGTTCAGAAACCGTCGCCTGGTTCCAGTGAAGGAAGTAAAGCCATCCACGATCACCAATTGAATATCAGAAATGATCTCTGGGGATTTTTCCAGCATGTCGATCGCCAGCCAACTCTGACCTTCCATATCGATCCAATCCAAGTCGCGCAGCCGAGTCAGGAAGCTGTCATACAACAAAGCTAGTTCTGAGTGCGCTGGCGAGCCGCCACGGGTGTACTCGAGAAAACGTTCCGGTCTTACCAACGCACCACGCAGTTCAGCGAAGGCATCCTGCAGGGAAAGGATAAAACCGGGTTTTTGTTTAATCGATTCGTAGTGGCTCAGGCAACCAGCAACGGAGACTTCAGCGATCACTTCCTGCACCAGGCGGTGCTCCAGTGCGGCAGTAACCACAGGCACGAAGCTCCCGCTGCGTTCGAGGATCTCCATATAATAATCGCGGAAACTCGCGACCGATACCCCCACCCCACCGCCCGCCTCGGAAAGGCGTCTGCGGAAGAATGTCGCGTTCTTGCTGTCCGGAACGATCACCCAGACCTGGGCCAGCGGTTGGGCAGCCTTGAGCACCTGTATGCGCTTGATGCAAGTGTGTGTTTTCCCGCTAGCGGGCGGGGCGATTAACAGTTCAACAGACAATAGTCATCTTCCTTCTCTAGTGAACCAACTTTCTGTTCAACAGACCTACTTATGATAAATAACTCTTCATATACTCTTGAAAATTCTCTTTAAATCCTTCCAGCCATGCTTTGATAAAAGAGCGCTGCTCGAATAACGGCAGTAAATCTTCTTCCAGGTCACTTGTTTTCATGGAGGAGATTTTTTCACCTAAGATTTCCATGGCGGATTGTTTGGTGTAGGAGCGGTGGCCGTCATTCGCCAGTTTTTCCTCCAATGGTTGAATTTTCCGTTGCATGAACCAGATCAGATCGTAAAAATCCCGGCCTTTGATCGTCGCACCCTCACCTTTTTGAAAACTGCGTTCCAAACAAGCCAACATTTTTCCTGCCATCATGGTCTCAAGCGAAAAATGAGCAGCGACAAAACTTCTTCCATACAACATTACTGGCGTCCTTTGAATTATGGAAATTTGCTTGTGTTGGCTGACCTCAACTTTCAAATGCAGTAATTCATTCGCATGCGAGGTTAACCCCAAAGTATAGAGAACGGGGAATTTCAAGGTTGTTCGCCGAATACCCCACTCTCCTGTCTGGGTCCTAGCAGTAACTTCGGCATATCCAATGCTTGAACGATAGAAGGTGAGCAGGTCGTTTTCAAGGTCATCCAAATCAATACCCATGGTATTGTCCAAATCGATATCCTCAGAGAGCCGGTTCAAACCATAAATCACATGCAGACAGGTACCACCATAAAAATTGAGCCTGCGATAGGTCGGGTGATTATAGAGGAAATCCAGAGTATAGGCCTGCAAAAATTCCTTGAGGATCACTACCCTGGTCTCGTATGGTAATAGAGGGTCTTTTTGAGAGAGAATATTCTGCATCATCTGGATTAATGTTGCCATACTGATCTCCTCAGGTTATTCAAAATCCAGTTCATCTTTCTACTTTTACTTGTCTCCACAAAGGTAGCAAACTCCTCCTGATCACTTTCCAGGAAATCCTCCAGGTTAAGACGTAAATCAGCCACCAAATCATAACTTGCCAAGTTTTCATATCCCTTCAATGGGCGTAAATAGAGAAAATCAAAAAGTGCCTTTGCTACTGTTGCCCGGGCGAACGGAATACCCAGGTGTTCTGAGATTGTGAACCCCGAATAGAGGTCCGCTTTTATATTGCGGAACGTGAAAGTCCCTATTTCGTTTTCAAACAAGCGAGTTTGCTTTAGCGTAACTGCGGAAACCGGGTAAGTCATTTCAGTCAGAATGGCGTTGCGTTGTAAAACGTATTCTAAGGATAGATAAGACTGGGGGATCAATATCGCGCTGACCATGGGTGCAAACTCATTTTCCGCACGATGTAATTCATAGAATCGGCGCGTCATATACGTGCCTCTTTTTATCTGGATGATCTGTCCTGCTTTCATCCAGCGGTAAAGGGCAGTTTGAACGGATCCGGCAGCTGCGGATTCATCACCCAGAAGCTGTTTTACAGCCTCAATAGTGAAGTATGGAAAAGTTTCAAGGGCGGAAATGATTGAGTTTTTCATGTTTATTTATATAGGATAATAGACGATTTATGTCTATTATCCTATATATAAAGGAAATTTACAAGAGGGATTTGAGGTCATCATGTTGGTTGTAACAAACTTTCCGCCTTCTGGCGGTCCGGTACGATCACCCAGACCTTCGCCAATGGCTGAGCAGCCTTGAGCGCCTGGATACGTTCGATACAGGCATGGGTTTTCCCGCTGGCGGGCGGGGCGATGATCAATTCGTGCATAAGAAGTGCTGCTGAAAATGTTATGGGAATGATTCGAAGTGCTCTCAGAGTACACTGGTGAAATCCATATCACGATCATTGTAGATTGGAATCCAATTACCTACTTGGCAGATCATGAGCTGACTGATACATCGCTGTTCCTGGTCACTTTCCTCTTGTATCGCTTTGACCACTTGCTGACCTTTTTCATCAACGCTCTTCCTTCAAAAGCAATTTTTCAGGGTAAGCTTTAGAATTCCTTAAAAATATAGTCGCCTTTCCGTACTTCACTGCCTGGACCTGAAAGTGCAATTAAGGTGCAAACCAGGTACCTAACAGTGGAAAATATGGACCTGGTAGACCTTTTAATTCCATATTTTGGACTACGTAGAAGGTATATCACCATCTATACTGCATTGAGAACTTCCGTTGCCCCTCTTAATCAGTGGGTTCGGGGTTCCCTGGACTGACCGCCACACCGCCCCGGCGTCCCTCGGGAGGGCAGGCAAGTCCCCGGTGGATCACTTTCAATACTCTATTTCATTGCCAATCCCCTCCCTCAATGCGCGAACACAATGATCCTGTCGCCAGTCTCAAACTTTACACTGGCTGATTTCTGCGGGTTGATGTGCACGCCAAATGACCTCGCTTCATCCTCATGTTCAGAAACGATACGGTAACCAAAAGCGGTCTCATTACGGCGCCTGGCCGCCTCAACGATCGTGTAGAAGGTCACCACCTCACCCGGCACGACGTACTCCTCAACCGGTTTTAGATAGATCTCCGCGCCTTCTTCATTGAGCATGTCGGTGAACACCTCCATTAAGTAACCATTCTCTGAGAGTTGCGCAATCATTAGCGAAATCAAATGGGCACTCACAATAAAATCATCCACCCCGGTGATGGTGGCCAGTTCACGGTTGCGCAGGTCCAGCATTTCACTGACGATAGAGAATGGAGTGTCATCGTGAACCGAGATATCCCGTAAATGCAGGAGGGTCACCAGGGTGCGCGCGTCAGCCTCTTGTACATTCAGTGTTGTGTCCGCCAACACAATCACATGATCAAAATCCGCGATTTTCAACTGGTCAAGCAAGACCCTGCTAGTCGTGTCACCGATTTCAAAATAGAGCCGCTTGTTATTCCGGCTGCAGCAGGCTTTCACGCTCTCCCTGAACGACTCGTCAGCCACAACAGTTATCTCCGACCCTTTCACCAGATATTTGTCCAATTCCCGCAGGATGATCGAGGCATAGGAATTCCAGCCTAGCAGCAGTAGTTTTTCTTTACGTATCGATAATGACTGCCCTTTCACCTGGATCAAGCTTTCATCAATCTTGATTGCGTGATCGGAATTTTTTATTATCGTGTCATCATCTACGGAGATACAGATCAACTGATCTCCCGGATGGATGACCGTATTCATGGAAGGATTCAAACGAGCAATCCTCTCTTTGGCGAAGAATAACCCGATCACGGAGGAGGTGTCAAAGGCATTGAGAGCCTCCCCATAGGTTTTTCCGGTTAATGTCTCCTCTTTTTTGAAGTAGATCTCATCTCCACCAAAGTTCAGCAACTCCGTGTAAACGAGCGAAAGACCCGATTGTCGCGAAGTCTGAGCGGTCACCCTGGCGATGATATCCTTTGTCTGCAACGCATAAATGCGATCTTCCTTCCCCAGCATCTTGATGACCTGCAGGTTTTTAGCATCAGCGAGTTGGGTGACGATTGTATACGGATCAGGGTGGCGGTTGGGATGATTGGTGATCGCCAGTACCGTCTTGATGGCAAAATTATCCGGGTTATGGGCTTCCGGCGGGATGACGATTAGTGAACGCGCGTTGTGCGGACTGACCAACTCAAGGTCCGTGGGATCGATCGGCGATCCACAACGGCAAATGATGCGGGTGTGCTTGGTATCCTTCAGGCGAACCCGGATTTCATCCTCCATGTCAATCTTTTCCCGGTCAGCCAATATCGCAATGGCCGGATTTTTCTGATTGATATTGGCTTCGATTATCTCCGACAGCACGGTGAAGATCTGCGGGGACCAACCAAGAATGACGGTATGGTTTTGTTCCAATACCAGGGAACGGCCTTTGCGCAGCTCCTCGATCTTGTTCTGGATCACGTTACTGAGAACACCGATCAGGGAACTGATGACCAGGACACCGCCAAGTGTCGGTAACAACAGCATCACGATCCGGAACCCCCAGCCCGTGTCGGCTCCCATCGTCCCCGGATCCAGGGTCCGCACCAAACTCAACCAGAAGGCTTCGATGAACGAGAGCCCCTCCGTCCCCTCGGGCATAAAGAATTCCCCGCCGATCTTCACGATCAGCGCAGCCAACAGGATAATCACCAGTGAGAAGATCGCCAGTAAACCAATCATCGCCTGGGGTCCGCGCGCCATCAGGTTGTCAAAAACGTACTGGATCCTTTGCTTGAGATAGTGCCTACCTCGCATTTTCACCTCCGCACGAAAAACACGGTCCACTTATGGATTTATTATATGGTCAAATTTTTCCAGCGCTTTTTAATTAATGCGAAGTGAGGTTTTTAAATAGCATTGGATCAGCGAAATCCTCAGCCAATCGACCCGGAATAAAGGGATGTGTGGAATCTTACTGAAAGAACTTGCACAGGCAAGTCCCCGGTGGATCACTTGTAATAATCTCATAAAACCCTTGGTGCTAACGCGATGATAATTCGGGATAAAAACACTCCAGTACCACCCCTCTTACGTTGTTCCGTTCCCCTCTAAAACGCCCTAAAACCTTCATGTTTTCGATAACTGTTGTTATAAAAAACCAATATTTTTCAACCTCGGTTTTTTTGTATTAGACAGGTAGAGATGATGACTGGAAGAGATACCAAGACGAATCAGATCAAAATCTGCAACCAATCCAAACGATATCTGGTAGGTATTGTTCCTGCTGGTACCTTTACGCAGGAATTTTTTCTTAGTGCATAGTGTGAATCACAACCCGCGAAGGGGATGGAGGTGATTAATAAAATTGCACGTGTTGTTTTGGGAGGTGTCCATTTCTCCCCAGTAAATTGTCCAGAAGCACAGGAGGAAAAAGAGATGAAAAGAACGATGTTGTTGGTCAGTGTGATGTTGCTGGTAAGTATGCTGCTTGGAGCCTGCACAGCCAACACTGAAAAAAACACAATTCCCGTGGGCGTGGTTGCCGAGTTAACCGGGGATATTCCAGCAGTGGGTGCGTCCTGTAAAAATGCAGCTGAACTGGCAGTTAAGGAAATTAATGACGCTGGCGGTCTGGATGTAGGAGGTACGAAATACCAGATAGAGTTGTTCATCGAAGACAACGCCGGTAAGGCTGATCAATCTGCCTCATCAGCCCAGAAGTTGATCACCCAACAAAACGTCGTAGCCATCATCGGTCCAAATGCCAGTCGTTATGCCATTCCTGCTTCTGAAATTGCCGAAAGCTCCAAGGTTGTGCTGGTCAGCCCGTGGTCCACAAACCCCAAGACTACATTGGATGCCAAGACTGACCAGCCGAAGCAGTATGTATTTCGCGCTGCCTTTATTGATCCTTTCCAGGGTCGTGTGGTTGCCAAGTTTGCACTGGATAACTTGAACACCACCAAAGCAGCTGTGTTGTACGACGTGGCTTCAGACTACAACAAGGGAATTGCTGAATTCTTCAAGCAGACTTATGAAGAGAACGGCGGTACGGTTGTGGCTTTTGAAACCTACACAACCGGCGATAAGGATTTCTCAGCTCAGCTTACCAAGATCAAGGATGCTGGCCCGGAAGTGATCTTCCTGCCCAATTATTACAGCGAAGTTCCGCTGCAAATTCAGCAGGCTCACCGCCTGGGGATTACCGTTCCATTCCTGGGATCCGACTCATGGGGCAGCGCTGAACTGATCAAATTATGCGGTACCGATTGTGAGGGCTACTATTTCAGCACGCACTATGCGCCAGATGTTGCCACTCCGGTCGCGACCAAATTCATTGAATCCTATAAAGCCACTTACGGAGTTGTCCCGGATGATGTGGCTGCCCTAACATATGATTCATTTGGCCTTCTCTGGCAGGCGCTTCAATCAGCCGGAAAAATTGATCGCCAGGCTGTGCGTGATGCATTGGCTTCGATACCCAATTATGATGGTGTCACCGGCACGATGAAGTTTGTGGAAGGTTCCGGAGACCCCATCAAGAGCGCAGTCATTCTGCAGGTTAAGGATGGTCAATTCGTCTGGTTTGCCAACGCCAATCCGTAATTCTGACCCCGAACATTAACCCTCCCGCAGGTTGCAGCCTGCGGGAGGAAAACCTGCATTAAGGATGAACCCATGACTTATTTTTTACAGCAGGTTCTAAACGCCGCACAGCTTGGCAGCATTTACGCACTGATCGCATTGGGCTACACGATGGTTTACGGCATACTGACCATGATCAACTTTGCCCACGGCGATTTGTTTATGGTGGGGGCCTTCTTCTGCTTCCTGGCAGCCTTTTTCTTGAAACTTCCCTTTATTCCAACGCTGCTGGTGTCCATGATTGGGGTGGCTTTGCTGGGCGTCTTGATCGAAAGGGTGGCTTACAAGCCGCTACGCAAGGCACCTCGAGTCTCCGCGATCATTACAGCCCTGGGGGTTGGTCTGTTTTTGGAAAACTTTACGCTTGTTTTCAGCCCTTATCCACAAAGCGTGCCCACGTTGATCAAAAATGTGACCTGGACGGTTGGCGGGGTATCCATTTCCTCGCTGCAGATCATCATCGTTGTGATTTCGATCGTCCTGATGCTTATGCTTGACTTCATCGTTCAAAGGACCAAGGTGGGTATGGCGATGCGTGCCATCTCGTGGGATAAAACCATCGTGCCCCTGATGGGCGTCCCGGTTAATCTGATCATTTCAGCCACCTTCGCCCTCGGAACTAGCCTGGGAGCTGCAGCGGGTGTAATGTACGCACTGGCGTTCCCGGTCATTGACCCGTACATGGGCATTCTGATCGGTTGGAAAGCCTTTATTGCTGCGGTAGTAGGAGGTATTGGTAATATCCGTGGGGCAATGATTGGTGCGTTCATCCTCGGCATTTTGGAGATCATGGTGGCAGCCTATATTTCTTCCACCTACCGGGATTTTATTGCATTTGCCCTTTTGCTGGTGCTGCTCATATTCCGGCCATACGGCATTCTGGGCAAACCCCGCGCTCAAAAAGTGTAGCCCATGAAATCATTACAAGATTCTCCTAAAGAAACGTACAGGAAGCGCACCAGCCGAACCCTTGCACAGCTGAGCAGGTTATGGGAAAGAATCGCTTCCAATCGCAAGGCGCTTCCAATCGCCCTCGTCGTCGGGTTGGCACTTTCAATCGCCATACCGCAGTTTAACCTTGTTGACCCATACATACAAATAATCATCATGTTTGTGGGAATCAACATCATCCTTACGGTCAGCCTGAACCTGATCAACGGCTATATGGGCGAATTTTCGGTGGGTCATGCCGGGTTTATGGCGGTCGGGGCGTATGTGTCTGCAGTGCTGACCATGTATGTCATTCCCACCTGGCTCGGACCGTGGACATTCCCCTTGGTAGTGTTGGCAGGTGGTGCGGGTGCCGGACTGATCAGCCTCTTGGTAGCTCTTCCTTCCTTCCGCACACGTGGAGATTACCTGGCCATTGTCACCCTTGCTTTTCTCATGATCGTCAAATCGGTCATCGAAAACATTGAGGCGATTGGTGGACCGCGTGGCATCCCCGGCATCGACAAATTGACCACTTTGCCATGGGTCTTCATCTGGACGGTAGTGGCGATCCTCATCATTCGAAACTTCATTTACTCGAAATTCGGAAGGGGTGTGCTATCCATCCGTGAAGACGAGATTGCCAGCAATTTGATGAGCGTGAATACCAAGCAAGTCAAGTTACAGGCGTTCGTGATCTCTTCATTCTTCGCCGGTGTTGCCGGCGCATTGTTCGCTCACCTGCTTCAGTTCATCAGCCCCAGAGTTTTCGACATCATCAAATCCACAGATATTCTGATCATGGTGTATTTGGGCGGTATCGGTTCGCTAGCCGGTTCCATCCTGGGGGCTACCATTTACACCGTTTTATTGGAAGTGTTGCGCCCATTAGGGGTCTGGCGCATGGTTTTGATGCCATTGGTGCTGGTGCTGCTGATGATCTTCCGGCCGCGCGGCATTATGGGACTGCGTGAGTTCCGCTGGTTTGTCCCCTACTATGATCTGTTCGCCACCAAACTCTGGCGGAACAAGAAGAAGGTGGAAGATGACACTCCTGCAAGCTAAGAGCGTTACACATTATTTCGGCGGTCTGTGTGCGGTATCCGATTTTAATCTGGATGTGGAGCCGGGAGAACTGGTCGGCGTGATTGGACCAAACGGCGCAGGCAAGACAACCATCTTTAACTTGATCACAGGCGTGTACAAAGCCAGCCAGGGCAGTATCATGTTAAATGGCAAGGAATTGGTTGGAAGGAATTCCAACCAGGTCACCGAAATGGGGATAGCCCGCACTTTCCAGAATATCCGCCTCTGGCAGGATCTAAGCGTGCTGGATAATGTACGCATCGCCCATTTTTCACAAACCAATTACGGCTCCTTGGAAGCCCTGCTGCACATCGGCCGCTACGCAGCTGAAGAGCGGCGAATCACCGAACACTCGATGGACCTGCTTGCGGTTTTCAACCTGGACCATTTCGCTGATGAAAACGCCAAGAATTTGCCTTATGGCTCACAGCGAAGGTTAGAGATTGCGCGTGCTCTGGCTACCAACCCCACTCTCCTGCTGTTGGATGAACCTGCTGCGGGGATGAACCCGAATGAGATCAATAAACTGATGGATTTCATCCGCTGGATCCGGAGCGAGTTCCAATTAACAATTTTGCTCATTGAACATCAAATGCGGCTGGTGATGGGAATTTGTGAACGGCTAAAAGTATTGGATTTCGGCGCAACAATCGCTGAAGGACTGCCGGTTGAGATCCAGAATAACCCCAAAGTGCTTGAAGCCTACCTGGGTCAAGGAGTCGAAGAATGAACGATGTTTTGCTCTCCGTTAAAGACCTGGTTGTTTCATACGGCAATATCCAGGCAGTCAAGGGCATCTCGTTTGATGTTCACGAAGGCGAGATCGTCACTTTGATTGGTGCCAACGGTGCGGGAAAATCATCCAGCCTACGTGCCATATCTGGGATCATTCCGTATAAAGGTTCCGTTACTTACAAAGGCCAGGATCTAAGCCGAATTTCTGCGGATAAAATTGTGGGAATGGGAATCTCCCAGGTACCCGAAGGACGCGGTATTTTTGGTAACCTTACCGTGTTGGAAAATCTTAAACTGGCCACATGGCAGCGCAAAGATAAGTTGGAGATTGCGCGTGATTACGAGCGGGTATTCGGTATTTTTCCACGCATTAAAGAACGCATCAGCCAGCAGGCTGGTACGCTTTCAGGAGGTGAGCAACAGATGCTCGCCGTCAGCCGGGCTTTGATGAGTCGCAGTCACCTCATACTTTTAGATGAGCCTTCCATGGGGTTGGCACCGGTCCTCGTCCGAGAAATTTTCCGTGTTCTCGTCGAAATCAATCGGTCAGGCACAACGGTTTTACTGGTGGAGCAGAATGCCTTCATGGCATTGCGGGTAGCAGACCGTGGCTATGTCCTGGAAACCGGGATAATCAACCTCTCCGGGAGTGGGGCTGAGTTGCTTGGTAACCCGCGTGTGAAAGAGGCTTATCTGGGTGGGTAATTTGTAAAGCGAAAATTGGCTGTGTTTTTTCGCAGGACAATTCGATCACTTGTCCCTGTAGATTTTATTGGCAGGAAGGCAATGTTTCCATAGTTACAGGGGATGAATAAATAACTTGGCTGGTGAAAAATTATCCACAGCGCGATCACTCAATGGTGACTAGTTAGGAATACACGCCTCTGCATAATCATTCAATACCCGTTGTATCCTGGCTGAAATGACCTGCTCCGCTTTAAATTGCCGTTCATGTGAATCATCGGTGAATAAATCCGGAGCCAATTTTTCAAGCAATTTTCCGGGTAACGCTCGATCGCTGAGATTCGTCATCAGCTTATCAAATGCCAGTTGCACCGACGGTTGAGTCCAGTAATAACGAATCCTGTCGCTAAAACTGAACTTTCGTTTGTAAGCGATTTCCTGCTCATTTCCCTGATAATAGTTGCGCCAGTACTCAGGCTGTCTGACCATTACCTCTTCCAAAACCTGGATAATCTTCGAGCGAGTGTGCGGGGATACCAATTCATTTTCCACTTGTGCCAGCAGGAAAACGGCTTCCCGGAAGGCAAAGGTAAGAGCAGGACCAACCTTAAGGATGGCAAAATGATCCCTCACCAGATTTGACAGTGCCTCACGGGTTTGATAATCAGTCGAATGAGCTTCGTATACCAAAGGATAATCTTCTATGAAACGGGATAAGTCTGTCGCTTTTTCGGGGTGGTACGGCAGCACAAAGTCGTCACCAAATTCCACCCCTGGCTGGACGACGATCGCGATTACGCGCTCCCAGGCAGCTCGCAGACCAGCTTTGTAAAATTCATCGCGTGTCACTTCAATGGTCCGAAAAACATCCTCGATCCTGGATACCTGAACGCTGTCTTCATGCTCGGTGGTTCCGCCAGGTACGGGGACTTCAGTACCAATCACATAGCGGACATCGACAACGCCCATGTCCTCGGCGATATGTGCCAATCGCGCTGCCCGTTTTGCAGAAACTTCAATACTCAAAGGACCCGGGGGATCATCTGCCAGGCGCATACTGCAATCCAGGTGAATCTTTTGAAAACCTGCCTTGATGTAATGATGGATCAGGTCTTCCGCTTTTGGCATTGCGATCTTTTCAGGCTCATACTGCCAGACTGAGGGACCCAGGTGGTCACCGCCCAGGATGATCCTATCGACAGGAAAATGGTTACTCTCCGCGATCCCATGCACGTATTTTACGAAGTCTGCGGGCTGCATGCCGGTGTAACCCCCAAACTGGTTGACCTGGTTACAGGTTGCCTCGATCAGCGGAGGAATGGTCAGTGCATGGCATGTTTGTAAAGTTTGTTGAATGACATAGGGGTGAGCTGAGCAAACAGAGAAAATTCCACGGGCTTCTCCCTGTTTTTGTTTTGCCAACAAGTCATCAAGGTACATATTCACAAGCCTCATCCAGGGTGGGTTGAGCTTCTGTTCCCCCGGCTTTGCGGGTCGACAATGCTCCGCACACACACGCCAGGCGTAATGATTTTTCCAGTTCCCATTTATTGAGATATCCGTAAATAAATCCGGCGGCGAACGAATCCCCGGCACCTACCGTATCCACCACCTCCACAGGAATAGAATCAACTTTTATCGATTGCGTGGTAGTGACCCCCAACGCCCCATCAGCGCCAAGTTTTATGGCTGTGATCTCCGCTTTTCCACGCAACACATTAGCAGCCTGATCAATGGTGGCACAATGAGTGAGTGACTTAACTTCTGTTTCATTGGGAAAGAACAGGTTCGTAATGGGAAGGAGTTCCTTTACACCCTGCCAGTGCTCCCTGGGATCATAATTTGTATCCAGGGAAGTTGTCATACCCTTCGCCCTGGCTCTCTCAAATAATGAATGCAACCCCGGCTGGAGGGCCTCCTGCAGGAAATAGGAAGCCACGTGCAAGTGGGCAGATTGGGTAAGTAAAGCATCCGGTATTTCTTCGGCTTGTAATGCAGGGATCAATCCAAGATACGTCAGAATTGCCCGGTCAGTACCTGAGGTAAGGATCACGGTTAAGCCGGTTCTCTTTTCGCTTTCGATAATAACGTTGTCAACATTTACATTTCTCTTCTGCATTTCCTCCAGCATAAATTGACCAAAATGATCATCGCCGCACTTACCGATAAAGGCAACCCGCAGTCCAAGCCTTGCAGCCCCACAGGCAAAAATTGCACAGGAGGAACCAATTGAAAGCGTGGCATTGTCAACAATCTTTTCGACCTGGCCAAATTCGGGTGTGATGTTGCCGGAAAGCATCAGATCCGGGTTGATCTCGCCGGCTACAAGGACATCAAATTTACATGAGGAATTACTCATCGGCTCTAATATTCCCTGTACCAATCAAAAGGCGCAGTGGCACTGTAAAAATCAGTAAATGGTCTGGCAAGTGAAAAGCATAGCGAACTCAACCGGGAGAGGCGCAAGCGCGCAGTGGTGCGTAGAAATTCGTTTCGCTCCAGTGGTGGTAAGTTGACCGCCTCCTGCCAGACTGCCCGCCCCACAGCAATTCCGCTGGCCCCGGCGTTACAGGCGGCGATCACTTGCCTAAGATAGGTCTCATAATCGACAGCAGCAGAGAGCAGAATCCATGGGGTAACGCTTACTGCTGAGACCTCCTGGCAGGCTGCAAGCCAGTGAGATTCATCGCGGTCAGATTTGTCCAAAGGGAATTCAATTTTCAAGAGATCAATATTTAACACGGATAATCTCCTGGCGGTTTCAACAACGACCGCCCTTTTCGTTGATGACGTCAGTACCGTGTCATCCAACGAATACGATAACGGTTCAAGCATCATCGCCAGGTCATATTTACGGCAATCATCAGCCACCATTAATATAAAATCTTCAATCTCGCTGGCTGAATTTGCATCAGGGTGATAATAGACCAGTAATTTTATAGCGCTGGCACCCATGCGCTTGCATTTCTCCACACTCCAACCCGGTACGATCTGGCTGCGGCGGTCAATGGCTTCGCCGGTGTAACCTGTTGATTCAAGGGCGACCACCAGTCCCACATTTCCTGGAAGAACCATTCCGGCGATCGTTTGCGCTGCTGATACTTCGGGGTCGAGTAGAACAGCGGTTGAACAATCAGCCAGTGAAGAAACCACATCCGATTTAAAATGTGAAAGCTCTTCATCACTGTTGAATACTGGATTTGCCTTGCGCAGATTCTGCCGGTGATCCAATGCCAGGGCGGTGAATGTTCCCCGCGAGGAAGATATTTGCTGTAAGCCGCGCATTTTGCCGATCGATATTTTTTTCATTAATTCCTTATGTTTGTCTTATTCCAAAAAGCATAAACAACAAGGCCTAATCTCATGGTTCTGTGGTGCGCATCGCCGCAATGACCCGACATAAGAATGATCAAGTCGTTTTTATATATCCAATTTTACGACTGCTGTCAGGTTCTTCGGGCTGTCAGGATTCAATCCTTTGGCGATTGAACGGTAAAAAGCCATCAATTGCAGGACAGGGAGGTACAAAACACCTCTAACCTCTTCAGTTACTCCTGATCCAAAAGTGACAAGCCCTTGCTTCTCAGACAAGGCCAGGATATGTGCGCCTTTAGCCTCCATCTCATTTAATACGGCCAGTTCCTGGATTAAATTCTTATCCGACAACAAACCAACGATCACGGTATTTTCATTAACCATGGACATTGGACCATGTCGGAATTCCATAAAATAGAAGGGTTCACTATGGGTGAGCGTCATTTCCTTCATTTTAAGATTAACTTCGCAAGCCAGGCCATAATTGATTCCTGATCCAAGGAAATAGAACCGGTCAAAAATTAAATTTTTTCCAATTTCCTTCGCCAATGGTTCGTATTGATCCATTAACCGATCACCGATCCAGGGCAGCGTAGATAGCGAGTCAAGGAGTTCAACCTTGCCACTTGAAATGACACACAATGCTATCACCGCCACATACATGGAAGCAAATGACCGTGTTTGTGCAACGGATTTTTCCTGACCTTCGGGGATGAGGATCTTCAAATCAGCCATTTGTGACATGGACGTATTGTAATTACTGATCACGATCACCTCTCCATGCCGCTCCCGTTTGAACATCTCAACGGCTCGCAATGTTTCCGTGGTTGTGCCAGAACGGCTAACAGCCACCAGCAGATTTCGGGAACCGTGATTGATTACACTGGATGTATTGAATAACAGCTCACTTGCTGGAACTGCTCTGGCAGTTTTGTTGGTCAAAGTTTGAAACAAAGAAGATCCTGCAAGTGACAGATAGTAGGTGGATCCGCAACCGGTAAAGATCACCTGTTCGTATTGATCGGTAAGTTTTTGGATCTCCACAGCTTGTTCGATAGTTACCGCAAGGGCGTTTTTCCAGGCTTCAGTTTGAGTTTTTATTTCAGTATAAGTGTAATAAGGCATGTAATTTCCTTCTTTTCTTTGTTCAAATATAAAGACTGGTAAAGTACCGTCTGAATCTTCAAGAATTAGCCGTGAACTCCTACTTTACGGAACCCGATGTTAAACCACGGATGATGAACTTCTGGAATATTAAAGCCAGGCCAACTGGCGGCAAGCTGGCCAATACACCTGCAGCCGCGATCTTGAGATAATCCAGTCCCAGCTTGGTGCTGAATTCACCAATTAATACAGGCAAGGTTTTCGCTTCCACCTGTGTGAAAACAAATGCGTAAAGATATTCATTCCAGGAGCTGATGAAAGCAAAGATCATTACGCTCACCAATCCCGGACCAGTAAGGGGGAGGATCACCCGCAGTAAAGCACCCAGGCGTGTACAACCATCAATTCGCGCGGCATCTTCCAGATCGAACGGGATTGTGGCAAAGTAACCTCTCATCAACCAGATCACCAACGGAAGGGCTATGCTGATATCCACCAATATCAAGCCAATTGGTTTATCGATCAACGCGAACTGGCGCATGATCACAAACAAAGGTATGACCAGGATGATGGGAGGAATGAGTTGGGCGATCAGACTGGTGAACATCACCATCCCGCTGCCCTTATACTTCAGGCGGGTGGAGGCATATGCAGCCAGCACACCAATGGGCAGAGAAATCAGCATCGTTGAAATGGAGATAATCAGGGAGTTTCTTAGCGATTTGAGGAACAAACCGACGTTGAAGGACGCCTCGCCGTTGGAAAAGAATAGACCCGTGTAATTCTCCAGCGTCAAGCGTGTAGGAATCCACTTCAGGGGAACCGTAATTAGATCGATCTTATAAGAAAATGAAGAGATGACCAGCCACAGGTAAGGAGCGATGGTCCAAACAACGATGAGAATCACAACCAGGTAGAGTAAAACTCTCGCGAGCCTCTTTTTTTCTTTCATTAATAATCCACCATTTTCTTATATGCAGAACGAGCATATACAATTAAGGGAATTAATATGAACAGACTGGTAAAGTAAGCCATTGCAGATCCATAACCAAAACGCAACGAGCGGAAAGTCGTCTGGTAAATCCTTACAGCCACCAATTCCGTTGAACTGAATGGTCCGCCACCCGTAACGATCGTAACCAGCTCAAAGGTTTGAAAACCCCACAGGAATTGCAGGATACTAACTATCATTAAGGTTGGTGCAATCAACGGGATTGTAATTTTAATAAAAGTCCACCAGGAGGTAGATCCGTCAACTTTTGCGGCCTCATATACCTCTTCTGGAATTGTTTGCAGTGCTGCGAGCAGCATGATCACCGTAAACGGGGTTTCTTTCCATACATTAGCCAGAATGATGAGTGCTGTTGCCCAGAACGGATCACTTAGCCAGACCTGGTATTGATCAATTATCCCTAATTGCGACATCAAGGCATTGAGCGCACCATAATCAGCATTGTAAATCCACTTCCACATCGCCGCGTTTACAATGGAGGGCATTGCCCAGGGCAAGATCATTAATCCACGGACAAAACCACGGCCGATAAATTTCTTGTTGAGCACAATTGCTATAGATACACCAAGGATAAGTTCAAAAATAACAGAGATAACTGAGAATCGAAACGTAGCGAATAATGAATGGGTGTATCTTGCATCCTTCAGGAGATTGGCATAATTAACAAATCCGATGAAGCCGTTTGAAGCGGGTCTTGCCAGGTCGAGGCGCTGAAAACTTTGCGCCACGGACTGGATCATCGGAATTAGAATAATTCCCAGGATAGCCAATAAAGCAGGGAGAGACATCAGCCAACCCAGAGAACGTTCATTGTCAGTGAAAAAATCTCGAATAGCTCTCATTTCATCCTAATTCGAGTGAAAGAGGCCTGGAAAGAAATTCCAGACCTCCTTCGATAACATTAATTATGGGACGCAGTTAAATTCCTGGAGCTGCGCGGCAGTGTTATCCAAAGCTTCCTGTGCGGTTTGTTCACCCGCGAGGGCTTTGTGAAGTTCCGCGTTGGAGATATCAACAAAGTCGCTGTACCAGGTCAATTTTGATAAGCCCCTGGCAGTGGACAACTGAGCCTGGAAATCAGCCCAGTAGGGATATAAAGTGGTCAGGTCTGGATCAGAGAAAAGGTCCACCCAGATAGGCAGAATCCCAATATCCTGGGCTAGCTTTTTGTCTGTATCTTTGCTGGTCATATATTCAATGAACTTCCAGGCTGCTTCTTTGTGCTGAGAACCCGTGGGAATGGCATAAGCTTCGGGCAGGGTCAGCGCAGCACTGGATCCTGTTGCTGTTGTTGGCACCAGACCGATCTTAATTTGTCCGGCCACATTTGATAAGGTGGTGTCTTCCGTGTAGGCAAACAACCCGGCAATGCCTTGTGTCATGAACAAGGTCTCGCCTTTGAGGAAGATATCCTGAGCAGCAGCCTGATTATAGGTTAAACCAGCAGGATCGTAAGCTCCATTTTCCAGGTTATCCATCATGTATTGAACTGCGCTGAGCGTGTTCGGATCAGTGTTGAGCGTCAGGCAACCCTTGTCATCAACCAGGGAACCACCAAAAACATAGGTGTAGAAATGAAGCTCATTTGCCAATGACCATTCCTGGTTCCAGAAGGGGGCTACACCAAATTTGACCACTCCGGCTTCCTGGGCAGCAAGACTCTGGGTTGTAAGTTCATCCCAAGTCTTCGGGGTTTCAGCAAAACCGGCTTCGGCCAGTTTATCGGCATTGTAATAGAAGAAGCGGGTATCGTTATTCCAGACGAGCCCATAAACTTCTCCATCAGGGCAGGTGAACAGGTCCACCAGACCGGGGATCATTTCGTCAGTGTATCCGGGCTCCATGTAGTCATTCAACGAGGTAACCCAACCAGCTCCGCACCATTCGGCTACCCAGCCATTATCAAATTCAACCACATCATAGGCGGATCCGCCAGTTGCCAGCTCAGGTACAACACGGTTAGCGACAGAATCCCAATCGGATTGGATCAGGTTGACTGTAATGCCCGTTTCAGCCTCAAACTCACGAATGCGGGATTCAAAGGCTCCTTTAATGTCAGCCTCATGTTTCGGGAAGATCACGGTGATCGTTTCTGCAGCGGCTGCAGGGGCTTCAGTTGCAGCCGGTGCTTCAGGTGCTGCAGGGGCTTCGGTCGCAGGGGCTTCGACCACTGGCTCTTCAGCCACAGGGGCTTCAGTTGCTGGTGTAGCACAGGCAGCCAGCACAAATGCCATGGTGAGGATGATGGAAATTACCAAGAACAATTTTGTGTGTTTCAACTTATCTTCTCCTTTTTGAATTTGAGTATTGAGAAATTCACAATCAATAAACTAATTTTCGGTTGGCTCCTTTCTGTTGAGTATGGTCATGTTATAGCCTTACACAACAATCAACTCAACATTGCGTGTTCTCAAATCTTCGATATATCCGGCAGGCACCAGGTTATCTGTAACGATGGTGTCGACTACTTCAACCGGAGCTACATGTACTGTTGAAACGCGGTCAAACTTTGTGTGATCTGCAACGATCATTACCTTTTGACCCATTTTCAGGATGGCTCGATCGGTAATCGTCTCGGGCATGTAATCATTGGTCAGTCCGTGCTCCAGGCTGATGGCGCGGATGCCGATGATGACCTTGTTTGCCCGTAAATCCTGAATGAATTTATCAGTGATGTGACCAATAAACGATCGCTCACTGGAACGAAATTGACCCCCAAGTGCAGTCAGTGTGATCTCTGGCCAATCAGCCATCAGGTTAATAATAGGAAGAGAATTTGTAATTACAGTTAGCGGACGGCCAGCCAGGTTCCTGGCCACCTGGAGGACTGTTGTACCGGAGCCCAGGAAGATGGTTTCACCATCTTCGATCAGGCCGGCTGTTGCTTTTCCGATGCGTTCTTTCTCTTCCTGCTGCTCCAGCGTCCTTTGCAGGATCGGTTCTTCTGGCGCAGCTTCCTGACAGAGAATTGCACCACCGTAATATCGACGTATCTTGCCTTCACGCGCCAGGTAATTGAGATCTCTGCGCGCAGTGGCCTCGCTTACGGAAAATGACTTGACGATTTCGGTAACAGTTAGCTTACCCTTGCGGGCAAGCATTTCCAGGATTTGATCAGAACGCTCAGGGGAATAAGCAAATCCAGTCATACATTTCCTCAATCAATCATGAATGATTATAGTATACACATAAATCGATCAAATTCAAGCATTTAATCTTAAATTTTTACAGATTCTGGATTATTTAGGTTCGATTAAGTTGATTGACAGGAATTTAAGATAGAAGTGCCGGTATAAAAATCAATCGACCACATTAGGTCATACAGGCCACAAAAAACTCGGGGGTTCCGGGATACCCGAGGGGTAAAGTGTATAAAGATGGAGTTTAACTCATTGAATAGATGTGCCGCGCGATTATCTGATCCTGGTATTCCGGGCTTAGTTCACAGAAATAACCACTCCATCCCCACACTCGAACAATCAGATTTTTGTGATTCTCCGGGTGAATCCTGGCGTCCAGCAAAGTATCCACATTCATACTATTCACCTGAAGCTGTTGGCAACCCTGTTGGGCAAAAGCACGCACCAACATGGCAACCTTCTCGATGGATTCCTGATCCCGAAACACCGAATCTGAGATCTCTAAAGTAATCGGTCCGCCATTACAGATTCTCATATAATCCAGTTTGGCAAACGAAAGAAGCACACTAAAAGGTCCGCGAATTTGCACTCCCTGCGAAGGAGCAAGATTAGCGCCAAGAGGCCGCCCTTTCTGGCGCCCTTCAGCTGTAGCTCCTACCAGGGGTTCGCGCATTCCTTCGTAACCCTGTGTCAACCACACATAATACATGGCCGACCCAGAGCCTGGTCGTAAAATCCCTCCGCGGGATGTAACCCCATAGTTTTCACAGGCATCTGCCAGCATATCAAAAAGCATCACCAAAAAACGGTCCACCCGATCATCATCATTGCCTACCTTAGGCGCTTCGATCGATAACTTTTTTCGTAGATTCTCCCAACCCCGAAAATCTTCGTCCAATGCAGTCAATAGTTGATCCGGTCTGATGCTGGCATCTTTAAAAATGAATTTCTGAACCGCTGCCAGGGCGTCCGCAGCGTTGGCTGAACCCGCCCCGTGAATTCCAAAATTATTGTATTTTGCGCCAATTGAAAGGTCTTTGCCCTGCTCAAGGCAATCGCTCATGAGCACTGACAGGAAGGGAGCGGGAGGGAGGAGAAGCTTCTCATAATCTCGCGCGAGGTGATTAACCTGTGCGCGGATATCCGTCCGCACCCGTTGGAGTATACCTGTCATGTCATCCCCATTTGAAAAACCCTGGCGTATGGCAGTATCCACTGCCGAGGGGAATGACACTGCGCCAATATTCACCACATCCATACCCTTACCGGGGATGATGAATTCCCAACAGGCAGCGACCGCGTATTCCCGGGCATCCTCTACTGAATAACCGTGTGCAACGAGGGCTGGAATAACCACATCATCATTTGAGTACTGTGGAAAACCCAATCCCTTACGGGTCAGCTCAGTTGCCAGAGAAAGGATATCAAGATCAGTATCAGTGGATATGCGCAGGTTGATCTTGGGATCGATCATGCTGACATCCCGGGAGACTTGCAGGCAGAGGTAGGTTAAGTCATTGATCGCGTTGGATCCATCACGGTCCACACCACCCAGCGTAATTGTTTGTCCATTATCGCCTTGTTGAACACCGGGGTATAGATCGCTATCCTTATTCAGCGAGATGAAGAATTCTGCCAGGAGGTCAAAAGCCTGATCCATCGTCAGGCGTCCGCTGTGTAGATCCGCCTGAAAGTACGGCCACATATACTGGTCAAAGCGGCCAAAACCTATCTGGTAATGACCAATCAAACAGGTTATTGCGTGCAGAATCCGCAAAGATTGCAGGGCTTCACGGAAAGTTCGCGGTGGATCCGCAGGAACTCTTTCCAGTACTTCTGCCAGATCCATCCGGTTTTGGCGGCGAGCTTCAACAGCATAACGCCGGGTCAGTTCAAGCACACTGTCAATGGATTCGATGGCACAATCAAGGAACTCCAAAGCTCGCGGATCATCCTGGTAACGCACCTTCGATAAAACGGCAGTGTGTCTTTGTCCAATCAATCCCCGAGACAGCACTTTTCCCCAATCAGGGGAAATGTTGTTGATCGGTCCGAGCTCATGCAATGTATTTCCAGTGATGAGCCTTTCCCATTCTTCTGGAGCATGGAGTTCGGGTATTGAGGCTGGAAGGGTACGAGTAAAAACAATCTGTTCATCATCCTCGATAATTGGTGTCTCTGCTTCGCATTGGCGGATGGTCAAGCGGGATACCCTTTTCATCCAGGTGAGGTTCTCTGATTCCATTGCCGGGAGAAGATTTAATGCTTCGCTTTTCCGGAATCTCTTCTGATTACCGGCTTTTACTTTACGCTTCAGTTCTTCCAAACGATCGTTCACTTCACTCGCACCTGAATTCCAATCTCTTCAAAGATGGACAGATCTACATTCACGGGGTCATTTTCATTAAAATCAGGCATCCATTTCTTCCCTGCGGCATGATACTTGGCACCCGCTGACCTATTATAAGGTAGAAGCTCCACCCCTAATAGACCGGGGATATCATGAATGGTATTGGCAATAGCGCTTAGATTTTCTCGCGTATCAGTAATTGAAGGAATCAAGGGTACCCGAATGACAAATGGGACGCCACTTTGGCTCATGAGGGACAAATTATTCAGAATCAAGTTGTTATCCTGCCCTGTAAAGTGCTTATGGCTGTCGGCTTTGATCAGCTTTAGATCGAAATAAATCAGGTCGACCCGGTTGAGAAGAAGTTGGAAATCTGCACTGCTTCCTTGTCCGCTCGTATCAAGCAGAATATGTATATCCTCTAATTGGTCGATCACTTCTGCAACAAACTCAGCCTGCATGAGAGGTTCACCGCCAGAAAAAGTAACTCCTCCCCCATTTAACTTGAATATTGTTGACTGCCGATTAAGGAGTTCCGCCAATTCATTGGAAGTGTAGTAACTACCTGCTACGCGATCACCGGTTGGATTTTGCATCACCTGGGGTTGCGAGGATTGCCCTTCGGGATTGTGGCACCACATGCAGGATAGCGGACATCCCTTTAGGAATACTGTGGTACGTATCCCGGGTCCGTCGTGTATGGAAAATTCTTTGATGTCAAAAACCAATCCCGTGAGCATCAGATCCTTCCAACTCTATTCCTGCTTACCAGTGTTTCGTTCCGCGAAAGGATCAACGTTCTCCAACGCACTCACCGTGATTATACATAATGAATATGATAACGGGCAGGTAAGCTAAATGCAGCTGCCTGACCTACACGCAGTGTATTGGCTCACATTTGGTTAGTTCTGCAATTCTCGCAAAGAAGAGGAAATTTCATGGTAGCTCTCAAAGATAAACCTGCTGTCGTAATAGGGGGATAACCTGTTATAATTATAAGTACCCGGACTCCAGATTCCTGCTTGCTTCTTAAGTCGCCATTCTGTATCGAATGGTGGCTTTTTTTCATCTCCAATTCTGGAAGATCCGTTCATAGTTGCCCGGATTTATAAATCCCTCAAAAATTGGAAACCAATAGAAAAGGAAAATAAAATGATCGCTAAATTGTATGTTGGAAATCTATCCTACGATACCACTGAGGATAAACTGCGCGAACTATTTGCTGAGGCTGGAACTGTTGACTCAGTGGATATGATCATGGATCGAGACACCAATCGCCCGAAAGGATTCGCATTTGTTACGATGAAGACCCAGGCTGAGGCAGAAAACGCCATCCGCTTGTTCAACGGAAAAATGGTGGATAACCGGGAGTTAAAGGTGAATGTGGCAAAACCACGCGAAGATCGCCCTCAAAGATTTGATGATCGAAGGCGCAGGTAAAGCAATTTCACATATCATTGCCCGGGATCAATTTAATTCTGGGCAATGACTTGACTAATTTTCGAAAGGCTTTCGAAATGGATTTTCAAGTAGGTGACAATGTCATTCACCGTACCTTTGGTCTTGGCGAGATCACCGATATCGAAGAAAAAATTATCAACGGAACCCCGGTGAACTGTTATGTGGTTCAAGTGAACCACACGACCATTTGGGTTCCAGCAGATACTCCCGGACAGAACAGCTTAAGAACGCCAACCCCACCAGAGGAATTTATCAAAACCATTGAGATCCTCACCACACCGCATGACACCATGGACGGGGATCGCTTGTTGCGCAAAAAACAATTACTGGATCAGTTGAGGGATGGTCAATTAACCTCAATTTGCCAGGTGATACGGGATTTGAGTTACTATAAGCGCACATCTAAATTGAATGATCAGGAAAAATCGATACTGGATCACGCAGTCGATTCGCTTCTCATGGAATGGTCCCGTTCCATGGAGATCCCCCTGGATGAGGCGCAAAAAACAATGGAGACCATGCTGCAGGCTTAAGAGTTCCGGTTGCGCATTGAAGCTGTTGTTTTGATTTTTCCCCGGTTACCAGTTGTTCCGATGGTAAACTGACCCTCATATCGAGCTAACTCAATAACACGATCAAAATGATCAAACACTCTGGATGGTCGGATAGACACCCAGCAATATTTGTTCAATCACTGCAAAAGATTGACCCAACGCAAACGATCAAGGCACAGTCTCATCCAGGAAGGCAGCGACCCACACCAGCGGCGCATTCCAATTGATCGCAACTTCGTTGGTTGAGTAGGATTCAATGTCATCGAGGTAACGTTTGGCGGGTGCCAGGCTCATCAGATCAGCCTCAACTGACGGCGGGTCATCAGGATTGAAGTTCGGTCCGCCGGAAAGCGCACCAGCCGGGGGCGGCGGGTAGCCCTGCGCCGGGTCATTCGCCCAGAAGCGGTGATGGGGGTGTAGCATCGGGTAGGCGCCGTAGCCTGCAACAAAGCTCTTGTTCAGCGTGTTTCGTCCCAGTATGTAGTCCATGCTCAGGCGCACGGCATTCAGATAACGCGCCTCTCTGCTGACATCATAAGCCGCACCCGTTAACAGCATATTGTTAAGGATCAGCCCGTTCGATCCCCAGGGGTAATCCTCGTCGATCAATGCAGCATAGCCGTCCGCCTGTACCACTAACATTTGCTCCGCATAGTCCAACAGCGCCACTTCAAGGGTGGTTAACTGCTGCGTAGGAAGGTCATTGTCAACAGTCAACAATGAAAGTGTACCCAAAGGTGCGGTGTGCCCCCAATCAAAAGCATCGACCGCCGCGAAATGCTCGGATGCCAGCAGGTACTCGCGGAATTCCGCTTTGCCGGTGGTGATGTAAAGCTCCGCGGCTGCCCAGTAGAATTCATCGCTCACATTTTGATCCTCGTAGTTACCGCCGCCGCTGCCTGGGTTGTTCCCGGCGTAAATATTGGGGTTTTTACGTGCCGCCTGCCATGCACTTTCTGCAGCCACCAGGCAGCGATCGGCAAATTCCGCGTCGAGATCAGGCCAGATGCGCGCACATTGGGCAGCAGCGGCGGCCAGGTTGAGTGTGGCAGCGGTGCTCGGCGCGTAAACGTAGCGTCCGCTGGCGGGAATTTCGTTCGCATTATCGTTGTCCACTTCGGTCGGGGGTACCATTGGCATCCCGGCCCACGCTTCATCATGCAGCTTGTGGTGCGCCATTCCCGCTTTAGGCTGTCCATCAGGTACCTGCATCGCCAGCAGGAATTCCATCTCCCAGCGCACTTCATCCAACAGGTCGGGCACCCCGTTGCCCTGTTCCGGGATCGGCTGTGATCCGTCGGCAAAAACCTCCCAGCCCTGCTCATAAAGATTCATCAGGGTCCAGGCAGTGATGCCTCCATTGACCACGTACTTGCCGAAATCCCCGGCGTCATACCAGCCGCCCACTGCGTCCAGTGAGTAATCACAGCCCGGCCAGTCGTACCCATCAGCGTCCTTGCCTTTGAAGCAGGTAACCTCGGCATCAGTGACATGCCCTGCCGGCCGCGCCCACTCCTCACCCGCGTATTCCGCCTCGATTTCAATCCCGCTGCGGTTCATGTAGAAGTAAGAGAGGGCATCCTGTTTGAGCTGGTTGTAGATCTCATTAGAGATATTGAATGGTGCGCTCTTAATTCCAGCTGCTTCCAGGGTGTACCCCTCACCGGGGATAGTAAAGGTTGAAAAATCGATCTCATGCAGGGTATCTCCGGATATGGCATCCTTACCCTTCCAGCTGGTGATGCCGCTCAACACCTCTTCACTGGCGGCGTTCCTTAACACCCAGGGTATCTCATCTGTGGTGTCCGCCACCAACAGACCGATCTTGATCCCTTCCACAAAGTACCCCACCTGGTTAACGCTCACCAGGGATGGAATGACCACCGGACCGGCGGTGGGAACAGGTGTGGGCAACGCGGCTAACGCGCTCGGTTGCGGGATATCCGCCCGGCCAAGTTCGTAGAAAAGCGCCCGGCCGAAGAGGTTGGGGTGCTCCCAGGATAGATCTCCGGTATCGGCCTTGGACCAGATCAACTTAATGTCACGATCCTTTACAGATGCTCCGTTGATCTGCGCCTGGAAACCAATCTCCTTCCCATGCGTCACCTCGAGCAGATCTGTTAATGCGAGCGCAGCTTCAAACCCCCAGCCGTCCGCGGTTTTGAACACGAATCCGCTGACCTCCGCGTCGGTGCTGAAAATCCCGGTGATCGTCAACGCTTCCGGGTCGGTGTTACCGATATCAGCCGCGTTGATATTAACCTGCATCATTTTCATGCTATATGCTGTGGCGTTGAGATCATCCGATGCATTGATGTAAAACTCCATCGAGTCCTCATTCCAGAACTCGGTGCCGTGCTGACCGGCGACAATAGTCTTGTCCGGCATTTGCATCGTTATGTACAGGTAGTCCGCATCTGCCGCAACCGAGAAAGTGAAGGAACCGTTCTCAGCAGGATCACTGGATGGCGTCGGTCCGCGGTCTACAAAAATGCCGGGGAGTTCAACCCAGTCGGAGAGATCACCGTCAACTTTTATGGAAACCGGGAAGGGAATGTAGAGTACCTCGCCGGTGACCTCGGGTGGAATCGATGGCGTTGGTTGTGGAGTTGGTGTGTTAGTAGATTCAATCGGTGCCTCTGTTTCAGTCACCCGGGGTGCGCCACAAGCCGAAAGTAATAGGATCAGCACGAGGTTTATCAAAATGCATAATTTGAAAGCTTTTTTCATTTTTGCCCCTCCGGGTGATTTGGTCAACTGAAAACCGCCTTAATGATGATTATATATGATACCGCTCTCCATACCACCAGCAAGTTTTTACGATATTTCAACCTTCAAGAAACGAGTAATCCGTATTGAATGAACCTTAAATTTTCCAGAAACTGATTGACAAGCGCCGGTTTTATCTGTATGATAAGGATGCAATTGAGAGCGCTCTCACGAGTGTGCTCGATCATCAGGAGCTGATGGAAAAGTTCACGCTGGAAGATGTGGCAAAACTGGCCGGTGTACACCGCTCAACCGTATCGCGGGTGATCAATGATTCTCCAAACGTCAGCCCGGAGGTCCGCAAGCGTGTACAGAAGGTCATTCACTCCACCGGTTACCAGCCCAATGCGGCTGCCCGCTCTCTCGCTTCTCAACGCTCCTACATGATTGGTCTGGTTCTTCCCCGCAGCGTCAGTTCATTCTTCACCGACCCCTTTTTCCCGCACCTCACCCAGGGTATTGCTTTCGGCTGCAACAATAACAACCTTTCTCTCTCACTCTTCCTTGCCGGCAACCGCGAAGATGAAGAGAAGATCCTGCCACGCATTGCTAGGCGTGGTTTTTTGGATGGCGTCTTAATTCAATCCGGTCGCCCTGATGAATTCCTGATCGATCGGTTAACCAAATCGAATATTCCCAGCGTCATTATTGGTCGTCCTTTCTTATCAGATGGTCTCAGTTTTATTGATATTGACAATGTAAACGGGGCGATCAAAGCCACACAGCATCTTCTTGATCTTGGCTACAAACGGATCGCAACCATCACCGGCAATCACGATAGCACAGTGACCGTGGACCGGCTTGAGGGTTACAAAAAAGCGTTGAAGGCGGTTGGCAGGGAATTTGATCCTGATATGGTCGCCGAGGGAGATTTTTCTGAAGCAAGCGGATACCAGGCAGTGAAAACCCTCCTTCCCAGGAAGCCCGATGCCATCGTCGCCCAATCCGATATCATGGCGGTTGGTGCAATCCGCGCGATGCAGGAAGTTGGATTAAGGATTCCGGATGATGTGGCGATCATTGGATTTGACGATATACCTGTCGCCAGGCAGTTGAAAGTTCAACTGACCACAATTAAACAACCCATTACCCGTTTCGGTATTAAAGCGGTTGAATTGCTGATCGACTTGATTGAAAATGGCACCAAACCGGCAAGGCGTATCATCCTTGATACTGAACTGGTAATCCGGGATTCTTGTGGAGCGAAAAAAATCAGGGAACATGTTTGAGCCGATTTTTTTTTCATTCTTTTGAGACCGCTCTCATGATGTTCTCTTAATGAGAAAACAGGAGGTGAAACGAAAAATTTAGTGTCGGTTTGTCTAACCTGAACAATAAAAAAAGAAGGAGAATAAGATGAAACGTTTGACCGTGTTGTTTTCTGTAATGTTGATCGCAGCCATGCTGCTGGCAGCATGCGCGACCCCTGCCCCGACCGAAGCTCCGGCTGCACCTGCTGAACCCGCAGCCCCCGCTGAACCGGAAGCACCTGCTGCGACCGAGGCTCCGGCAGCTGAAGAACCCGCCGCCGGGAAGACCGTCCTCAATGTGTGGTCTTTCACCAATGAGATCATGACCATGGCCATTGCCTTTGAAGGCAAGCACCCCGATGTGGATGTGGTCTACACCATGATCCCCATGACCAACGGTGAATATCAGACTAAGTTGATGGCTACCCTCGGTACCGATGCAGTTCCCGATGTGGTCGCCCTCGAAGCCGCTTTCGTGAAAAGCTATGTGGAAAGCGATTTCCTGGCTGACCTGGGCGACCTGATGCCCATCACGCAAGAGCTGAAGATGTACCCCTTCGTTTACGAAGTCGGAACCGATCCTGCTGGTGTCACCAAGGCATATTCCTACCAGGCGACCCCGGGCGCTCTCTTCTATCGCCGCAGCCTTGCAAAGGAATACTTCGGCACCGATGATCCCGTAGAGATCCAGGCGCTGTTGAGCGACATGGATAAATATACCGCAGCCGCCGCAGTGGTCAAGGAAAAATCCGGCGGCAACACTTACATGGTCGCCTCCAATGGCGATTTCATGAACCTCTTCTATGCCAACCGCGAGCAGCCGTGGGTGGTCGATAATAAACTGACCGTCGATCCGATGGTCAACAAGATGGTTGAGACCGTCAAGTTGTTCCGCGACAACGGATACGAAGCCAAGGCAACCCAATGGCAGGAAGGCTGGTTCGCCGGCATGAATGACACCCTGACTGATGCCGAAGGCAATCCCAAGAAGATCTTTTCTTACTTCCTCCCCACCTGGGGTCTGCCGTACGTGCTCGCCCCCAATGCCACCTCCGCTGATGGCGCCAGCACCACCGTTGGTGACTGGGCAGTCGTCGAAGGCCCGCTCCCCTATCAGTGGGGAGGTACCTGGATGGGTGTCATGAAGGAAACCAAGAACATGGACCTCGCCAAGGAATTCGTCCGCTTCTGCACCCTGGATGAAGAGAACCTGACCAACTGGGCGACTGGTGTTTACACCAATGAATACCTCAAAGCCATTGACCCGGCAGTACCGGAAGGGCAATATCAGGCGGCTGGTGACTTCGTTGGCAGCCAAGTTGTGGTGGAAAAGATCATGGCTGGATTTGATGAATCTGACCTGAGCAAGTTCCTCGGTGGACAGAATTCCTACGGTGGTTTTGCTGCAGCAGCTCCGTCCGTCAACGCCCGCCTCATGCAGGGCTCTGACGACGCGATCCAGCGCGCACTGAACGACCCGTTGAACTCCTACCTTGAGGGAACGATCACGGAAGAAGAAATTTGGACTTTGTGGAAAGACGCCGTCCGCAACGAATTCCCTGACCTGATCATCGAGTAAGGTAAGCGGCTGGTAATTACAAATGAGTCAGTGTATTATATTAATACACTGACTCATTCTCAAAGGAGGTAAGATGAACCGACCGCATCTGAAAAAAGAATACTACGGTTATCTTTTCGTCGCTCCATTTATTATCGGGTTCTTGTTATTCGGTTTATATCCGGTGGTTCATACGCTGGGTTTAAGTTTCACAGACACCACTTTGATGAAAGCCGAATCCAATTTCATCGGACTAAAAAATTTTCAGCGCCTTTTTGCAGATAAAACCTTCTCAACAGCTATTACCAATACCTGGGAGCTGTGGCTGATGAACTTCATCCCCCAGATTGGTATTTCGATGCTGCTGGCGTTGTGGTTCACCAATACCCGTTTGAAGATCAAGGGCGGTGGAATCTGGCGCATGCTCTTCTACATGCCCAACCTGATGATGCCCGCTTCAATTGCCGCTTTATTCTTCAGCCTCTTTTCTTTCTATGGACCAGTAAACCAGTTCCTGGTGCGGGCTGATCTGCAGGCGCAGGCGATCGATTATATCCGCAGCCCCGCCATGATGCGCGGACTGGTGGTATTCATTCAATGGTGGATGTGGTACGGTCAGACGACCATCTTATTGATGGCGGCCATCACCTCGGTTTCACCCGCGCTTTACGAAGCGGCGCTCATCGACGGAGCAGGCACCGGTCAGATTTTCCGCTACGTCACACTGCCCCTAATCAAACCCGTGATGGTCTTCATCCTGGTCACATCCCTGGTAGGTGGCATGCAGATGTTCGACATCCCCATGCTGCTGACAGATGGACGGGGCAGCCCGGCCAACTCGATCCTGACCAACAACATCATGATGTATATGCGCTTCCGCAGCAGCCAGGGTCACATCGGTGCTGCTTCTTCAATTGGTGTGATGGTGTTCATTATGACCACCGTTGTCGCGCTGCTGATCTTCTATCTACTGCGCGAAAAACACGACGGCAAAGAAATCAAAGCGTAGGAGGAGAAAAATGAAAAAGGAACATTATCGCTTTTCGCTAGTTCTCTCCCGCGTGTTGATCTACATCCTCCTGGCGATCCTGCTGGTGATCACGCTGGTACCTGTTTGGTTGCTCATTGTTAATGCCACACGCTCCACGCTTCAAATACAGCAGGGAATCAGTTTCCTACCCAGTACCTTTATTCTCTCCAATTACAAGATCCTGCTCAGCAAAGGGTTGGACCTGCCGCGTGGTTTTCTCAACAGCTTCACCATCGCAGCTGCGACGACATTGCTCACGGTTTACTTTTCCATGCTGACTGCCTATGGCATTGTCGCTTACGAATTCAAAGGAAAAAAATTCCTGTATAACTTCATCCTGGTGCTGGTCATGATCCCGATGCAGCTTTCGATCATTGGCTTTTATCACTACATGGTGAAGATCGGCCTGGATGACAACTACCTGTCCCTCATCCTCCCGAGCATTGCTTCAGCCGCATCCGTGTTTTTCTGCAAGCAATACCTTGAAGGCGTGATGATCCAGGACCTGATCGACGCCGGCAGGATCGATGGCGCCAGTGAGCTGGGTATTTTCCACCGCATCATGTTCCCTTTGGCAGCCCCCGGCGCGTTTACTTTGGGCATTTTCACCTTCGTGGCAGCGTGGAACAACTTCTTCAACGCATTCATTTTGATCACATCGCGCGATAAATATACCATGCCCATGCTTGTGCAAACCCTGCGTGGAGACGTGTACCGGCATGAATACGGCGCCATCTACCTTGGCTTGGCTGCTTCGGTTGTACCCATCATCATCATCTACTTCCTGTTCTCCCGCTACATCGTCAATGGCATCTCAATGGGAGCAGTGAAAGAGTAGATCAAAACATCACGCTTTGTCATCGTGATTTAGACCCTTGTCTCACCAGGTATTACCTGCTTACACGTGATTCAATGGGTCACGTGTAAGTCATTTTAAAAAGAAGGATCCATTATGCGTTTTGGTTTTTTTGATGATCCCAATCTTGAATATGTCATCACCAGACCGGATACTCCCCTGCCCTGGATCAATTACATGGGGATGGAGAATTATTTCGGGATCATTTCGAACACAGCTGGTGGTTATTCGTTTTACAAAGACGCCCGGCTGCGCCGTTTGACCAGGTATCGCTACAACAACGCGCCGTTGGACGAGGGTGGACGTTATGTGTATTTACGGGACAATGCCGCCCCGTTACCCGCGTATTGGTCAGCCTCCTGGCAGCCTGTACGCGAAGCATTGGATGCGTATGAATGCCGGCACGGACTTGGATACACGACCATTACGGCTGAAAAATCCGGCATTCGCTCCCGCATCACCTACTTTATCCCGCTGAAAGACAACCTTGAGATATGGCGCTTGGAAATCACCAACCTCCGTGATGTAGCGGCTGATGTATCAATCTTTTCGGCGGTTGAATTCTGCCTGTGGGACGCGATGGATGACGCCACCAACTTTCAACGCAACCTGAACATCGGCGAAGTGGAAGTGGAAGATGGCATCATCTACCATAAAACAGAATACCGCGAGCGGCGCAATCACTTCGCGTACTTCGCCTGCTCAGAACCGCTGACCGGATTTGACACCAGTCGGGAAGCTTTCCTTGGTCCTTACCGCGGTTGGGATAAACCATTGGCCGTTGAACACGGACAATGCGGCAATTCCATCGCCCATGGCTGGCAGCCGGTTGGCGTAAACCACAACCGAATCGTCCTGTCACCCGGTGAGACCCGCGTCGTGATCTACCTGCTGGGGTACCACGAAAACGACGAAAACGCCAAGTTTGATCCAAAAGGATCCAATACCATCGACAAGACTACTGTCAGGCCGGCGATCGACAGGTACCGGCAACCCGCTGTGGTTGAAGAAGCTTTCAACACCCTTGGCAGTTATTGGCGCGAGCTGCTGTCAAAATTCCAGGTAGAAACCCCCGAACTGCACGCCAACCGCATGGTGAACATCTGGAACACCTACCAGATAATGGTCACCTACAATTTTTCGCGTTCAGCCTCTTACTTTGAATCAGGCATCGGTCGGGGTATGGGATTCCGCGATTCCACCCAGGACCTGCTGGGGTTTGTGCACCTGCTGCCTGAAAAAGCCCGCATGCGCCTGCTCGATCTTGCCGCGACACAATTGCCCGACGGCGGTGCCTACCATCAGTACCAGCCCATGACCAAGCTGGGAAATCATGACATCGGTGGAAATTTCAGTGATGACCCCTTGTGGCTGGTACTGGCAACTGCAGCCTACCTGAAGGAAACCGGGGATTGGACGATCCTGGACGAATCCGTTCCATTTGACAATAAAGCCGGTACCGAAGCTCCCCTTTTCGAACATCTGCGCCGTTCCATGCAGTACACGCTTGATCGGATCGGACCGCATGGGTTGCCGTTGATCGGTCGGGCGGACTGGAACGATTGCCTCAATCTCAACTCCTTCTCTGACACACCAGGGCAGTCTTTTCAAACCGTAACCGCCAAGGATGGCAAAGTCGCAGAGAGCGTTTTCGTAGCCGCGCTGTTCATCCTCGCCGCGCGCGAGATGGAGCAGATCGCTTCACGACTGGGCAAACAAGCCGATGTGGAATACTACGCGCGCTACCGTGCACAATTTGAAGACGCAATCGACACCGCCGGATGGGATGGCGCCTGGTTCCGCCGCGCCTACGACGATTTTGGACTTCCGGTAGGATCATTTGAGAATGAAGAAGGTCAAATATTCATTGAACCCCAGGGCATGTGCGTCATGGCCGGGATAGGTATCGAAGATGGCCGCGCAGAAAAAGCGCTTGATGCGGTTGCAGAGCACCTCGCCTTCCAACATGGTATTGTCCTGTTGTACCCGGCTTTCAAGCGGTACCATCTTTCCATGGGTGAGATTTCTTCGTATCCACCGGGATACAAGGAAAACGGCAGCGTCTTTTGCCATTCCAATCCATGGATCATGATCGCTGAAACGCGTATTGGTCGGGGAGACCATGCCTTGGATTATTACCTGCGTATCAATCCATCGGCGCGCGAGGATTTGAGTGACATTCATCGGTGCGAACCGTATGTATACGCGCAGACAATCGGCGGCAAGGAATCCGCAACACCTGGTTTGGCCAAAAACTCCTGGCTCACCGGTACCGCGGCGTGGAATTTTGTCGCCATCACCCAGTGGATAATGGGTATTCGTCCTGCGTATGATGGATTGATCGTTAATCCAGTCATCCCCGCCTCCTGGAGCGGGTTCAAGGCTGTGCGATATTTTCGCGGTACGCGTTACGATATTGAGGTAAAGCGGGAAGGTCCCGGAAACCGGGTTACCCTGTTTGTAGATGGAAACAAATGTGAGGAAAACATGATCCCACTCCCCGTTGATCAGCCTGATATGATTATGGTCAACGTTGTGATTGGATGAAAAGCGGCAGCGTATGACCCGGGAAAATGTGAGACGCAGATGGTTGTTGGGGGTCTTTGCGCTCCTTTTCATTACAGGGTGCGCTCGTCCAACAGAGCCCGCACCTATAACCACACCCGAACTCGTAACGTCTACTCCGTCCGAAACTTCTTCTGAAGTAGCGGATATTAACAGCCGGGTTGAAGACCTCCTCGGCCAGATGACCCTTGAGGAGAAGATCGGTCAGATGACCCAGGTGGAGCGGTATTGTATCGCTGATGAGGCGATCCGAAACTTTTTCATCGGTTCAGTCTTTAGCGGTGGTGGCAGCTCTCCCACCCCCAATGACCCCCAATCCTGGGCAAAAATGATCGCGGAATACCAGGAGGAAGCACTCTCCACTAGATTGGGGATTCCCATTCTCTACGGCATCGATGCGATCCATGGTCATGCCACCCTCTACGGAGCGACCATTTTCCCGCAGGAGGTAGGCCTGGGTGCAACACGTGATCCTGAGCTCGTCTACCAGATCGGACAGGCTACTGCGCTTGAAATGGCCGCCACCGGAACCCGCTGGAACTTTGCTCCGATCATCGCTGTTCCGCAGGATATCCGTTGGGGCAGAACCTATGAATCTTACAGCGAGGACACTTCGCTGGCGGCCGAACTTGGTGCGGCGTATATCGCAGGATTGCAGACTGTTCCTGACACCGTGGCAGTTGCAGACGGCCAATCGATTTTTGTCCTTGCCACTGCCAAGCATTTCCTCGGTGACGGTGGAACCACGTTCGGTACTTCGACCATCCGCTACGGGTACGCCAGCCCCGACCAGGTTTACCTGCTCGACCAGGGTGACATGCAGCTGCCCGAAGAAACGGTACGGGAACTTTTCCTGCCACCCTATCGGTCCGCGGTGCAGTCCGGTGTGAAAAGCGTGATGGCTTCGTTCAGCAGCTGGAACAGTGAAAAAATGCACGGGCAAAAACTTTGGCTGACTGATGTACTGAAAGATGAACTTGGTTTTGAAGGGTTCGTCGTTTCAGATTACGGCGGGATCGACCAGGTAGCCCCCGACTATTACACCTCAGCTGTGACCAGCATCAATGCCGGGATCGACATGAGCATGATCCCCTGTGATTACAGGACCTTCATCGACACGGTGACCCAGGCGGTGAAAAAAGGGGATATCCCCATGGACCGCATTGACGATGCCGTGCGCCGCATTCTACGTGTCAAGTTCGCGATGGGCGTGTTCGAACACCCATACGCGGATGAATCGCTGATTCCAACGATCGGATCGGTTGAGCACCGTGCGCTTGCCCGCCGTGCGGTAAGCGAGTCACTGGTTTTGTTAAAGAACGAGAACAAGGCTCTCCCCATCCAGCGCGATACCGAGACCATCTTTGTCGCCGGTGTCGCGGCCGATGATATCGGCATCCAGTGCGGCGGGTGGACGATCACCTGGCAGGGTGAGATAGGGGATATCCAACCCGGCACGACCATCCTGAAAGGTATTCAATCAGCCGTTTCACCCGACACCCGGGTCGTTTATAGCGAACCGGCGGAATTCGAAGGCCTTGCAGATTACGGCATCGTCGTGGTAGGGGAGGTACCCTACGCCGAGGGCTATGGGGACAAGGATGACCTTTCACTTTCCGGATATGATGTCGAGATCATTTCAAAGATGCGCGAGCATGTCAAAAAACTTATTGTTGTGATCGTTTCCGGGCGGCCGGTGATTATCACGGACCAGTACCTGGTAGCGGATGCCTGGGTAGCCGCCTGGTTGCCCGGTACCGAAGGTCAGGGGGTCAGCGATGTCTTGTTTGGAGATCAGCCATTCACCGGGAAGCTTCCTTACACCTGGCCAAGGTATAACGGGCAACTTCCCATCAATAAGAACAACTCCTCACAGCTCAAGGGATGTGATGCACCGCTTTTCCCGTACGGATTCGGGTTGGGCGAAGCTGGCAGTAAACCGATCAAGTGGCTGGATTGCCAGGAATTTGAAGATTGAACATTAATCAATATCTGAATAAATCAAAAGGAGAAATACCATGACTGACTTTACCCCTAAACCTGAACACAAGTTTACATTTGGACTCTGGACAGTTGGCTCCACCGGTCGTGATCCTTTCGGTGGTCCGGTGCGTGACGCTAAAACCCCCGCGGAACTGGTTTACCTGCTGGGTGAAGTGGGCGCTTACGGCGTTAACTTCCATGACAATGATCTCATCCCCATCGACGCAACCCCGGCAGAAGCGGAAGCCATCAAGAAGGATTTCCGCAAAGCGCTGCAGGATACCGGACTGGTCGTTCCCATGGCAACGACCAACCTGTTCGGAGATCCCATCTTCAAGGACGGTGCTTTCACTTCGAACGATCCCAAGGTGCGCGCCTACGCACTGCAAAAGACGATGCGCGCCATCGATTTGGGTGTTGAATTCGGCGCGGGTATTTATGTCTTCTGGGGCGGCCGCGAAGGCACCGAAACGGATTCCAGCAAGAACGCTGCCGACGCCATCAAGCACAACCGTGAGGCAATGAACTTTCTGTGTGAATACGCCATCGACAATAAGTATGATCTCAAGTTCGCGCTCGAACCCAAACCAAATGAACCGCGCGGCGATATCTACAATCCCACCGTGGGTCACATGCTCGGGTTTATCGCCACACTCGATCACCCGGACATGGTAGGGTTAAATCCTGAGGTGGCGCATGAACACATGTCGGGGCTGAACTTCATGCACGGTGTCGCCACAGCCTGGGAAGCCGGCAAACTGTTCCACATTGACCTCAACGATCAATACCCTGGTCGATATGATCAGGATCTCCGCTTCGGTTCCCGCGACATAAAGGCTGCTTTTTACCTGGTCAAATTCCTGGAGGATGTTGGATACCAGGGGTCGCGTCACTTTGACGCGCATGCCTACCGCACTGAGGACTATGAAGGCGTAAAAGATTTCGCGCGAGGCTGTATGCGCACCTACCTGATGTTAAAGGAAAAAGCGGCGCAATTCAACGCGGATGTAGAGATCCAAAGTCTGTTGGCTGAGATCCAATATGAGGATCCAACCTTGACGCCGCTCTTCGGGAAGTACACCCGTGAAAAAGCCCAGGAGTTGAAAAACCGCTCCTTTGACCGGACTGTGATCGCCAGCCGCGGCTTGAAGTACGAGCGCCTGGATCAACTCACCATCGATATAATATTGGGAATGCGGTAATTGGTGGCAAAAATGATCGGAGGGATATGAAAATCAGTGGACCTCACCAGTTCGAAAAACAGGTCGGTGCGTTAATCTCGCAAATGACTCTTGAGGAAAAGCTCGCCCAGTTGGGCGGCTGCTGGGTGTATGAATTGCATACCAACGGGATGCTGGATGACCAGAAGGTCAGCCAGCGGCTCACCAAGGGCATCGGTCAGATCACCCGCAACGCCGGCGCCAGCGATCTACATCCCCGCGAGGCGGCTATCTCAGCCAACCGGTTGCAGCGCTTTCTCAAGGAACAGACCAGGTTGGGAATCCCGGCCATTATCCATGAAGAATGTTGCGTTGGGTTGATGTCTGCGGGCAGCACAGTTTATCCGCAGATCATCGGCCTGGCCAGTACATTCCGCCCTGAGCTGGCAGAACGCATGATGGATGACATCCGTAAACAAATGCGTGCGATCGGCGCACACCAGGGGCTTGCCCCCGTGCTGGACGTGGCGCGCGACCCCCGCTGGGGGCGCATCGAAGAAACATTCGGTGAAGATCCCACACTGGTGAGCCAGTTTGGCACCGCCTACATCCGCGGCTTGCAAGGAGAGGATCTATCCAACGGCGTGATGGCTACCGGCAAGCACTTCGTCGGGCACTCCCTCTCTTTGGGCGGGATGAACTGCGCGCCGGTTCACCTGGGAATGCGTGAACTTTGGGATGTGTACCTGGCGCCATTCCAGGCAGCAATTCGCGACGCAGGGCTGGCTATGATGATGAACGCCTACCCGCAGTTGGACGGCGAAGTGGTTGCAGCCTCACGCCGCATTCTCACCGACCTGCTGCGTGAACAACTTGGGTTCAATGGCCTGGTGGTGTCAGATTATGAAGCCATCATCATGATCCACAATTACCACTACGCCGCCGAAACGAAACAGGCAGCTGCTGCGAAAGCTCTCAACGCTGGAATTGATGTGGAACTGCCAACGGTGGTCTGCTACGGCGATGAATTGGTCAAGGCTTTGAAAGCCGGAGAGGTTTCGCTAGAGACCATCGACCTCTCGGTCAGCCGCCACCTGCAGAAAAAATTTGAGTTGGGGTTATTCGAAAACCCGTATGTGAACGAAGATACTGTCATTGAAATCTTCGAAACTGATGCCAACCGCGCGCTGGCTTATGAGATCGCATGCCAGAGCATGGTGCTGCTGAAGAACGATGGCGTCCTGCCGCTAAAGCCGACCATCGGTAAACTCGCGGTCATAGGTCCCAACGCGGATTCCGCGCGCAACCTGATGGGAGATTACTCCTACAACGCCACTGCTGAGCTCCTGACCGCCCTGCCAAATCCTGACTCAGTATTTGCTTCCTACACCATGGCAGAAGCCAGTGCTCCAACCGTGAAAATGATCACAGTGCTCGAGGGCATCCGGGAAGTTGTCTCAGCAGCAACCATTGTAGACTACGCGCAAGGATGTGAGATCAATTCGGACGATGAAAATGGTTTTGCACCGGCGCTGGCACTTGCTCAATCATCTGACGCGGTGGTCTTGGTGATGGGCGGAAAATCCGGCCTGACCTGGGATTGCACCACCGGCGAATTCCGTGATGCTACCGATCTGGGCCTGCCGGGTGTGCAGGAGAAACTGATCAATTCCGTACTGGCAACTGGCAAACCGGTTGCCCTGGTGCTGGTGAACGGCCGTCCTGCAGCCATCCCGGAGATCGCCGGCAAGGTCAACGCCATCCTTGAAGCCTGGATACCCGGCGAGGAAGGCGGGCGGGCTGTGGCAGCCGCGCTCTTTGGAAACATCAATCCCGGTGGCAAGCTGCCCCTATCCATACCGCGCTCGGTCGGGCAAATACCGGTCTTCTACAACCACAAACCATCCGGGATGCATTCAAATATCTATGGCGATTATTATGACCAACCAGCCGCACCTTTGTACTGCTTTGGGCATGGCTTGAGCTACACTACCTTTGAATACAGCGCTTTGAAGATCAACCACTCAGATGTGAATCCCGGTGAAAAAGTCGACATCTCACTTGAGATCCGCAACAACGGATTGCTGGCTGGTGATGAGGTGGTCCAGTTATACCTGCACGATGAGTACGCCAGCTTTCCCCGCCCGGTGAAGGAGTTGAAAGGTTTTACGCGCATCCAGCTCCAGCCCGGAGAAAAGCGGCTGATCACCTTCCACCTGGACACCTGCCAGCTCGCTTATTACGATGAAAACCTTGAACTGGTACTGGAACCCGGCCAATTCAGTGTGATGATCGGTTCCTCCTCAGAGGATATCCGCCTGACAGGCACGTTTACGGTCAAAGGTGAGGAAAAATTGATCGTCAAGGATCGCATATTCGTTTGCCCGGTATCCATCCGGTAATAACAAGAGGATAAATGACTTATCAACGAACTTTGGGTAGATCAGGGATCACCGTAAGTGCCATGGGACTGGGCTGTTGGGCGATTGGCGGTCCTTTCTGGAACGGTGATGAACCGCAGGGATGGGGTGAGGTGGATGACAATGAATCTATTCGTGCCATCCACAGCGCACTTGACCATGGCATCACTTTTTTTGACACTGCCAACGTTTATGGTGCCGGTCACAGTGAGCGCATATTGGGGAAAGCGCTGAAGGGTGAACGTTCCAGGATAATCATCGCCACAAAGTTCAGCAGTCTTTTCGACGAGAGCTCACGCCAGGTCACAGGTCAAAGTGCGCATCCCGCGGACATCCGTAAAGCCTGTGAGAGTTCCTTGTGGCGTCTTAACACTGACGTGATCGATCTATATCAATTTCACGACAACGGCTATCCACCGGAAAAGGCACAGCCGGTTCGTGAAACCCTCGAAGAGTTGACCCGCGAAGGGAAGATCAGAGCGTATGGATGGAGCACGGATTTTTCAGATCGGGCTGAAGTATTTGCTGAGGGACCACACTGTTCAGCCATCCAGTTACAGCTTAACGTGCTGGAAGATAATCCCAGTATCGTGACGTTATGTGAAAGACACAACCTGGCTGCCATTAACCGGGGGCCACTCGCCATGGGGCTGCTCACCGGTAAGTACACCTCTGAGACCAAAACCGGCATTGATGATGTGCGTGGTGAAAAATCCCCTTCCTGGATGAAATACTTCAAAGGTGGCAAGCCCGATCCTGAATGGCTTGCCAAAGTTCAGGCTGTTCGGGAAATCCTGACCGCGGACGGGCGGACGTTAGCCCAGGGAGCGATAGGCTGGTTGTGGGCGCGCAGTGAAAAAACCATTCCAATTCCGGGGTTTCGCACGGTTGAACAAGTGGAAGAGAACTGCCGAGCTCTGGAAATGGGACCATTATCGCAAGAACAATACGTCGAAATTGAAAGAATCATGGGACGCTATCATGAGTGATGCATATTTCCTGGGCATTGACGTTTCGACCACCGGCAGCAAAGCCCTGCTGATCGACTCTGCCGGCAGCGTGATGGCGGTTGCTTCTTCTCCGCACACGCTATCAACTCCCCGTCCGCTGTGGTCTGAACAGGATCCGCACGAGTGGTGGCAGGCAACTACCAACAGCATTCGCGCTGTTTTAAAGGAAACCGCCATTGATCCTGCCGCGATCAAAGCAATCGGGTTGACCGGGCAGATGCACGGGCTGGTGCTGCTGGACGCTGCAGGGGAAGTGCTGCGCCCGGCAATTTTGTGGAACGATCAGCGCACCCAGGTGCAATGTGATGAGATCCACCGCAGGTTCGGCAGGGAAGCATTCATTCAGATCAGCGGCAATGCCGCTCTGACGGGTTTCACCGCGCCAAAGATCCTATGGGTGGCGGAAAACGAGCCGCAAGTTTACGCCCGCGCGCGCCATGTTCTTCTGCCAAAGGATTACATCCGTTACCGATTGACAAGCGAGTACGCCATGGACAAGGCGGATGGCTCCGGCACGATCCTGTTCGACCTGAAACAGCGCGACTGGTCGGAAGAGTTGCTCGCAGGATGCAACATTCCTGCCGAGTGGATGCCGCATACTTTTGAAGGACCGGAGTTTACCGGCTCGGTTTCGGCCACGGCAGCCTTCGAGACAGGTCTCGCCATCGGTACCCCGGTGGCCGCTGGCGGTGGCGACCAGGCTGCCCAGGCGGTTGGTGTCGGCGCGGTGGAACCGGGCATCATCGGGCTGACGGTTGGCACCAGCGGGGTGGTTTTTGCTACCACACCAAGCGCGCTCATCGAACCACAAGGACGCCTGCACGCCTTTTGCCACGCAGTTCCCGGTATGTGGCACTTCATGGGTGTCATGCTCTCTGCTGCCGGAAGCCTTCAGTGGTATCGCGACACGCTGGCACCGGATATGGAATTCAACACCCTGCTCATGGAGGCTGAGGCGATCCCCGCCGGCAGCGAAGGGTTGCAGTTCCTGCCCTACCTGAGCGGAGAACGCACCCCACATCCCGACCCGAACGCCAGGGGAGCATTCATTGGGCTTACCCTGCGCCATGGGCGCGGTGCGCTTACCCGCGCGGTACTCGAAGGCGTGGCTTTTGGGCTCAAAGACGGGTTCATGCTGATCCAGCAGGCTGGATTGCCTGCAGTGACACAGATCCGTGCATCCGGCGGTGGAACAAAGGGTGCCTTGTGGCGACAAATACTGGCTTCTGTATTAAACAGCGAATTGGTAACCGTGAACACCAGCGAAGGCGCGGCGTTTGGGGCTGCCCTTCTTGCCGGGGTCGGTGCTGGTGCCTGGTCGGATGTGATCACCGCCTGTAAGAACACCATCCGCATCACCGGGCAGACTTTACCAAAGATGGATGAAGTTGCGGTTTATGAGCGCTCCTACGCGCAATTTCGCGAGCTCTACCCGGCCTTAAAACCGGCTTTTGATAGAATGGTGTAGCAATCTTTGAACAATTCATTGCGATAGAGGTGTTATGTCCAATTTCATAAACTTTCCACAGAATTTCGCCTGGGGTACCGCCACATCCGCGTATCAAATTGAAGGAGCTGCCCGCGAGGACGGACGCAAGGAATCCATCTGGGACGTGTTCTCTCACACGTCAGGCAGGGTAGCCAGGGGTGAGAACGGCGACGTGGCGGATGATCATTATCATCTCTGGAAAGAAGATGTACGACTCATGAAAGAACTCGGGTACAAGGCTTACCGGTTTTCGCTGTCGTGGCCACGTATCCTGCCGGATGGCCGGGGACAGGTGAACCAGCCCGGTATTGATTTTTACAACCGCCTGATCGATGAACTGCTGGCAGCGGACATACACCCCCTGGTCACCCTGTATCACTGGGATCTCCCGATCGCACTTCCAGGCGGTTGGCTGGAGCGTTCCACAGCAGAAGCCTTTGCAGAGTTTACCGGCGTGTCTGCCAGGGCGTTTGGCGACCGTGTCAAGCAATGGGTAACGATTAATGAACCATTCTGCGCCAGTTTCCTCAGTTACAAATACGGCAGGCACGCCCCCGGCATCCAGGATCCCTACAAAGCCCTGCTGGCGGCGCATCATGTTCTGCTGGCGCACGGTCTGGCCGTCCCGGTGCTGCGTTCCGAGGTCGCTGAGTCTCGTGTAGGGATCACATTGAACGAGGGTCCTTTTTATCCGGCTACACGGTCCACGAGTGACCTCGATGCCGCACGCCATGCCGATGGTGAGTTGAACCGTTGGTTCATTGACCCGGTGTACGGCAGGCATTACCCGGCTGATATGCTCAAGGATTATGTGAAAGCTGGTGTCTTAAAAACAACGGATCCGGATTTCATCCACCCCGGAGACATGGATAAGATCGCGGTACCCACGGATTTCCTGGGTTTGAACTATTACACACGCAGCATCGTTAATACCGTTGAACATACCGGGAATTTTCCTGACAATGTCAATCCCTCCCCGGAGGCGGATCAACAACACACTGAGATGGGGTGGGAAATCTTTCCCTTCGGTCTTTATGAAACGATCTGCCGGGCATATTTCACTTACAAACCAAGCGAGATCATCATTACCGAAAACGGTGCCAGCTACTCAGACGCGCCGGATGCCAATGGACGGGTGCGCGACGTGAGGCGCATTGAATACCTGCAATCACACATCGAAGCAATTGGCCGCGCGATACAGTGCGGCGTCCCGATATCCGGTTACTACGTCTGGTCGCTGATGGACAACTTTGAATGGGCGTTCGGGTACACCCAGCGCTTTGGCCTGATCTACGTTGACTACGAAACTCTCAATCGTTATCCAAAAGACAGCGCTTACTGGTATGGCAACGTTTCCAGGCAAAACGGATTGACGACCGAATAGTTACCGGATTCCAATCAAGAGGTGGTAAATTGCAGTACGGTTTTTTCGACGACTCAGCCAAAGAATATGTGATCACGCGACCCGATACGCCGTTATCCTGGAGCAATTACCTGGGGAATCGCGAGTACGGGGCAGTGATCACCAATAACGCTGGCGGTTATGGATTCTTCCGTTCAGGCGCGAAGGGGCGTTTCCTGAGGCTGCGCTTCAACAGCGTTCCCATGGATCAGCCCGGGCGGTATTTCTACATCCGGGATAATGAATCTGAAGATTACTGGTCAACCTCCTGGCAACCCGTGGGTAAACCTTTGGGTGAATACAGTACCACCTGCCGGCATGGCACTGCTTACACAATGATCGATTCTCATTATGCGGGTATCCGTTCGGAAACCACATATTTTGTACCGCTTGGTCAACATTTTGAATACTGGCTGCTGCGCCTGACCAATGAGAGAGGTTCTCCGCGGCGGCTCTCCGTGTTCACCTATTGCGAATTCACCAACCAATGGGACACGCAGCAGGATCAGGTCAACCTGCAATACTCCTTGTTCATTGTCAAAGGCGAAAAGATCCACAATGACCTGCTGCGCATCGCCATCCAGGATAACCTCACCGCACAGACGGAAGCTTCCGGGCACAGCGACGCTGGCATGCACTGCTGGATGGGTCTTACGGGAGCGCCGGTCAGCCGGTTCGATACCAGCCGGCAGGCTTTCCTGGGCACTTACGGGGATTACCACAGGCCAGAAGCTGTCTTGCGCGGAAGTTGCAGCAACAGCGCAGCGTACGGAGACAATGCCTGCGGCAGCTACCAGGTCGAGCTTGAACTTGAACCCGGAGAATCCCGCGAGCTGCTCGTATTACTGGGTGTCGGAGACGCCCACACCGTTGGACAAAATACTTTTCACGAATATGGAAATATCGATCGCGCAGCGACAGAACTGGAAGCAGTCAAACGTTACTGGCACCAGCAATTGGATAATTTTTCAGTGAAAACACCCGACCAGGACTTCAACCACTACATCAACATGTGGGGACTGTATAACTGCCTGATCACATTCAACTGGTCTCGGTCAGCCAGCCTGGTGTATAACGGGGAACGTGACGGACTGGGATTCAGAGATTCGGTTCAGGATGTGCTTGGCATTGTGTCGAGTGCTCCGGAGCAGGCTCGTGAACGGTTGGAACTGATGCTCACCGGCCAGGTATCGAACGGGGGCGCTATCCCGGTCATCAAACCCTTCGACCATCACCCGGGTGCTGAGCCCCCGCCACGGGACGAGGAATATCGTTCTGATGATTGCCTGTGGTTCTTTAACGCTGTTCCCGCTTATGTGCAGGAAAGCGGTAACATCAATTTCTACCGAAAAATCCTTCCTTTTGCGGATTCGGGAGAAGCCAGCGTACTGGGTCACCTGCGCTGCGCGCTGGAGTTCAACCTGGAACGCAGCGGGGCGAACGGTCTACCCTGCGGGCTTTCCGCGGATTGGAACGACTGCCTGCGCCTCGGTTACTTCGGCGAGAGCCTGTTTGTTGCCTTCCAGGTGAGGTTGGGTTTGACCGTTTACGCACAGGTGTCAACTCTCCTTGAACTACCGCAGGAAGCGGAATGGGCGTTGCGCGAGCGGGGTAAGCTGGATAAGCGCATCCAGGCTGCCGGTTGGGACGGGGACCGGTTCATCTGGGCGATTGGCGAGAACGGCGAAGTCTACGGATCCCATTCGCAGTCCGAGGGTCAGGTTTACCTGAACACCCAGGTCTGGTCGGTCATCAGCGGTGCAGCCTCCCCTGAGCAGGCGAAGCGTTGCCTGCAGACTGTGTACGAGCACTTGCACACCCCGTACGGGTTGATGCTGGCTGCCCCGCCATTTGAGCGAACTCCTGTGGATATCATGCGGGCTGTGGTCTACAATCCCGGAATCAAGGAAAACTCCGGAATCTTCAATCACACCCAGGGATGGGGGGTGATGGCAGAGTGCCTGCAGGGCAACGGCGACAGGGCTTACGAGTACTTCAGAGCTACCTTGCCCATGGCTTACAACGACCGCGCTGAACTGCGCCAAAGTGAACCTTACGTGCACGCCCAGACCACTTATTCCACCTTCTCACCGCGGGCGGGAAATACACGCACTTCCTGGCTCACCGGTGCCGCTGCGTGGAGTTACTTCAGCGCCACCCGCTACATACTGGGCGTTCAAGCAGAGATCAATGGGCTGCGCATTGATCCATGCATTCCCGCTGCCTGGGAAGGCTTTGAGATCACCAGGCGTTTTCGTGATAAGACCTGGCACATCACGGTGCATAATCCAGAACACGTTTGCCATGGAGTGACAAAAATAATAGTGGATGGGGAAAAATTCGATAGCAATCTGATCCCGGTTGACACGCCAGGAGAGGAGCACCACATCGAGGTGTGGCTGGGTCAAGTCAATTAATTCTTACTGATAGCTATAATAATGCGGATCTGAAGATGTTAATCTGACATTAACAGGAGATCCACAATCTCCTGCCCATCAGTGGAATAGAGTTTTAAATCGTTGCTGGAGAAAGAAAAACGCGCTGCTTTTTCCAGGTGGGCGATGAAAACCTCATCCTGTTGGATGATCCTTGGTTCCATGCATTTTTCATCTGTTCGGTCCAGTATTTCAATCAAGATCCCGTCTCCGGTAATTTCGTAACGCCCTTTAAAGCGATTGCATTCTGATGAGCTGCTGATCTTGTGATTGTGAAAGCGCAGCGTTAGCGTCGAGAATTCAAGCACGGGTGCTGAATCCAGCATTTCCACCCGCCAGATGCTGCCATCCAGGATGTCCTTTTTCGCCGGCTTGCGGTATGTGAGCACGATGAGCACGAGGAAGATCACACTAAGGGTAACGAAAATTTGTAGGTACTTTTTCATCATCTACTCCAATTTCATTATACGATTTTTCGAATGGGGAAAGCCTAAGTATTTTGTAAAACCCAGACTTTTCAATCGAAATACGCAACAAGGAAAGGTATCCGAATCAGTCAATTGAAAAGAACCCGGCGATTGCCTGCCGGGTCCCTTCCTTCCCTCCCTGGTATGTCTATGTTTTACCTCCACCCCATGATGAACTGCCGCAAATCTGCATCCTTTATGGACTGCGACCTGAGTAGATCGATCACGCCGGGATAATCCAGCACCGGTCTGAGCACAGCCTCCGGTAAAGCGGGCAGGATCTCAGCGAGTGTTCTGTGAGTTTGCCGGTTTACTTCCATCAATAGCTCCCGCGATTGCGCCTGCGATTCCCGGCGGTGTGGTGGGTAGCCGCCGCCACTCTCAACACTGAACAAGCGTTCAAAGATAAATCGCAGATTTACATCTGCAGCCCAACCGTACCCCTGGTTCAACGCCAGCGAAATGCAGTTGCCGCCATTGATCTGGGTGAACAACCACGCATCAAGCGGACCTGTGATCAACCCGCAGAACACCCCGGGGTACTGCATAGCAGAGTTCAGGAACCCCTGACCAGTGCCGCAGCCGCCTACAACCAGGTCAGCCGCACCACTGTTAAGCATCAACGCTGCCAGCAGCCCGGTGTGTATATAGGTAAGTTCCGGTTTTTCGCCGCTCTTCTTCATTCCCACGTTCAATACCGTGTGCCCGCGGCCTTCCAGCGCGACGAGGATATCTGCGTTGCGGTCCGCGGCACTGGTTTCGTTTATCACAGCGATATTCATTACCGCTCCTTTCTGCGCAGCGCTTTTTCTGCTGCTGCAACAACGTCCAACACCCGTAACCCCATATGATCCATCAACAAATCCGCGCCTTTGGAAGTGACAGGGAAACGGTCCTTGATGCCCACCCTTTCAAGCGGAACCGGGCAATTCTCCGCCAGTGTCTCAGCCACCGCCCCACCTAAAGCACCTATGATCGTGTGCTCTTCAGCTGTGACGATTGCGCCGGTTCGCGCAGCCGCCTGGCAGATCGCATCCACATCAAGGGGTTTGAGTGTATGGATCTCAAGCACACCTGCCGAGATCTTTTTCTCTGCCAGTAGTTCAGCCGCCTGCACTGACCGTCCGAGCATCGCGCCGTTGGAAATCAGCGTTACGTCGCTGCCCTCCCTGATCCAGATACTTTTTCCGATTTCAGGTTTGACGTCTGCGGGGTGAACCGGCAGTGATTTGTCGCGGCTCATCCTGAAGTACAGCGGTCCCTGGTGCTCAGCGATCACCGGCAGCCAGTTGACGATCTCGTTGTTATCCGCGGGCACGATCACCGTCATGTTGGGCATCGCGCGCATCACCGCCAGGTCCATCACGCAGTTATGCGTCGGGCCGTCTTTGAAGTCTGAAAGACCTGCATAATGCCCTACCAGCTTGACGTTCGTTTCAGCGTAAGCCACGCAAGTGCGTACCTGTTCAACAGCCCGCAACGACAGGAACGCCGCGAAGGCATTTACGAAGGGGATAAACCCGCCCAGCGACAATCCAACACCAAAGTCCACCAAGCAGGGCTCTGCAATCCCCACGTTGAAAAACCGCTCAGGGAACCTGGAGCCAAAGAAATGGGTCAGGGTGGAGGAGGAAGTGTCGGCATCCAGTACAACAATTTTCTTGTTCACGTCACCATATTCAGCCAGTGCTCTTCCATAAGCTTCCCGCTGCGGCATCTCGCTCATTTGGCACCCCCTGCTTCATTCAATTCGCGCATGGCAATGTCAAGTTGCTCCGCGGTCGGAACCGCACCATGCCATTTTGAACTGTTTTCCATGTAACTGACACCTTTCCCTTTTGTGGTATGGGCGATGATGATGGTGGGTTGACTGTGCACCTCTTCTGCAAGATCCAGGGCATCACGCACCTGGCGGATGTTGTGACCATTGATCTCAATCACATGCCAGTTAAAGGCACGCCATTTATCTGCCAGGGGTTCAAGCGGCATAATGTCATGTACCGAACCGTCCAGTTGCACATCGTTATAATCCAGGATGGCAACGAGGTTAGCAAGATGGTACTTCGAAGCAACATTCGCGGCTTCCCATATTATCCCCGCCTGCATCTCCCCATCACCCAACATCACGTACGTGCGGCAGCGCTTTTTGTTCATCCGTGCTGCCATGGCAACGCCTGCGCCTACAGCCAGGCCATGTCCCAGGGGACCAGCGCTCATTTCGACGCCGGGTGTCTTCACCCGGTCAGGGTGACCTTGCAGATGGCAATTGAGCTCACCCCAATTCAACAGATCTTCAGCCGGAAAGTAACCCGTTTTGGCCAACGCCACGTACAAGGCCGCGGAAGCATGCCCTTTACTGAGGAAGAAACGGTCACGGTCTTCCCACTGCGGATTCGTGGGATCATGTTTCATCTTATCGAAAAACAAAACAGCGATAATCTCCGCGGCAGATAACGCGCCGCCGGGATGGCCTGATCCCCGACGGTGGATGATGCGGATGCTCTCCACACGGATCTGGCGCGCGATCTCCTCCAGTTCCAGGATCCTTGCTTCACTAAGATAGTTCATACCTGTGTCTCCTCTATGTAATCGCTTTTTGATTGATTACAACCTGATGATTTGAACGCGCGGATTCATGCACAGCAATCGAAAACTCAAGCACGTTCCGGGCGGTCCTGCCATCCAGCCGCGGGTTGCCGCCTTTGGTCAGAACATCGATCAGATGACGCGTGCAATCGACGAAGCTGTCGTGCCACTCATAACGTTCAACCGGTATTTCACGGGTGATGCCGTCCTTGAACAACACCAGGGGCGGGTAATCCAGTGTTTTCGCGGTGCAGCGGTTGATGATGATGATCCCCTTGTCACCGATGATCTCCACGCGGTCATCATCCGAATAATAAATACTGTCCATTACCAGGTTGGGCGTGTTGGCAAAATCCAGCGTGCCGTAGCGTGTTTTCTCCTGGAATTGGAACATCATCACCGCAGGCGCATCGATGTAAACCCCCGGGGGTACTTTGGAGCGGTCGATCCATGCGCTCACCCGTTTAACAGGACCCATCAGGTCATAAGCCAGCGAGAACAGGTGGTAACCGTGGTCAAAGATGAGCGGGCCGCCGCCGCTGGTCTCTTCTTTCAAGCGCCATACCCAGCTCGTCAGCGGCACTTTCCACTGCGTCTTGCTCTTACCGGTGCTCACATGCATGCGCAGCATCTGCGGTTCACCAATCTCTCCCGCTTTCAGCAGCCGCTTCGCTTCTACGTGCGGTGGATAAAAGACAAAGTTCTCGTAGATCCGCAATACCAGTCCGGTCTTGTTGGCTTCCGCGATCATTTCGTCTGCTTCTGCCAGGTTGAGCGCCATGGGTTTCTGCACGGATACATGCTTGCCGGCACGCAGCGCCTGCAACGTCATGCTGCGGTGCAGATGGTGCGGCACCAGCAGTTCCACCAGGTCAATATCCGGTTGTTTGAGCAGTTCGCTGAAGTCCTTGTATACCCGGTTGACTCCCCACTCCCTGGCTTTGGCTTTCGCGCGCGCTTCATTGCTATCACACAGAGCAACCAGGCTGGCATCTTCCCTGCCCAGATACCCCATATAATGCAGATCAGAAATACGGCCGCAACCGACAAACGCCACGTTGATCTTTTTCACTACGCGACCTCCCTTGCCTGATTTGCCGCAAGAACGCCTTTTTCCGCCAATTGCTGGCGAATTTTCAGGTGAGTAGAACGGGTGATGGGATACCAGATGAGCAATGGCAGCGCGGCCAGGATGAACAACGCAGGGATTGGACCGAAGAACAGCCGGATACCGAACAGGGTCGATGCGTTCTGCTCAACGTTGGGCACATAATTGTAGAGTGCCAGGATCCAACCGGTACCGGCGAGCGCGATGGCCTCGGAGATCTTGGTGGCCAGCCCCCAAACTCCGAAGTACATCCCGCTGCGGTATTCCCCGGTCTCCAGGCGGTCATAATCAACCACATCCGGGATCATCGCCCACGGGAAGACCCAGTTGACCGCGAATCCGATCCCTGCTACAGCAGCGATCACATAGATCAGCCAGGTGGGTTGGTTGGGCAGGAAAAAGCACAAACCGATGGATACTGCCCCGATGCCCATCCCCAAGGCATAAGCGGGACCTTTGTCCCACTTTTCCGCGATCTTCTTCCACGGGAAGATGGTGATCGTTACCACCACCAGCAACAGACCCATCACGATCGAAACCTGGGGCTCCATCTTCAATTGATAGGTCAGGAAGTAAGCCATCAACGTTTTGATGAACGCAAAAGAAAGGTTCATCAGCAGGTAGGCAATGATCAAGCGTACAAAGGGTTTGTTTTTGAAGGTGTACTTGATCGCCTTAATTGGGGAAATCTCCGACTTGTTCGCAACGATGTTGGGTTTTTCCTTCAATCCGGAAGCAGAGATAAGCAGCGCAGCGGCAGCGATCACGCCATAAATGATGCCAATAAAACCGTACCCGGTGTATTTGGTGGCAAAGAGCCCCACAATGGCAGGAGTGAGTGCAGCCCCAACGATGTAAGCCGGTACAGCCAGGATCATACGGAATGAGGTGAGGCTGGAGCGCTCATCGTAATCCTCGGTCAGTTCGGAGGAAAGCGAGTAATAGGGAACGTTCGTGAGCGTCCATAAGGTATCAAATAATATGAACGTGAACGCGATCCAGATGAACACCCCCACCCTCTCGAGCCCGCGCGGCACAAACCACAACAGCATGATGCTGATGGCAAGAGGAATGGCACCAAAGATCATGAAGAAGCGGCGTTTCCCAAAGCGTTTCGAGGAGAAACGATCAGAGAACCAGCCAAACAGGGGGTCATTGACCGCGTCCCAGATCTTGCCGATGAGCAGAGCGCTCCCTACCAGTGCCGGCGGGAGCAGCGCCCCATCCGTGAAATAGATCAGTAGGAAGAACTGGACGGCTGAATTGACCAGTGCGTTTCCGACATCACCGATGCCGTAGAACAACTTGGTCTTGATCGATAATTTCTCAGAGGATAACGCAGTTGTCATTTTTGCCTCCAGCAGTGTTTCACAAACCGATCTCGTGACGCAGCGCTTGCACCCGCTTCGACCAGTTGCTCACGTTCCAGCGACCGTAAACGCCCAACCCGCCCATCTCGTGATCACCGAAATACACCGGCACATGAATGAGCGACAATCCCTTGTGTTCAAAAGCACTTTCAAGAGCGATTTTTAATTCCTCGAGCGAATACCCTGCGTGAAGCGCGTTGACCCCCTTGATGGACTTGGCCCAGGCGACATAATCCACCTCCACACTGTCGTTGGTCGCTACCTCGTGTCCATATTGGTCCAATTGCAGCCCGGTGATCGCGCTCATGCGCCGGTTGTCCAGCAATAGAATGCAGCCTTGCGCACCATGTTGCACCCCGTCAATGAGGATCTGCGGGTTCATCGTGAGAGAACCATCCCCGGTGAGCGCAAGAGCGTAAAACGGCTTATCCGCAATACCGGTTGCCAGTAACGAGGAAACCGCGAACCCCATGTATGATGCGCCGCTCTCATTGTAGATCTCGCCCGGAGTTTCATCCTCAGCCAGCTGGAAGCCATTGGCCTGTACATCCCCCGCGTCGAAGATCACTTTCACCTGGTGCGCTCTCGCCCAATCCAGGGCTGTCTTTACTACGGCCGGTTGCGTTAACACCTCGCGTCTCCAAACCGGGTCGAACAACACAGGGTGTTCCATGCGCGAATGTTTCAAAGCCTGCCATTCCCGGCGTTTCTCCAGGCAGATTGCAAACCACGCGGACATCCCCTCAGGAATCTTATGTGGAAGAGTTCTCAAAACCCCATTTAGATACTGCAGGGTCAAATTCGCATCACCCAGCAGGGCGATTGTGTTGTTATAGTGGGTGGCATCATATAAATCCGTGTTGAGGTTAATCACGTTTTCCACCGCAGGATAACCGGTGCGTGAACAATCGGACTGGCAGACGAAGCGGGTGCCGATTGCCACCAGCAGATCGGCGTTCTCCATGGCGAAATTGCCGCTTATGGATCCCTTGGAACCGCCTACGAACATGCAGCGTTCATTGGAGGCGGGGATGGCTCCGGTGGAGATGGGCGAGGTTACCGCCACACCGTCCACCAGTTCCAGAAATTCCTGTAGGGGTGAACCAATCTGCCTTCCCCCGTTACCTATCTTGACCACAACCTTTTTCGCCTTGAGCAGCAGGTCTGCTGCTGACCTGTATACCTCTTCATCACCCGCTCGGCTGATCCCCGGTACTTCCCCGCAAGGCAATTCGCGCAAGTTGAATTGCAGCAGTTCAGCAGCCTGCACATTCATTGGCAACAACAGGTAGAACGGTCCGGCGCGGTGCGGATCTGCTGTCGTGTTCAATCCCCGCCGCAACATGACCGGAAGTGCCAGCGGGGTGTGCAGCGTATAAGCCTCCCCCATACTGGAGAATAATTTCAAGAAAGAGCCTTGCCGGGACAGCGGGATCTGCTGCATGTTATAGCCTTCGTCCTCGGTGGTTTCATCCCCAAGGAGGTACCACACCCCCAGCCCGTCCGAAGCCGGCACCAGTGAAGCCGCCAGGGCATGCAGCGCACCGGGACCGATTGAAGTTACTACGGCTGCTTTCTCCCCGCATATCCAGTTCAACGCTGCTGCAGCGTGAGAGGCTTCAACCTCGCTGCGCACACCAAAAACTTGGCACAACCCGGCGTCCTGGTAAACCCGCAGCACCTCTCCGATCTCGGTAGATCCGTGACCGAACACAACGACGAATTTCTTCACACCCTGCAACAGCAACCCGAGGATCAACGCCTCTGATACCGTTGTGTTGATGTGATTCGGGAGATCACCATTCCTGATCGCTGCATCCACACCACCGGCAGCCTTGATGAACTTCGCCCGGCTCATACGCGCAGAAAGCCGCTCCTCGCGTTCTTTTTCCCAAGCATTAACCGCTGGCATGAATGACCTCCTGCCTGATCAAAGATGAATGCTCTGTCCAACCCTGGCAGAATCCTGTGCAGCCAGTGCAAAGCGCAATATCTCCCGCCCTTCCCAGGCGGTGAGGCTGGGTTGCTCCCCCTTGAAAAACGCATCAATCATCTGCCGTGTGGAGTTAATGAAACTGTGCTCCCACCCCACCGGCATATCAGAAAAGGTGAAGGTTCTGCGGTCACGATACAGGATCACCGGGGGAATGTCCAGCATTTTGCCGTGTCCCCGCGTCACCCAGATCACCCCTTTGGTCCCGGTGATCTCGATGCGGTCATCCTGGGCGTAATGGTTCGTGTCCATCACGAGTTCCGGTGCGTAAACGACTTCCAACGATCCAAACCGGTTGCCCGGGAATTTCCAGGAAACGATCGCCGGAGTATCCAGGTTGCCCACGTTTACACCGGAATTGACGTAAGTGGTCCCGATCCAGGCATGTACTTCTTCCGCCATACCCATGAAGAACCAGGCCAGCGAAAACTTGTGGTGACCATCATCAAAGACAAGCGGTCCGCCGCCACAGGTATCCGGATCAAACCGCCAGACCTGGGCTGCCCGGGGCACATCCCACATGGTAGGGCTCACACCTGCGTTGCTCTTGATGCGAATGGTCAGGGGATCCCCGATCTCACCGTTTACAATCAATTCTTTGGCTTTTAGCACTGGGGGATAAAAAATAAAATTCTCAAAAACCTTGAAAAAGACACCGGCCTTTTCAGCCGCGGCGATCATTTCATCCGCTTGCGCGATGGATAAAGCCATCGGTTTCTGCAGAGAAATGTGCTTGCCTGCCGCCGCGGCATCCAGGGTAGCCTGACGGTGCAGATGGTGGGGCAGCAGTATCTCCACCAGGTCAACATCTTTCAGCGCGAGCAGATCGCGATAGTCCTGGAAGATGTGATCAGCTGCAACCCCCCATTTCGCGCCGCGCATTTTCGCCAATTCAAGTTCAATGTCCGCAACTGCCGTTATGCGCGTTTTCGGGTTTTGAAGATATTCGATCGCGTGTAAATCAGAAATCCTGCCGGTGCCGATGATGCCGATGTTTAATACGTCCATGCACATCTCCCTGAAGTAAAAAATCGGATAATCCCTAATCCTGCTTAATAAAACTCATCCGGTCGGAAAGGGCTTGCGCGATCGCAGTAACCTTTTTTGCCATTTCCGGTATGCGATCGATCGGGAGGCGTGCCGCCGGTCCGGATATTCCCAAAGCGCCGATCACCTTGCCCCGGTAATCAATGACAGGGGCGGCGATGCAGCGCACTCCCAGGTTGAATTCCTCATCGTCCATCGCGTATCCCAGGCTTCTGGTCTTATCAAGCTCAAATTGCATCATCTTCGGATCAACGATCGTGCGCGGTGTTGCGCGCGGAAAGTCAACCGGCATTTCCGTAGCATTCCATGCCATCAACACTTTGCCTAACGCTGTGCAATGCAGCGGAGCCGTAAAACCGACCTCTGTGTTCACGCGCAAGGTTTGAGAGGATTCAACCTGGTCAATGTACAGAACCTTGCCCTGTGAAAGAACGCCCAGGTGGGCACACTCACCCGTATCATGAACCAGTTGCAGAAGAAATGGTTTGGCGGTTTCACGCAGCGGCATTTTGGTCAACAGGCTGCGGCTTAATTGCACAACTGATGGGCCAAGTTTATATTGACGCGTGTGTGGATCCTTTTCGGCAAAACCGTAATTTGCCAAAGTCTGTAATAGTAATGAAGCACTCCCTTTGTCGATTTGAAGGTCACTGGCGATGGTTGTAATGCTGACCGTGCCATTGGCTTCAGCCAGTCGGTTCAGGATCTTCAAACCCCGGGCAAGTGATTGGATCTCCCTCATGTGAGTCTCCTACCTGCGTTGTATATTATACAACCACATTTCTATATTTGCTCATTATTATAGCATAAAGAGGCGATTTTCAAACAGTTTACCGGTTTTTAGTTGTATTTTATTCAACAATGTTGTATATTGTTACTATATCATTAATCACCATGTTTTCCTCCTTCTGATTCACCCATTATTGTTATTTAGTGATAACCATTAATTCGTCCTTTGAAAGCCGGCTTGATTGGTTTTATCTACCATTCTAAGAGCCGATGTGTTTTTATTGTGACACAAATACAAAGATTATTTACAGGGAATCTACGCTGCAAAGAACAGCAAGGAGGTGCAAAAGGATAGGATCGTTTCTTTTTCAGCTGGAAAACCGTGTTCACCATTCTAAGGTTCAATAATAAGGAGGAAGTAATGAAAAAAAGTTTCTTGTTCGTAACCGGCCTGCTCCTGATCCTGGCCATGGTGTTGTCAGCCTGCCAGGCTGCGCCGGCAACTGAATCTCCCGTAGTGGAACCGGAACAACCGGTCGCCACAGAAGCCCCTGTTGTAGCAACAGAAGCACCTGTCGCGACTGAAGCACCGGCTGCCAAAGCCACCACCAACATTGTCCATTATTACTCCGGAGACCTGGGCTTGAAGGATATGCAAGAGATCATCACCCAGTTCAACGCCCAAAGCGCTGCGTGCGAGATCAAGGACAACACGACAGGGCATGAAGATTTCAAGACCCAGATCCTGGTCATGCTTGCCGGCGATAATCCTCCCGATGTGTTCTCCTATTGGGCTGGAGCAAGAGTGCAATTTGTGGTCGACAGTGATGCCCTGATGGAGCTTTCTGATTACTGGGCTGAAGAAGGTTTTGACGACATTGTGGTCGCGGGCATCCAGGGAGCCAAGGATTACAATGGCGGTGTTTACGCCATTCCACAGAACTATCACTTCACCGGTATGTTCTACAACCCCAAAACCCTTGCCGCGGCTGGAGTCACGGAAACCCCCACCAATTGGGATGAATTTATCGCCGCTGGTGAAAAACTGATTGCAGCCGGCGTTACCCCGATCGCACTTGGTTCAAAAGACCGCTGGCCTGCCCAATATTACTTTGATTACTTTTTGGGCTACACGGCTGGCAACGAGTACCGCGAAAAATTCCAGGCTGGTGAAGGATCATGGACTGATCCGGAAGTGGTGAGAGCCATTGAATACTGGAAGGAACTCATCGACAAAGGATTCTTTGTTGCCGATGCCAACGCCTACACCTACACCGATGCTGCTGATATGGTTGCCAACGGTCAGGCTGGCATGACCCTCATGGGCACCTGGGTGACTGGATACTGGGATGGCAACGGCCTGGTTGCCGGCGAAGACTACGATCTGTTCCCCTTCCCCACGATCGAACCCTCCATCCCTGCGGCCACTTACGCCACGGTTGATGCGTGGGCAATCCCAGTGGACGCCGCCAATCCTGACTGCGCCAAGGAATTTGTCGCCTGGGCGTTGACCCCTGAAATGCAGGCGTTGTGGGCCAAGGGACAAGGTGCCCTGGCTGCCTCTGCTGAAGTGGACACTTCCATTTACAACGTGGTCACAAAGAAAGCCAATGACCTGATCGCAGGCGGTACCAAATGGGCTGCCGGATACGATCTCTCCACAACCCCGCCGAACGCTGAAGTCGGGTTGAATCTCTTCGCCCAATTGATGAACGACGCTTCGCAATACATGACGTACCTTGAAGATGCACAGGTACAATCCGCTGAGGTGTTTGGTAAGTAAGGTTGATTGATTCTGCAAAGGGCAGTCGGGAAATTGACTGCCCTTTGCGACTTTACATTGTGATTTGATGTTTTTGGGTTTTTTATGTAACATCTTCTTATACTGATTATTTCGGTAGCTGACACAGCAAGGAGTTGCTCTTGATCAGGAACCGTCGCAAGTGGACTTTTCTGTTTTCCATCATTCCATTAACGGTTTATGTCGTAATCGTCATCATTCCCCTGCTAAGCTCTTTCTACTACAGCTTTACGGATTGGAATGGCTTCCGCCAGACTTATAACTTTGTCGGGCTGGATAATTTTGCCAAAGTCTTCTCCGATAAACTGTTCGCCAACGCCATCAAAAACACCCTGATCTGGATGATCGCCGCATTGATCCTCCCGGTAGGTGGAGGACTGATCCTTGCATTAATGCTGAACGAAGAGATCAGAGGCGCCAAGTTCTACAAATCTCTTTTTTACCTTCCCATCTGCCTGTCACTCGCCGTAGTTGGCCAGGTTTGGATCTGGATCTACATGCCCAACTGGGGGTTGATCAACACTGTGCTGCGCGCGCTCCAGCTTGATTCACTAACACTCGCCTGGCTGGCCAACCCTGATACCGCGCTGGTTGCTGTGATTATCGCCTGGTCGTGGTCCCAGATCGGCTTGTCGATGGTCATCTTCCTGGCCGGGCTTACCTCCATACCGACTGAATTAACAGAAGCCGCTGAGGTGGATGGTGCATCCTACCTCAAGGTTCTAAGGCACATTGTGGTTCCACTGCTTAGCCCGGCAACCACTGTGGTGATCGCACTCATGATCATCAACTCACTCAAAAGCTTTGATGTAGTTTACATGATGACCCAGGGCGGACCTTTCCACACAACGGATACACTGGCGATGTTCATGTTTAACGAAACCTTCAAGAAATACTACATGGGTTACGGCAGCGCAATCGCCGTTGTCCTCTTCATGATTGCTATGATCATCATCATCATCTACTTCCGCCAGGTGCGAAAGCTGGAGCATCTCTATGACTGAACACACCGAACACCAGGTTCAACCCGTGAACCCGCCAAAGAAGCGTAAGGGTATATCAGCCCGCCGCATTTTCCTTTACCTGATCATCCCTTTAGTCGCTTTCGTTTACATTGTTCCGGCGATCGGAGTGATTCTTACCTCGTTCAAACTCGACGCGGAGATCGCGGAATCTGGATTGTGGAGCATTCCCAGGATCATTCACTTCGACAACTACAAGGAAATCTGGGTGGATGCCAACGTACGCACGTACATGAAAAACTCTGCCCTGGTTACCATCCCTGCAACCGCCATCTCGATCATGCTGGGCGTTTTGATGGGATATGTCTTCAGCAAGCTCCCCTTCAAGGGCAGTGAATTACTATTCATATTTGTCCTGGCAGGCATGTTCTTCCCGCCGCAGATCGTACTGGTACCGCTGTTCAAGTTTTACAACACCGTAAATCTTTACGACACATTGTGGCCGATGATCATCACCCACTGCGGTTTTGGTTTGCCGATCTGCACGCTGATCATGCGCAATTTCTTTTCTTCCGTCCCCATGGCGATCCGCGAAGCAGCCATCATCGACGGTGCCAGCGAGTTCGACGTGCTGACCCGCATCATGCTTCCGGTGAGTTTGCCAGCGCTGGCAGTACTGGCCACCCTGCAATTCACCTGGATCTGGAACGACTTCCTTTACCCAATCATCTTCACCCAGTCGGATGAGATGCGCACCATCATGGTCGGGTTGATCACCATGAAAGGGCAATACCGGGTAGCCTACGGCGCGCAGGGGGCGATGGCGGTGGTCGCCAGCATCCCGACACTGCTCATCTTCATCTTCTTCCAGCGTTACTTCATTAAGGGCATGACGATGGGGGCGGTGAAGGGATAAGGGGGTGTTGTTCGCAAGCTAACAGTGGCCAATATTAATAGAATGTACAAGGCATTGCACGTGAATACATTCACATGTTTTAGCTGATTGATTATTCTCCATCGAGAAAAACCTGGAGTAAATTCACCAGTCGAGCACACAAATCCCCGCCTTGCCTGATTTTGTGGTTGCGTATAGAATGCCTTTGGAAGGTGAGTGTATGAAGATCGCTTTGATACAGATGAATGTTCGCTCCGACAAATCCGCGAACCTCTCCCACGCAGAAAAGCTGGTCAGCCGGGCGGCGGCTGGCGGGGCGGACCTCGTCATGCTGCCGGAGATGTTCTGCTGCGAATACAACAACAAAGCCTTCCTCGAAAACCGCGAGCCAGCGCGTGGCGTGATCTGGCAATCGCTCTCCAGTTCCGCCGCGGAGAACAGGGTCTGGCTCATCGGTGGTTCGATCCCGGAGGCAGATGGTGAGCGCACTTACAACACCTCTTTTGTTTTCGACCGGAACGGCAGGCAGGTGACCTCCCATCGGAAGATGCACCTGTTTGACATAGACGTGGAGGGTGGCCAGAGTTTTCGTGAATCGCAGACCTTCACTGCAGGAGATCAGATCACGCTGTTTGATACCGAGTTCGGTAAGATGGGGTTATGCGTTTGTTTCGATATTCGTTTCCCGGAACTCTCCCGGTTGATGGCACTGGATGGGGGCAAAGTGATCTTCTGTCCGGCGTCCTTCAATATGACCACCGGTCCGGCTCATTGGGAATTGATGTTCCGCGCCCGCGCAGTGGAAAACCAGGTGTTCACCGTTGGCTGTGCTTCTGCGCGTGACATTAAAGACTCTTATATTTCCTACGGCAATTCGATCATCGTATCGCCGTGGGGAGAAGTGCTCGCACGTGCTGGCGCGGAGGAAAAGACCATCATCCTTGATCTGGACCTTGAACAAGTCGCGAAAATCCGCCGTGAACTGCCACTCCTTTCGGCGCGCAGGACGGATGTTTACAGCATCGAGCATGTAAAAAAATAAAGACGGCACAATCACAAATCGCACCGTCAGTATTCATCCATTATTCCAGGCAACCACTCCCGGAGGTTTGATCAACTCTTAGGTTGTTCAGCCTTTTCCTGTGCTTCCAGTAATAACTCAACAGTCCAGGCAGCCACATTGCCGGTAACGCTCGGGCACTTGTCCAGGTGACCACCCGCCGCCTCGAACGCCGCGTAATCCTCCCGATCCCACATATTGTGCGGCCTGCCCACCAGGCGGGTCTGTACCACGGCGCAGAGCGGACCGCCGTACTCGGCAACAAACCTGTTGTATAACTGCTTACTGAGTTTGTAAGACTGCTTGTAAAGCTGGACATTCTGCCCGTTGGTGAAATCTTCCCGGCTACGGCCATAAACGGAGCTGATCGCCATCATTCCCCCTGCCAGCGCTCCGCACGTCCCGCCGGTCATCAGGGCTCCACCGCCAGCCAATCCATGCGCCGCCTGGAAAGTGGCATCGTCAACGATCCCCATTACATCCTGGATGGCCGCTAGCACACATTGTGAACAACACCCGTACAGGTGTTCATTTTCGTAAGCCAGTGCATAGGCCTTCTCGATGATTTCTTTTTTCGTCATTTCAGCAGTGTTTCTGGTCACTGTACCCTCGCAAAATTATGATATTGTTCCTCCAAAATCGGTTATATTCTACCCATCCGCAATCCGATCAGTATATCATCCCTGGTGCATGATTTGAGGCCTGCTCTAAAACTAAAGACACTTCTATTTTCAATTAACACTTGCTCTGATAATGGGGGTGCTTGATCTCTTGATACTTTCATTTATTATTAGATTAATCCCAGATCCCTCATTAACAAGTCCCGGGAATCATCTTCTTCAGCCTCCTTTTGCTTCGCAATTGCCTGAAAGACCTTATGAAGACCCGCTCCCTCAAATGGCGTCACTTCCTTGAGGAATTCCTCCTCACTGATCTCCGCGTCATCCAGGATCAAACCGACAGCAGAAGCGATTAGATCGACATATTCATCCCCATCGTTGACCAGCTCACAAAGCGAGAGGATGCTTTCCACTCCTCCGAGTTGGCCGAACAACCAGATAAGTGCATTGATGCGTTTAGTATGCTTATCGCTCTTAAGCATCCCTGTCAATCCTTGCATTTTTTTCGGGATTCGTGCAACGTAGTGCTCGATCACCCGATGCAACCTCTCTTTCGTTGCGATCTCTGTCACAAGTAGATCGATGGCTTTTCGGGTATCGATTTCCAACAGCGCTTCCGTCACACGGGCGAGCATACGGATCGATGTTTCTCCTGCCATGATTCCGCGCAAGATCTCAAAACAACCTTCATCGCGGCAGGTGCCAAGCGCTCTCACTGCATACTGGCGGTGTCGATCATCATTCTCCGGGTCCAAAAACGACCTTATCAACATCATCTTTGTTCCTGAATGTTGGAAACATCCAAGGGCAAAAAGCGAATACTTGCGTACACCCCGGTTTTCATCACGTGATAACTCGATCACCCTTTCCAGGGATACTTCGTCCCGAATCTCTCCAATGATGCGCACCGCATCCATGCGTACCAGCGCTTCATCGTCAAACAAGCCTCTTCGAGCCGGTTCCGTGACCATCTCTTTCATTTCCTCGATGGTAAATCCTTCAAATTGATCCGGGTCTTCCTGGTCAATAAACTGCTCCAGGATGGCGTAACAGGCGCTGCGGATCTGCACATCAGCATCCTGTGTGGTCGCACACAGGACCTCGCACACCGGTCTGTTAATCCTTGAATTACTGATCACTTCCAAACCCACCCAACGTTTGAACGGATCCGCATCATTCACCAGGGCATGAAATCGGCCTGCCATACCAATCCTGTTCAAATTTGCACAAACAATGTCCGTTCCAAGATGCTTCAGAAGCAGCTGGAGGTAGATGTTGTAGGAGGTCTCCGGATCATATTCACCGATCACCCTAAAAGCCTCTTGAGCAACCGGGTTCGGCATTCTGGATTTTTGGAGGTAGGAGCCGATATACTCAGCGGCTTTCTGTCCCCAATGGACCAGAGCTTGCGCTGCCTTATCCCGCGAATCCGGACTATTGCCCATTTCCGAGAGCAGGAGTGGGATTACATTCTCGTTGTAGTTATCTTCTAAGACCTCGATTGCGCGCAGGCGCATATTGAGGTATTTATCCCCTGATAAATACCGCAGTATCTGCACAAATTTATCAGTATCACGTGCTACCGCCCAACGGTCAAGATCAACTGCAGTGGTAGGTATCACAACCTCCTTATAAGGGCGGTTTATTCGCCAGATTCTCGGAGATCACTTTCTCAACCTGCTCACGTGTTTTGCCATGCACCACCCGTGAGCGGGTGCGCACCTGGCTCGCGATCTTCGGATCATAATCGCGGTTGGAAAGTATCGTGTTCAAGCTAAATGGACGCAAACTGGCACCATCCACCGTTGTACGCATGGCAACCTGCCAATTGGGCATGTTGATCAGATCCATCTGGTCAAAATACGGCAGGAACTGGGGTTCGACCAGCACGGCATCTTCCCGGCCCAACCGGAAAGAAAGAAAAGAGCCTACATTACCGAATACCGCCTGGATGATGCGCTGGTCAGTGATTTGCGAGAGGAACTGGTTGGCGAGGACAAGCCCAAGCTTGAATTTGCGCGCTTCTGAAAGCAGAATGGTGAAGTTTTCGGTGGCAAGCGATTGAAATTCATCAACATACAAAAAGAACGGCCGGCGCTTTGCCGGCTGAAGTTTCGCCCGCTTCATGGCTTCCGCCTGGATCTTCGCCATAAGGATCAACCCGAGGAAGCGTGAATTGGCTTCGCCCAGCAATCCTTTAGCCAAATTTACCAGCAGGATCTTCCCGTCGTTCATGATCTCCTGCAGATTGAAGGTCGATTCGGGCTGGCCAAAGATCAACCGCAGGCGCGGATCAAAAATGAAATCCATAAACTTGCTGCTCAGGTACTCGCCCCAGGTAGAATGCCCGCTTTCGTATCGCCGTGTGTAATCCATGTGTGAAAGAGTGTTCTCAACCCACATTTTAAGCTGCGGATCCTCGGTCTTTAAGGGAATCCAGCGTTTCCAGTAATCACTGGATTGGTAGACCTCATAAAAATCAAGCAGCGTTCCGGGGTATTCCGGATCAGACATGACCAGCAGCATGTTCATCTGCATGTGCTGATAAAAAACCGGACCGGCGAATTCAGCACCGAATCTTCCATAATCTTCTGCGAGTAATCGCCGCATGATCGCCTGCATTTCCCGTACCACAAAATGCTGCTCCTCCCACGTGTTCGCCTCCAGCAGGTTCATTCCGAAAGGAAATTTCATATCCGACGGGTCGAGCAAAATAACATCTTTCACCCTCTCCGGCGGGATCAACCCGAGCATCTCTTCGTACAGGTCACCATGCGGATCGATCAAGGCGCACCCCCGCCCGGCTTCCATGTCAGAAATGAGCATGGTTTTCAGGAGTGTTGACTTCCCGGTTCCGGTTTGACCCACCACGTACATATGCAACAGGCGGTCATTTAGGGGTAACCTCACGTCGCTGGTAAGCCCCATGTGCGTGTTGGTGCCCAGCAGCAAGGTCTGTGCGGGATCAAGCCGGTCAACTTTTTGGGTCAATTCCAGCGGGATCGGACGACTGCGCTCTGTGTGGGTTTTCATCCCAGGTAAGCCATCCCCGACATCCTCAGGAAAACGAAATGCACAGGCCGATTCATGCCCATTCATCATGTAACGTAAACGCTGCATACCAACGGGCGCCAGCGACTTTCCCCAGGATTGCTGGGATAAAGTGGCAAGGTTCGCCCGTACGATGTTTTTATCTTCTTTACTGACAGGAAATGCCACGTCATAACCACCCATTTGAATGAACGCTGGTTCAGTGTAAGCAGAATTGGGCACCTCGCCAATCGACGCGGACACCGCCAACCCGGCTGCCTCGACCAGGGTAGCGGGAAGCTTTTCAGGACTGGCCAGCGTGATTGTTGTATAAAATGGCGCGTCTTGCAGGCTGAGCATCTGGCTCATTAACGCGTTGCATACCATGGCAGCGCGATGTTCCTGGATGCGTTGGATATTCGGCGAAGGGTTCTTGCGAAAACCTTCGCTGCTGGAGATCTCATCCATCAACAATTGTTCTTCACTATCTTCAAGATTCACAGGAGAAAGCATTACCGTAAACACAATCTTATGCGGATTGAGCAGGATCATCCGCAACAGGCGTTCCAGTTGACCCGGGTGGGGTAAAAATGGATGAACCACATAAAGATTTGTACGTGGAATCTCCTCATCATCCACAAGCGTGTTATCAAAGCCCAGGCGGCGGGTTGGTTTGATCGAGTCAAGGGTAACCAGTTCTTCACGGCGCTGGATCTCCGCAACCCTGGCTTTATCCCATTCAATGGGCTTCCAGATCCTGACGAAATCCTCCTGTGTTGTCACCACCTGCCAAATGTAATCCGGAAAACTGGCGCATAACTGTACCAGCAACTGGGAAAGCTGATCCTCAACCTGTCGTCGGGCATCCTCCTCCGAATGAGAGCTCCAGCGACAGAAGATTGCCACATCGATCCTGCCGGCATTTAAAGAAGCCCTGTTTGGTCTGGAGATGTAACGTATCGCATAAAGCACCGGTGCTGCGGGCTGGTACAGGGAATTGATCAGATCGATCTGCTTTTCAATGGAGTTTTCGCTTTTTCCATAAAGTGTCAATGCCCGCAGCCTGACCGTCGGGCAGGAAGCGAGCATGATCGAACCTACCGCGTGGTAAATTACCTTGTCCTCCACAACGGTTTCAGAGAATATTTCAACATACGGTCGAGAATATATCGCCATTTCACACCCCTTTATTAGATTTTTTGGTCCTTGCCAATGCCGGATGTTTTTATTGTAAAGTAAAAACCTGTATTGCTCTCTTAAACATGGATTCTCTCAGGAATAATTTAAGGGTAATTTATGCCCCCAATATATGCCGGTACCCGCGGTTTTCAAACAGTAAATGGCAGGATGTTGGTATGATCGGAAAGGATTTGCGCACACACGGACTTTCAGAAGAAATTTAAGACGAAAATGGCCAAAAATTTCTTGACATTGTTGTTTGATGTGATATATTTTTCCTGTAACAATTGGTCAATGCCGGTAAGAATTACGCAATACAACGGGGAACGGTAAATCAGCACCACGCATGATCAACAGCGCCTGACAAATCCTAGAAAAAAAAACATAAATATATAAATCGTATTCACGTACCTTAATGCAGGTCTGCAATAGTTTGTGCAAACCTGCCCGGGAACCAGTCATTCAGACTGCGGTCAAAGAGGAAATTACGATCTGAACCTTACCAATTGAGGAAGCAAAAGCCGGGTGTTGAAAAGATCATTTCTTGCCTCAGGTTAAATGGGAAGTGTATTCCCATTTAAATCCAATCCCAATATTCAGGAGGAAAGAGATGAGCATGGATTTTTTCAACACGGCGGATAAAGCGGTTACTTTCAGCATCAATAACCGCGGTTGGCGCAGGATCTACCTGCTCGGACGTATGTTCGGCTGGGAACCGCAGGGCACAACCACTCCCCCCGGCTGGACTGGAGGGAAACCATGGGATGCACAGAATTACAGCACCAACGAAGGTCAGGTGGTCACCGCTGCTGATGCGCTGGAATTGGCAAAAGCCATCGCGCAGGCGATTCCATTGCTCAAGCCGCCGGAATCGATGAACGCGCAGCAACAGGTTGGCTTTATGTGGGAGCTGGAGCTGTTCCAGAGGTTCGGCCAGGCGATGGAAAATGGGGTGCGCGATCCTGGATATATTTTCTTTGATGCGCGCTGGTCAGATAAACTGAACGAACTGGTATCTTTTTGCCAGAAAGGAGCCTTCAAGATCTGCTAGCGGATTAGGGGACCGCGAGATATTCACACCCCTCCTCTCTCAAACATCCTTGAGAGAGGAGGGAAATCTGGCAAGCAGGATGAGTTTTATTAGAGACGAAAGATTGGGAGGAAAAATGGAAAACGAATTGAACACAGACTGCGCAATAACCCGGGGAGTCATTGACCGGTTGGCGCGCGCTGAATCAGTGAGTGACGAGGAGACTGCGCAGATCATCCTTCACACGGAACGCTGCGAGGGCTGCAAGACTTACCTGACCGATGCCTTACAGATGGAAAAACCAACAGGCAGCCAGGAGTAGTTGTAATTACCGCGGCGGCAGCTACTCTGTGCCAGTTGAGTGCCAATGCTCCTCATTACCCCAATCAACGATACTCAAGTAAAATAAAACTGATCGGAAAAAACGGAGCAAAAGCAAAATACCATGAATAAAACCAATGAATTAAAAGGCAAAGTGGAAACCTACATCGACAAGGACGGTAACCTCGTTGTTTGGCGGCCGGATCCAGCCCTGAATTGGGAGCGCCTGACCGAGTTACCGGAGGAGGAAGCGCTCACGGAGTTATTCCAGTTTCAAACATCCAATGGATACGAATGGTTAAAACCCGTTGATTTTGGCGGATTCATCTTCAATCCCATCCTAGGCTGGAACGTAAATCGCGACGAGAACGGCAAATATATATCCGCAGAGCACATATACCGCTTCTGTGGCTTTCATGTGATCGACGGAATAAGGAAATTAAATTCCGGCAGGGGCATTATTTTCTACAAGGTCAAGTGAGCCGACTTGTCACACAATAATCCGCACAAGTTCACTGGAAAATTTGAATTAATAACTAACTGATCATATAATGTTATGGTACCTGGTTTACTAAACAAAAATAAGAAGGATTGGTTATACGAATAAAATATTGTAATGTTGCACACACGAGACCAGCAAACAAGAAAACCAAACTATATCACCAAAAAAGGAAAAGGATATGAAATTCGACCGAGTTTACAACTTCGCAGCAGGACCCAGCATGTTGCCCGAACCAGTTCTTGAAGAGATCAGGGACGAACTCCTCAACTACAAGGGTTCCGGGATGTGTGTGATGGAAATGAGCCACCGCAGCAAGGTCTTTGAAGGCATTTTGCACACTGCTGAAGCGGATCTGCGCACGCTCATGGGCATTCCGGAGAACTACAAGGTGCTGTTCATCCAGGGCGGCGCCACACTGCAGTTTTCCATGATCCCGATGAACCTGTTGAGGAACGGGGAAGCTGATTACCTGGTCACCGGAGCGTGGTCAGAAAAAGCTTATAAAGAAGCGCAGCACTTCGGAAAGATCAACCTGGTCGCGTCCGGTAAAGACCGCAACTACAGTTACATCCCTGATGTCTCTGATCTACCGATCTCCGAAAACTCGGACTATGTTTACATCTGCGAAAACGAAACCATTCACGGCACCACCTACCGCGATCTCCCCAATACCAAGGGCAAAACCCTCGTGTCCGACCAGTCTTCAATGTTCCTCTCCAAACCCTGCAACGTGTCAGATTACGGGTTGATCTACGGCGGCGTGCAGAAAAACGTGGGTCCGGCTGGAATGGTCATCGCTATCATCCGTGAAGATTTGATCCGCAAGGATCTGGATGAGAAGACCCCCATCTACATGCGCTATGACACGCACGCTGAAAATGAATCCATGTACAACACGCCTAACTGCTGGGCGATCTATGTGTGCGGTAAGGTGTTCCAGTACCTGCTCAAACTGGGTGGTTTGACCGAAATGCAAAAGCGCAATGAAGAGAAAGCCGCTGTACTCTACAACTACCTGGACAATAGCCAAATGTTCAACGGAACTGTAGAGAAGCAATTCCGTTCCGTGATGAATGTGCCCTTTGTCACCGCGAGCAAGGAACTGGATGCCGAAGTTGTCGCTGCATCGGTTGCGGCCGGGTTTGACAACCTGAAGGGTCATAAAAGCGTTGGCGGATTACGCGCTTCCATTTACAACGCCATGCCCAAGGATGGTGTTGAAGCCCTCGTCGCTTTCCTCAAGGACTTTGAAGCGAAGCACGGGTAAGTCACAAAAGACAGAAACTGATCAACTTGAAGGGTTGACGCTGGGGAGCGCCAACCCTTCACAATAAAGTTCCCTTGCGAGGGCCTGAGTGCCACATATTTCCACTGTCACCGTATATCTCATCTGGTTGGGCGTAATGTCGCTAATCACCTTTGCCACCTGGGGGTGGGACAAAGCATCGGCCATCAATGGGAGTTGGAGAACACCAGAAAGGGTTCTGCTATTACTTGTCTTCCTCGGTGGTGCTGCGGGTGGCGCATTGGGGATGAGCTTTTTCCGGCACAAGACCAGAAAACCTCATTTTCGTATTGCCATAACGGTCGCGGGAATACTACAGATCGTGCTGCTCGTTCTACTGGTATCAAGCAGTCGTTAATTGATAATCACAAGAATCGCTATTCCGTGTCAATAACCCCTTTACTGTTTATATGGCTTTCACATATTTAAAGTATTAGGGTTTTCTATTGATTTTTCTACCGCCCATTCCGAAGTAAACGATCAAAATCGTCACCCATAAGGCCGCGTTAGTGGCACTCAAAATGAATCACAAGGCAGGAATTGAGGTTGATAGTTCTACAACACCATTGGGGATTCATCCATAAAGCAGCAGTTGCACAAGTAGTGGGGATGGTATTTCTTGTAACAGTCAATGTCCTGAACCATTTTACACTTGAGATGTTCTGGATCATCCGTCAGGCTAATTACCTTGGTTCCTGCATAAACGGTCATGCCGGGCACAGGAAGAGAGAGTCACCCTCAATGAAGATGATTTCCGCAGGCCACACGGTCAACGCTCTCCTTGTACTTTACACTTACTTAGCCTGGCAGATCAGTACACGCAAAATCTCTGGAGCGTTCACGAATTCTTTTCACAATTACAAAACTTTTTGTGAATTATTGTGTAAACTTTTCCAGAGTGCAACGACAATAATCCCCTTAAGGCCAACCAATAATATATCAGTTCAGATTTTCAGTAAAAGGGTGCCCCAATCCAATTTCAAGAATCAACTTTCATGGAAAATAACTATTTAAAAAATAAGTTCAAGTAAATGATTCTTCAGTATTGATGTAACATCCTCCAGGTAATGTTTTGAGTTCACCAGACCGGATTTAATATTTTCAGTTTTGTAAATAAAAAGCAGATCCTTTCGGATTTGCGGTTATTCCTTAAGGCAGACTGGTTCACCAGCCCATTAGATTTCCGATCAGCGATTCACGATATTCCTGATCTGGGGGGTCACCCATAATGCTGCGTTGGTAGTATCCACAAAAAAATCACACTGCAGCAGCTGCGGTTGATAGTTCTTCACCGCCATGGGTGGTTGTTCCTTGAAGTAACGGTTGCGCAGGTAATATGGGTCATACTTCTTGCGGTAGTCAATGTCCCTGCGCCACTTGCGTTTGAGGCGCACCGGATCATCTGTCAGATATACCACCTTGATCCCCACCAACTCAGCCATCTCCGGAAGAAGGAAGGGTGAGTTGCCTTCAATGAAGATCACATCGGCGGGTTCCACAGTTACCGGTTTGCCATCCGGCTTGAGGTTTCCCTGCAGATCATGGCTGGAAGTGGCATAGATGAAGTCGTACCGCGGCGTCTGTATCGGCTTCCCCGCCAGGATGTCGCGGATGCAGGATTTCAGAAGCTCGAAATGGAGGGCGCGCGCGCCGAATGAACCGATGTTGTGCTCCTCGCGGTAATCACGGTCAAGCAGAAAATTATCCAGTTCGATCGCCGCAATGCGTTGATTCTTCTCCGCAAACCGCTCGCGCAGCCGGTCAACGATCTCGGTCTTGCCGGCGGCTGTCGGTCCAGCAATTCCCATCAGGATCGGTGTGCCCTTCTGTTCGATCAGTTTGAGCACACAATCGATGAACGCCTGGTCCACCTCTCGATTGGAAGCCATGAAATCCTGGTAGCCAACTTCATGCAAAAGTTCAAATTTTTTCTGGTTTGCCTCGAACTGACGGTACGGCGCGCCGCCAAGATGGGTAATAATATCTCCGGTCAGGTAAATAGACCGCACAAAGAAATTGAAACTGCGCGGGTCAAAATAGAACCAGCGCTGCACCCAATCCGCCGTGTAATCACCCGTCACCAGGCCAACGAAAAGCATCTGCGTGAGCCTGGTGATCGTTTCATCCAGTACGATCCGGTCATCAATCTTCGGTTTAATCTGGATCTGGTCGAAAAACGCTGGATCCGTGATGTTCTTCTCGATCATCTCCATCGGCTCAAGTTCGATACCTGACCAACCTGTAACTGGAGTGATATTGTTCAAGGAATAGCGGAATTCATACGGCTCCATGCGTGAACAAACCGGTGCGATCCGGTTCATCTGCCGGTGCAATGCTTCGCAGAACTGGTCCTTGCTGACTAAAATCATCGCATTATCCATCTTTTTCACCTCATCGTAAGGTTGTTTCATCGATCAATAACGATCCTTTCACCCATTACGGCTTTTTCCACCTGCATGTCAGGGTTGCGGCGAAGGATCTCCTCCCGTACAAGTTTGAAATGACTCTCACGCCACAACTCTTGTTCATCTCTGCCGAACTCGTTCAAATGGGTGATGACCAGGCGCGTGGTATCGAAACTGACAAAAAAATCGCAAAACGCCTGCAGTAATGGAGGCATCTCATCCATTGCCCGCGCCTTCCCAAGCCACAAGTGCGCAACAATCCCATCCAGCCTGCCAAACGCCGGCAATCCATCAAATTGATAATTGCGAATATCCCCGGGAAACAGCCAGCGTTGATCGTCGAAAGCGACAAGGTAGCCCATCTCCGGCACACCATGTGCGCCATTCATGTGCAATGACTCGAACGGCAGCAATCGCAGGGGACCAAATTCGATCTCCTCTCCTGCCCGGGGCACGGTCACCCGATCCCGTGGAAGTTTGACCTCAGCCTCGATCTTTTCCAATACATAAGGCGGAATTACCCACTGAACCGATGTATCGGCTAACTCCCTGACCATCGATATATCCAGATGATCGTTGTGCGCGTGTGTCAGCACGATGAGGGAGAGATCAGCCAGATCCTGCCGGTAATCCGGCGCGGGTACACCTGAAACACGGTAAGACATGGAAAATGGGTCGAGAGCCCACTTGAACCCGTTGAATGAGAAAAGGTAGTTCGCCGCATAGGTCAGCCAGGTATAATTTCCAACAGCACTATCACGCCAGGCTTGGGTAACCCGCATCCAAAGCCCCGGGTATCCCGCCCTGGCTTCTTCCAGATTCCGCTGGATCTCCTGCCGGTGCACGACCAACCGATCAGTCATAATGCTCAGCGATGAAGGCTTGCACCTCTTCCATCGAACGGTCAAAAACACCCAGGCGTTCCACCTTCAGGCTGGTCACCGCAGCTGACCACTTGCCCGCCTCCTCCGGCGGGAGGGTCAGGCGCATGGCCACGTAAGAACCGACGCATGTATCTCCGCGCCCGCTGCGGCCGGTCATGGATTGTGCATGGAACTTGTAGTGGTAGTATCTGCCGCCTGTATGAACCAGGATGCCCTCGCTGTGCGAAAGGAGCACTTCCCTGACACCAAGATCAGCAAAGAACCTTGCGGCTTTTTCGATGTTGTCCTCACCGGTGAGGTAGGCAGCTTCGACCGCGTCCGTCTTGAGAATATCCAGGTTACGCAGCACCTCCTGCATCTCCGGCCAGGCTTCATAGACAAGTGTCTCATCGCGCAGAACCCGTACAAATCCCTGCACATCAGCTGACAGCAGGATGTCCGGTCGCTTGCGCAATTCCGTGAAAAATACCGGTTCCACCTCGCCGCGCAGACTCGGGCTGACCACCACCGCTTTGGCTGTCAATCCATCCAGGTCAGATGGACGAATCGTCCCCGCGGTGGCTTTGACGTACAAGTTGCGTTTGTCCACATCATGGGTCTTGTACTCCAACGTCATCAATGTAGAGGACGGGGCATACACCGGATAGCAATCAATCCCGTCCGCACGAATCGCCTCAACGACATGATCATCTTCGCGTGACAGGCGCGTGACGATCGCTGCTTTCCTGCCCAGGCGGGCCGCCGCGTGAGCAGCGTAGTTCATACCTCCGCCATCCACGTAACGGGTGCCATCCGGGGTAATGATCGTATCCTTGGTGTAGTTACCCACAAAGATGGCGTCGTATTGTTTTAGAATTTCATCCATTAGATCCCCTTTACCAGATCAAATTGAGTAACAAATAAACTCCCGCTCCAAGGAGCGCGGTGGAGGGAATGGTGAACAACCAGGCGGAAGCGATTTCGCCCCCCACGCCCCAACGTACTTTGCTCTTGCGCTCAGCCGCGCCAACCCCCATGATCGCCGTGCTGACCACCTGCGTGGTGCTCACCGGTCCGCCCACGAGTGAAGCAGTGAGGATGACCGCCGCAGAGGCGATCTGCGAGGCAAAACCGTCTACAGGACGGATCTTGTAAAATTTTGAACCCAACGTGCGAATCAACTGCCAGCCGCCGACAGATGTACCCAGGGCGATCGCCGCCGCGCACAGGACCATCACCCAGGTCGGCACCTGGAAGGTCGCAATGGTCCCGCTGATCACCAACCCCAGTGTGATAATGCCCATGGTTTTTTGCGCGTCATTCGTGCCGTGGCTGAGGGCAAGACCAATGGAGGTAATGATCTGTAGTTTTTTGAATAGACCATTTACCCTGGGTGTGCTCTTCCATGAAAGCAGGAAAACAAGATTGGCGATCAGTATTCCGGCGACAAAACCGATAATGGGTGACGCAAAGAGCGAGACGAGTACCTTGATCACCCCATCCATTTTGATCACACCGAAGCCGGCACCCACAGCCACCGAGCCGATAATCCCCCCGATCAAGGCATGAGAGCTGCTGCTGGGGATCCCCAATACCCAGGTCATCACATTCCACACGATAGCGCTGACAAGGGCTGCAATGATGACCAGCATATTTAGTTGCGATGAATCAACGATCTCGTGACCGATGGTATTCGCCACCGCGACGCCGAAAATGAATGGACCGCAAAACTCTGCAATCGCCGTGATGGTGAGGGCAGCTCGAGGCGCGATCGCACGGGAGGAGATCATTGTTGCGACGATATTACTGGAGTCATGAACGCCATTCAGAAAATCAAACACCACAGCCAGTACGATGAGAATAATTAATGGAATTACCATAAAATCTTTCTAGTTGAAAAGATCAACCTCAAAACAAATTAATCAGGAAAGTGACCCCAACGGAGAACACCCAATAGAAGGCAGCCCCGACCAGCATGGTCGCGGGAATGGTGAGAAGCCAGGCGGATGCGATCTCGCCAGCCACTCCCCAGCGCACCTTGCTGACACGCTCGGCTGCTCCCACACCCATGATGGCTGAGCTGACCACCTGGGTAGTGCTCACCGGACCACCCAGCAGCGAAGCAGTGAGGATGACAATCGCTGAAGTTGCTTGGGCGGCAAAACCATGCACAGGGCGAATTTTGTAAAACTTCGACCCAAGGGTTTTGATCAGCTGCCAACCACCTAACGCCGTACCAAATCCAATCGCTGATGCGCAGATGAGGATCACCCAAAAAGGCACCTCAAAGGTTTCCTGCACTCCGGTGATGACCAACCCAAGAGTGATGATCCCCATCGTCTTTTGCGCATCATTAGTACCGTGGCTCAAAGCCAGGCCGATCGAGGTTACGATTTGCAGCTTCTTAAAGATCCCGTTGACCTTGGGTGATGCTTTCCAGGAAAGCAGGAAGACCAGGTTGGCGATGAGCATCCCTGCTACCAGGCCAATCACCGGTGATGCGAACAGCGCGATTAAAACCTTGATCACGCCTTCCAATATGATCACCTTAAATCCAGCGGCCATGGCCACAGCACCGATCAGCCCTCCGATCAGGGCATGGGAGGAACTGCTGGGAATCCCGAGTATCCAGGTCAACGCGTTCCAAAAAATTGCGCTGAAACAGGCAGCCAGTAGAACCACGATGTTGATGTGATCAGCTGAAACAATGTCATGGCCGATCGTTGTTGCCACCGCCACACCGAAAATGAACGGTCCGACAAAATTCGCTACCGCGGTAAGCGCAAGGGCTACCCGTGGAGAGATCGCCCTGGAAGAGATCATGGTGGCTACCACGTTGGATGAGTCATGGACACCATTCAGGAAATCGAAAACCAGGGCAAAAAGGATCAGCAGGATCAATAAGGGAGGCATATCCATTCACCTAAGTAGTTTTAACAATGATGTCTGCCAGAACATTAGCCGCTTCATCACCGCGGTCTGCCGCGTTGCTGAGGTGACGGTAAACCTCACGTAATTTAAGGATGTTGACCAGCGTTTGCACATCATCGGTTTCCACGAACATGTCAGCCAGAGCTTCGCGGTACACAGTTTCCACACGATTCTCAAGCGCTTTGGCACGTTGCGCATGTTCTGCTGCCACTGCCGGATGATCTTGCAGGATTTCCATCGCCTTCATCAACTCGAAAGTGGCATCTCGCAGAAGCGAACAGATGCGAATCATGTACTCGGTCGGTTCCACCTTGAGGATCGTGATCTCTGTCATTGTACTGTATGCGTAGTCCAGAATATCATCGATCGCGCGCGACAGGGCAAAAATATCTTCACGGTCAAAGGGGGTGATGAAGGTGCGGTTCAGCTCATCGATCAGGATGCGGCGCGCCTCATCTGCTTCCTTTTCCTTGGCAGTGAGTTGATCAGCCAGGTCTTTGGCGGGATTCGCCAGGTAGGCTTTCAGGAGATCCATTCCCTCCAATGCCAGTGTTGCCTGTTGCGTGATCAGTTTGATAAATACATTACGGCGTTTCTTAAAGATTTTCAACATGCAGATTCCTCCATAATAGATTCAGATGCGCTTTATGCAACCGGATTTTTCCAGATGTCGCATACCCTGAGCCACAGTTTCGCGGCTCAAAGCCTTATCCACTTCCAAAGTATGGTAACAGTCAGGCGGCAGGAATTTCGCGATCATGGCAAAATCCACATCGCCTGTTCCTGGTGCCTGGTGATCCTGAATCCCGATCACGTCATGCCAGTGCAAACCTACAATGCGCTGGCTGAATTGTTCCAACCAGTCCTTCATTATAAGCAGACCCAATTGATCGTGTACCTGCAAATGCCCAATATCGAATTGCCAGCCAACCCACGGTTGCTTGAATTCATTGAGCATCGCCCGTAATTCTTCGAATACCGGTAGCTCATAAAAATGAAAACGGTTTTCCAACCCGAGCATCACACCGGTATCCGCGGCAAAGGCGACGATCTCCCGCAGGCTCTCCAGGCATTTTTCAAGATGCGGTGCGGATCTGGACGCACGATCAACGATGACCTTTCGCTGCAGTTCCTCATATTCAAGGCTGTTTTTTGTTCCGGCATTATAAAGCGCGCGCAAATGATCGTCCATGGAATGGTCGCAAGTGATACGCCCCGGGTGGATCACCACGAGCCGGCAGCCCATTCTGCACGCCTGGTCAATGGTGCCCTTGACCACATCCACACCTTTCCTGCGGCGTTCTTCATCCAACGAGGTGATCTGGATGTCAGTCTGTTCCAGCACCTTGGCATGAATATATGCCGGGCAAGGGTCGTGCAGGGATCCAATGGAAAAGCGGTCAATATCGACCTGCTGCAAAACCTCCGGCGGTATCTGGTGGTTCAGTTCAAACCGCGCAAAACCAAGCCCGCGGCCAGTGGAGAAGAATTCATCGGCTGAGACGGTTTCCTTGTTCCACCACATCGTCGAAAGCGCTGCATCATACATCACCCTGGTTTCCACGGCTGTTGTTTCAGCACCTGCCAGCCGGCTCTTGCGCGGAAAGACCTCCAACAGGTCCTCCAGATCTTTGATCACCAGATCCGGCTGCATCACACGGTCTTTATGTGGCGTTGCCTCCCCGCCATTTTTTACCAGAATGACCCGTCCATAACCGGCTTCCCGCGGTCCAACCACATCACGCCAGGGGTTATCCCCCACGTAGGCGCAATCTGCCGGGTCAAGGCCACAGCGCCTCGCCGCGTCTACAAAGAGGGATGGGTGCGGCTTGCGTTTGCCAAACTCGGGGGTGTGGATACGTACTTTAAGCAAGTCCGCAATGCCCGGTTCATCCAGGTACATTGGTGTGGAATGACTGATGGTTCCCAATAGGTACCCGCGCCGGTCAATTTCGGATAATACTGGCAGTACTGTACTTTTCACGTGGGCATTTCCTTTGGAAACCCGCCACAACTGCTGTAGTTTCTGTGCGTTCTTCATGACCAGTTCGTGATCCAGGTCCGGCAGCAGGAACTGTATCCATTTTTCTTCCACAGACAGTTCATTCAGCGTCTGTTCACACCACGTTTTGTAAGCATGTTGACCGTGGTTGATCTTTTCCACCAGCTCCGCTGGAGGACAATCCAGATGCAACAGTGTGACCATATCATTGATCACCTGCGAGTCTCTTTCAGCGTACCTGGTCTTCGCCACCAGTGTTCCGCCAATATCAAAAAAAATTGCTTTGATCTCTCCGTTCAAAAACGAACCCTTTCCGATGTTCATCAACGAAGTTGATAAATGCATCCACTTTTAGTAAGTAACCGCATCCCGTCCAGAAGGTCCTCTGGGGTTGCTCGAGGGTTGATCTCCATTGTCCTCTGGCAATACTCAGGCAGGTAAGCCGCGAGGGCTGCAAAATCAACGCTGCCCTTACCCGGCACCTGGTGATCATAAATGCCCGCCACATCGTGCAAATGCACTCCGATGATCCGGTCAGCAAACTTCTTCAGCCAGATGTCTTTTTCACACAAACCGAGCCGTTCGAGGGCGGCAGCATGCCCGGTATCGAGTTGAAAACCGTACCAGCTTTCATCGCTCACTGCCAGCAATTTCTCCATCTCCCCGGGCAGGGGAATATCGTAGTAACGATAGCGGTTCTCGATACCTATGGCGATATTGCTGCCCCGGCTGAACGCGATAATCTCCTCAAGGCTTTTCAGTACAGCTTCCATGTGCGCCGGCGTAAATTCAGCGCGGTGCTTGATCATTTCATTTTTTAATCTTTCGTATTCCGAAGTACCGTGTAATCCTTTGTTGAACAACACGCGCAATTCACGGTCGCGGGAGCGGTCACACTGGATACTCCCCACGTGAAGTACAACTGACCTTGAACCCAGGTTGACAGCGAGGGCCACCGTGCGCTTTACTATGTCAACCCCCTGCCGCCGTTTGACCTCATCTGTGCTGGATACCAGCAGGTCATTTTTCTTGAGATCATCCGGGCTGATCAGTGCCGGGCACGGGTCATGGACCGTGCTGACATAATTCCTGTCACGATCAAAATCCGCCAGGTGTTGAGCCGTTACCTGGTGATTAAGCTCGAAACGGGCTATGCCGATGTTTTTTGCATGCTCAAATGCCGCATTGAATGAGCCCGCTTGGTCCACATGCCACATAGTCGAAAGAGCCACATCAAAGAAAGGCGTGACTTCTGGTGAGAATAACGGCTCAGGTTCAGTGACCGGTTGAAAAATATCCCGCAAATCGCTCAATCGACGGATAAAATGATCCGCTTTGATGCCCAGGTGGGAATCTTTTTCGGGGTCATAATCGTCCGAATCGTATTCATCGAGGGTGTACCCTTCTGTATTGATGATCACAGCAGCGCCATAGTTGGCCTGGCGCGCACCGATCAGGTCGCGCGAAGGACGGTCACCAACATAAGCGCACTCACGCGGGTCAACTTCTACCCGCCTGGCAGCTTCAATAAATAACGAAGGATGCGGTTTTCGCCTGCCGAATTCAGCAGAAAGCAGAACGCAGCTGAATAAATCCTTGAGACCTGTTTCTTCGAGCAGCTGGTAGCCTTCCACGGTTGAAGTGGTATTGCTGATCAACCCCAGCCGGTAACCGCGGCTTGCGAGTGTGCGCATGGTGTCCGCCATGTCCGGTAGAACGTATTTTCGGCGGGATTCGCGCCACAATTGGTTAAAACGGATCGCATTCGCCCGGACGAATTCCTGCGGGTATTCCGGCAGCAGAAATCTTGTCCAGAGTTCTTCCTCGTTTAACTCAATATAATTGGGTTTACACCAGCGGCGGTAGGATTTTTCGCCTTTACGGATGCGGGCGATAAAATCTTCAACCGGCGTTGTCTCGTCCAGGCTGTGGATGATCTCTTCCACCTTTGAGAGATCTCTTCCCTCGCCCGGTTTTGTTACGCGCAACGTGCCGCCTATGTCAAACAGGATGGCTTTAATTGAAAATGTCATATTGTCTCTAGATCAATCTGAAATTGATTAACACTCCAATAAAGATACGGATAATAGATCCCGGAAATCTTCAATAAACACGTCAGCCTGCGCATCTACGTCGTAATTGAAGGCTATTGTCTTCATGCCTACCGCACGTGCACCATCCAGTTCATGCGTCTTGTGCCCAACGAAAACCGCTTCAGCAGGTTTCAAGCCGGTTTGATTGAGAGCCTCTTCGTACATGGATGGGGCTGGTTTGCGAACGCCCATCTCCTTGGAACTGATCACCACATCCCACACACGCCCAAAACCGTGCTCGTCAAACCAATCAAGTTTACGGGTGAAGGGCATTGCAGTATCCGTGATAATGCCAAGGAGGAATCCCTTTTCCTTGAGAGTATTGATCGTATCCGGAACACCCTCAAAGATCGCGACTGTGGCGTCATCCCGGCTGAGGGCACGCAAACCTTCCTCGATATCCTTTGCATCAGTGATGCCATACAACCGGATCAATTGCCGGTAATAATCGTGCCGGCGCATTTGGCCTGAAAACGCCAGATCCTTGATTCGTTTCCGCTCCAGTTCAAAATCTGGTGCGGGGTTGACCTTGCGACCGGCCAGGAATTCGTTGAGGTGCCGGTCACGTTCAGGGCGGTAATAAAGGATATCGCCAGCGTCAAAAAAGATGGCTTTTATCTTTTTTACCGAATTATTGGACTGGATTTTTTCTCCATTCCTCAATGCCGTTTCAAGCAGGGGAATCAATTCGTGCAGGTCACTGATGACCGCGTCCGGGACGGCACCGCCATCCAATTCGCCATCATCAAAATCATGCCGCACCTGCACAGCGAGTTGAAAGCCGGCCTTCTTCGCCCCCAGAACATCCCGGTTGATCTTGTCACCAATATACGCGCAAGCACCGGTCGGCGAATTGGCCAGGCGGGCTGCCTGGTAAAAAATGGATGGATCCGGTTTGCGACGACCGTACACAGACGAGAGAACAACCGGATCAAAATATTCGTTGATACCATACTTTTGCAGTGTTAACGGCACCTGGGTGGTACTCTGGGTGTTGCTGATGCAGCCGAGTCGCAAACCCATCTTCCGGATCTCTGCCAGCACCGCGGGAACCTCCGCACGCATCTCACGAACATAATATTTTGTTTCGTATAAAAAGGATAATTGCTCAGATATTTTTGACAAGATCTTGCGGTCTACCTGGAAGTCCTTGAATACATAGCCGGACCAGATCTCAGTAGTGCTCAGTTCGATCATGGATTCAATGCTCCACTTGCGGTAAGCGCTGATCCCACCCGCGATCGTCTCGTAAAGCTCCTCATCCGACAAATGCAGTTGAATACCATGTTCTGCCAGCGCGTTTCTGATTTCACTGGTATTCGCGATGCGGAAATCACGTGTACAGCTGTAAGTTTCCAGCGTGCCGCCGACATCAAAGAACATGGTCTGTAATTTCATAAACTGACTCCTCGGCAACTTATTAATCCACCCTTTCGGGTTACGAAGAAGAGTTACTGAATGAATTGATAATGCTGCCTGGTTTCAGGCACGGATCTTGAATGACCCGTGCCTGAAAACGTGTTGTTTAGATAGACGACTACTCGCTCAAGTTGATCAGGTAGAAGTCACGTGCTTCGATCATGTGGTCATAAGCGAACTGTTCATCAATGAACCAGGTCATTTCCATCATTTCTTCCAATGGTTTCTGACCTTCAGGAACCTCGTACGTTGAATCCGTGAAGTAGGTACCGAATTTCGCCCAGGGATCCCGACCTTCTTCGCTCACCTGCCAGGCGATCCATAATTTGGCCGCGTTGGGATGCGGAGCCTGGTTGATGATGCCCACGTAGCTCTGGCTCTGCACACCCACCATGGGTTTGAGACCCCAGCAAGGCTCGAATGCAAGTTTGCCTTCCACCACGTCTGCCATGTTGGAGTAGGAGGTCAACGCCATGTAGTTTTCGGTCATTCCGGGGGTAGCAAAGGCTTCATCAACCTCATCTCCACCGGGTTGCGGAATGGGACCGTTCTGAGCGAATTTCTTCAGCCACAACCATCCGGCGTCAGGGGTATCCTCTTCAAGAACCGGTTCTTCACCGTACAACTCAACATAGGCTGCTTTCATCTCATCGGGGTGCCCAACAAAGGTCAGCAGCTTGCTGAGTGTTGAGGCGTCATTCAACGGATCTTCAATGAAGAATTTGCCCGCCCATTCTGGCTGAGTGAGCTCCCAAACGTTGGTGATCGGGCAGCTGTCGTTCAACTCAGAGTTGTAGGCGAACACACTGGTACCCAGGCGTGCCATCAAAAGTGGCTGGGTGTATTGTTCAGGGATTCTATCCGCTACAACAGAGGGCATGAAACGGTAAACATAACCATTGGGGATCACGTTACCCACCAGGTCAGCACCACCACTGCTTGACCACACATCACCGGTGAAGGCACCGGCTTTTTGCTCTTCAAGTGTCTTCAGCAACACATCATCGCCGCCCAGGTCGAACGCCTGCACTTTGATGCCGGGATATTTCTCCATGAACGCTTCTGCGGATGATTCGATCTTTGAAGAGTTCGCGTAAACAAGAAGTTCACCCTCAGCAATCGCAGCGGCTTCAATAGCTGCCCAATCCTGCTCATCCGTGTAATACGGTCCAAGCTGGTTGGTCTTCAGCCATTCATCCTTCGGGTCGAGTACTTCCTCGACCACCGGTGCTTCGGTGGCTGCAGGGGCTTCTGGCGCAGCAGGCGCTTCAGCCGCGGGCGGTTCAACAACTGGTGCTTCAGTGGGCTGCGCGCAGCCGGCAATGAAGCTGACAAGAAGTACAAGTGTTACGATTCGTAATACTGCTTTCATCTACCTTCCTCCTTGAATATATGGACGATCCAACCAATCTATCACGATAAGAAATGTTTGGTGAATCACCTCCTTTTTTTCTGAAGCTTCTTTTCAGCCGTAAGATACTGTTAAATTTTATCCAGTAACCAGTTTGCCGTTAGCCTTGTCGTATAGATTAATGGCATCCTTGTTGAAGGTAAGCCAGATCCTCTGGTCCATCGCGATCTTGCTCACACCCATTTCCTTGACGATGAGCTCCGTATCTCCCTTGTGAGCGATGATGGTTGTATCCGCACCGGCAGGTTGCACCGAATAAGCGGAAAATTCCACCCCGCCCTCCACCTGTTCAGGGTGGACGCAAATGTCCTCCGGGCGGAAAGCTGCCACCACATCACCGGTTTTTCTGTACGTATAAGCCGGGATGTTGAACCTCCCCAGGTCAACCTGGTCCTGCCCGGACACCCAGCCCTCCAGCAGATTGATCTTGGGATTACCAATGAAATCAGCCACGAACAGGTTGGCCGGGAAATGATAGACCCTGTCTGGAGTATCCAACTGCTGAATGACCCCTTCCTTCATGACCGCAATGTTGGTGGACATGGTCATTGCTTCCATCTGATCGTGCGTCACATACACGGTGGTGGCGTCAGAAATGTGGTGCAGACGTTTCAATTCAGTGCGCATGTCCATCCTCAACCGCGCGTCCAGGTTGGAAAGCGGTTCATCCATCAGGAATACCTTGGGACGATAGGCCAGCATACGGGCGAGTGCGATTCGCTGTTGCTGCCCACCGCTCATTTCACGCGGGTAGCGGTTTTCATACCCGCCCATTTTTACTTCCTGCAATGATTCCTTTACCCGGCGGTCCATTTCTTCCTTATGTAATTTCTGAATTTCCAGGGCGAAGGTCATATTCTTGTACACCGTCATGTGCGGCCAGAGAGCATAATTTTGGAAGACCATACCCAGTTCCCGCTGACCAGGCGGGACCGAAATGCCTTTGACGTGTGAGTAGATCAGCCTATCGCCAATGTAGATTTCGCCTTCATCCGGATCCTCAAGGCCAGAAATACAGCGCAGCAGCGTGGTCTTACCGCAGCCTGAAGGACCAAGCAGGGTGAGAAAAGTACGAGGTTCAATGATGAGGGATACATCGTTGACTGCGATCACATCTCCAAATTTTTTGGTCAAATTGTTGATAATAATAGGGGTTTCCATGTTTTCTCCTCTTTACATTCCCAGCCCTTTTTTCAGGCTGCCACCGCGGAAGCGGCTGATGATAAAGTTGCCGATCAATACCAGAACGATCAACAGGATGATGACCGCGTTTGCCTGCTGGTCATTCCCATTCTCAATGTAACGCATGGTCATACTGGCCAAAACCGCTGTTGTGGGAGTGACCAGTAGAATGATCAACGAAAGTTCGCGCATTGTGCTGATGAAGGTCAGCAGAAAGCCGGAGACGAAACCGGTGCTCGTTAGCGGAAAAATGATGCGCGTGAAGCGCCGCCACGGCGATGCCCCCGCCAGCGATGCTGCCTCCTCAAGTTCCTTGCCTACCTGCAGCATGGCAGAAACACCGCTGCGCGCTGAGAAAGGCAGGTGTTTGGCTACCGATACCAGCACCAGCAGGGCAAAAGTGCCATAGAGCGGCGGGATCGGCCCTACCGGTTTGGTGAACATGGCGATGTAAACTGCGCCAAAAGCGATGCCGGGGATAACATAAGGTATGAACGACATCTGCTCGACCAACTTTGAAACCTTGGTTCCGCGTCCTTTGACGATGGCGTAACCGAGGATAACCCCGGAAAACGCGGTGAACAGGGCGGTCAGAATCGCCAGGCGGATGGAGTTCCACGCGCCCAACCACACCCTAGGATTGCGCAGGACTCCCGGTTCACCACTGTTGATCGAAAGATCACCTTTGCCTATCCAGTGTGCCAGTGTAAAGTTGTCCAGGTTGTAGTTACCGTCCCGCAGCATGACGGAGCTGAGGATGAGCAAAACCAGGGGCAGAACGGCAATGATGAACTGGAAGACCACGACGATTCCCACAATGATCGGTTTGAAATTGCGCAGTTTCACCTTCTTCGACATAAATCCCCGACCGCCGATGGTCTCATAGCTCTTGCGTGTACCAACGATCTTCTGGTTCAACATCACGGTAACCATGGCGAACACGATCAAAACGATCGCGGTAACAAAGGCATCTCCATAGTTTCCGATACTGGAGTTTGATTTCAACATGGTCGAAAGGGTGTAATAGCGGATCGGTACACCCAGCACGTTCGGTCCGCCAAAGGTGCCCATTGCTTTCGAGAAGGTCATAATAAAACCGGAAGCAATGGCGGGGATGACCAGCGGGAATGTGATCTTGCGCATGATGCGCCAGCGTCCCGCTCCAGCCAGTTCACCCGCCTCTTCAAGTGAAGAGTCAATTGACAATAATGCCGCGGATATGAACAGGAAAAAGAAAGTGTAGTAGTGCAACCCGCTGCTGACAATGATCGGGATCGGTCCGTACGCCAGCCAATCCGGCGTGGGCGCACCGGTGATAAATTCCAGCAGCCCCATGGTACCGCCTGATTTCTGGTTCTTGAACATGACCAACCACGCCATGGCGATCGTCCAGGAGGGCATGATGTAAGGTACCTGCGCCAGCATGTGAATCGTTTCGCGTCCGGGGATGTCGGTGCGGCAAACCAGCCAGGCCATCAACCCGCCGATCGCCAATGCCAGGAAGGTTGCGCCCAGGGCAACCGTAACGCTATGCACCAGTGGCTGATAGGTCATCAACTTGCCTATCTTGCCTGTTAGCATCCGCACCCAGTGATACCAGGTTAAGTCACCAGCCGCGGCATCCTTAATCACCCTCAGGTCCATATCTGAAACAGTGATTGTGGTCACAAGCATGCGGTAAAGTGGGATGATGACCAGGTAGAACATCACCGCAATCATGATGATGGAGAGGATGATATGCGGAGTGGTCAACCAGCGGACGACGCGTCGCAAACGCGCAAGCCACTTTTCCTTGTTGTCTTTTGGAGCAATTGTTGTTACAGTCATTAGATTACACCTCTCGAATATTTCCTTTCATCGTTAATTTTAAGAATCTGATGGTGTATTTCACTGTAAACTGCAAACTTCACAACAGATCATCATCCCGGTTGTATTCCTGCAGTTGGTCTCGTAACGAATCCAACCGGTCGAGCATTAACATAATATTCTCCTGCTCCTTACTGGCTACCGATAACAACAACGCATTAATTACCGTCATGGGAACAACCAGGGAATGGAATTCACCCACCGGTCCGCGCCGGGCGCTGAGGATCACATCGGCTTTGTCTCCCAGGATGGTTTCCAGCGTATCCGTCAGCATGATGATGGTACTGCCAACCTGCCGGCTGTATTCCAGCATCAGCCGCAATGACGGGTTCTGGTCAAAAAAGCAGATGACAAAGACCAGGTCTGTCGGCTTCATCACCAACAATGAGTCGATTAGCTCGCGCCCCGAATACTTTAACGGAACCACTTCCTTGCCAAAACGCTGCAGCCGTATCTCCATCAGGTCGACCAGGGAGATCGATGGACCCAAACCATACACAAATATCTTTTCATGGCTGCGGATCAACTCCACAGCCTTGTCCATCGCGTTACGATCGATCAATTCCATCGCCTGGGTCAGGTAATCGATCTCAGTGGCTGTCAACCGTTCAAAAATGTCTCCGTTCTGCTGCATCTCATCCAACCTGCCGCGCAGTCGGGTGGAGTGGGTCACGCGCTGGCGGAAATTATCCTGCAACACCGCGCGCATTGCCGGGTAACTGCAAAACCCCAGTGTACGAGCGAAGCGCACCAGCGTGGCTTCACTGAGTTCCAGCCTCCTGGCAATTTCGCCAGCAGACAGAAAAGCGCTTTCCTCCTGGTTCTTACGCAGGAAGTTCGCGATGATTTTTTCGCTCTTGGTGAGCGAGTTGTACTGGTCGCTGATCAATTGAGCAATATCGCTCCCCTGATGATCTGTTTTACCCATTTTCAGCATCCTTTCCCTTTCATTCCTGTTATCCTTACGCACCATATTTGGCGATGCGTCCGGCGTTGGCCAATAACAGAGGTAAGAAATCTTTCGCAGGCATGATCCCCAGGCTACCCCGCGTGCAAGCCCGTTCACCAAACTCGGCGATGTTGTCTTCGCGGACGTATTTCCCATAAAGCAGTGCCGGTACGGGATGCCAGCTGTGAGACTTGAGAATGGCTGGCGATGAATGATCTCCCGTGACCAGGATCACATCCGGTTTCAATGCGAGGATACGGGGGATCTGAGTGTCTACATGCTCGATCACTTGCACCTTGCGGTAAAAATCACCGTCTTCCCCGTGTGTATCCGTCTGTTTGATGTGTATGTAGAAAAAGTCGAATTGGTCCCAGTATTGCCCCAGGGTGGTGAATTCGTCCTCAATTTTCAGACCTTCCACCGGCAGCACCTGCATACCCACCAGCCTGGAAACACCCTTGTACATGCCATTGACCGCGATGGAAGCGGCGCGCAGCTTGAACAGGTCGCCGTATTGCGGCAGCACCGGCAGGCGGTCAAAACCGCGCAGGAGGACCATATTCGCCTGTTCCTCATCCACCAGCAGTTGCCTTGCCTTTTCAATGTAGCGATTCACCAGGTCGGCGGTTTTTTCTGAGGGCTTGTCAAGCGCCGCAGCAGCTTTTGGTGCAACTCCATCCTTGAGCGGATCGGTGTCTTGCAGGGCTGCACCAAGTTCTTTCCCCCGTATCACGAATGCGAAGCGGTGTTCCTTCACCGGCTCAACGTGGATCTGCACCCCATCGATCTGGATGGTGTTCAGCATCCGTGCCAGTTTGATCGCCTCCGGGGTCGATAACCTGCCCGCGCGGCGGTCCACCAGCACACCATTCTCATCCACCTTACAGAAATTACCACGGGCGGCGATGTCATCCGGTCCTAGATCAATTCCGACACCCAGCGCTTCCAGTGCGCCGCGTCCAATCTCATGCTCGATGGGATCAAAACCAAAAATTGCGAGGTGACCCGGGCCGCTGCCCACCGCGATGCCGGGGCCGGCCGGGCTGGAGAACCCCAGCGCGGATCTCGCGGCCAGCGCATCGAGATTGGGTGTGTGAGCTGCTTCGAGTTCGGTCTTTCCACCCGGTTCTATGGGTAAACCGCCCAATCCATCCATGATGAGCATGACGATCTTGGTTTCAGCCGGAACGATCAGTTTTTTCAGGAATTCGTAATTCATTGCCGTACCTTCTTTCCGGTCCCGTAAACCAGTGCATCATACGCCCGGTGGGTCTTGTGGTAGTTGCCATCCCGGTCAAGCGCGATGCCGCGGCCAATGCCGGTAACGATGCAACCGATGCCGATCTCTGCCACCAAACCACCGAGCTTTTCCAACAAGGCAGGGGCACTACCCGGTGGTGTACTGCGGCCGTCAAAGATCATATGTAAGAATACCTGCTCCAAACCCGCTGCTTTGGCCATCTTCAAAACGGCCAACGGGTAATCGATCGAACCGTGTGAACTCTTTTCCGTCAGCAAACCGATCAGGTGCAGGGAAGAGCCGCGTAATTTGACCCCTTCGATCTCATGACAAATGACTTCATTGGTATAGAAGCTACCGTCCTTCATTGCCTGGTCCAGCCGCACATCATCCTGCAGGATGACCCGGCCGGCTCCAATGTTGATGTGTCCAGCTTCAGAGTTGCCCGCTTTGCCGGGTTTTAATCCAACCGCGTCTCCTGATGCAGCCAGTTGCGCGAGGGGATATTCACGCACTAATTGGTCCCAGATGGGTGTCCGCCCGACCGCAATCGGATCCTGCACAGGGTTGCCGCTGATACCCCAGCCATCCAGGATAACCAGGAGTACCTTGCGCTGACTTCCAAACATATGTCCACTTACCAGGCTTTCACCTGTCATTAACCCCGGTTTGGGAAGGCCCATGATCTGTAAAATGGTTGGCGCGATATCTGCCAGTTTTCCGGGTGCGGGGTCGATCAATTGATCGCTTCTGGAATCGATTACGAATACGGGAACAGGGTTGGTCGTGTGCGAAACGTGCGCGTCACCTTCGTCTGTGAGCGTTTCTTCAATATTGCCGTGGTCCGCGGTGATGAGAATGACATATCCGGCTGAGCGCGCCGCCCGCATCACCTCTCCAAGGTGCTGGTCCACAAATTCCACACATTGGATCTTGGCATCCACATTGGAGGTGTGCCCGATCACATCGCCGTTGGCAAAATTGGTAATGACAAGGTCAGTGCCTTTTTGTAGCTGTTCGATGACCTTCCCGCTAACCTCGGCGAGGCTCAATTCCGGGAATTTATCAAACGGCACCCCTTTCAATGAAGGGACACGAATATCCTCCTCACCGGGGAACGGCAGGCCGTTGCCGCCGTTGAGGAAAAATGTCACGTGGGCAAATTTTTCGGATTCCGAAATGTGCGCCTGACGCAAACCTGCCCGACTGACCACCTCGGCCAGCGTCTCTTTTACCCGTGAAGGGGCAAAAGCAACCGGCAGGTCTTTGAATTTGTCATGATAGAGTGTCAGGATGACAAAAGGGAGAATGGTAAATGGTTCGCGTGGAAATTGATCAAGATTCGGGTCGGTAAAGGCTTCGGTCAACTGGATCTCGCGCTCACCCCGCCGGCAGCAGAAGATGACCGCGTCACCGTCCTTTATGCGTCCGGCTGGTGTGCCATTTGCCTGCTCAAGTACGATGGGGTCGAGCGAGTAATCTGTCTGTCCTTCTGCGTACAGCTCTTTTACCGCTTCTGCAAGGGGCCTGGCACCGTGCAGGGTGTTTGACAAACTGGTGGGTGTACGCAGGAATTCGCTCATGATTATCCTTGATGCCCATTCCGTCCCGGAAAATGCGCCAGCAACTCGCTCAGGCCGTGGATCACAAGGTCCGGCTTGTATTCGTCCGGGACCGGGTCATCCTTTTCAGCGGCGTCCGGCATGATGATCACCATCCCAAAACCGGCTTCCCGGGTTCCCGTCACGTCACGGGAGAAATTGTCTCCCACGTAAGCGCATTTTGAAGGTTCAACCCCTGCTCGCCGCGCCGCTTCCAGGTACATCTCAGGATGCGGCTTGCGTTTTCCAAAGGTGGAAGAGAGTACAACTGATTTGAAGTATTGCGTCAGGTTCTCTTCTTCCAACCAGTCAGGAATCTCAGTGGTGGTGATTACGTTACTAATGATGCCAAGGATATACCCGCGCGAATGCAATCCGGTGATGACGTCCACGCAACCCTCTGCCATGACACGTCTTCCCATGGACTGCCGGAACTGGTAGGTCAATTCATGCGCCAGCAGCGATGTACGCTGAGGAGGAAACTCTGGCGCCAGCCAGCGCGTCCACAGTTCCGTTTCAGGGGCTTCTGTCAGGTGGTCGAAAGCCCATTTTCGGTATTCCTTGTAGCGGCGGTCCAACTCGGCGCAGAATTCTTCAGGATCACGATCCGTCCCCATCAGTGACACGATCTTCCGACGCGCGGCAGCCCGGTAAGGCTCCTCTTTCTTGAGGATGCGCAGGGTGTTGCCAATATCCAGAAAGATCGCTTCGATTCCAGTGTTCATCTTGATCGGTTATTGATTCCGCGGGGGGAAGATATCCAGCAGTTCGCGCGTCTCGCGAATGACGTGGTCAGGAACATGATCCCCGGTGGGGGGTTCCTTGGCTGTGGTGGCTGGCTCATCAAAAAGGATCATCATCCCATATCCAGCCGCGCGGGTGCCTTCCACATCCCGCACCGGGTTATCACCCAGGTATGCGCACTTCGTGGGCTCCACCCCGATCTCACGCGCTGCCATCCAATAAATCTCCGGGTTGGGTTTACGTATGCCTACTTTTGAGGAAAGGATGACGGTTTTAAAGTAATGCTTGACACCGTCTGATTCCATCCAATCCGGGATCTCCGTTTCAGTAATGGTATTGGCGATGATTCCCAGCAGGTATCCGCGGCGGTGAAGTTCAATGATCGTCTCTTTGGCATCGTGGCGCGGTACGCGCCGTCCGTCACGGTCACGCCATAAACGGGTCAACTTTCCATGCAGAGGGGCGATCCGCTCAACCGGATAATCCGGCAGTAGATGCTTCGTCCACAAATCTGCCTCACAGGCCTCGACCAGTTCGGTCTTGGAGATCTTGCGGTAAGCTTTCCAGCGCTGCTCAACCTTCGCAAAGAATTCAGCCTGGGATTCTTTGGCACCCACCAGGGTCATTAATTCCTGCATCGCGTTTTGTGAAAACTCCGGGTCTTCGACAACAATCCGTAAAGTGTTACCCACATCCAGGAAGATCGCTTCAATATCGTGATTCATTTCGTGACCCTTTCAGGCACATAAGGTAAAAGCACAAAGTGACGGGCGATTAAGAAGTTATTTCATTGATACCAATAAATAACGTTCTCTTGCATTTTATTGTTTTTTGAAGGGTGACTTGCATGTTCCATAATACAACATTTTTTTAGAAATTGCAAGATTTCTTGCAAAAAGTGGTTGACTTTTAAGATTCTTTCTGCTAATATATTTATGCACACGTGTGCACTAGACAGGACCGATTCAAGTGTCAGTGACCATCAAAGACATCGCAAGGAAAGCCGGAGTCTCCCACACTACCGTTTCGCGCGCTCTAAACGGCAATCCCGCTATTCCGGAAAAAACTGCTGCTATCATTCGTGACATCGCCGGAGAGATGGGATACCTCCCCAGTGCTGCCGCCCGTGGTTTGAAAACCAGGCATACCCAGGTATTAGGGGTGCTGGTCAGCCGCATTGACAATCCTTATTTTGGCGAGATTATCCAGGGGATCGAGGATGGGGTAAAAGATGCCGGTTACAGCATTTTCATTGCATCATCCGACATGGATCCGGGTCAGGAAAAGTCAGTCATCCAGGCCTTCAGCGAACACCGCGTGGATGGTGTGATCATCGGTTCTGTTCCCGTCAACCGCAACAATTACGAGCTGCTGGAAAAATACGGTATTCCCATCGTTGTGATCAACAATCAATCACTCCGCAACCATAAGTATGCCATCTCCCATGATGACGAATATGGCGCACAACAGGTCACTCAGCATCTCGTCGAACTTGGTCACCGCCGCATTGCTTACCTGGGCAACACGCAGGCCAACCGCATCAACAAAAACCGCTTGCGTGGTTTCAAGCTTGAACTGGCAGCCCACAATCTGGAATGCAAGCCCGAATATACAATCGGTCAGCCGGGGGGTGAGATCGAAAACGGGGTCGCCGGGATGCGGTCGCTGCTGGAAAAATGCAATGATGTATCAGCGGTCTTCTGTTTTAACGATCTCATGGCAATTGGCGCGCTGCAGGTTTTGCATGAACATGGCATCCGCGTGCCGGAAGACATATCAGTCGCCGGTTTTGATGACATTCCTTACGCTGCGTACACCACTCCACCGTTGACCACCTTTGAACAACCCAAGTATTCGATTGGTGTGGAAGCCGCGGACATGTTGATGGGATTGATCAGCAGATCCGAGGGTAATGGACAGAATGATCATCCAATAACCAAAAAATTGCGCGGACAATTATTGGTACGCGCATCAACAGCAAAGAACCGAAAGGAGTAATCAGTGAGTTCAAGTGAATCCAGATTATTGATCAAGCCGGACCTCAGCTGCCGTGAGTACATCACGGTCACGCCTGAAAGCGCCGGCTGGCAGCACCTGTCTTTCAGCGTGGTGAGGCTCACCAAAGGCGAAAAGTGGGAATTTGACACCGCAGAGAATGAACTGGCGCTGACCATCCTCGGCGGCACCATCGACGTTGCATCCAACAAGGGTGAATGGAAAGGCATTGGCAGCCGCTCGGATGTTTTCCATGGGATGCCTACTACGCTCTACCTTTCCCGTAGCACCCGGTTCACCGTGACCGCTGCTTACGGCGAAGCTAATTTTGCCTGCGGGTGGGCTGCCGCCACCCGAGATTACCCTGCCCGCCTGATCCGACCTGAGGACGTAAATGTGGAATTACGCGGGGGGGATAACGCCTCCCGCCAGATCAACCAGATGATCCTGCCCGGCTTTCCCTGCGAGCGCCTGGTGGTGGTGGAGGTGTTCACCCCCTCCGGCAACTGGAGCTCCTATCCACCGCACAAGCATGATGACCGCAAGGTGGACGCCGATGGTAAGGTATTGGAAGCCGACCTCGAAGAAGTGTATTTTTACAAGATCGACAAACCGGATGGCTACGCCTATCAGCGCTGCTACACGGATGACGGGCGCATCGATGAACTGATACTGGTACAGAATGACCACCTGGTACTCTCCCCGGAAGGCTATCACCCGGTTGTGGCTGCCCAGGGATATAACGCCTACTATCTGAATTATCTCGCCGGCACAGACCAGTCACTGGCAAGTACAGATGATCCACGTTACGCGTGGATCAAGGGCACGTGGAAGGGGTTGGATCCCCGTCTGCCACTAGTCAATTTATCCATGAATCATGGACCAAGGAGTTGATCATGAGCGAATTTAAAAGCAAACTACACGAGACAGTATCGACCACACTTACCGATTACTGGAATGATTCCTGTTCGATCGAGGAACTGACCTACGCCATCGATAACGGCGCGGTCGGTGCCACCACCAACCCGACCATCGTGGTCAATGTGCTGAAAAAGGAGATGCATCTGTGGAAAGATCGTGTCTTCCAGATGATCGATGAGAACCCCACCTGGTCTGAAGTGGAGTTGACCTGGAAGCTGATCGAGGAAATGGCCGTGCGCGGCGCCGGCTTATTAAAACCGGTTTACGACCGTGAAAAAGGGAAAAAAGGCCGCCTATCCATCCAGACCAACCCGCAGCTGTACCGCAACGCCAGGGGGATCACCGATCACGCCATTCACTTTAATACCCTCGCGCCAAATATGCAGGTCAAAGCCCCGGTCACCAGCGCTGGCGTTGCTGCGATCGAGGAAGCCACCTATCATGGTGTGTCGATCAACGCGACCGTCTGCTTCACCGTACCACAGGCCATTGCGGTGGCTGAAGCGATGGAACGCGGTCTCAATCGCCGTACAGCAGAAGGAAAATCGATCGACGAAATGTCACCGGTCTGCACCATCATGATCGGTCGCACCGACGATTGGATGCGGGTCAGCGCGAAAAAGGAAGGCATTGACATTGACCCGGATTACCTGACCTGGGCTGGAATCGCCTGTCTCAAACAAGCCTACGGGATCTTCCAGGAACGCAGGTATCGTGCCAGGCTGCTGGGCGCTGCCTACCGCCACCTCGGACACTGGTCCGAACTGATCGGTGGAGACATCATCCTCACCATCCCTTACGAGTGGCAGCTGAAGATCAACGCCAGCGACATCGAAGTCAAGCCGCGCATGTTCGACCCGGTTGATCCAAGGATCATCGATGCAATGCTCACCAAACTCCCCGAGTTCCGCAAAGCCTACGAACCGGATGGCATGACCATAAAGGAATTCGATACTTATGGCGCAACCGTCAGGACGCTGCGCGGTTTCGTGAGTTCCTATCATGAATTGCAGGGTGTGGTGCGTGACTTCATGCTCCCCAACCCCGATGCGTAAATCTCTCGAGAAGCGGAGAAAACGATGACAGCGACAATTCGATTAACCACCGCCCAGGCATTGATCCGGTTCCTCAAGAACCAGTATGTTGAACGCGATGGCGTACAAAATCCCTACTTTGCCGGCGTGCTGGGCATCTTCGGGCATGGCAACATTGCCGGGATCGGCCAGGCGCTCCAGGAGAACCCGGATTTTAAGTACATCATGGTGCGTAATGAGCAGGCGGCGGTGCACATCGCCAGCGGTTACACGAAAATGAAAAACCGCCTGCAGACCTTTGCCTGCACCTCCTCCATTGGTCCCGGCGCTACCAACATGGTCACAGGTGCCGCGCTGGCCACCATCAACCGGCTGCCGGTGCTTCTGCTGCCGGGTGATATATTTGCCCGCCGCAACGTCGCCCCGGTGCTGCAGCAGGTGGAATCCCCCAACACCCAGGACATCAGCGTCAATGACTGCTTCAAACCGGTCTCGCGCTATTGGGACCGCATCAACCGGCCGGATCAGCTGATCACCGCCCTGCCGGAAGTGATGCGCGTGCTCACCTCCCCCGCGGATACCGGCGCCGTGACACTCTCACTACCGCAGGACGTTCAGGCGGAAGCCTTTGACTATCCTGAAGATCTCTTCCGCAAACGCGTGTGGTACATCGCCCGCCCCATGGCAGATCGCGCCCTGCTGGCAAAGGCGGTGGAACTGATCAAATCCTCCAAACGCCCGCTGATCGTTGCCGGCGGTGGTGTGTTGTTCAGTGATGCCTGCCAGGCGCTGGATATTTTCTGCCGCCAGACCGGCATTCCCGTTGGCGAGACCCAGGCCGGAAAAGGTTGTCTGTCTTATGACCACCCGCAGTGTCTCGGCGCGATCGGCGCCACCGGCACACTGGCCGCCAACCGCATTGCACATGACGCAGACCTGGTGATCGGCATCGGTACCCGTTACTCCGATTTCACAACTGCATCCAAAACCGCTTTCCAGAACCCGCGGGTCAGGTTTATCAATATCAACCTCTTTGAAATGGACGCGTTCAAACACTCCGCACTGGCCCTCACCGCTGACGCGCGCGTGACCCTGGAAGAGCTGACCCAATCCATCCGCGGCTGCCAGGTAAGCGCAGAATACGCTGGTGAGATCAAAAACCTCAAAGCAGATTGGGAAACAGAAACCGACCGCCTGTACCACCTCGACCACCTGCCCCTGCCCGGTCAGAGTGAGGTTATCGGCGCGATCTGGGAAACGATCGGTGCTCGCGATGTGATGATGTCTGCCGCCGGCAGCCAGCCGGGGGACCTGCACAAGCTCTGGCGCGCAAAGACACCCAATTCCTACCACATGGAATACGGCTACTCCTGCATGGGTTACGAAATCCCCGCGTCGTTGGGGGTAAAGATGGCCGACCCCACGCGTGAAGTCTACGTATGGGTGGGTGACGGCACCTACCTGATGAACCCCACTGAGATCCTCACCGCTGTACAGGAAGGCATCAAGGTCACCATCATTGTCGTGGATAATTCCGGGTTCGGCTCGATCGGCAGCCTGAGCGATTCACTGGGCAGCTCCGGTTTCGGCACCCGCTTCCGCCGCCGCGACCCGGTAAGCGGTCAGCTGGATGGTGCGCAGCTACAGATAGATTTCGCCGCCAACGCCGCCAGCCTGGGCGCGGAGGTGTTCACCCCTGCGTCCATCTCCGAATTCCGTACAATGCTTGCGCATACTCGCGCGCTGGACCACACTTCGGTGATCGTGATCAGGACCGATCGCGAGGTCAAGGTACCGGGTTACGAATCCTGGTGGGATGTGGCCGTCGCAGAAGTTTCAAACATGCCGTCTGTACAGCAGGCCCGCGTGGAATACGAACAGCACCGCAAAGATGAGAAATACCATCTTTAAGTTAAATTCATAAGTCGAGAGAGGTACTCAATGGGTATCAGGTTTGGATTGATCGGTGCAGGCAGGATGGGCAAGGTTTTCGCCAATACATTGGCGTACTCCGTCGCTGAAGCGGATCTGGTGGCAGTGGCGGATCCGGAAGCAGCGACACTGGATGAGGTCTCGGCGCGTTACGGGATTCCAACCCGGTACACGGATTATCATGAGCTTCTGGCGCAAAAGGACATCGAAGCAGTCGTTGTCGCGTCTCCCACCGGTACTCACGCAGAGGTGATCACTGCAGCCGCGCAGGCTGGCAAGCAGATCTTCAGCGAAAAACCGCTTTCACAGGATCTGAAAGCCTGCGACCTCGCGCTGGCCGCGGTGAAAAAAGCCGGTGTCAAACTGCAAATGGGCTTCATGCGCCGCTACGACGCGCCATACGCCGCCGCCAAACAGAAGATCCTCGAAGGAGTCATCGGACAGCCGGTTATGTTCAAAGCCACCAGCCGCGACCCGAAACGCACCAGCCTGGAGTTTGCCCGCCGCGAGCACAGCGGCGGCATGATCATGGATATGGGCGTGCATGACTTTGACCTCGCTCGCTGGTTGATGAGCAGCGAGGTGACCCGCGTGTTCAGTGAAGGCGCTTGCCTGGCCTTCCCGGAGTTAAAGGACGTTGGTGATATTGATAATGCTGTGATCAACCTGCGCTTCGCCACGGATGCCATTGGCAACATTGATATGAGCCGCAACGCTGTTTACGGCTACGACATCCGCACCGAGGTGCTGGGGACCGATGGCAGCCTGTGGATCGGCTACCTCCAGCAAACCCCCACCCTGGTGCTCACCCGCGGCGGCGTTATCCATGATACTGTACCGTATTTCATGGAACGCTTTGGTGCAGCGTACGCAGAAGAAGTACGCGTATTCACCCGCCATATCGTCAACGGTACCGACCCCGAGGTCACCGGCGAGGACGCGCGGGCAGCCACCGCCATCGGAATTGCAGCCACTTTGTCACTCGACGAGGAACGCCCGGTTTTGGTAAGTGAAGTGGAAGAGTAACATTATCCCAATAAAGCAAATGTAACGGAGGAATTATGATCAGAATTGCCAATGCACCGTGTTCCTGGGGAGCCCTGGAGTTCGACCTGGATGGCAAAGCCGCCGGTTACTCACTGGTTCTCGACGAGATGCAGAAAACCGGGTACGCGGGTACCGAGCTGGGTGACTGGGGCTTCATGCCTACCGATCCAGCCCAATTGAAAGACGAACTAAGCAAACGGAATCTCACCCTGTTGGGTGCTTTCGTGCCGGTCGCGTTGAAAGACCGCAGCACACACGCGCAAGGGGTTGAAGCAGCGCTTAAAGTAGCCAGGCTGCTGGCCGCAGTAGAGGGAACTTCCCCATTCATCGTGCTGGCGGATGACAACGGTAAAGTGCCGGAACGCACAAAGAACGCCGGCAGGGTTAGTGCTGAGATGGGATTAAGTGACGCCGAATGGGAAACCTTCGCTGAAGGCACCAACCGCATCGCCAAAGCCGTCAAAGACGAGACCGGCCTGCGCCTGGTCTTCCACCACCACTGTGCGGGTTATGTTGAGACCCCGCAGGAAGTGGATAAACTGTTTGCGCTCACCGATCCCGACCTGGTGGGTCTCTGCCTGGATACCGGTCATTACCAATTTGGCGGCGGTGATCCGCTGGCATTCCTCAAGAAGAACGCCGGCCGGGTTTGGCACATGCACTTCAAGGACTGCCAGCCTGAAGTAGCAGCCCGTTCGCGCCGCGAAGGCTGGGATTACTTCAAATCCGTCGAGCAGGGTGTGTTCTGCGAACTGGGCAAAGGTGCGGTGGATTTCCCGGCTGTCAAAGCCGAACTGGAACGACAGGGCTTTGATGGATGGATCGTGGTTGAACAGGACGTTCTGCCTGGTATGGGCAGCCCCTTTGAATCCGCGCTGCGCAACCGTGAATATCTCAAATCCATTGGATTTAACTAAACGAGGAAAAAAATGAGCATTTCAAAAGTGATCAAAGTTGGTGTCATCGGTGCGGGCAGGATCGGCAAGATCCACGCGGAAAATCTGGCCACGCGCATCCCGGGTGTCGTGGTGGAAGCCATCGCGGATGTCAACCTGGCTGCAGCGCAGGAGCTGGCCGAAAAGCTGCATATTCCGCATGCCTACGCGGATTACCGCAAGATCATGGAGGATAAATCCATTGACGCCGTGGCGATCTGTTCCTCCACCAATACGCATGCCGATCTGATGATTGAAGCTGCGGCGGCGGGAAAACATGTTTTCTGTGAAAAACCGGTCGACCACAGCCTGGTAAAGATCGACAAGGCGATCGAGGCAGTTAAGAAAGCCGGAGTAAAGAGCCAGATCGGATTCAACCGCCGCTTCGATCCGAATTTCAAAAAACTTCGGGACCTCGTACAGGAAGGCAAGATCGGTGATCTGCACATCCTGCGCATCACCAGCCGCGACCCGGCACCCCCGCCTGCGGAATATGTGAAAGGCTCCGGAGGCATGTTCCTCGATATGACCATCCACGATTTTGATATGGCGCGTTATCTTTCCGGCAGTGAAGTTGAGGAAGTGTACGCAGCCGGCGGTGTCATGGTCGACCCTGCGATCGGAGCCGCAGGTGATATTGATACCGCCATCATCACGCTCAAGTTCGCCAACGGCGCGATTGGCACCATCGACAACAGCCGCAAAGCCGCTTACGGTTACGATCAGCGCGCGGAGGTTTTCGGCTCGGGTGGCATGGCCGCTACCGCCAACAATACCCCCAACAGCAGTGTCTACAGCAATGCCGAGGGTGTTTATTCTGAAAAGCCGTTGTACTTCTTCCTGGAGCGCTACATGGAATCCTTTACGGCTGAGTTGCGTGACTTCATTACCGCCATCCGCGAGGACAAACCCACCCCGGTAAGTGTTGAGGATGGACTTAAGCCCGTGATCATCGCCATGGCTGCGAAAAAGTCGTTGGAAGAGAACCGTCCGGTGAAATTATCAGAGATCAGATAAGCAAACTGGCTGAAATAGCAACCAAAGATCCGGGAGAACCATCCCGGATCTTTTTTTTGTTAACCGAGAAAATTGGCGTAATATATAATAAGCAGGAACATTTGATTGTAAAAGTATTTTCAGGAGAGTGCAGCCTTGCGTGTCAAGGTATATATTCCCGCTTTCATCAACCATGAGGAATTGGACGCAGACAATATGGTGACGCTCAAAAACGGAGCCAGGATGGCTGACCTTTACCGCAAACTAAAGGTCCCATTGCCGCTGCGCCTTTCATTTCTTTACGTGGTCAATTACGAACAAGTCAGGTGGAATACAACTCTTAAGGATGGGGACACGGTCACCTTTTTATTCCCCATTCATGGCGGATGAACCAGGCGATCAAAGGAGGAACGATGAAAGCGTACACAGGCAAAGTTCTTTTTGTCAATCTCACCACCGGGGACATTCATGCTGAGACGATCCCTGACGAAGTGTATGAAAATTACCTGTCAGGCGTTGGGTTGGGAGCATATATCCTCTACCAGCGTATACCGGCCGGTGCTGACCCGCTGGGACCGGACAACATGCTTGGCTTTGTCAGCGGCCTGCTCACCGGCACCCCTAGCCTGGTGACCGGCAGGTGGATGGCGGTGTTTAAATCTCCCATCACTGGGGGGTGGGGCGATGCCAATTGCGGGGGCACTTTCTCACCCGCCATCAAGCAATGCGGGTACGACGCAATATTCATCAACGGCGTTTCCCCCACACCGGTTTACCTGTTCGTGGATAGCAACACGGCTGTCCTGAAGGATGCCACGAGTGTGTGGGACATGGACGCCGATGCTGCAGAAAAGATCCTGCAACAGGATAACCTGAATAAAAAGAAACCGGTCGTGGCTTTGATCGGCCCAGCCGGCGTAAAACGCTCACTGATCTCAGGGATCGTCAACGACGGCGGCAGGCTGGCGGCCCGCTCCGGCGGCGGCGCCGTAATGGGCTCCAAGAACCTGAAGGCTGTTGTCCTGGCCGGGGTGAAACCCATCGGCTGCCACGATCCGGCCGCGATGAAAACACTCAGCAAGGAACTTTCGCAGAAGATGCGTAAATTCAACCTGCCGGGCTTCGTTAAAGGCGGAGTCTTTCCGTTGATGGGAAAGATGATGGGCGGGATGAAACGTGCGCTCCCTATGGATGGGGCCATGGCAGGCATCCTGATGAAGCGCTGGGGCACGATCAGCAACAACACCCTCGGCATCACTTCCGGTGACACGCCCATCAAGAACTGGAAGGGCTCGGTGGTTGATTTTAACCACTCCTACTATAAACATCTCAACCCAGAAAAGATCCTCAAGGTCGAAAAACAGAAGTATCACTGCTATGGTTGTGTCATCGGCTGCGGGGGGATCACGGACATCGCCTCTGCATCAAGTGGCGAGTTTACCGAATCTCACAAGGTGGAATACGAGACCTGCACAACGTTCGGCAGTCTATCAATGAACAAGGATCTCGATTCGATCCTGTATATCAATGAACTGCTCAACCGCGCCGGTATGGACACGATCGCCGCCGGCAGCACTGTAGCCTTTGCGCTTGAATGCTATGAGAATGGCGTGATCACCCCGGCGATGGCCGACGGATTGGACCTGTCATGGGGCAACGCACAGTCGATCGTCGCGCTGGTAAAAAAGATGATCGCGCGCGACGGCATCGGAGATCTGCTGGCCGATGGAGTGAAAGCCGCCGCGACCAAACTGGGTGTCACCGGGCAACCCTACGTGGTCACCGCGGGCGGCGTGGAGCCGGGCATGCACGATTCCCGCTTCGATCCGCTGTTGGCCATCCATTTCAGCGTGGATCCGACGCCCGGCCGCCACACCATCGGCTCCGCTCAATATTACGACATGATACACCTATGGGAGAAGGTATCCTGGGCACCCCCTTCTGGGGCTTACCTGAAAGCTGATGAATACATGCCGAGCGATAAACTGGCTGTGAAATCTGTAGCCCTATCCTGCTACAAGGAACTGGTGGACGGTTCCGGCGGATGCCTGTTCGCCATGATGCTGGGTGTCAATCACTGGAAACTATTTGAGTGGCTTAACGCCGCCACCGGCTGGCAAAAGACACCAGATGAATACATGGAGATCGGCAAACGTATCCAAACCCTGCGCCAGATGTTCACGATCAAACACAACGTTGACCCGATGAGTTACAAGATCAGCCCGCGCATGGCTGGCGTGCCGCCGCTGACAGCCGGCCCCAACAAGGGTAAGACCGTACCCATCGAAGCCATGATGAAACTACATTGGAAACACTTCGGGTGGGAGGAACAGACTGGTGAACCCACAACAGCGACAAAAACACAGCTCGGGCTGGACACACTTTAGTGAGGGAGTGAAAAATGGCAAACAAGATTCCCGTGGTTGAATACACCCTGTGCGCCGCCTGCGGTGTATGCGTAACGGCCTGCCCGTTCAGCTGCCTTGAATTGAGCAAGGTGGGAATTGACAGGTACACCAAGGTCTACCCTGTACTGGCGTCACCGGGCACATGCACAGGGTGCGCCATTTGCGCGAAAGCCTGCCCGGTGGAAGTGATCACAATGCAGGTACTGGCCGGGGTGCCTTAACCATTACACTTTTTTCATAAATTACGCCCCGTATTATTGGCGCAACAACCACGGAAGAACCTTCGCCTTGCAGACGCGGTTCTTCCGTGTGTTTAATCACCTGAGAAAGAGTTGATCACTGGATCAGGGCGTACAATCTACCCAGATCATCCGCAAAAAGGATCTTCGGCACCGGGTAAAGGGGATTAGCCTCTTTGAGCGCGTTGTGTAGCATGCCGGGCAGGTCAGCTGCCTGGATCCCTCCCAGCTTAGTTGGTATATTCATGCTTGCATTCATTTCCCTGATCCAGGTGATGAACTTGCCTGCCCTGACCGCCGTACTATCTGATTCATCACTGATCCCGATGAGATCAGCCAGTTCCGCCAGCGGTTGATGTGCAGCCTCCCCGTAATAATCCAGCACGTATGGCAGGATCACGGCGTTTGCTAGACCATGCGGAATGCGGTAATACCCGCCGAGCGTATGGGCGATGGCATGCACATAACCTACATAGGCTTTGGTAAAAGCGATTCCGGCGTAGAAAGCCGCCGTGAGCATGTTGCTGCGGGCAGTGAGATTGCCGCCGTCAACATAGGCGGTGTAGAGGTTTTCGTGGATCAGCTTTACTGCCTTGCGCGCCGCCTGGTGAGTCTCCTCCGTGTTGCTGCGGCCTACGTATGCCTCGACAGCATGTGTGAGCGCGTCCATGCCAGTGGTGGCAGTGATGTGCGGCGGGAGACCGACCGTGATCAGCGGGTCAAGCACTGCGTACTTTGGCACCAGGTGAAAGTCGTTGACCGCGTATTTTTCGTGGGTGAGCGGGTTCGAGATCACCGCCGCGATAGTCGTTTCACTGCCGGTTCCCGCGGTGGTGGGCACGGCGATCAGCAGCGGAATCTTCTTCATTACCTTCAATAAACCGCGCATCTGCGGAATGGTCATGTTGGGTCTGGCTACCCTGGCACCCACCCCCTTGGCACAATCCATCGGTGAACCGCCGCCAAAAGCGATGATCGCCTGGCAACCATTTTCTTTGTACATCTTCAAGGCTTCTTCGATATTGTCAATCGTCGGGTTGGCGACAGTATCATCGTACACTTGGCAGGTGATTCCCGCCTTTTCCAACCCGGAGAGCAGCGGAGTGGTCAACCCCAATGCGGTGATTCCCTTATCTGTTATAAGAAGAACCTTCTTATATCCCTCTTCTACCAGAAGAGCCGGAATCTTGAGAATGCTGTTCTCGCCTTCGATCACCTTGGCATCTTTCCACTTTACAAGCCCTGTCACCAGCCGCATGATCGCCTGGTAAACGCGGTAAAAAAGTACGCGCATGGTGTTCCTCCTTTTTAAGAACCGGAAAATTAATTCTTCTCCCAACCCAATAAATCAATTATACAAACTGATTGTGTAATTCGTTCATCAATTATTCGAATGTCTCATACCGGTGTTACGCGCATCACCAAAAACAAAATCAGGATAAAATAAGTTCATCCAAAATCCAAACCAAAAGGCATTGATATGGAATCAGGATCCAAACTTCGCACCATAACCAAGCTTCTCTATGGAACAGGAGACTTCGGTTACAGCATGAACAACTCGATCATCGCCGCACTCTTCCCGATCTTCATGATGGACGTGGTCGGTGTAACCCCCGCCCTTGCCGCCGTCGCGTTGTTCATCGGCCGCAGTTGGGATTACGTGAACGACCCGCTGGTCGGGTATCTTTCAGACCGTACACGCACGCGCTGGGGACGACGCCGCCCCTGGTTGCTCTTCGGTGCGATCCCATTCGCGTTGACCTTCATACTTTTATGGATCAAGCCAGGGTTCATCACCACACAGACCGGATTTCTTATCTTCTTTGCCGCGGTTTACATCATCTACGAAGCCAGTGCCACCACAGTCTATATGCCGTACTTCGCGCTCACCCCCGAACTGACCCAGGATTATGATGAACGCACCCAGTTGACCAGCTTCCGTATGTTGTTCAACATCATCGGCGGGTTGACCGCCTACACTCTGCCCATGCTGGTAATCGGGTCAATGGTGCCGGAAAACGCCAACCGCGTTGTGTTGATGGCAGCAATTTTTGGTCTGCTGGCTGCTGCTCCATTCCTGATTGTGTTCTTCAGCGTGCGGGAGAAAAAGGAGTACATCGAACAGGCGCAGCCGAAGCTGCGGGACGCGTTCAAAGCGGTGAGGAATAACAAACCTTTCTTCTTTGGTGCAATGATCTACTTGTGCACCTGGATTGTCATCATCCTGGTCGAGACCAATCTGATGTTTTACATTAAATATGTGCTCAAGCGGCCGGGTCAGAGTTCCCTCCTTATGGGGGCCATCTTCATCTCCGCCATTATTGCCCTGCCCTTCTGGAACTGGATCTCGAAAAAAGGCAACAAACGCGTAGCTTATATTACCGGTGTTTCATTTTGGGCTGTCATGATGTGTGTTCTGACCATTCTCAACCCTGAGACCCCCATCTGGCTCCTGCTGCTGATGTGCACGCTTATCGGGTTCGGTTTGAGCGCGGCGCAGGTGCTGCCCTGGGCGATCATCCCGGATGCCATCGAATGGGACGAATACCAGACCGGTGAGCGCCACGAGGGCATCTTCTACAGCCTGATCACCTTGATGGGCAAAATGGCCAATTCGATCGCGGTCCCGCTTTCATTGCTGCTGCTCGAGTTTACCGGGTATGTTTCAAACGCGGCGGAACAACCTGCCAGCGCCCTGCTCGGCATCAAGATCGTCATCGGACCGATCCCTGCTGCCCTGCTTTTCACCGGGATCATTTTTGCCATTTTCTACCCGTTGAGCCGGGAAAAATATACCCAGATCGTCACAGAGCTAAACCTCCGCAAGGAAGCCCGGCGCAAGTCCCGCGCGGCGCAAAATCTGCCCGAAATTGAGGGGCAACCGGTCAGCGACTGAATCATCGGTCAATGGAATAAATGGAGCATAGTAACGATGAAAAAGATGACTTTTGCTCCAGATTTTGATTGACAAGTAGGTTTAATAATTTATATAATGAATATGCACGGTGAGATACCGTACTCAGTAAATTGCATCAGACAATTGAATAACCTCCGATTCATTCGCTCCCACCGGGACAAATGAACGATAGGGTATGGAGAGTAATTTCCATGCCTGCCAGTGCGCAAAGGAGAACTTACAACTGAGCAGTGTAAACTGCCAGGAGGTTTTCTTTTGTGCACTTGTAATTTAACAGGGTGTTGAAAGGAGGTTGAATTAGAAATTTTGTTGGCCGGTTTTTTTGAATCACAACTATCTTAGTTGATAATCAAGGAGGTTACCATGTTTTTTGTACGCGTAAATATGACAGATCGAACCTATTCAGTAACAGATGTGCCGGAAAAATACAAACACCTGGCAGGTCGCGGTTTGACCTCAAGCGTCATCGCAGATGAAGTTCCCGCGTTATGCCATGCCCTGGGCCCCAACAACAAGCTTGTATTTTCTCCCGGCTACACCACCGGAACCAGTGCCCCGACTTCCTCCCGTGTCTCGGTTGGCGGTAAATCACCGCTTACCGGCGGCATCAAGGAAGCCAATGCAGGTACTTCCTGGGCAGCAGACCTGGGTGTGTTGAATATCAAAGCCCTGATCGTTGAAGGCTTCCCCGAGGAAAAGGGGAAGTTCTGGGGTATCGCGGTCACGTGGGATGGTAAACCGAAAGTTGAATTCTTTGAAGCCACCCAGTACGCCGGTAAACCCCTGGCTGAAGTGCACCCCGCCATGTATGAAAAGTTCGGCGAGAAGATCTCGGTCTGCAGCATAGGTATGGCTGCCGAGCACGGCTACAGCAACTCAGGTGTGGCGTTCAATGATCAATACAAACGTCCCACCCGCTACGCCGGCCGCGGCGGTTTGGGTGCGGTGATGGCTACCAAGGGTCTCAAATTCATCGTCCTCAACCGCGCTGGCGCGCCTGGTGTCGAGATCGTCGACAAAGCCCTCTTTGAAGAAGGCCGCAAGAAGATGATCGACGCGCTGCGCACGCACGCGATCACCAAGCCGAAAGGCGGTTTGAACTCCTACGGCACCGCCATCCTGGTCAACATCCTCAACGAGGCTGGAGGCCTGCCTACCCGAAACTTCTCCAGCGGCCGCTTTGAAGGCGCACCGAAGATCAGCGGTGAAACGATCTTCGAGAAGAACAAGGAACGCAAGGGCAAGGAAGTTTACAACCATAACTGCAGCCCCGGTTGTATCATCCAGTGCTCCAACACGGTCTACGACGAAAAAGGCGAGGAGATCACCTCCTGCCTTGAGTACGAATCCGCCTGGGCATTAGGCGCTGATTGCGGCATCGATAACCTGGAAGATGTCGCCAAGATGAACGCCCTGTGCAACGACTACGGCCTGGACACGATCGAGACCGGTGTCGCCATCGCGGTTGCCATGGAGGGTGGTTTGATCCCCTTCGGCGATAGCAAGGCTGCCATTGAACTCGTCCATGAGATGGGTCAGGGCACCCCGAAAGGCCGCATCCTTGGTGCTGGAGCTGCCACGACCGGCCGCGCGTTCGGCGTGCGCCGCGTACCCGTGGTGAAAGGCCAGGCCATGCCCGCTTACGAACCGCGCGCGGTCAAGGGCATTGGTATCACCTACGCCACCACCACCATGGGCGCTGACCACACCGCCGGCTACACCATCGCGCCCGAGATCCTCGGTGTGATGGGCAAGCAGGATCCCCTCAGCCCCGAAGGCAAAGCCGGCCTCAGCCGCGCCTTCCAGGCGACCACAGCGTTCATTGACTCATCCGGTCACTGCCTCTTCATCGCCTTCGCCATCCTGGATATTGCCACCGGCTACCAGGGCATGATCGACGAAGTCAACGGCGTTACCGGCAACAAGTGGAGCGCTGACGACATCCTCAAGCTGGGTGGAGACATCCTGAAAGTCGAACGCAAGTTCAATGAAGCCGCAGGCATTAGCAAAGAAGCCGACCGCATACCTGAGTTCATGAAGACCGAACCGCTGCCGCCGCACAACCAAATCTTTGATGTCTCGGACGAGACACTGGATTCTGTCTTCGGCGAGCTGTAAGTATTACGCTTTACGCCTCCCTTCCTGTTCACCAGGAAGGGAGTTTTTTTTAGATGATATAATTTTTCAACAAACTTACCGGTAAGTAAATTGGGAGCGATAAATGCCAAAAATCCTAGCGGATGCTGATGGAAACCTGGTCCTGCCAAAGAGTTTTATGGAACGGCGTCAGATGCGGTCATGTTCGGAATACTGGTTGGACGAACGCGAAGGTGACCTGATCCTGCATCCGCGTGTGCCTAACGCGCGCAAGTTGTACATCGAGCCCACCACAGTCTGCAACCTCAAATGCAGCACGTGCATCCGCAACGTTTGGGGCGATCCGATCGCTTCAATGTCGCAGGAGACTTTCGAGAATATCCTGAACAGCCTGGATGGTTTGCCGGAATTGAAGCGTGTGGTTTTCACCGGCTTCGGCGAACCTCTTACGCACCCGCGCATCCTCGATATGGTCGAAGCCATCCGCAAGCGCGATCTTTCCGTAACAATGGGATCCAACGGTTTATTGCTCACCCCAAAGGTCGCCAGGGTATTGGTGAAGTTGGGCGTGGACAGGCTGGTCGTCTCCGTGGACGGGGTCAACCCGGAAACCTACGACAAAGTCCGCGGTGCTGAACTTAACCGGGTACTGGATAATTTGCACCATTTGAATGAGATAAAAGAAGAATTAAATACCTTGATGCCCGCTCTCGGCATTGAGTTCGTTGCCTTACGCTCCAATTATCACGAACTGGATGGGTTGACCGCGTTGGCAATGAAGCTCAAGGCTTCACGCGTGCTGGTCAGCAACGTTCTGCCTTACAGCGAAGATATGAAATCAGAGATCCTCTATGGTTATCAACCCCAGGATCCGTTCAAGTCCAGCGGATTCCCGGTGCAGACCGGAGCGTTCATCGCCTGGGGTAACCTGGAACTGCCGCGGATGCACTGGGGAGCCGAACGCCGCTGCCGATTTGTGAACGATCACTCGATCGTGGTTGGATGGGACGGCGGCGTAGCTCCCTGTTACGCCCTTTCACACAACTATTCCTATTTCGCCATTGATGGACGGAAAAAAGAGGTCACGCGTTACCTGCTGGGGAACGTTAACGAATCCCAACTGTCCGAGATCTGGATGTCGGAAGAATACACCCGCTTCCGCAGCGAGGTGCTGATCTTCCATTTTCCATCCTGCCCGGATTGCGACCTGCGCGATACCTGTGAGCTGCGTGGCTTGAACGAAGGTTGCTGGGGATTGAATCCCTCCTGTGCGGACTGCCTGTGGGCGCAGGACATTGTCATTTGCCCGTAATACTATTTGACCTGGAGTTAAATTTTGAAGATCAAGGTGAAGTTGTTCGCGAACTTGAGGCAATACCTGCCCGGTGCTCCCATTGGCGAGGCAGTTGAGATGGATGTTCCTGAACAATTCACGCTCGGAGAACTTGCAGCACAGCTCAAGTTACCCCCTGATGAAGTAAAGATCTGTTTTGTAAATGGTAT
>AMWB02064134.1_pt1 | contig 117056 bp, 97 predicted proteins | sample 200311 | NCBI WGS metagenome assembly AMWB02 (sample SAMN02737377, study PRJNA173069) | bioreactor metagenome | biome: anode biofilm in microbial fuel cells | place: USA: California | collected 2010-12-16 | reverse complement strand
TTTTTTGTTAAATTTCAACATGTTATTTGAAAATACAGACGATTTTTACTGCAAAAATTTCACGGATTCAGGTGAATGTCTTCACGTTGATACAACTCGTCAATAAAACTCATCAAGAAGTTATCAATAGAATCTTCACTGCATTCAGCATGATAATAAAATATTGGATTTTCTTTACTCAGTAAGCGGTCTAAATTCACGCCGCCAAGTTTCGTGTGATATTCCCACTCGGATAAATGATAACGAATTAAGGATGTTACCGTCTTTAAAAACACATGATCAGAAGTGTCAATGGAGCTATTGGAACTCTTTCCACACAGAGAGCAAATGCCCACCTGACCTTTCGATTGAATCATGGTTTTCAAAAACACATTTTTGGCGCACGAATCACATATTCTTTCCATCGATTAATCCAAGGCTAGCATCTATTAGGTAATTAAATGCATATTACAAAACATTTTATCCATGATAATCATTCAATAATTTTAAGCAAATAGCACACAGGGTCATTTCCTTGAAAATTAAACTTGAACAATATCGGGCTGTTGCGATAAAATTTCTTGAAGTGATATAATAATTCTGTCTAGCATGCTGCGGCAAACTTTACATTAACTATTTGAATTTGAAAGATTTTATGAACAAAAAAAGTCCAAAGCAACTTGCAGCGACTCAAAAAAACGGGGCCTGTCCCCATTCAGAAACAAAGAACCTCCACCATCGTGATCTTGAGGCGGGTTTCGGGGAAGTCTCTATCCCCGAGGCGCTTGCCGGAAAATACCCCAATGCGGCGCGGGAGACCGGCCGGCAATGGGTTTTCCCGGCCAGGGAAAGATTTGTTGATCCGCGTTCCGGCAAAGAGAGCGTCATCATGGCCCGTGACATCCAACGCCTGCAAAGCCCCCTTGACCGTTTGTGATTCCAAGCCGCATCATTGCCTGTCGTTTTTCCCAACACATATCCACCATAAATGATTCAAATGTTTGTGGAAGTCAAGCAGAAAAAAGACTCGGCCAACCATCTTTTTACAGCGGCATATTGCCGTGTTTTTTGGGCGGATTTTTTATGATTTTATTGCGCATCCGGTCAAGGGCCATGATCAGCCGCGGCCGGGTCTCTTCCGGCATGATGATCTCATCGATATATCCCCGTGATGCGGCCACATAGGGATTGGCGAAGCGGGCCCGGTATTCATCGATCTTTTCCCGGCGCACCTCCTCGTTGTCATCCCCGGCCGGCTTGCGCCGGTAAATAATGTTGACCGCTCCTTCAGGCCCCATGACGGCGATCTCGGCGCCGGGGTAGGCGAAATTGTAATCCCCGCGGATATGCTTGCTCGACATGACGCAATAGGCGCCGCCATAGGCCTTTCTCGTGATCAGGCTGATCTTGGGGACCGTTGCCTGGCAATAGGTAAAAAGCAGTTTCGCGCCGTCCCGGATGATGCCGCTTTGCTCCTGATCTTTTCCCGGCAGAAAACCCGGCACATCGACAAAGGTGACCAGCGGAATGTTAAAGGCATCGCAGAACTGAACAAACCTGGCCCCTTTCCGCGAAGCATTGACATCAAGAGCGCCGGCCAAATGGGCCGGTTGGTTTGCCACAATGCCCGCCACCCGGCCGTTGAACCTGGCAAACCCGACAACAAGATTCCGGGCATAGCCTTGCTGGATCTCAAAAAACGAGGACTGGTCGGCAACCAGCCTGATCAACTCCTTCACATCATAGGAAGCGCGGGGATCAGCCGGAATGAAACTGTGCAGACGGGCATCGCCCCGGCTCGGTTCATCGAGGCATTCCTTCACCGGGCTTTCCTCCAGATTATTGGCAGGCAGATAGTCGAGCAGCTCCCGGATCAAAAGGATGCAATCCCGGTCATCACGCGCCACCAGATGGCTGACCCCGCTCAATTCGTGATGGGTATGAGCGCCGCCCAGCTCCTCCTTGCTCACCTCTTCGTGGGTGACGGCCCGGATCACCTCCGGTCCGGTGACAAACATATGGCTCTGCTCCTCGACCATGACGATGAAATCGGTCAGCGCCGGAGAATAGCTTGCGCCCCCGGCGCAAGGCCCCATGATGGCCGATATCTGGGGAATAACCCCGGATGCCAGGGTGTTTTTCAGAAACAGCTCCGCCACCCCGGCCAGTCCGCAGACGCCCTCCTGTATTCGTGATCCGCCCGAATCATTGAGGCCGATGAACGGCGTGCCGAGCTGCATGGCCATATCGAGTATCTTGCAGATCTTTTTCGTGTTCGACTCGGAAAAGGTGCCGCCCATGACCCTGAAGTCCTGGGCATAGGCATGGACCAGCCGCCCATTGATCCGGCCGGAACCGCTGATCACGGCATCGCCTTCAACCAGTTTTTTTTCCATGCCGAAATCCGTGCAGCGATGGGTGACGAAACGGTCAATTTCATGAAAGGTGCCTTCATCAAAAAGCAGATCAAGCCTTTCCCGCGCGGAAAGAACGCCCTTTTGCCGATCGCCGGGGAGGCGCCCGCCTTCACTGGCCATTATTTTGCTGTTTCTCCGGATAAATTCCTCTAACGCGTTCTCACTCATCAGCCACCCCTCCCATCCTGTCGCCGATGGCCGGCCATGAGGTGTCAATGATACGGCAAACCTTGTCCTCCACCTGCTGCAACTGCTTCTGGGTGCGTTTCACCTCGACATAGGTTTCCTGAAAGCTGCGAAACAGCCGGGCGAGCTCAATCTCGTGACCCAGTGCGGCGGAGGCTTCCATGGTCAGATCATCGAGAATCTTCATGTCGTCCTCGGTGAAAACGTCATGGGAGGTTTTACTGACGTTCAGCACGCCGATACTTTCACCGGCGGCACTGAGAAGCGGCATGCTGATCAGCGAATTGTTCCAGTACTGGCTCGGGTCGGGCGAGCGGTCAAGATTTTGTTCCCGCTCGATATCCTGGATAAAAACAGGTTTTTTTGTCATGAAACAACGCCCGGAAACACTGTTTTCCGTAATGATCTGCTGCTGACCGAGAATTTTCTCCCTGTTTGCCCCGAAAGCAGCCTCCACCCGCAGCACACCCCGGTCAAAAATCATGATGGAACCTTTTTCAACACGAAGGCAGTCGATGCAGGCGTCGAGTATGGTATCAAGGGTTTGCTTGACATCGCTTGCCGCGGTGCTTCCGGCAATGCGATGCATGGCCTTTATCTTTTTCCGTTCAATCCCCATCTGCAGCATCAGTTTTTTGTTTTCCACCTGCATTCACTGCTGTCTTATAAAATTGTAAACAACATCAAATAAATAAAGGCTCGGAAGCCCCTTTTGGTTATAATGAATTTGCGAAAAACACTAACCATAACAAGGAGATCCGAGCCATGGCACATTATAACACAATTCTTAATCAAATTACTGCAATTCTTCCGAGACATGAATTTGAATGCCTTGCCCAAACACATCACGTTGGACAGAAATTCAGATCCTTTAACAGGTGGAGTCAATTTCTTGCCATGATGATTGCCCAGTTATCTTCAAGAAAAAGCCTGCGAGATTTGACAGACAATCTGAAAGCACAGGCAAACAAACTTTACCATCTCGGGATGAGAAAAACTTCACGAGCAACTTTGGCCCGTGTTAACGACAAACAGCCTGCTGAACTTTACAAAGTGATGTTTTACAAGCTCCTTGAGCGTTGCCAGCAGCATGCTCCCAAGCACAAATTCAAGTTCAAAGGCAAATTATTTCTACTTGATGCCACCACCATAAAGCTTTGCTTGTCCATTTTCCCATGGGCCAAGTTTCGTAAAACAAAGGGAGCCATAAAACTCCATGTTGGCTTAGATGCTGATGGCTACCTCCCGTCCTTCATGACTATGACAGATGGCAAAGGGCATGAAGTTCAGTGGGCGAAGGCTCTCAATCTGCCAAAGGGGTCATGCGTTGTCTTTGACCGTGGTTTTACAGACTACACCTGGTACGAATCTTTAATGAGTAATGGTATCTTTTTCGTTACCAGACTGAAAAGCAATGCCTTGGTCCAGTATTTCAAAAACCGGCCCGGCCGTAAATCTACCGGAGTTACTATGGATCGCCAAATTCAACTTGGCGATATTCCCCAAAAGCTTCGACTCATTGCCTATACAGACCCTGAAACTGGTATTGAGTATCGTTTTGTCACCAACGCAGATCATCTTCAGGCCAAAACAATTGCCGACCTCTACAAGGAGAGGTGGCAGATAGAACTTTTTTTCAAATGGATTAAGCAGAATCTGAAAATAAAAACTTTTCTAGGAACCTCTCAAAATTCTGTTCTTACTCAAATTTGGATTGCCTTATGCGTTTACCTGATCCTCGCGTACCTCAAATTCACCGCAAAAATTGGTATATCCATGCAGCAAATACTCAGGATTTTGCAGCTAAATTTATTCGAAAGGCGAGATCTCCTCGCCCTTTTAAAACCTCCAAAGCAGAAACAGCCTACGATTAGGCAGTTTCTGCTTTGGGGAAATTTATGAGACAGCAGTGACCTGCATTGCAAAACTTTCTTCATATCGGCGGCCGCTTTCATGGAGTGTCCGGCAAAGGGATTCCAGCAGCTTCCGGCCCAAGGTGTCCGACTGCCGCAGGATTTGGCGGAAACGGGGAAAGGAAAGCGACAAAAGTTGCGATTGTTCCACCGCCACCCAGTCGACAAGCGAAGGAGCCGGTTCAACCAGGCCGCCCGCGCCGAAATGATTGCCGGCTGTGATCTCCTCAAACAACTCCTTTTCCTGCCATGCCTCCAGACCGGTTGCCTCCAGGGTAATGCCGAGGATTTTCTCCTGCCGCACCCGGCCGGAAAGGACGAAGAAAATACGGTCCAGGGCAGACCCCTCCCGGACAACGACATCGCCGGGAGAAAAATTTTCTTTTTGCAGGGATGGCAAAAGCAATTCACATTCCGCCCCTGACAATTCAGCAAAAAAAAGGAGCTTCATAACCTCTCGGCATTGTTCAGATTGTTGCATTGGTGGCTCTCCGATCAGCGGACACTAGGGAAGAAAAAAAATGCCGTGGGGGAATTGGCGGCAGGAAAAGAAGATAGGGAAATTACACAATGGAGCGGCCGGACTTGTCAAGCGATGAATCAATAAAATTGCAATTTGCGAAAATTCATTTCTGAAACAAATTTTTATTTGATACAATCTGTTTGTTGATGGCATAATAAATATCGAGTTTTCTTTTTACTTCTATCCACGGAACCGATTTCATCACTTGAAGTGAGCAAAACAATGGCCAGTGAATCAGCGGACATCGACAGGAGAGGGCAGAAACGGTACATCATGCGTGAAGGCACCTATGCCTTTCTCCGCCCTCCTTCGAATAAAATCGGCCAGATAATCGACATCAGCATGTCCGGCCTTGCTTTCTGCTATTTTTCCACCAACGGTGCATCAAGGGATGCCCAGGGACTTGACCTGCTGGTTGAAGAAGGTCTGTGCCTGGAAAACATCCCCTATACCACGGTTAACGATTTTGTCCTTCCCAACGAGCAGCCTTTCAGCCAGATCACCATGCGCCGGCGCTGTATCAAATTCGGCCCCCTGTCCGTCAAACACAAGCAACATCTGCAGCAACTCATTGAACGTTACGGCTGCGAGGCCTGAAAACAGCAGCATACCGATTGCATACCCCCTTCTTCTTTCTCATATAGCCTTCACAAGGAGTTCCCATGGTTTCCAGAGAACAGCCGCTATTTCTTTTTTCCGATTCGGAAAACCAATGCCGCGACACTGCCGTTTTTCTTCCTGACGGTCAACTTTCCCCGAATCTCGTAGCCTATACGGAAACAATTTCCTGTCCGGCCGGAGAGGCGATTGAACTGCAGGACAGCCGTGCCTTTTATTATGTCCTGAAGGGCGTTATCGAGGTTTCCTATACGGCCCAGGACACAAAAATAACCGTTGCCTTACTGGGCGGCGGGAATTTCTTCGGCGAAATCGGTTTTTTTGACGGCGGCTCCCGGGTACGTGACATCCGAGCCACCGAGGATGCGGAAATATGCAAATTCGATCTCGCGGTTATCGAGAATCTTTTCCATGAAAATCCTGCGCTCTACGGTCGGCTGGTGACAAGCCTGACCCAGCGGATCTGCGGCAAATTCCGCAGAATACTCGAAGAAAACCAACCGCTTATCAGTTATGCCGCATCGCTTTCCACCCGTCGAAAAAGCTTTACCGAAACAAAGCCGATGCCGGCCAAACTGCTCAAAAGCCCCACCTGGCACCAGATCAGCAGTGAAATCGAGTCGGCCAAGGCCGAGCTGTTCAATATTTCCTACCGTCTCCAGGAAGACACCTCCTCGCAGATTCCGGATGAGGAAATCAGCCGCGACTGTTTCAAGGTGCTGGATGCCATCAATGAAAGCCTTGAATTTTATAAGGGCAAGATGGAAACTCCCCAGAACAGGGATTTGCTTTGGGGTTATATTTTCAAGGAGATCTTCCCCTATATCATGCGCAGCCGTTTCGTCGAAAGGGCGTATTACAAGCCCAAAGGCTATGCCGGGGATTTCCTGATGATGGAGCATATCTACCGCGATCAACCGGAAGGCGACGGCAAAGTTGGAAAAATCGTCGACGCCTGGTGCCTGCAGCGGCCCGGCGCCAAAGCCATCCGGGGCAGGAGAACTCTGCTCCGAACGCAACTTGCCTCCTTAACCAAGGATTTTTTATCCACCACCTCCCGCATCCGGATCATGAATCTGGCCTGCGGACCCAACCGGGAACTCTTTGATTTTCTTGCCGCATGCGACTACAGTCAGGCCATTGAAGCGCTGTGCGTGGATATCGATTCCGAGGCGTTGCAGTTTACCAACCAGCATGTCAACATCTTCCCCCACAAGGCGTCCATCCGGCTCATGAATGAAAACCTGGTCAAGTGGTCGATGGGCAGAGTCAGCCATGAAATAGGCAAACAGCATATTATCTATTCGGCCGGTCTTTGCGATTATCTCGATCGTCGCCTTTTTCAAGCCCTGATCAAACGATGCCACGAACATCTTGAACCGGGCGGCAAACTGCTGCTCGGCAACTTTGCCCCGTATCCCGATCAAATCTTCATGGACGAAATTCTGCACTGGCAATTGATTTATCGAACCGCCGACGAACTCCTCGAGCTGTTCCAGGACACCCCTTTTGCCGGCAAGGTGGAAATTCTTTCCGAAACGGAAGGAGTCAACCTCTTTGCCATGGCCACGAAAGAAGCATGAAATGGAGCTTATTCCCCGCCAATATCAGCCCGCCTATGAAGAGGAGACGCGACAGCTCTTTCAGCAGCGGGCTTTTCTCTTCTTCCGGCTCGGCATTGTTTTTTTCCCTCTTTTTTCCCTGCTTGATTCCTTTGCCGCCAAGGAACATTTCAAGCTTTTCCTGGCATATCGCCTGATTTTTGCCGCCCTTCTCCTGTGCTTCTCTTTTGCCGTCCAGAGATTCAATGAACACCGGATCACCGTCGGGCTGACCTTTTTTTCCTACCTGCTGGGCGGATTCGTCATCACCCTGATGGTTCTTGAAACCGGCGGTTATTCCTCATCATATTATGTCGGGCTCCTGCTTATTTCGGTCGGCGGCTTCGCCCTGCTCCCTCTGGATGTGAAGCAGGCGACAGTCGCCGGCCTCGCCCTTTACTCCGTCTATGCAGTTCCCGTCTTGCTCTTCAGCCGGCCGTCCCCGGAAGCAACCGGGATTTTCTTCAGCAACAGTTTTTTCTTCCTGGCCGTCATTGCCGTCAGCCTGGTGCAGTGCCATGAAGAAACCAAGGCGCGGATGCGCAAATTCAACCTGAACATGAACCTGAAGGAGTTAAACGACGACCTGTCCTTTTACACCCATAACCTGGAGGACGAAGTGGAAAAAAGGGTGAAAAAGATCGAAGAATCGGAGCTTCGCTACCAGGAACTTTACGAAAACATCCTCGACCTCATCATCCTCATTGACCAAAAAGGGAAAATCATATCGGCAAACCGCCACTTCTATGACGCCATCGGCCGAGCGCCCCGCGAAATTGCGGGGAAATCCCTGTTTGACATCGTGCATCGCGACAGCCATGCGGAAATAAAAAACACCATGCTGCCGCAACTGCGGCGCGGCGAGGCGGTGCGGGATATTCAACTCATTATCCGATCAGCGACGGGCAAACAGCTTCATATGGAATGCAACGCGAGAAACATATCGAAAAACAGCCATTCCCTCGGCTTCCAGCTCGTCATCCGGGACATTACCGAAAGAAAAAAAATGGAGGAACGCCTTCTTGAATCCTACCGCCTGGTGGACAAGTCGCGAACCACGGCCATCCTCGCCCTGGCCAAACTTGCCGAATTCCGCGACAAGGACACCGGCAATCATCTGGAAAGGATCAGGGAATATTCACGCATCCTGGCCAATGAAATTGGTCGGAACCAAGCCTATCATGACTACATCACCCCGGAATACATTGACGACATCTACCTTTCTTCAATCCTGCACGACATCGGCAAAGTCGGCATACCTGACAACATCCTGCTTAAGCGGGGCAAACTCACTCCCGAAGAGTTTGAAATCATGAAGTGCCACTCCGTTTATGGGGGCGATGCCCTGCGGGAAAGCGAAAAAAAGACGGACGGGCAATCCTTTCTCACCATCGGCAAGCAGATCGCCTACCATCACCACGAAAAATGGGACGGAACCGGCTACCCCAGCGGCTTATCGGGTGAAGACATTCCTCTTTCGGCCCGCATTGTCGCCCTGGCGGATGTCTATGACGCCCTCACCTCCCGCCGATGCTACAAACCGCCCTTCAGCCATGAACAGGCCAGGGAAATCATCATCAAAGACCGGGGAAGCCATTTCGACCCCGGCGTGGTTGACGCATTTCTGGCCCAGGAGTTTGCCTTTCAAGAAACCAGGATGAATATCCTGGTCCATTAATCCGGCATCCCGGCATCCAGGACAAGCTCTTGCTTGTTGCCGGCAATGTGTTTGATTCTTCCTCGCAACTCCCGGATAAATCGCTGCTTTTCATATTTATCCATAATTTTTTGCTTGATTTTTGCATCACCCCCGTCTAGTATATTACAAATTGCAATTTATAATTAATTACACAGAATGAAGTATTCTGATCCCCAAGGGGTGTAATATGATCGGAGGCTTCCCGGCTAACCGTCGCACCATCCACCGCTTCCCCTTTCGTTTGCCGTTTACCCTTTCTTTCGGCGACAATATCAAAACGTACAGCGCAACCAGTATCGATTTAAATCATCTGGGAGCGCAGATTTCCACCCAGGCAGCGCTCTATCCCGGATTACGCCTGCAACTCCACCCTGAAAATCTGTCCGGCGGCAAGGATCTTCCCGCATCCGGGGAAGTCAAATGGATCCAGGCCGGACCACACATGAATCGCTGCGGCATTGTTTTTCACCATCCGGTCAACTGGCTGGTGGCCCTGGACAAGGCCTCCCTGTCAATCCCCAACATCAACCAGTATGATGAGTGCGCGGTTTCCGAATTTGTCTTGAACAGCATCAATGACGGGGTTTTCAGTGTTGACCGGCAATGGCGGATAACATCCTTCAACAAGGCCGCGGAAAAACTGACCGGCTGGAAACGGCATGAGGTCATCGGCATGATCTGCCGGGAAATATTTCGGTCCAATGCCTGTGACAACTGTGTGCTGGCCGAAAGCATCAAAACCGGGGAACCGGTGTGCAACCGCTCTCTTTTTATCACCACGGCCGAAGGCAGAAGAATCCCGGTCAACATCAACACCACGCCGCTGAAAGACCCCCAGGGTCAGGTGGTCGGCGGGGTCCAGGTGTTTCGCAATGTTTCCACCGTGCAAGGCCGGGCCTTGATCCTTGATTCCATTGCCGACGGGGTCTTCACCGTCAATCGTCGCTGGGAAATCACCTCTTTTAACCGGGCCGCGGAGGAAATCACCGGCATACCGGCATCAGAGGCCATCGGCAAGTCATGCAGCGATATCTTCAAGGCCAGCATCTGCGGTGAAACCTGCGCCATTGCCCACAGCATGTGCACGGGCAAACCCGAATCAAATCGTTCCATCACCATCCAGGGGGCATCAGGACGGCGAATACCGGTAAGCATCTGTGCCGCGCCCCTGGTCGACAGTGAAGGCAATATCGTCGGCGGCGTTGAAAGTTTCCGAGACCTGAGCGTCATCACCTCGCTTCGTCAGAAACTGTCACGCTATCAGGTCGGGGAAATTTTCAGCAAGAGCCCGACCATGCGCCGCATCTTTGACATACTGCCGGAAATCGCCCGCAGTGACAGCAATGTCCTGATTCTCGGCGAAAGCGGAACCGGCAAGGAATTGATGGCCAAGGCGCTGCACAACAAAAGTGATCGACGGAATCAACCTTTTGTGGCGGTGAACTGCGGGGCATTGCCGGACACGCTGCTTGAATCCGAACTGTTCGGATATAAGGCCGGGGCATTCACCGATGCCAAAAAAGACCGGACCGGCAGATTCGCCGCAGCGGAGAAAGGAACGCTCTTTCTCGACGAAATCGGCGACATTAATCCGGCGATACAGGTAAAGCTCCTGCGCGTCATCCAGTCACGGCAATATGAACCCCTGGGATCAACAACTCCGGTCGAGGCCGATGTCCGCATCATCGCCGCCACCAACCGCGATCTTGCCGTCCTCATGCAGGAAGGCGTCTTCCGTGACGATCTCTACTACCGGCTGAACGTGGTCAAACTGCTGATTCCGCCCCTGCGTGAAAGACGGGAGGATATCCCCGTCCTGATCGAACAGATCATCGAGAAATTCAACCGGGAAAGAGGCAAGGACATCGGCGGCATGTCCGACACCGCCACAGCCCTGCTCATGGGATACGACTTTCCCGGCAACGTGCGGGAACTGCGGAACATTATCGAATACGCCTTTATTCTCTGCGAGGGCGGCATGATCCGGCCGGAACATCTGCCGGAACCGTTCAAGCCGAAAACGGAAGAAGAGGTGCAGAACACCGTGCTCGACCACCCCATGACCATGGAGGAGGCGGAAAAATTTATCATTCACCAGGCCCTGCAACGCAACAAGTGGCGGCGAATGGCAACCTGCCGGGAACTGCAGATTTCAAAAGATACCCTCCGCAGGAAAATTGAACGATTCCACATCGAAGCTCCGGCGGAGGAATTATTTGCGGAAACGGAAGCAGAGGAGCTTGAAGCACTGCGCAACTGAAACGGCAAAGCGCGGTTACACGTTCAGAAATTTCAACGTTGTATCCAGCATGCGATTGGCATATCCCCATTCATTGTCAAACCAGGCAAGCACTCGCACCATACGGGATCCGCTCACCCGGGTCTGGCTGCCGTCAATGACGGCGGAACGACTGTCCTGGTTGAAATCACAGGAAACCAGCGGCTCCTCGGTATACCCCAAAACACCCTGCAGGGAACCGGATGCCCCATCCTTGAAGGCTTCGTTTACCGCATGGCTGTCGACGCCCCGCAAAACACCCACCGTCAAGTCGATGACCGAAACATTGGTGGTCGGCACACGCATCGATGCCGACTGAAACCGACCGGCAAGATGGGGCAGAATGCGGCCCACCCCCCTGGCAAGCTCCGTCGCCACAGGAACCATCGACTGCACCCCGCTGCGTGTGCGCCGAAGGTCATGGCACTGGTGATAGGCATCTATGACCGGCTGATCATTCATCATGGAATGAATCGTCGTGATCATGCCGTGATCAATACCGAACGCATCATCAAGCACCTTGATGACCGGCACGATACAGTTTGTCGTGCATGAGGCATTGGAAATGATTTTATGATCGTTTGTCAGCAGATGATCATTGACGCCGTAGACAATGGTTGCATCGAGATCATCCCCACCGGGACAGGAAAGAACAACCTTTTCTGCTCCCCGGTCAATGTGTGATTGCAGGGAAGCACGCTTCGCATGGCAACCCGAACATTCCAGAACGATATCAATGCCATGGTCCGCCCAGCGCAGCTTGGAAATCTCCCGAAAGCCGGTGACGGGAATGACGTCGCCATTGATCTGCAACTGATGCTCCCCATGAGTTACCGCCTCGGGAAAACGACCATAGGTGGTATCGTATTTTGTCAGATACGCAATCTGTTCGATGGGAGAAATGTCGTTGATTGCCTTAATCCGAATCTTATCCCGCAAATTCGATCGATAATAGGCCCGGAGGATAGCCCTGCCGATCCTGCCATATCCGTTAATTGCAACATGATGAGCCATGACTTAACGTTGCCCCTGATTGCACGGAAAAATAATTTTGTTCATTTCTGTTTCACCTGCCGGTTGATATTCATGAAAGGTGAATATCGCAGTATTCTTTCAAAAATTCAACAATTTATATAAATACCCCTCCAGTTTTTCTCTTCATTTTTATTGCCGATCGGCCATGAACGATCATTTGCGCGTTGGCCGTAACAATTGATCCGCCCCTGCTGGATTTTCAGCACGTTTTCCGTTATGCTGAAAAGACAGTTAAAAAGTTAAAAATTATTTATCGGAGCATCAACGCATGGGCGGCATTGCTGCGCAATTCACGATTCTTTACCAACAGGAACAGCGCGACCAGCTGCACCAGAGGGCCCATGTCGTTCTCTGGACCGCGGCGGTCATGCTTCCTTTTTTTGCCCTGCTTGATTTCGTCGTTGTCCCTGATCACTTCAGACAATTTCTCGCCTGGAGGCTGGCCGCTTCTTTTTTCTGCCTGATTGTCATTTTCTTCAACAAACAGGACACCGCCCACCGATATCCCGTTCTTTTCGGGGTTACCGCCTATGTTGCCGCAGGCCTGACCGTCTCTCCCATGGTCGTGCAATTGGGCGGTTATTCATCTTTTTACTATGTGGGCTTCATCCTGATACTTGTCACCTTTGCCGCTATTTTCCCGCTGCCCATGATGCAGACCGCTGCCCTGGGAGTCCTGCTTTACGCCATTTACGCGGTGCCCGTTTTCATCCTTTCCCCCTTTTCCCCGGAAGTCTTCCTTGATTTTCTCGCCAACTCGTTTTTCTTCATGACATTCATCATTATCATTGTTGTGCAGAGCCGTGCGGAAAACAAAGCCAGAGCAGATGAATTCAACCTGCGCATGAAACAAAAAGAGATGACGGCAAAACTCTCTTTTTATGCCGACAAGCTGGAAAACGAGGTCAAGAAAAGAACGGACGAACTGAACTCGTCGGAAAAACGATATCGTGATCTTTATGAAAATATCATTGATGATGTCATCCTGGTTGATCGGGATGGGAAAATCCTTATGGGCAATCCACGATTTTACAGCACTCTCCACATTGCCGATCATGACCGTGAAGTTGACTTTCCGCAGTTGATCCATCTCGATGATGTCTCTCGTGTCCGACAAGAGCTGTTTGACAAACTCAGCCGGGAACAGCAGGTAACCGGCTGCCAGTTCCGGCTGTCCGGCCGGCAGGGGAAAAATTTCGACGTTGAATGCAATGCCACCGTCATCACCAAGGAAGGAGTGGTTGTTGGTTTTCAGATGCTGCTCAGGGATATTTCCGCCCGCAAAAAACTTGAACAGGACCTGTTGCACTCCTTGAAAATCCTACATGAAACGAGATCCGCGACCATCCTCGGCCTGGCGAAATTATCCGAATACCGGGACGTCCAAACAGGAAAACACCTGGAGCGGCTGCGGGAATACTGCCTGATCCTGGCAAAACAGCTGGCCAAAAAGGAAAAATACCGGGGCCACATCACCGACCAATACATCGAAGACCTTTATCAATCCTCCATCCTCCATGATATCGGCAAGGTGGGAATACCGGACGAAATACTGCTCAAAAGCGGCACCCTCACCCGGGAGGAAAACGAAATAATCCGTCAGCACGCCACCTATGGCGGCAATATCCTCAAGGCCGTGGATGCCCAGTCCGAAGAGCAGTCCTTTCTGTCCATGGCCAAAACCATCGCCTATTTCCACCACGAACACTGGGACGGCAGCGGCTACCCTTATGGTCTCAGGGAGGAAGAAATTCCTCTTGCCGCGCGCATCGTCAGCCTGGCCGATGCTTATGATGAACTCACCACTGCACGAAAATACCGGTCGGCATGCCTGCATGAAGAGGCCATCCGGTTCATGCGCGAGGAACGCGGCCGACGGTTTGCACCGGATATTGTCGATGCTTTTCTTGAATGCCGGCATCTCTTTCTTGCCGTCAGAGACAAGTTCACCTCGGAAGCATCTGAAGACGACCAGCTTCGCACCTCTCCCTGCTACCGGCAAAAAAAACATCCCCCCGGCGAATTCATGCCTGATTTTCAACCACTTTCAGAGTAATATAAAACATGCCGTTCAGAAAATGGGCGAGGCGGAATTGCAATGGTGATTTTTGTCTTTCCTCGTGCGACTCGCCCCTTTCGGTGAGATCGCGGCGCCCCGATCACTAACTTCTCCTCCAACTCCCCGGACACGCTATGCCGCAAAAAAATAATGCCCATTCGGTTTCTCCGGAAACAGTGCTTGAATTTCTCCAGAACACCCTTCCCTTCAATGAGCTGGAAAAAGATGACCTGGCCCGGCTGGCCCGCCAGTGCATAATCGATTTTTTCCCGAAAAACACCTTGATTTTCAAGCAGGACGTAACAGAGGTAACCCATTTTCATGTCATCCAGAAGGGCGGGGTAAAAATTTACCTGAAAGATGAAGAAGGGGAAGTTACCTTGAAGGATTTTCGCGGGGAAGGAGAATATTTCGGCGCCCTGCCCCTGATTCAGAACACCACCGCCAATCTGAACGTGGAAACGGTGGAAGACACCTTCTGCTTTCTTTTCAGCAAAGAGGCGTTCATGGAGCTGCTTCATTCAGCGCCGAAAGTGACCAACTATTTCCTCCGCAGCATGAGCGAAAAGCTTGTCCGCACCGCCTACAAGGAACTGAGGCAGCATCGCGTCTCAACCCGGACCGAAGGCTCGCTGTATCTTTTCAGCGCCCAGGTGGGAGCAATCGTCAAAGGTGAGCCGCAAACCATTCATGCCGATGATACCGTGCAGAACGCCGCCATCCGCATGGCCCAGCTCCATATCGGCTCCCTGCTGGTCACGGACGGGTCCGGCAATATCATCGGCATTGTCACCGACAAGGATATGCGCACCCGGGTGGTGGCCCAGGGTCTCGATTACGCGACCAGAATCAAATGGATCATGGCCTCTCCCGTGCAGACCATAGCCTCCCATGCGGTGTGCTTTGACGCGCTGCTGCAGATGATGAGCAACCGCATCCATCATCTGGCCATTGAAAAACAGGGGAAAATCGTCGGTGTGGTGACCACCCACGACATCATGGTGCTGCAGGGCACTTCCCCTCTCTATCTGTTCCGGGAAATACTCGCGCAGCGCAGAATAGAAGACCTCTACCAGCTTTCGGTCAAAGTGCCCCTTGTGGTCCGTTCCCTGGTTGAGGAGGGGGCCAAGGCGAACAATATCACCAGGATGATCACCATTTTGAATGACCAGATCCTCGACCGCATCCTGACCCTGATGATTGAAAAAATGGGCGCGCCCCCTTCCAGGTTCTGCTGGATCCTGATGGGAAGCGAAGGCCGGCGGGAGCAGACCTTTCGCACCGACCAGGACAATGCCCTTATTTATGAATTGCCGGATGATAAAAACAAAAAACAGGCTGCACAGGAATATTTCAGAATATTTGCCGAGGAAATTATTGAGCATCTGGTAGAATGCGGCTATCCGCGTTGTCCGGGCAACATCATGGCATCCAACAGCAATCTGCGCCAGACCTTGAGCGGCTGGATCAACTCATTTAACAACTGGATGCGCACCCCTGACCCCAAGGAGGTCTTAAACACCACCATTTTCTTTGATTTCCGGCCCGGTTACGGCGACGAAAAACTGGCCCGCGACCTGCGCAAACATCTGTGCGAAAGTGCCCCCAGGCATGAAATATTTCTCACCCACCTGGCCAGATTCTGCCTCACCGTCCGGCCGCCCCTTTCCTTTTTCAAAAACTTCATCGTGGAAAAAGACGGCGAACACAAAAACAGGCTCAACCTCAAGGAAACCGGGCTGGTCCCCTTTGTCGATTTCGCCCGGCTGATGTCCCTCAAGTACGGCATCGCGGAAAGTAACACCCTCGGCCGCCTTCAACTGTTAAACGAACAGGGACATATCTCCACTGATCTCTATTCCGAAACGGTCGAGGCATACGAATTCCTCATGCAGCTGCGACTGATCAACCAGCTCTACATGATGGAAGAAGGCATGAGCCCCACCAACTATATCAATCCCGGTGATCTTACCGACATTGAAAAAAAGACCCTGAAGGAATCTTTTGAAGTGATCCGGAAAATCCAGGCAAGCGTTACCCAGCAGTTTCATTTACGGGAATTTTGACAGCGTCGCATCATATGGGATTCTGGCCCTTTGCCGATAAAAAATCAAAAAAACACCATCCTGTTTTCAAGCGGAATCATCAATGGTTCACGGACATTGACCAGGATCAGCCGTTGGAATGCTACAATTTCGTGGTGTTTGACACGGAACTGACCGGACTTAGCCGCAAGGACGAAATTGTTTCCATCGGCGGGGTCCATGTGCGTGATCTGAAAATCATTGCCGGCGAAACATTCCATTCCTACGTCAGACCGCATACAAAAAAAGATGCCACGGACAGCACCCTGGTGCATCGGATAACCCCGCAACAGCTTACCGATGCACCGTTTTTGCGGGAGATCCTGCCCCAGTTCATCGAATTCTGCGGCCCCTCCCTGCTGGTCGGGCATTATGTCAGCCTTGATGTGGGCTTTCTCAATCAGGCGGCCAAAAAAATTTTCGGCGACACCATCAAAAATCCCTGCCTCGACACCATGCGTCTTGCCCAGGTCTACACGGAAACCTGCTGGGAGAATTACCATGATCAGTTCAACCTGCAGGTTTCCTTCAATCTGACCGACCTCAGCAACGATTACGGACTCCCGGTCTTTCACCATCATGATGCGTTGCAGGACGCCCTGCAGACAGCCTATCTCTTTATTTATCTTGCAAAAAAATTAAAAAGCGCGGGGCTGATCACCTTGAAGGATCTGTTCAACGCCGGACAAAGCTGGAAAAGAATTTTTTAAGGAAAAGGGAATGGGCGAAGGTATTTTTTGCGGACAAATCGGCATTGTGCTCGACAACATCGACTCGTGGAAAGCGATAAGCAGACTCACCAGAAATTGGCCGGCTATTCACCAGAATTCACCGATAAGCCTGTGTCTTGCCCGGCAACAGGAGCAAACAATCATTCCACATCTTCCCAATGAAGAAATTCCCTTGTTTCGCAAAAAACCAATAACATCCCTGAATAACAATCAAAAAAACCTGTCTTTTTTGCCGGAACAGCAGGTGAAACAAAAATACATTTCTTTTCCCGGGAAAGGGGTTACTGTTGGGCACATCTATTGCATTTTCCGGGCATGCAAACCACGAAAATCAATCCATTACTGCCTTATCAGGACACTCCCCATGGAACAAACACACCAAAATAAAGGCGACGGCAGCGTCCTCATTATCGATGACGATAAAGCACTGTCCCGTACCCTGCATATCCTCATGGAAAACGAAGGCTATAATGTCGAAACAGCCTTAACCGCCGCCGAAGGAATGAATCGGACGTCCCATACCCTGCCGGCCGTGACCCTGGTTGACCTGCATCTTCCCGACGGCAATGGACTGACCCTTCTTCAGGCCATGCTGCAAGTCAATCCAGCCGGAAAATTCATATTGATGTCGGGAGACAGCGACATCAAGGAAATTATCAGCGAACCCCGCTATCACGGGATCGAATTGCTGGAAAAACCCTTTGAGATTGATGACGTGTTACATCGCGTCGCCCAAAAAATGATGGCGGACTGAAAAAACCATTCCGTCGCTTCACGCCACGCACACCTTCCTCGTACGCCGAAAATCTTTCGCCCCCTCTTCACTTTTTCTTCACAAAAGGCGTCTATTCTTCACGCTGATGTCGTTGCTGTATCTCAACCAATAAGTTCCATGTGGTTACCAGGGTGTGAGTTATTTGCCGTCCCGCGAGAAATTCCGTGATCGCCTCCCCGTCTGCATCGGGCAGGCAGAAACGATTTTTCTTTATCGGTAACAGAACATGGGAAATGACGCGCTTTCTTTGCTCATGAAAAAAACAAATTCCACCGACAACTTTCTTTTGCTTTCCCTCTTCCCTTTGATTCTCGTTTTTCTGGGAACCGTATTTGAATACAGCGGACTGGATCTGTGGTGGATTTCCCATTTCTATGACTTTCAAAGTCAAAACTGGTTGTTCAAGCACCACTGGCTTTTTGACACCGTCATCCATACCGGCGGACAATGGTTTGTCAAAGTCGCGGCCCTGGCATGGCTCATTGCCGTGATCATGACTTTTTTCCACCAGGGCTTGAAGCCGTTCAGGAAAATCCTTGTTTATTTCCTTGTTGCCGCAGCCGCCGGTCCCTTGCTCGTCAGTTTTTTTAAACAGCTCACCCATATCTATACACCCTGGGATCTGCGGATCTTTCATGGCGCACAGCCGTACATAAGACTCCTTGACCCTGTTCCCCCCGGCGCGCCGGTCGGCCACGCCTTTCCCGCCGGCCATTCCTCCGGCGGTTTCGCCTTTGTCAGCCTTTATTTTCTCCTGCGCCACCACGACTCATCGTACAGCAGGTATGGACTTGTTTTCGGCATATGTCTCGGACTCGTTTTCGGACTCGGCCAGCAGGCGCGAGGCGCCCATTTCCCCAGCCATGATCTGTTTTCCCTGGCTGTTTGCTGGTGCGCTGCCGCCTTCGTCTATTTTGCCTTTTATCCGCATCAATGGAGGGTAGTAAAAAAATGTTAACTTCTTTATTTAGTTTCCGGAAAAGCCGTTTTTCCTCGATTTTTCTGATTTCTTTTGTCGCCCTGACATGCTTTGCCATGCTGCGCCTCGCGCTGCTGCTGAAGGAATGGACAATAATCGAACACACCTTGGCAAGCTTTGCCTATATATTCGGCATGGGCCTCGTCTACGACATCGCCTTTCTTTCCTATTGCCTCATCCCCATCATCATTCTTTTTCTCATTGTGCCGGATAAATGGTTTCACAGTCGTATTTTTTCGATGTGCGGTCATGCCCTGATCGCGGCAACATTTTTCATTCTGCTCTTCGGTGTTGTCGCCGAATGGCTCTTCTGGGATGAATTCGGCGTCCGTTTTAATTTCATAGCGGTCGATTATCTGGTTTATCGCCGTGAGGTTGCCGACAATATCAGCCAATCATATCCCCTGCCGACAATCCTGACAGGAATACTTTTTCTTTCCGCCCTCCTGTTTCTATCCCTTCGGAAAAAGTTGCAGCAGGTCATGACTTTTTCGGAAATTTTCCATCAACGACTGGCAAAAGCAGGGATTCTTCTCCTGCTTCCCGGCCTGGCCTTTTTGGTTCTGGATCAGTCACAGCGGAATCTCTCCACCAACAACTACACCAATGAGCTTGCCTCAAACGGAGCTTATCAATTATTTGCCGCATTTCGCAACAACGCCTTGGATTACCGTACATTTTACGCCCTGGGTGATGACCGGGAACTATCGGACAGATTGAAAACCGAGATCGATGAAACAGGCACCACGTTCACGGAAAACGAGCTTTACAACATCACTCGCCGGATTGAACCAAAGCAGCCGGAACAAAAACTGAATGTCATCCTGGTTTCGATAGAAAGCCTCAGCGCCGAATATCTGACCCGCTTCGGCAGCAAGGAGAACATCTCTCCCTTCCTGGATAGCTGGTTCAAGGAAGGGATGCTTTTCACCAATTTTTATGCAACCGGCACACGAACCGTCAGAGGGCTTGAGTCGATCACCCTTTCCCTGCCTCCCACCCCTGGAGGATCCGTGGTGAAGCAGCCGGACAACGGCCGGATGTTCAGTTTGGGCAAGGTGTTTACCGACCACGGTTATGATGCTGCTTTCCTTTATGGCGGCCGCGGCTATTTTGACAACATGAATTCCTTCTTTTCAGGAAACGGCTACCGGATAGTTGACCAGACCGACCTGAAAAAAGATGAAATCACCTTTGAAAACGCCTGGGGTGTCGCGGATGAGGATCTCTACGAAAGGACGCTCAGGGAGGCGGATAAAGATCATGCCGCCGGCCAACCCTTTTTCTTCCACGTCATGACCACCAGCAATCACCGGCCCTACACCTATCCTGAAGGGAAAATCGACATCCCTTCCGGTACAGGAAGGGAGGGGGCGGTAAAATATACCGATTACGCCCTGGCCAGACTTGTGGAAGGGGCAAAAACACGGCCCTGGTTTGCCGATACCGTCTTCGTTCTTGTGGCGGACCACTGCGCCGGCAGCGCCGGCAAGGTCGGACTGCCCGTCGACAAATATCACATTCCTTTCTTTCTCTACTCCCCCGGCCATGTCGATCCCGGAGAAATCAACACCCTGGCCGGCCAGATCGACCTTGCCCCCACCCTGCTGTCACTGCTCAACTTCTCCTACCAGAGCTTTTTTTTCGGCAAGGACATCCTGGCGCCTGACTTTCAACCACGGGCCCTGATAGGCAATTACCAGAAACTCGGCTTGCTGAAGGATAACGAGCTGGTGATTCTCTCCCCGCGCCGGGAGATAGAGGTCGTCACCAATGCGGGCGGCACCCCTGTTATCAAAAAGGTTGACACATCATACCCATTGGTGCATGACGTGATGTCCTTTTACCAGGGCGCCGATTATGTCCTGCGGAACAGATTAAACAGATGGCGGAAAGATGAAAGAAAGGTTAAAGTGAACCACCTATGAATCACCATCCAGTCGATAACGGACTTAAGCCCGCAATACATTTTCGCAACCTCGTGCGCCTGTTTTCAGTTGTCCGATCACGCACTGATTTCATTTTTCCTGCCGGTCTTTTTATCCTGTTGAGCTGGTTTCACATGCTGCTTGAGACCTATCCCTTTCTGCAGGCCACAAAAATTGATTTCGGTCTGCAACGGGAAACGGTCTTTCACTTTCTGGCCTGGGGCAGTTACAGCTTTCTCTATTTGGTGCCGGCCCTGGCCGGCACTCTGTTGGCCCGGCGGCTTCTCCCCGGCAAGCTGCTTGGCATCGCCCTCGTCGCGCTACTCTTAACCACCTGCAGTCTGTTGTTTATTCGTACTGACCGGATCATTTTCGATCTATACAGATTCCACTTTAACGGTTTTGTGCTGAACCTGATTTTCACACCGGGCGGAATTGCATCACTCGGAAGCGACAGCAGCAGCTATCTGAGCGCCGGCATGATAGGAATCCGCCTGCTGGCTATCCAGATGACCCTTCTTGCGGCAAGCTGCCTGTTTCAATTTAAGCCGCTAAAATTTTCCTGGCAGCGGTGGGCCGTTTCGTTGCTGGTCACGGCAATGATCATCGAGCGATTAATCTATGGGGTGAGCGACATCCAGAACTACGGAAGCGTGCTTGACACCGCAAGATACTACCCTTTTTATACAACGGCGACGTTCCGGAGTTTTGCCAAAAAACTCGGCATTAAAACGGAACGCGAGAAAACATTTACCGCGAAACTGAATACATCAAGGCTTCAATATCCCTTACTTCCAGCGACCTTCAAGCAGGTTGCAAACCCGCCCAATATTGTCTGGCTGGTGGCGGAGTCGCTGCGCTGGGATCGCCTCAGTCCGGAAATTATGCCCCAGGTCTGGGAGTTCAGTGAAAAATCACAGAATTTTACCCGTCACTATTCAAGCGGCAACGGCACACGTGAAGGCATGTTCGGCATGTTCTACGGTTTGTACGGATCATACTGGGCAAATTTTCTGCACGCTGAGCAAAGCCCGCTTCTCATGGACCGCATCCAGGAGCTTGACTACCAGCTTCATTTCCGCACCAGCGCCCGTTTTTCCTATCCGGAGTTCGACAAAACCATTTTTGCCAACGTCGGCAAACAGTTTCTCCATGAAAAAGAATTCAGCGGACAGCCCTGGCAGATGGATGAGAGTAATACCAGCGCTCTCATCGATTTCATCCACGGGCGGGATCATTCCCGTCCGTTTATGGCATTTATGTTCTATGAATCGACCCATGCCCGCTATACCTTTCCCGAGAGCGCCAGCATCCGTGGCCCAATACTCGAAAAGATTGATTATACCGATATGTCGAAGGAAATGCTGACCCAGTATGCGGACCAGTTATTGAATCGCTACACGAATGCATCTTATTGGGTGGACAGCCAGATGGGCCGAATTCTGACATTTCTCGAGAAGGAGAGTTTACTGGATAACACGATTGTCATCGTGACTGGTGATCACGGCGAAGAATTCATGGAAAAAGGCTTCTGGGGGCACAATTCCACCTTTGTCGACGAACAGGTTCGGACGCCGCTGGTCGTCAGCATGCCCGGCATGGCACCACGGACCATCGACAAACAGACAAGCCACATGGATATTCCGGTGACGTTGCTGCAGCGATTGGGAATCAGCAACAAAACCGAAGATTACGCCTTGGGGCAGAATCTGTTTTCAGAACAAAAACGAGATTATCTCGTCGTCAGCGACAATTACAGTATCGGCATGGTGACCCCCGGCTTCAAATACCGCATTCCTTACGACAATAAAGAATTGACAAATTATAAACCGACGGGGCCGGACGACAGCCCTTACGATGATGACCGCATTGCGACTCTGCTTAACAAAAACAGGAACATGATTGTCGAGGCAATAGGGAATTGCTCCCGCTTTACCCGATAATTTCTTTGAGCGCTCAACGCTCGGAAGGGAGGGAAAGCCACAACGTTCACATTGTCACCGCAGTCACCCCTTTTCCCCTCAGACATCCCGCAGCGGCAAACTGACGGTGACCGTTGTCCAGCCGTCTTGACCGGCAATGGAGATCACTCCTCCGTGCAGATCGACGATCTTCCGGGCAATGGTCAGCCCCAGGCCTGAACCGCCATGAAATACGGAGCGGGATTTTTCCACCCGGTAAAACTGTTCAAAAACACGCTCGTTGTCCGCGGGGGGAATCGTCTGACCGGTATTTGCCACCGTAAGTAGAATATGCCCCTCGTCCTGCATTGCCTTGATCTGAATCCGGCCATTTTCGGCATCATTATAACGGATGGCATTATCAAGGAGATTAATCAGCAGACGTTGTAACTTCTCGGCATCACCTGCCATGAGCAGATCTCGGGGAAGATCAACGGCAACCGAGATATTGCCGGCAAGCAGCATGTCCCGGTAATCCTCCAGCACCAATGTCATCAAGCCGCCCATGTCAACCGAACCGATCGTCAGGGTTTCCTGCTGCTCCAAACGCGAGAGATCAAGCAAATTCCTGATCAGCTTGCTCATCCGCCGCAGGGTGAAGAGTTGTCGTTCGACATCCTTGCGGATCTCGGCGGGCAGGTCTGCGCGCAGGAGAAGCTCTTCCTGGGTCAGCATGAGCAGGGTAATCGGGCTTTTCAGTTCATGGGAGGCATTGCCGACAAATTCTTTTTGCCGTGCAAAGGAATACTGCAATCGGTCGAACATCTCGTTGAGCGAGATGGCAAGGGTCGCGAGTTCATCACGATTTTTGCCGACCGGAATACGTCGGTCCAGGGATTTTTCCCGAATCTCCCGGACCAGATGATTAATAACGACCAGCGGATCAAGAATCCTGCCGGCCAGTTTATAACTGAGGGCCACGATAACAAGGGTGCAGATTGCCAATCCGGCAGCCAGTTCCCGCAGCACTTTCAGGAGTTCCTCCTCCAAGTCCTCAATGGGTTTGGCGATCCGGATGGTGACCAGTCGGCCGTCGATCTCCCGTTCGTAGACCCTGACCCGGAAATAGACCTCGTTTTCGTCATCCTGGCCGATCCGCACCTGCTCACGGGGAATAATCCGTTCAACATTGTAATGCTTTTTTTCACGAATCGGGATTTCGGTGTAGCGGGTCAGGGCGGATTGGTAGAGAATGTTTTGATCCTGGTCAGATATCCTGATCCAGTAACGATCCGGCGAAAAAGGCAATTGATCCACGTTGAGCGACCATGGCGCGCTGATATCGTCCTGACCCTGTTCAAAAAGAGAATCGGCCATGTGCCGCATTTCCCGGTCAATCAGCCGCACAGGTTCTTCAACAAGTTCAAGAAAAACAAAAGCGGAAACGGCAACAGCAGCCAACAGCGCTGTTCCGGAAATCCACAGGGTGATTTTCTGCCGTATCTTCATGGTGGGTCAGCCGTCAATAATAAAGCCAACCCCGCGCAGGGTGCGGATGATGGATTCATCAGACGTTCTGATCTTATGACGAAGATTTTTTACGTGGACATCGATAAAATTGGACATGGTAAAGGGATCGAAATCATCACCCCAGACATGTTCAGCCAGATTAAAACGGGAAACAGCCCTGCCCTTGTTGTAGAGCAGAAACTCAAGAATGGCGAACTCTTTCCCTGTCAGGGCAACCTCCTCGCCATTCCTGGTGACGATCCGGCTGACCGTATTCAGCACAATCGGGCCGGCACAGAGAAGAGGGTCGCGTTCACCCCGGCGCCGCAGCATGGCTCTGATTCGGGCAAGCAGTTCCGAAAGGGAAAAGGGTTTCGCCAGATAGTCGTCAGCACCGAGATCAAGGCCCCGGACCCGATCATCAATGGCTCCCCTGGCAGTCAGCATGAGAACCGGCAGATTCAGTCCGGCTTTGCGTATCGCGGCAAGCACGCCCAACCCGTCAAGCTTTGGAAGCATGACGTCGAGCAGTACAAGATCATAGGTGTCGTTCCATATTTTATCAAGCGCCGCTTCACCATCAGCGGCCTCTTCCACCCGGTAATGCTGGCGTTCCAGCACTTTTCTCAGTTGATTGCGCAATTCCCGTTCGTCATCGACAAGCAGAATATTCATCTTGTCAATCTGTGGGCTGCAGGAATGTATTTAATTCCTTCATGGCGTTGACGACAACGTCCTTATGGCCTCGCCAGAAAATATCCGGATCAGCAAGCTCCTTGTCGTCTTTCGTGGTGAAACGACTTCGGCTCAGTCCCTTGTTGCTGAAGGGGAAAACCGCCTTGAACTCCTTGTCGATATAACTGATACGCGACCAGTCGCCGGCAATGGTGAATTGCCGTTCCGGCCCGGACAGAAGATCATGCCCCTGGCTGTATTTTTCCGCCGGGCTTTCCATGCCGAGCAGGCCAAGCACGGTGGGAGCAATGTCGAGATGGGACGTCATGCGGGTGATCTTTTCATGATTGCGGCCGGGGATATGAAGAATCAGGGGGACGCGAAGCTGTTCCTCGGTAAAATTGGAATTATGGCCCCAATGCCCCTTTTCAAGAAACTCCTCGCCATGGTCACCGGTGATGAGCACAATGGTGGAATCCAGCAAACCCTCACGCTCCAGGGAATCAAGCACGCGGGCAATCTGTGAGTCAAGATGATGGCATGAGTTGATATAGCGGTTGAAAATAAGATCCATGTCTCTTTCAGGGGACATGGTCGCATAATTGAAATCCGCCAGGTACTCTTTTCTGATGGCGTCTTCCGGCGGAAAATAATAGCGGGCATGGGGAGACTCAAAGAACATGAAGGTCATGAAGGGACGGGAAGGATCGCGGCCCTCGATAAATGAAAGCATGTCCGTCACGTTCTGCCGGTCCCGCTCCCAACCGGCGCCTTTCTTTGCTTCGTGCAGGGACTCCGCCGCTACCCCGGCAAAAATGGTTTTATCGAATTCCGGATAGGAAAACTTGGCGCTGGTATACATACTGAGCTGATAGCCCTGTTGCAGGATGGTGTCCATCAGCACCGGACTGCGCCGTTCGTCGAGAAAACGGAACCAGTAGGGGCCGTACAAGCCGTAAAACATGGTGAACATCCCCATGCGCGTGCCGATCCCGCCACTGTAATGCTCTTTGAATACGAGGGATTTCTCCGCAAAAGACCATGTGCCCGGCATAACCTCCGCATTTAGCATATCCGCCCGCCATGACTCGGCCACAAGCCAGACGACATTGAATGGTTTTTCCGGTTTTGTCACCTGCAGGGCGACAAGGGGATAGGTGAGGCGCCCGCCTTTCTGCTCATGGGTGACATCAGGGCTTTTCTTCACCTCGACGCCGAAACGCTTGGCCAGACTTCTGAAGGTCAAGGGTTGGTACAAAGGGAAAACCCAGGCTGCATTGAGAACGGGAAGACGGTTCTGCAGATTGCTCACGCCGTACATGACGCTCTGGGCCGTGGCCATGCAGGCTATTGCAATTAAAAAGTTTTTCCTCGTCAAAAACGGCATGACCGTGCCGGAAAGCTTTTTTTGACGCCAGAGGAGATGGATACCGGCGATGAGGGCAATCTGCAGGACGACAAAGCCGCTTCCAATAGCGAAATAGGTCAGGGTTGACGTATCTGACCCGCCCATGGACTCGATGCCGCCGGGAGTTGAAACGAGATTCCAGACAAAGCCATTGATGTGGAATCCGAAAAAGCCGAATATCACCTGATCGGCAAACAAAACAACGGTCGTGGCCGAGGTGGTGAGCACCGCAACGGCATAAACGGTATGCCGCGACCAGCGGGAAACAGTTCGTTTCCGGCTGTCCCATTTTGCCAGAAACCAGTTGGCGAAGCAGGTCAGCAGGGCCGACGGCAGAAGATAAAAAGCGCCGTAGGAGACATAGGCAAACAAAGAAAAAGAAATAGTCCACGGATCAACCAGGTCGATCTGGCGAAGATAGCCTGAGCAAAGAACAAGCACGACAATAAATGTGCTGAAAAAATAAAAACGCAGGACTTTTGAGCGGTCTTCGATGTTGAAAGCGGATTTCATGCATATACCTTGATGGAAAATGAAAAAAAACAGGTGGAAAACATTCAGGTGAAAATATAATTCAAAAAACAAATTTCAGCAATGGCCGCAGAACCGGACCTCGGACGGACAACGTTTCGGTCAATCCTGATTTATACCATCTGAAACGTGAAGAAAAGATGAAGAAAAGAAAAAAAGGCAGGGGGGGAAAGGGTTTCGGCTCCGCTTTTCACGGCAGCGGTTTGCCGCGGAATGTGCCGGATGCCATCGCCGGAGGAAGAATGGCAATCAAAAAAAATTACCCGTTTATTCAAGCCGCCTGATCTCCACCCTTCTGTTTTGTCCGCGGTTTTCTCGGGTGGTATTCGGGACTTTTGGTTTGCTTTGTCCGAAATAGGCCACAGTGAACCTCTGCCGGGCCGTACCGCACTTTTCCACCAGATAGTCGCGAACCTTTTCGGCGCGGATTTGAGACAACCACATATTGTGGGCAACGGTACCGCTGTCATCGGTATGCCCGGCGATTTCAAAACGACTATCCCGCAGTTCGGCGCCCTGTAATGCCTTGCAGACCACGCGGTCCAGCATTTCCTTCGCCTCGTCGCTAAGCTCTCCGGAACTTATCAAAAAACGAACCGGCAAACCAACTTCGCCCGACTTCAGGTCCCGGGCAAACCCCTCCGCCGTCATGTCCTGACCCTCGGCGGTTTCAGCCGGGGGCGGGACCGCAGCCGCCGGCGCGGCAAGGTCGGATGGTTTTTCGGTCGCCACTTCCGGGATGTCTGTTTTTACCGGGGGGACAGAATCCCGGCGCGCCTCTGTCGGTTGTTTGTCCACCTTATCCGGCATGCCGGCCGGGTCGTTTTTTATCGGCTGAATCGCCTTTGCATACAACCGTTGCGCCAGGATATTTTCCGCATCAAGCGAAATCGCTTTTTTCAAGGCATGAACCGCCTCTTTGTTGTTCTTCAGCACCAGATAGACATCGCCCATGCCGACATAGCTTTTGGCAAAATCAGGGTTAAGCTGCACCGACTTCCGATAATAAACCAGTGATTCCTCGTATTTCCGCAGCCTCTCCAGATTATAGGCATAGAAATAATTCATCTGATAATCATCCGGGCACAGGACGATCGCTTTTTCCAGAAAGTTTTGCCGCTCAAGCAACCCCGTTATCCGGCTCAACTCCTCCAGTTGTCTGCCGCAATCTTCAGCAGCGGCAAGGGAAACGGCAACGGTCAAACAGGAAAAGAACGAAAGAAGGCCGGGGAAAATAATATATTTTTTACTTTGCATCATTTGCCCCACCCTGTTGTTTTTTCACCATGGCGCGCCAGAGATGTTCAATTGCCCGTGCCAGAATGCCTATCTCGTCATCTGTTTCATGTTTGAAACTCTCATGCAAATTTTTTCCCTGACCTATCTCCTCAACCCGGTCGCTGAGATACTCGATCGGTTGAATCACCCGGCGGTCCAGAAAAAGGACCAGGGAAAGCAGCGCGATAAAGAAACAGCCGAGACCAATGAGAAACAGAATGCCCGCCGATCTTTTTGCCGCGGCAAGGGCGTCTTGAATCGACACATAAACAACATAGGCGGAAACGGTATCCCCAAGTTGCCAGTGATATCCATTTGCCGTGCCGTAAATCTCAATCTGGTCCCTGGGCGCATCGGCCGGCTCTCCATGACAGCGCAGGCATCCCTTGCCGTCGACTCTGATGGGATACGCCAGATAAAAATACTTCTCGCCCTGTTTGTCGATGATGCCCTCCTGCTTTTCCAACCCGGCGTCCCGGCGAAAAGCGGAAATCATCTTCACCTCATCGCTGTCTGCTTTGTTTGCCTGATAAAGGGGATCAAGGGTTGCCTGCTTGAATTGATAGCCCGTGTTTTTTTGCTTGAAAATGTCCCAAACTCCCCTGCTCACCACAAAACCCGACATCAATTCCGGATAAAAGCGATTTTCCTCCACCAACTCCATGACAAGGTCACGTTGCTGCGTCTTGAAATACGTACGGGAGGCAATGATATAGTTGAAAAGAAGCTGCCCCTTGTTTTTCGCCTCCATCACCGCATTGCGCTCGGTGAGCTTATAGCTTGCCAAACCGGTGACCATGGTGGCAAGGAGACTGAAAATGCCCATCATCAAAATAACGCGCGCGCGTATGCCCATTGATATTCTCCTGAAAATGCGGCAAGCCCCTCCTCTTTCGCCGGGGAGCTCGGAAACTCGGGGACGGATGCGCATTCACCGATGCCGCCGACTTTTCCCCAATCACACTGTTTATCGTTTGATAAGGTTTGCTCTTTGGTCATTTCTCAAAGGGGAGAAAGGAAAAAAAAGGCGCATATGGCCCCGATAAGGATCACCAGAAGGAAATAAACCAGAAAAATCCCCCACATTCCTCCCTTTTTTTTCCTGACATCGGAAAGATCGAGTGCGACCTCTTCCTGTTTTTCATTCTGCGGGACATGGTTGTTGGCGGCAACAGGGGAGCTCTTTTCTCCACCATTGACAGGCGAGACGCTTTTTTCAGCTGCCGTTTTCCGGGGCTGCGCAGCCCGCGCCTGCTCATCCTCGTCAATATAGGGAGTAATCCGTAACTCGGCGGCGCACTCCTGTATGACCTCCGGACCGATTTTCTTTTTCCCCTCGACAAAACCGGTGAGCAAGGCCCTGTCGCAGATAATGTTTATCAGGCGCGGTGCACCTTGAGAAAAAAGAAAAATTTCATGCACTGCTTCCGGGTTGAAAATTTCCGACTTGGAACCGACGACCTGGAGACGATGGAGGATGTATGCCCCGGTTTCCATTTCGGTCAGAGGTTCGAGGCGGTAATTGATGGTAATTCTTTGTCTGATGGCCTTATTTTTCTTTTCCAGCAGGATATTGTTGAATTCACTTTGACCGACAAAAAAGATATTGAGCAGTTTGGCATGCTCTTTTTCAATATTGGACAGGTGCCTGATCTCTTCAAGCAGATCGTCGCTTAAACGCTGGGCCTCATCGGCAATGAGCAATACCTGCCTGCCCGCTTCATGCGCCCGTTCCAGAAATTCGGTAAAAAGCAAAAGGAATTCACCTTTTGATTGAAACGGTTTTTTAATGAAAAAGGCATTGGCGATATAGCGATAAAAATCCATCACCTCGAGTTTGGGATCAGGAATTTTCGCCAGCAGAACCTGGGAACCGAGGCTTTTAATCAGCGCATTGATGAGCGTAGTTTTTCCGGTGCCCACATCTCCGGTGAGGAGGAGAAAGCCTTTGTCGTCAAGCACACCGTACTTAAGCGTGGCAAATGCCTCCTTGTGTTTTTCTCCAAGCCAGAGAAAGCGGGAATCGGTTGTTATCTGAAAGGGTTTTTCCTTGAGATTGTAGAAGGATCGGTACATATGATTATCACTTTATTTTCATCACTTTCATCAGCAGGCATGAAAGATCTTTTCATTTTTATACGGTGCCCGTACTGACGCAGCCGGAAGAGACGCTCAACCGGCTTGACCGGGAAATTCAAGAAAACAACGCAAGGGGAGCTGTTTCAGCGGCCCCCCGGAATTCAGACATCTTTGATATCCCAAATATCGCGGGCATACTCCTTGATGGTTCTATCGCTGGAAAATTTCCCCATTCGCGCCACGTTCAAGATCGATTTCTCCGTCCACAGCTTTTTGTCACGGTAAACAGCGCTTATCTTCTCCTGGCAGTCGATGTAGGATTCCAGATCCTGCAGCAGCAGGTAGGGATCATTTTCATTCATGAGATCATTGACGATGGGGCGGAAAATTTCCCGATCCCCATAACTGAACATACCATCCCCGATACTGTCAACTATTCGCTTCACCACCGGACTTTTTTCATAGATGCTCCGAGGTGATCTGCTTTTGTGCTGTTTCTCGTATTCAGCCTCGTCCGCGGTCATGCCGAAGATAAAGATGTTTTCCCGACCGACCTCTTCAAGTATTTCGATGTTCGCGCCGTCAAGGGTGCCCACCGTGAGCGCGCCGTTTAAGGCAAATTTCATGTTGCCGGTTCCCGAAGCCTCGGTGCCGGCGGTGGAGATCTGTTCGGAAAGGTCGGCGGCGGGAATAATCTTTTCAGCAAGGGAGACATTATAGTTCGGGATAAAGACCACCTTGAGTTTCCCGCCGACCCGCGGATCACTGTTCACCACCTCGCCGATGGAATTTATCAGCTTGATGACAAGTTTGGCCTTTTGATAGGACGGCGCCGCCTTGCCGGCAAAAATAATGGTCCGCGGGGTTATGGAAAGTCCGGGCTCATTGACAATGCGGTGATAAAGGGAAACAACATGCAAGGCATTCAACAGCTGCCGCTTGTATTCATGGATGCGCTTCACCTGCACATCAAACATAGTGTCCGTATTGACGCGAATCAGGCAAACCTCTTCGATCAAACGTGCCAGCCGTTTTTTATTATCGCGCTTAATTTCCCGCCATTTCTTCTGAAAAGCGGCATCCCCGGCCCATTTTTCCAACTCCCTCAGCCGGTCAAGGTCGGTCACCCAGTCTGAGCCGATTTTCCCCGAGATGAGACGGGCGAGCCCGGGATTGCATTTGAGCAGCCAGCGGCGGGGGGTGATGCCGTTTGTCTTATTGTTGAATTTCCCCGGATAGAATTGATGAAAATCATTGAAGATCCTGGTTTTGAGAAGCTGGGTGTGCAGCTCGGCCACTCCGTTGACCGAATGACTGCCGATGATGGCCAGATGGGCCATGCGCACCCGCTTGACCTCTCCCTCGGCGATAATGGACATACCGCGCAACTTGTCCGTGTCGCCCGGATATTTCTGTTCAACCTGTTCGAGAAAACGCCGATTGATTTCATAGATGATCTGCAGGTGGCGCGGCAAAACACGACCGAGCAGATCCACCGGCCAGGTTTCCAGCGCTTCCGGCATCAGGGTATGATTCGTATAGGCAAATGTCCTTGTGCTGATGTCCCAGGCCTTTTCCCAGTTCAACCCTTCAAGATCAATCAAAATACGCATCAGTTCCGGGATGGCGATGGCCGGATGGGTGTCGTTCAACTGCACGGCGATTTCGTTACTGAAATGATCAAAGGAGATATTCTTTTTCTTATATCGCCTCATGATGTCCTGGAAGGTGGCGGAAACAAAGAAATATTGCTGTTTGAGCCGCAATTCCTGACCTTCGCGGATATCATCCGAGGGGTAGAGAACTTTGGAAATCGTTTCCGATCGCACCTTGCTTTGCACCGCGCCGATGTAATCGCCGGCATTAAAAAAACCGAGATCAAGCTCACGGGAAGCTCGGGCCGTCCAGAGCCGCATATTGATGACATGATCATTTTTAAAGCCGGGCACCAGGATATCGCAGGCCATGGCGGTCACGTCATCGGTTTCCACCCATTCGGAGCGATAAAAACCGTTTTTATCGACGTAACTGTTGACCTTGCCGTAAAACTGGACCGGAAACACATAGGAGGCGCGTTCAAACTCCCAGGGCGTTCCATAACGCAGCCAGTTGTCCGGCGTTTCCACCTGATAGCCGTTGATCAGCTTCTGATAAAAAAGCCCGTATTCATAGCGGATTCCATAGCCGTAGGCGGGAATTTTCAAGGTGGCGATGGAATCAAGAAAACAAGCGGCCAGACGGCCGAGACCGCCGTTGCCCAATGCGGCATCCTCTTCGGTTTCCCTGATTTCCTCAAGATCATAACCAAGCTGTTCCAGCGCCTTGCTGACCTCGCCCAAGAGCCCCATGTTAACCAGTGCATTGCCGAGAGAACGGCCCACGAGAAATTCCAGGGAAAGGTAATAAACGCGTTTTTTCCTTGTGGTATAAAAATTTTTCTGAGTGGCAATCCATTTTTCCACCAGCACATCCCGCAGGGCGTAGGAAAGTGCCTTGGTAACGTCCCGGGGACCGGCCCGCATGGGATCACGCCCCTGAAAGCTCATCAGATGATGCTGGATCCGTTGCTTGAACTGTTCAGCATTCTTCAAACCAAAAATCGTCGAATAGGCACTGGTGTCCGTGCCGCTGTTCTCTGCAGTTGTCATATGCTCAAACCGTTTATCTGATTATTAAAAAACAGGGGGAAGAATTCATTTTTCTTGCCCTGCATTCGCTTCACGCTGTTGTTGCCCAATTCCCCGCAACAAAAAATTTCTCCCACAAGCCTACACCGGCGGATCAAAAAAAATCAAATAAATTCAACGGGAAGACAAAATATCACGCAACCAGGCCAGGGCTTGGGAACGGTCTCGTATCGTTCCCTCCACCTGGGCCTTCTCCGCCTCGCCGAGAATATCCTTGAAAAACGGCCCCGGCACGAGTCCCACGGCAATCAAATCGCTGCCGGTGAGCAGCGGCGGACCGGCCAGGACCGGTTCAACCTGCTTGCGGCAGACATCATGAACCCGGTCGAACAGTCCGGCAAGCTCCTTTTCCATACCGGGCGGCTTTCCCGGCCCCTGTCCGGCCAGACTGTCCGCCATGGCCAGCAGAAAAAGCCCGGGCAGATCCTGTCCCGCGGCTTTATACAGTTTCAGGCAGGATCGCGGCGTGACATCATTTTTCCTCCGGACATTACATAAATGGAAGGGCCACATATGGAGGGAAATGAGACGGGCCACGTCATCACGCTTTTGCCTGCTCCAGCGCAACCTTGCGGCTACGGACAAAAACAGGTCGGCCCCCAGCCGGTCATGGTTGTAAAAAGTTATGCGGTCGTCGACAACCCTGACGGCGGCCGGTTTCCCCAAATCATGAAAAAGCGCCGCCCATTGCAGCCGCGTTTTTTTCCCGTCTATCGCAAGATAGGTTTCCAGCTCCGTTGCGTGGCTGGGATAAAAAGCGCCGGGCTGCTCGACAATTTTCTCCATCCACTTCAGGGCTTCAAGATTATGGGCAAAAACGTCAAGATGATGGCTGGACGGCTGGTCGACCCCCTCGCCTTGCAGCAGCTCAGGCAAAATGACCCCAAGCAGGCCCGTTTCCTTCAGCAGACCGACCGCGGCAAAGGACCGCCCGCTTGCCATCAGGCAATCAAGCTCGCAGGCGATTCGTTCCGGGGCCACCCCTGCCAGCAGGTCACGATATTTTTCGATCCACCGGAGGGTCTGCTCCTCAATCCGGAATCCGGTTTCGGCAAAAAAACGGAAGGCGCGCAGCAGGCGCAGGGGATCGTCGATAAAGGCTTCAGATGACAGGGCCCGGATTGTTTTCTTCCGGATGTCATCAAGTCCGCCGGTCGGATCAATCACTGTTGAGGAAGGCAAAACAACCGGCAGATCGACCCCGAAAGGCACGGCCAGGGAATTGATGGTAAAATCACGTTTTACCAGATCATGCCTGATATCAACAGCCCCTTGCCGGAAACCGGCGATATCGACCACAAAACCATGCAGGACAACCCTGGCCGTTTCTTCCTTCGCATCAAGCAGGACAAAAGTGCCCCCGGTTTCCCCGGCCAGCTGACGGGCAAATTCCAGGGCGCGGCCCGAGACGGCGAGATCAAGGTCCCGCGCCGCAACTCCGGTCAGCCGGTCACGCACCGTGCCGCCCACGACATAAAGCTCTACTTGATAGCGGGCGGCAAGGGAGGCGATGGCTCGCAGAAGCTCGGGCTGATATTCTTTTTCCTGAATGGGCGATTGATGAGGAATCATTGACGATACGATTTCAGAACTTCCATGATTTTTGAGACGACCATGCCGACAAATGACGGATCCGCAAAAAAATAGCCCGGAGGACACAGTCAACACAAAGACAACAGCCTGTTATTAAAAATATTTCTCCGCGATCTCCGCGTGCTCCGTGGTGAAAAATCTTTTTTTTAACGCAAAGACACGAAGCGGCAAAGGCAACCTCTTGTGCCCCGACATTAAATTTTACGGCTGTCTCACAGTTCGGCGCAGATATTTTCCAGGGTTGTTGACAGACGGCAACAGACATCATGAATATGAATACTTTCCAGACTGAGGGACTCTATGATGACCTCGGTTTGCGGCGGCAGCCTGCCGCGGAAACAAAGCCCCACGGAACGTGCCGTTTCCCGCACCGCGTCTTCGGCAAACTGCGGGCAACGATGTGATTTCAGGACTATTTCCGCCTCATCCGGACGTTTCAGCAGATCCTGGGTCAGATGCAGGGCCTGCTCCAGACAGGGAAGCAGGTCATTATGGGAAGGCACCTGACTCAGCCCGCGCAGGGAAAGCCATGTCTGGGAGCGCTGTGAATGGGTCGGCATGGGACAATCGCCCCGGTCGGCAAAAACCTCGAGGTTGTAGACCTGGGTGCAGGGACAGGCGGTAATATGGCACACGCCGATGCCGTTGGTCAAAAGAACACGCAGGCCATCATCGCCCTTCTCCACCCGTGCCTCCACCCTGCAGGCCAATGAATCAACGGAAACCTGCCGACTGATCTTGGAACGTTGCAGCAAGGGGCGTTTGCCGGTGACGGCAACCTGGGCAATGGTGCCCCGTTGTCGTTCGACGACCATTTCCGCCAGGGCCCGGGCATAATCGCACAGCCTGGTAAATTTGCGGCCATGCAGCTCGGCAATTGCCTGCTCCAGCCGCGACATATGGATTCCCCGGACATGGGACGGCAGATCAACCGTGATGCGCGCCGCAAAGGGAAGCCGCCCCTCGGGCAGGCTCACCCATACCGTCTTGCCGGAGATTCCCACTTCGTCCAGAGGCAGGGCAAAGGAGGGCGACTGCTCCGGCACGTCGGTGCCGGAGGCGATTACCTGCTGATGGGTTGCCCTGGAAATCAAAGGCGCGCCCTGGTCTTTACGAATTGACGTGGTCAAATCTGATCCTCATTTTTGTATTCCAGGAACCCATCAAGCAACTGCCGGAATGTTTTCGGCTGATACTTCCGGAAGCCCTCTTCATCCGCATAGACAAAGTCGTAGCCGGCACCAGGCCGCGCCCGGTTGATATCCTCGCACCACTGCGCAAGCCGCAGCATTTTTTGCGGGACATCCAGGTCTTCCCTCCCTTTGGTTTCGACGATGACGATGCGCTTTTCTGCCAGCTTGACGATGAAATCCGGGTAGTAATTGGCAATATCGCCTGCGGCGTTGACATAATCGAGCTTGAAATGCACGGCAAGATAATTCTTACCGTAGGACACTACATCGGGGCAATTTTCCAGAAACGCGGCAAATTCCAGCTCAAAGCGGCTGTCGCCTATGACCTTGTTGAATACCGATTTTTTCGGAATCAGATACCCCTGGTCTTTGACCACAAAGGGCCGGGTCTGCCGCAGCTTGATGGTATCCCGTATTTGCGCATCGCCCTTGTCCAGAACCGTGAGGTCGTTGATCGCCCGTTTGCAGGTTTCAATCACCGTTTTGGTGGCCGCAAGCTCCGAGAGATTCCGCAAGGTATTGCCGCTTTCCAGATCCACGGCCCGGCCGAACAACCGCCCTTGCACAAAGGTCTTGATTATGCCGTACAGAACGTCGTAGCCGCTGAACAGGCGCAGTTCCTTCATGACGGTTTGGGCGAAATAACCGATCACACTGCGATAGTCAGCCACCCCGGCGCTGTCCAGCATCGTGGTATGGGTGATCTCGCCCGTTGTGATGTCCTTGAAGACAATCTCCCGCTGCTCCTCAGTGCTGAATTCCTGGTACGATACCAGCTGCACAATTAACTTGTCAGTGGTGAGGTCAGCCAGGTTTTTGTACTCCCGGTAAACCCGCGGCGTGAGAATTGGGATTTCGATGTCCAGGGCTTCGATATCCTTGTTCACGTTCTCCCGGTCAACTTCCACCACCAGCGGGGTCTTGGGCTGGGTGCCCTCGCCCATGGCCTTGCGTTCCAGTTCCACGCCTTCCGCTTTAATGGACTCGACAAAATCCATGAAGGCATCAGTGCCGATGACGCTGACATACTCCTCCAGTCCATCGGGGTACATTTTGCGCAGGCCGCGCCCCAATGTCTGTTCGGGCAGGATGTTGCTCTTGGCCGAGTAGGCGCGCAGGCCGACAATAGTGGTGACGTTTTTCACGTCCCAGCCTTCTTTCAGCATCAACACCGAGACAATAGCCTTGCAGGGGCTCTCCGGACCGTCGATTTCATTGGCCTGTTTGCGCAGCTTCTCCAGCTCCTCCCTGGCCTTGCCGGATGCCGCCTCGGAAATCTCGCCGTTGTTTTTGGTGTGGATGGTCAGCACAGCGCCTTTCAGTTCCGGGTAGCGGCCCTCCAGATAGTCGGCCACGTCATCGCAGTTGCGGGTGTCGTCGGTCATGACAAACAGGATGGCCTTCTTGCCCATTTTTTCGTGTTCGGCGTATGCCTTGCGCCACTCGATCACCCCCAGGTCGAGGTAGTCGGCATATTTTTCGGTGTACCGGGCGCTTTGCCGTTCGGACAGCTTGGCCCGGCTGGACGCATCGGGCAGCACCGGGTGCTTGACCACGTTTTGCGAAATGGCTTCCACCAGCGGGTAATCGGCCACCGTCTGCACAAAGATCGCCCCATTGTTATGCCTGGGCGTGGCGGTCACATCCACCTGCAAGGCCAGGGCGCCACCTTTCTGCAACAGCCGGTTGTGGATGTCCTCGATGGACTTGAACCAGGCAAGCCGGGCATCGTGAATGTGGTGGGCCTCGTCGTTAACGACCATCAGCTCGTCGATGTCGCGCACGATCATCCCCAGATCCACTCTGGAATCCGTGGTCGCGCCCGTGGGCCGCCTGCCCAGAAAGTAATCCATGGTGTTTTCGTCATCAGGCGAGGGAGGAATGTCATCGCCGGCATAGACACGGTGGATATTGGTGAGAAAAATATTGCCCGTGGGCCGGGTGACGCGCACCTCGTCCTGTTTGTGCAGGGTCAGTTGAAAATCATCCCGCCAGTTGCGGCCGTCAAAACCGTTATCCGGCAGCACCGGGTCGGCAAAGAAGATGCGCAGCCCCTGGAAATCGTGATAGATACGGTCCAGCACGATGATGTTGGGCGCGATCACCAGAAAGTTGCGCGACAAAACGGAATCCGGCTCATACAGCCGGTGGAAAAAGCTCCAGGCGATGACCAGACTCATCACCTTGGTCTTGCCGGTGCCGGTGGCCATCTTGATGACGAACCGCCGCCAACTTTCATCGAACATGCCGGCCGACACCACGCCGGAGCCGTCAAAGCGCATCAGGTCGAACTTGTCCCGCACGCCCGCCACGTCATACAGATAGATGATGGTTTCCAGTGCCTCGCGCTGGGCGAAGTAATACTGGAACTGGGTCATCGTACCGTCGGCCTTCTCCAGCAGGTGCGGGGCGGTAAACCACCAGGTGAGCAGGCTGCGGCTCGTATCCGTGGCGCCTGCATAGCCGCCGTCGCGGAACTCCTTGACCTTCCGGCGCAGCCGGGCCACCAGCGGCGGCATCAGCTTGTCCTGGGTCGTCTCACGCAGGGCCTCGTCGGCCGGGAACCAGCGCAGAGCCGGATCAAGAATGGCATGGGGGGAAGCGGGGAAATCAGGATGAAGGGCCATGAGTATCAGCTTCTTTTCGTATGAATCCGATCCAGCTCAACTCGCACCGGCTTGCCGTTCTGAAAAAACACCGCATACTGCCCCAGCCGCCGTTTTCTTTCCAGCGCCTCGGCAACGGCGCGTTTAAGGGCCTCTCTTACCTGTTGTGATTGACGTTGAATTTCAGTCATCATTGTCTCCTTTTTGTAAAGCAGCAAACAGCGGCTCATTTTCCACCGAAAGGCCGGCATGGTCCTGCACGAAAATGACCTCGGGCTGAAGCTCCGAATTATCCAGACAGATGGTCGAGCTGCATAGCGGCGCGTAATGGTTCAGAAGATTGGCGATACTGCGCGGGTATCGCCGGACAATGGACTCGCGCGTAATATCGTGGCCGCCGTGGGCGACCCTTTCCGCCACCCGCTCAATGGACATCTCGACACTGGGCAACCACAGATAGTAGAGATCAACCCGCCACCCATCATCCAGGAGCTTTCGGATCAGCCGCAGATAGGTTTTGCCGGAAAGCGTTGTTTCAAAGGCAAAATCTTCCCGTCTTCGGATATGATGTTCAATCTCACGCAGAAACAAACGACTGGCCGCAATCAGTTCCCTGTCTGGTGCCAGTGGCGAAAGTCCCGCCGCGATCAAGTCCGCATTGACGAAATTGCGGCAATGAATTTCCGGCAGCCAGGAGAGCGCAAACGTCGTTTTGCCCGCGCCATTCGGGCCGGCGATAATGGTGCAGACAGGGGGGCTCACACCCGCACCTCGATAATCGTCATGGTGTCGTTGCCGAAAATGTCCACCACCTTGACCGCTATCTTGCGGCGGCCGGGCAGGCATTCCTGGGCCACGCTGGTCAGTTCGAGCGACCGGTCCTTTCTGGTGCGGAAGGACTGCCACTCGTTTTCAAAGATGTAGTCGCCCGTCCACTGTTCCTCCCACTCGTTGCTTTCGGGATTCCGCACCCGGATGATCTCACGCTTGCTCTCGAAGTTGAAATCCACGGCCCAGTAGTCGATCCAGTCGGTCCAGTGGTGGGTCAGCGTCTCGCGGGTGAGGATGCCCTTGGCGTCCCTGCTCACCTTGACGATGCGGCCCTTATCCACCACAACCCTGCTGCCCTTGTTTTTCAAGCTCTCTTCGGCGTGCTGGATGGAATCCTGGGAGTAAAAGACGGAAAAGTCGGTCAGTTGCACGGACACGGCAGGGGGCTTGCCTTTTTTGCCTTCCGTGGCCAGGGGTTTGACCTCGATGGCCGCCACGTCGTGGAACACCACCTGATTCTTTTCCACCGCCCGCTTGTCAAAGACCTCGGCCGGGATGTACTTGGGCGCGATGTCGATGCCCTTGGCCCTGGCCTCCTCCAGCACATTGGGAAACAACCCCATCTCGAACTCAAAGCCCAGGATATCCACCTTGGTGATGTGTTTCTTGCGGCATTCCAGGATGATCTCTTCGACAAAGAGCCGGGTCACCGGCAGGTTGACCGGCCCCACGGCCACCAGCCGCCCGGCCCGCTTGCCGTGGAAGCCGGCGAAGTTTTCCACTTTTTCCGCCCGGTAGGCCTTGAGGATCAGCTCGACAAAGGCGGCCTCCTTTTCGGCCAGCTGTTTGTGACGCTGTTCTTCCCGCAGGTCGGGACTAACGCCGATGTAGTGCTGCCGCTCGTACTTGCCCAGGTTCAAGATTTCAAAGGCCCGGTAATTTTTTCTGGCGGCCTTGAGGCCGCGCTGCACGCCGATCAACCGTTTTCTGGTGGTGTGGATGGCGAATTTGCCAAGATCGGTGGCGATCCATTTGCGGCCCAGTTTTTCCGCCACCGCCGCCGTGGTGCCGGAACCGCAGAAGAAGTCGGCGACCAGATCGCCTTCGTTGGAAGAGGCCTTGATGATGCGTTCGATGAGGGCTTCTGGTTTTTGGGTGGGGTAGCCGAGACGTTCCGACGAGGTGTTTCCAATGCGGCCGACGTCATCCCATAGAGTTGTAAGGGGTTTTCCTTTGGTCTCATCAAGGTATACTTTTAATCCATCGAGCCTCGGTGTACCGTCCTGTTTCGTTAAAATACGACCTTCTGCCCAAAGTTCTTCAAGTTTCTCCAAAGGGTATCCCCATGAGCGGTTTGATGGGGGCTTTGTTCCTCGCCATTCGAACTGACGATTTGGATTCGCGGAGGAAAATGTCATGTCTCGCCCAGTGTATAGCCTGCCATTTTCGTCTTTTTTATATCTTCCAAGCTGTGCATCACCATAGGCAGTTCGTTGTTCATTGAAAATGAAGGAATCCGATTTGGAAGCGAAAAAAATAGTTTCTTGAGAACGAACATACCCTTGGGTCTGCATGTTGTGGGCATTCGTTCTTATCCAAACAATTTCATTTTGAAATTGTTCACGTCCAAAAACTTCTTCGAGAGCAAGCCGAATGTACGCGTTCACCCGCCAATCACAATGCACATAAATACTGCCATCCTCGGCCAGCAGGTCCCGCATCAGGATCAGCCGTTCGTAGATCATGCTGATGAAGGAATCCGCCCCCTTGCCCCAGGTGTCGCGGTAGGCGATCTCTTCCAGGATATTGGGCTTCTTGGTGAAGGTATCGCCGCCGATCTCGATGTCCATGGAAAAATCCGCGCCCACGTCAAAGGGCGGATCGATGTAGATCAGCTTGAGGCCGCCCTGTTTGTCGATCTCGTCGCGCAGCGGCCCGTTTTTCAGGCTGGCGAGGATCAGCTTGTTGTCGCCCCAGATGAGCTTGTTGGTCCAGCCCTTGAGCTGGCGGCCCCGTTCGTCCAGGCCGAACAGGTTCAACTGGATGGCCTTGTCCGCCGTCTTCTCGGCCCGGGGTTCATCCACCTGCTCGATGGTCTGAAAGGGCAACACGATGTTGCAGACATCATTTGACTTGCCGTTCCAGACCAGCTCCACCTCGCGTTTATCGGCAAAAAGCAGAAAACGGTATCTGTCCGGCAGCGGCTTGTCCGCCTCAATAAAGCGGATGATTTCCTGTTGTTCCTGTTCGGTCAGTCGCGGCATAAACGTCTCTTTTCATATTCCGGCAGAATTGATGGTCTCGTAAAAAAAAATAGTATTTCACTGTTTCCCCACTGCAACACCGCATCTATTTCACCAAATTTCCCGGCGGGAAACAGCGGGCTGCGTCGGCAATCCTGCCGTCCTGCACGCATTCAATATAGTCCTGGGCCCGGGGAATCATGTCGTCCAGATACAGGCCGATCTCCTTTTCCGTTGCCGTGGCCAAGGTCTGGCTGAACAGACACTTCCGTTCCCCGCCCCCGGTGGAAGGCAGGCCGAAATCCTCCAGCAGATGACGGGTGGTCATCTGCTCGGCAAAATCATCGTACACCGGATACCGGGCGGCAACGCCGAAGCGCGCCGAGAATTTGGCGATTTTTTCCATGAAAACCGGCGTCTGTTCGGGATAATGACTTTGTTTTTTCGTATACCCGGCCACCACGGTGGGAATGAGATGCTCGTTGCAATAAAGCACCGCCCTGATGTGCATGGCAAGCTTGCAGGCAACGCATACCAAATTTTTCCCGCCGTAGCGGGGCATGAATTCCTCATAGCGGTCAAGCCACAATCCCTGAAAAAGCCGGCCCATATCAAGTTCAACCAGGTAGCTGTCTGGGATCTCCATGGAGTCGGGCACGCGCCGGGCGAGAAGAGCGCGGGCTACTTCATACCGGTTGCGGGTGAAGTCCGGGAAACGCCCCATGCCGTTCAGCATGTTCAGCAGATGAAGACGCCGGGGCCTGGGCATATCCGGATGATGGCCGGCGGTTGCCAGGGCGTAGAGGGCCAGGGAATCGGTGCCGCCGGAGAAAAGAATCGCAAGTTCCTGTTTATGCATGTTATTCCTCATATTTTACCCGATAGTGGGTGAAAAGCTCCCCATTCTTTTCCTGTCTGCAGGAAAGAAGCTCCAGGGCAAGAAAGGGGCAGCCAAGCGAGCCGACTCCTTCCACCAGGGAAGGGGCGCCTTCTCCGCCGAACAACTGCGGGGTTATGGTCACCAGAATTTCATCCACCACCCGTTCCCGAAGCGCCCTGTAATTCAGTATTGCTCCACCCTCCACAAGAATCGACCCGGCACCCCGCTTTTCAAGCTCACGGATGGCCGCGGCAATCGACAAAAATCCATCAAGGAGCGGCAGCGCAATCAGCTCAGCCCTGCCTCGCAACCGTTCGCCAAGACCCGCATGAACGCCATCACCGCAGAAAACAAGGGGCTTTGGTCCTTGGGCGAATATTTTCTTCCCCGCGACCGGGATATCGCCGCTCATGGTGATCAGGGCGCGCAGGCGATGCCGACCGCAAACGCTTCCTCGCATTTCCGGGTCGCCATGCCGCAGGGTATTGCCGCCCATGAGGCTGGCATCCGTTTTATCCCGCACGGCTTCAAGAAAACGGCGGTCAACGGCACTTCCCAGCGGTGCCGGACTGATCCGACCGCACAGGGTCATGGCGGCAATCATGATAACTTTTTTCTCGCGCATTTCCTCATTAAAACACAAGAGCCGTCGCTTGTTAAAAAATTTCTTTCGTCATTGACCTTTTTCAGGATATAAGCTTATGGCAACAAGCAACGCCGCGGCCGCGAAAGAGCATGGCCGCGGCAAGGTCCGGAGCGGCAAAGGGGCCGCAGTGAAACAGGGAGAAGGAAAGCGGCTCTTTCGTAACGGCTCCCAAAAAACCAGAGGAAGCCGATGCACATTTCCCGTATCACCCTGCGTCATATTGATTTTGCCGACGACACCTACGCACTTCTGCCCCCATACTGCACGGAGGAGATCCCTTCCTCCCTGGTCGACTCCATCAAACGTTACGGCATCCTCCATCCGCCCATTGTCAAGGAAAAATCAGCCGCATCCTTTGTCATCGTGGCCGGCAGAAAAAGATTGCGCATCGCCATGGAACAGTGCGCCGGGGTCACCTGCGACTGCATTAAACTGACCGAAAAAACATCGGAAGCGGAAACCCTTGGGCTTTGCCTGGAAGAAAGACTGCTGGGCAAACCCCTCAGTCCAGTGGAGCGGGCAACCTTTTTTCTCAAGGCACTGCAATGGCTGGATGAAAAGCAACTGGCCGAAAACCACCTGCCGCTCATGCAGCTTTCCCCCTCGGTTTACTTAATCCAGCGCGACCTGAAACTGCTTGAACTGGAAGAACCGCTGGTTATTGCCGTCCATGAACAACACCTGGAGGAAAAAGTCGCCTTTGAACTGAGCAAATTGTCTTTCAGCGACCGCATGGCCCTTTTTGAAATGATAAACAACCTGCGGCTCAGTGTCGGCAACCAGAAAAAACTGGTCGTCACCAGCCGGGAACTGTCCGCCAGGAAAAGCATCACCATCTGCGAGCTGTTGTCCGGCACAGAGGTCGCAGCCATTATCAATCATCCGGAAGCGAATGTGCCGCAAAAAACAGCCAATCTGATGAAATGGCTTTCCAGTCAACGCTTTCCCCGCTTCAGTGAAGCGGAAAAAAATTTCCACCAGTTTACCGCCGGTCTGGCTCTCCCCACTGAAGCACGGCTTGAGCACAGCCTTTCCTTTGAAAAAAACGAACTGCTGCTCACCCTGTCCTGTGCGGATCGTCCCCATTTCACCCAAATATGGGAAAGAATCAAAGACCTCTTTCCCGCAAAGCCTGCCAAGGAATCACGCCCATGAAAAACATCATGATGATACGACGCACCGTCTTTCTCCTTGTTCCCATTTTTCTTTTCTGGGCGGGCAACGCCCTGGCCGGGCCGGTGGTCCTGTTTGATCAGGCCCACGCCCAACAGTTTCTGGTCGAGAAAAAGCGGCCGCTCGATCTTTCCGCCCTGGCCGACGTTTTTATCGAACAGGGCGCGGAAATCCGCACCACCGGCATACCGCTTTCCGATCAAACCCTCCAGGATGTCGACGTCCTCATCATTTCCGGTCCTTTTGCGCCCATTTCCACCGCCGAGGTGGTGGCCATCATGAAGTTTATCTACCGGGGGGGGAAACTTGCCGTCATGACCCACATCAGCGAACCCCTCATGAACCTGATGCCGCAATTGGGCATTGCCGTGTCTTCCGCTGCGATCTCGGAACAGGAAAATGTCATCGGCGGCAATCCCCGGAATTTCGCAGTCAAGGATTTCGCGCCTCACCCTCTCACCCGCGACCTGAAAAGCTTTCAGATATACGGCGGCTGGGCGCTGCTCCACAAAAAACCGGAAATCAGCGTTATCGGCCGCACCAGCCCCAAGGCATGGATTGACCTGAACCAGAACGGCGAACTGAACGACAAAGACGCAGTGCAGTCATTCTCCCTGATTCTGGCCGGCCAGGCAGGCAAAGGCGCCTTTGTTGTTTTTGGTGATGACGCCCTCTTTCAAAACCAATTCCTCAAGGACGGCAACCTGCAACTGGCCCGAAACATGGCCATTTGGTTCTGCGGCCCGGGCCGTTCGATCTAGTCCTGCGCATTTTGCCCAATCCGCTGGTGCCACAATGTGGGTTATTTGCAAATACAATTGGCCAAATAACCCACCACTCATACCTCCCTCCCCTTCGCCATTTCTGCTCTTAACTAACTGAAACGACAAACAAAAACGGCTTAATTCACAGCGTGGTACTCCTTTTGCACTGATTCATCATCAAACCCCAATGAGCGCCGTCGCCATTCACGGAAACGGACCATTCACCAGGGAGGTCACATGATGAACGCAGCTACCATGCAGATCGCAACGGAAAGCCATGACAACCGGAGCAGAATCAAGGAACGGACCCTGGCCGTATTTGACTTCGCCATCCCCTTTCATATCATTGCAATGGACACAGACGGCCTTGTTTTCCGTTATGTCGGCAATGAGCAATGGTTCAGAAACCCGAAAAACATCGATATCGTCCATGACGGCTTTATCGTGAAAAACCTGCGGGTCAGCTCTGTTTCGGATTTCCGCATCCCGTCCGATCTGGTGCAGACCAGACATCACCGTGTGCAATTTACGGATCTTTCTCCGGAACAGATGCAACAGCTCGACCATTTCATCGTGCATTAACACCCCGGCCTTCGGCTCCAGCTTGGCTCGATTCATTATCGATTTTTCATCGCGATCATGATAAAGAAGGGAAGAGGATTTCTTTTCTCAACCTTCTTCCCCGATGGAAAAAAACAGTCGTGAAAGCAGACAACTCGAAAAGCCGGCCGAAGAAAATCCCGAACCAGGCCGATCAGCGGCTTACAACCGTCAATCTGCGCGAAATAGTCTGGGCCATGTCGGACATGCTCGACCTGGTCGGAGTGGATGATTTTTATCACGGCAAGCGGGTCGCCTACATGGCCATCGAGTGCATGCGACTGCACAGTGCGGGTACCCCATGGGACTCCCTGCTTGTCGCCACCCATGATGCATCGCTTCTGCATGACTGCGGCGTTTCTTCAACGATACTCCACAAGAAAATCGTCGCCGAACTGGACTGGGAGCAATCCCATATCCATTGCGAACGAGGCCACGCCCTGCTCGTCAAACAACCGCTGCTTGCCCACCTTGCCCCTGTTGTCCTTGCCCACCATACACATTGGCAAGATCTGACGGACACTCCGGCGACCGAGGAAGCCAGGCTTCTTGCCAACTGTATTTACATGGCGGACCGCATCGACTCCCTGGCAACGGGATATGCGCCCCACGAGCTTCTGCTGCAATGCAGGGAAATCAGAAAAATCATTGCCGGATACCGGGGACGGATGTTTGCTCCCCAGCTGGTTGACACCTTCCTTACCATCTCCGAAAATGAAAATTTCTGGCTCACCTTCTTTGCTCCCCATATCGACTCCTATTTCAAGGAGTTGCATATTCCACTGCGTGAGCAGCGGGTCGATTCAAAGACGTTGCGAGAAATTGCCGCCCTTTTTGCCGACATTGTCGACGCCAAAAGCCCGTTCACCGCCGAACATTCGCTCGGGGTCGGGTTGCTGGCCGCCTACATCGGCACCCTGTGCGGACTTGACCGGCCAACCTGTGAAAAACTGGAACTGGCGGGGTACCTGCACGATCTCGGCAAGCTGAAGGTGCCGGATGAAATCCTGGAAAAAAACGGTCCGCTGAATGTCACCGAACGGGCGATCATCATCCAGCACAGCTTTGAAACCTACCAGATATTGCGCCGCATCAGCGGTTTTGAAGCAATTGCCCGGCTGGCCGCCTTTCACCACGAAACGCTGTCAGGAGAAGGCTATCCTTTTCATATGCACGGTACCGAACTCAGTATTGAGGCACGAATTATCGCGGTGGCCGATATCTTCCAGGCCCTGGCCCAAAACCGCCCCTACCGTTCTGCCCTGCCGCCGGAGAAAATCAAGACCGTTTTGCAGAATCTTGCCAAAGCCGACAAACTTGATCCGGAACTCGTTGCGCTTGTGACAGTAAACCTGATTCCCTGCTGGCAGGTTGCGACACAAACAAACACACGACAAAATGAGTCTTACGGTTGATGAAGCATACCAAACCCATCCTCTCCCTTGTCCTTTTCGCCGTGGCTCTTGCCGCGGGAATCTTTATCTTCAACCGCCCGAAACCGCTTCCCGTCCGAGTCGCCACCGTTGATCGCGGCACCATCGAGTCAACCGTGGTCAACACCCGGGCCGGCACGGTAAAGGTCTGTCGCAGGGCCGGTCTGTCACCCGCAGTAGGCGGGCAGATCGCCGCCTGGCCGGTGTCCGAGGGCATGAAAGTCAAAAAAGGCGACCTCTTACTCGCTCTCTGGAACGATGATCTCCGGGCCCAGCTCAAACTGGCGCAAAGCGAGGCTGACGCGGCCCGATCAAACGCCGAGGCGAGTTGCCTGCAGGCCGATATCGCCAAACGCCAACTGAACCGCCATCTTTCCCTTAAAGACATCGGCGCCACCACGGAGGAACGCCTTGACAAGCTCGCAACCGACGCAGCCATTACCAATGCCCAGTGTCATGCTGCCAAAAAAAACCTGGAGGTGACCAACAATCGCATTGCCGTGGTTGCCGCCAACCTGGAACGCACCATTCTTCATGCCCCCTTTGACGGCATCATTGCCCAGCTGAACGGCGAACTGGGCGAATACGTCACCCCTTCGCCGGTTGGTGTCCAGACCCTGCCCGCGGTTGACCTGATTGACGGGAGCTGCTACTACGTCTCGGCGCCCATTGATGAAGTTGATGCGGCCTCCATCCGCACGGGCATGGAGGCGCGCATTTCACTGGACGCCTTTCGGGGCCGCACCTTTGCGGGACGCGTCAAACGTATCAGTGATTACGTGCTTGATATCGAAAAACAGGCCCGCACCGTGGAAATCGAGGTTCTTTTCGACCATGCCGAAGATATGGCCAACCTGCTGCCCGGCTACAGCGCCGACGCGGAAGTCATTCTCGATATCAAGGAAAACGTTTTGCGCATCCCCTCCGAGGCAATCATCGACCAAACCAAGGTATACGTTTTTGATCAGCAGTCGGGCACACTTCACGAACGGCGGATTACCACCGGTTTGGCGAACTGGGACTATACCGAGATTGTTTCCGGGGTAAGCGAGGGAGAACAGATCGTCCTCACCGCCGATCGCAAAGAGCTAAGGGACGGGGCAGCGGCTGAAGTGGAAGCAAACGGCAATGACTGACACCATCATCGAACTGATTGACATCAACCGCACGTTCATTGTGGGCGAAGAAAAGGTCTATGGCCTGCATGCCGTTTCACTGCAAATCCGTCAAGGTGAATACATTTCCATCATGGGCCCATCCGGCTCCGGCAAATCGACTCTTTTAAACACCATCGGTCTGCTTGATCGGCCGGACAACGGTCTCTACCGCTTCGAAAACCGCGTTGTCATCGACATTGACGATGACGAACGTGCCGGCATCAGGCGGCAGCGCATCGGTTTCGTCTTTCAACTTTTTCACCTGGTTCCCCGTCTGACCGCGGCGGAAAACGTCGAACTGCCCCTTATCATCGCCGAAATCCCTGTCGAGAAACGCAGACAACGAGTCACAACCATTCTTTCCAGCCTGGGCCTGACGGAGCGGGCCGGTCATCGCCCCGATCAGTTGTCCGGCGGACAACGGCAGCGGGTTGCCATTGCCCGGGCGATATCCATGCAGCCCGCCGTTCTGCTGGCCGACGAACCCACCGGCAATCTGGACAAGGCCGCCGGTCGTGATGTTGTCGATATCCTGGAGGGACTGAACCGGGAGGGACTTACCTTGATCATGGTCACCCATGATCCGGAACTGGGGAGCAGAGCCCGCAGGCAGATCCGCATGGAAGACGGCCGGATCATCACGGATAGCGGCTGATGCGTTTCATCGATGTTTTTTCCTATTCCGCCTCCGCCCTTTTCGCCGTGCGACTGCGCAACATGCTCATACTGCTGGCCATGTCCATCGGCGTGGCCGCGGTGATCATCCTGACCTCCCTCGGCGAAGCTGCCCGTACCTATGTGGTGTCGAATTTTTCCAGTCTCGGCACAAATCTGCTCATCGTGCTGCCCGGCCGTTCGGAAACAACCGGTGCAATGCCGCCGCTGCTCGGCGAAACGCCGCGCGATCTCACCATCGATGACGCCAAGGCCCTGCTGAACAGCCGCTTTATCAGCAATATGGCGCCCATCGTCGTCGGCAATGCCCCGGTTTCCCGGCAGCAACGGGAACGGGAAGTCGCGGTGCTCGGCACCTCAGCCTCCTTTCTTCCCATTCGTCGACTCACCATGTTTTCCGGCAGTTTTCTGCCGGAAAGTGATCCAACCAAGGGGCAATCCATCTGCGTGATCGGACGAAGCCTGGCTGAAGAATTATTCGGCAGCCAATCCGCCATCGGCAAAATTGTCAGAATCGGCGACAGCCGCTTCCGGGTCATCGGCCTGCTCAGTTCCGCCGGCATCTCCATCGGTGTCGACCTTGACGATCTGGCGGTCATTCCAGTGGCCGCCGCCCAGTCCCTTTTCAACACCGAGTCCCTTTTCCGCATCATCGTCGAGGCCCGTGACCGGAACCTCATTGCCCAGGCAAAAAATGACATCCTCACCATCATCAGACAACGTCATGACGGGGAGGATGACGTCACGGTCATTACCCAGGATGCGGTGCTGTCCACCTTTGATCGGATTTTCACCGCCCTGAACCTCACCGTCAGCGGCATTGCCGTGATCAGCCTGCTGGTGGCCGGCATCCTTATCATGAATGTCATGCTGGTTTCCGTGTCGCAGCGCAGGCAGGAAATCGGACTGCTCAAGGCACTGGGCACACCTGCACGTCAGATTCTGCTTCTTTTTCTCACCGAGGCGGCGCTGCTTTCCCTTTGCGGCGCCCTGCTCGGGACAATTTTCGGACTGTCGGCCAACGGCGCGCTGCAGCATGCTTTCCCTGACTTTGTCATCGCTCCTCCTGCCTGGGCGGTGGGCTTCGCCGTCCTGACCGCGCTTTGCACCGGCTTGTTGTTCGCCGCTCTGCCGGCAGGCAAGGCCGCTTCCCTGGAACCGGTCACGGCCCTTTCCCGGCACTGATATCATGCGATCATCGGATATCCTGAAATTCTCCGCAAAAGCCATTGCCGGCCACAGGTTGCGCAGCTTTCTCACCACCCTGGGCATTGCCATCGGCATAGGTTCGGTGATTCTGCTCACCTCCATCGGCGAGGGTGTGCAGCAGTTTATGGTAAAGGAGTTTACCCAGTTCGGCACCAACCTGGTGGCCATCGTGCCGGGCCGCACGACAACCATGGGAATGTCGGGCGCGGTGGTCAGTAATGTCCGCCCCCTCAGCCTTGAAGACGAACGGGCATTGCAAAACATCCCGCAGATAACGGCCACGGTTCCGGTGGTCCAGGGAAACGGCGAAGTCGAGGCACGGCGCAAACAGCGACGCACCACCATTCTCGGTGTCGGCCCCTTTGCCCCGCTGGTCTGGCAGTTCAACGTAGCGGTGGGCACGTTCCTGCCGCCCGATGATCCACGGGCGGCAAGGGCTTTTGTCGTTCTGGGCAGCAAGGTGAAGGCCGAACTGTTCGGCCAGGCCAATCCCCTTGGTCAAATCGTCCGCATCGGTGGATTCCGTTACCGGGTCACCGGTGTCATGGAGTCAAAGGGGCAGATCCTCGGCTTTGACCTTGACGACGCGGTTTATATCCCCGCAGCCCGGGCCCTTGAATTGTTCAACCGCAACAGCCTGATGGAAATCGATGTTCTTTACGACAACGATGCTTCGGCCGCAAAGATTGCCGAACGGGTGAAAAAAACCATCATCGACCGGCACGGCAGCGAGGATTTCACCATCACAACCCAGGATCAGATGCTCGACGTCCTGGGCGATGTGCTGGACAAACTGACGCTGGCCGTGGCCGCGCTCGGTGGAATTTCTCTGCTGGTGGGAGGGGTGGGAATCATGACCATCATGACCATCGCCGTGCGGGATCGAACCGGCGAAATAGGATTACTGCGGGCGCTGGGTGCGACCCGCAGTAAGGTACTGCGCTTGTTTCTCATGGAGGCTGTTTTTCTTTCAGCGGCCGGGGGAACGGCGGGACTTGTGCTCGGCGGGGGAGGAGCCCGTCTTCTACATTTTGCCGTTCCGGCATTACCGACCCAAATTAGTCTTCTCTATGTCGTCCTTTCCATGACCCTGGCGGTGGCCATCGGTCTTCTTGCCGGTGTCCTGCCTGCTTTCCAGGCCGCAGACATGGACCCGCAAGAAGCGCTGCGGGCCGAATAGCGCTGCCGCTCATCACCCGCCGATGGCAACCAGCCAGCCTTTCACCATCCCGACCACGCCGTTCTGCATCATGGCGCTGACCAGACATGCCACACTCCACAGACCGATCAAGGCGCAAAGATTGAAAATTGTACCGGTGCCGACATGACATGCTGCCTCGGCAATGTCTTCATCATATTCGTCCCGTTCAACAACCGCTGTATTTACCCGATATTTATCAGTCCGTTTCATTACCGTTCCTCCTTCTGTTGAAGTGCAAGAGGTGTTGTTCATCTCTCTTGACTTTCTCTTAAAGCAGGAGCTGTGCCACAAGACGTTACACACCACACAAATCACATTAACGTATTGATAATACGAATATTATTACAAAGTGCCGCAAACCCCGAAAAAGCAGATGTGTTGCATGGACTGATGCACGCCACAGAGAGTGTCGCAGGGAATGCCACACATAAGTGTTGCAGGAGACGGGATAAAAATCCGGGTTGGCGCCGGGGTTGAAATATTGCTATTTTTGAAGTGTCTGGGTATGTTACGGGGCCCTTGCGGTTAAGGCGCGACTGGTACCCGTTTGCGAAAGATGCGGTTGGGTCCTTGTTCTGCTGAAATCCATGGCCTTCGCGGTTCTCAGCAATTTCACCAATAAAACCACAAAAAAGAGATTATGACAACATGGCACCGATAAAAAAAGGAAGCAAGGTTAAAATCTATTATACCGGCAAATTTAAAGACGGAACGGTTTTTGAAACAAACATCGGTCAGGAACCGTTACAGTTTGTTGTCGGTAAAGGCAAAGTCATCAAAGGTTTTGATCGGGCGGTCATGGGCATGGATCTCGGCCAAAGGAAAACGGTGACCCTGAAACCAGCCGAAGCATACGGCCCGCGGGATCCGGACCTGGTTTGGTCAGTGAAGGCAGATGACCTGCCGCCGGGAAGCTCCCGGGAGATCGAAGCAGAGGTTTCCTTCACCGATGCCGCGGGAAATGAGATAGCAGGACGTATCACAGCCATTGAAAATAACATGATCACCATCGACGGCAATCATCCCCTTGCCGGACGCAATCTCACCTTTGAATTGCGGATTGAGGCAATCAGCTGAAAAACAAAAGAACGGAGATTCAAGGACCTTCATTCCCCCCTGGATATTTTTTTCGGTTGATGCCGGAAGACGAACCGCGGCCGACGTGTCGCCGATGGCCTCGAGAAAGGGACTTTTCAGTCGCGGCAATGGATCTGCCGGGTTTCAGGGGCATTGGTTCAAAGGAAAATTACGGCAGGAACGGCATGGAAATAAAATAGAATCCCAGCCCAACAATGATGATACCGGCGATTTTCCGCATGACGAGCAGGGCGTTCCGCCACGCCAGGCTGCCGACTATCTGCTTCATTCCGGCACTGAACATGCCGGCCAGCACGAGGGGAAAACAATGACCGGCGGCAAAAAAGATCAACATGACGATACCGTACAGTATCTCATTCCGCAGGGTGATCAGTCCTAAAATGGGGGCAATGAAACCAAAGGTGCAGACCCCGGAAAGAAAACCATAGGCAAGGCCGAGAATCATGGCGCCTGCCGTTCCTTTCAGTTGAAAACGGCGAAGCCTGCCGCCGGCGGTGGAGCATTGCGGTGGGCCAAAAAGCGGCCAGGCGACCCAGAGAAGAATAATGCCGACAATAATCGACCAATAGGGACCCACATCACCCAGCATCCTTCCCAGCAGAGAACAGATCACGCCGATGGCGACAATGGTAATGAAAAGCCCGGAGGCAAAGAAAATCGCATATCGAGCGGCCAGACGAAGGGGCAGCACCTGATGCTGCCCGGCGACATAGGCGACGAGCAGGGGGATGGAAGCCATGTGGCAGGGACTGAGCAGAACACTTGTCATTCCCCACAGAAAGGTTGCGGGCAAGGCAAACCAAGGCCCTGACTGCATGACGTTATTGAGTGTAACGAGGAATTCATCCATAAAAAAGCTTAATCCCGCAAAAGAGCGTCAAGTTTTTCCGTGATTGTTTTTTATCGAGAAAACCCGCATGTCGCCACACCTCTTTGCCCTGTCCGTCATAAAATATCCGGGTTGGAATTGCGCTTATCTGAAATTCATTTGCCGTGTCCGTGTTTTCCCGGACATCAATAAAAATAACGGCAGCTCGCCCTGCGTCCGCCTTTTCAAGCTCAACCGGAATCGGCGCCATCATTTTACAAGGTATACATGACTTTGCGCCCAGGTCAAGCATGATAAGCGTATCCGGCACGGGAAATTTTATTTCCCGCGGATTCGCCCAGACATCAGACAATGCCGAAGAACGTGTGATGCACAGCCCGCAAGGCTGTGCATTTTGAAGGAGGCGCAAGCTCTTCCTCTTTTGTTGCCGAACTTCAGTGATAATCAAATAAAAAAATGATAGGATGACATCAAAGACACTCGCAACCGAAGACAATAATCCGACAAACAACACAACCATGCGCAAAACAAAAATCATCTGCACCATCGGACCCAGGACCTCCTCCTTTGACATGCTGAAAAAGCTCTGCGACAAGGGCATGAATATCGCCCGGCTCAACATGTCCCACGGTTCACATGAATGGCATCGCGGTGTCATTCGGTCCATCAAGCGGATCAATAAAAAATTCGGCGGCTCCATTGCCATCATGCTTGACACGAAAGGTCCGGAGGTGCGCACCGGTGACGTAAAACGCGATATCGCCCTTGCGGAGGGAGACATACTGACCCTGACCGTCAGACGCCAGGCCGAACTTGAACCCCATTGCGTCGAGGTCAGCTATGATGGATTCGTCAACGAGGTATCGGTGGACGATATCGTCCTGATTGACGGCGGCATGCTCAGCCTGAAGGTAAAGGAAATAACCCGAACCGATGTCAGGTGCGAATGCCTGGACAGCGGCATCCTGACTTCGCGACGGCACATCAATATTCGCGGCAAGAGCTCGGATCTGCCCTCGATTACCGACAAAGACTGGCAGGACATCAATTTCGCCATTGAAAACAACGTCGACTTCATCGCCCTTTCCTTTATCCGCAAGGCCGCCACCATCACGGAATTGAAGCTCTACCTGCAGGAACACAAAGCGCCCATTGATCTGCTGGCCAAAATTGAAAGCGCCGAGGCCATTCCCCATCTAGATGCAATTATCGGCGCGGCGGACGGCATCATGATTGCCCGCGGCGACCTGGGCGCAGAGCTTCCCTATGAGGAGGTGCCGCTGCTGCAGGATGAAATAATCAAGAAATGCCGGTCCGCCGGCAAACCGGTGGTGGTTGCCACCCACATGCTCGAATCGATGATCGTCAACCCGACGCCGACCAGGGCGGAAGTGACCGACATTACCCACGCCGTGCAGCATGGTGCCGATGCCATCATGCTGTCCGGGGAGACGGCAACCGGGAAATATCCGTTCAAGGCCATTGAAATAATGAATGCCGTGGCATGCAGAATCGAACAGCACATGGCGCTTGACCAGACGGTCAGGGTACAGGTAAGCGGCAAATCCAAGGAGGAGATCGCCAGAAGCGCGGCCATTCTCAACAATAATCTTCACGCCGTGGGCACCCTGGTCATCACCAGGCGCGGACTGATGGCGGTACTGCTGTCCCGCTGTCGTCCCAGTGCGCCGATTTTCGCTTTCACCAACACCACCCACGTCCGCCGCAGGCTCGGCCTATACTGGGGAATCCATGCCTTTCGGCTCAATTTCTCAAATGATCCGGAGGTCTCCATCCAGCGCTCCCTGGAACAACTGCTGCAGCGGAACATCGTCAAACAGGGCGACCGGATCATTGTCCTTTCCGATATTCTGGCCGGCGGGAAATTCATTGAGACCGTGCAGGTGAGAATCATCTGAGGTTTCTCCGGAAGATTGTGCTATGCGCAGCAATGGGATATTAATAAATTTCACCTTTTTGCCACAAAAACCGCGATGACGAACGACAAAAACATTCCCCCATTCTTCTTCGATAAAAACGACTACGACCTGCTCAATATCGTCAACGACGTTCTCAACCGGGATGAATCGCACAAGCATATCAAAAATTTACTGACGCCCTACCTCCATCCGCACGGCATAAAGGAAATGACCGCGTCCAGGGGGCTGCGCATCGCCTACGCGGTTATCCATCTGCTTGGTTCGCTCGAGGCGGGCAAGGCGACTGATCGCCAGAATGCCCTGCGTTCCTTGCGCGACGAGGTACTCTGCAGCTCCCAGGGCATGCTGCGCCGCAACACCGCCCGCGTGCTGATTGAAATCATGAAGGAACTGATCCGTTCCCAGGGCGATTATCTGCGCCAGCTCGTCCTTGCCCGTGATTTCCGCACGGCCACCTTCGGCAAGCCCGGTTTTGTCCGCAGTCTGCTGGACAAATATCACTTAATCGAGATGCCGGAGGAATGGAACCAGATCGCCTTTGACGATCATGTGCATGACGCCAACACCAAGGGCAGAAAATCACCCACTCATCTGGTGATGGACGCCTGGATCAAGGGCATTCGGCGACTGACCGTCATTTATTACAACTTTATCAATGTGGATGTGGCCGCCGAACTGTTGGAATCGGCTGAAATCATGGATATCACCGTCAGGATCGGTATCGAATTTTCCGCCGGATTCCGCGACCGCTACATCAAGCTGATCTGGGCGCCGCGCGGTTTTGCCGACAAGCAGGATTTTCTCGATTTTTTCAAAAAAGACCCGGCAAAATCTTTCATGGACGAAGGCCGCAAGGTTTCGGCCTATCAGCAGCGGTACGTGATCGAGGTCTTTCGGGAGTTCAACAACAAACATCTGCCCCTGATCAACAAAGCCTACGGCATCAACCTTCCCTCTTTTGAACGGGACGACTTCCTTTCCTTTGTCGGATCCGGCCAACCATCGCTTCTTCATCTTGCCAAATTCATCCATAATCGCATGCTGCCCGCCATGCGCAACCTGGTGGATGAATTTCGCGAGGTTTATGACCGCGCCGACCCGGAAGAACGGCTGCGTATTACCCATGCCGTTGAGATCATGAACACCCTTGATCCGGACGCGATTATCGAAAGTTTCCTGCAGCCCTCGAAAAACCTCGCCATCCACAATCCCTACGAACCGCACCAGGGACCGGATGTCCCCAGCCTTCTTCAGCTTTCCCCTGTGGAGCTTCTCGACCGGCTGAACAGCCTCAACTCCGGTTCCCGCGTCACCTTGAATCTCTGCAAACTGCGACCGGCCGATGTGCTGGAACTTCTCTATGACTGCCGGGGCAAGATCACGCATCTGGAGATTTTCAATCTCAAGGACCATACCTCCGGCCAATCGGTGCATAACGCCGAGATCAATACCCTGCAGCTGGCAATCAATCAGGGCAATGTCATCAATTTAAAAAGAGTCATCCAGAAAATCATCCGGGACGAGGAAGAAATGGTGCCGCCGTCCCCGGACAGGGAGGAAAGAAGAAAAAAGCTGACCACCATACTGCACAACATGCCCGAGCTGCATGCTTTTTACAGGAATTCCGCCCTCAAATCGCGCATCGGCAGTGATTCCACCGGCAGCTCCCGACACCGCCACGGCATGGGCCTTGTCATGAAAAACACCCTTCCGCACAGGGTCCAGCGGAAAATCCAACGCCAGCAGCAACACTCCCGCTGGCAGATTCCCGTCCGCATCACCGCCTACCTGCAGGTGACCCATATCCCGAAAACCAATACCTATACCGCGTGGAATCACGCAAACATTCCATGGGAACACAAAGATGTTTCCCTGATTCCCTCCTGCAAACTGATCCCGGCCTCTTCTGCGATGAGCTTTCACTATGAGCAGCACAGGGACTGGGTGGTGCAATCCTACTCCACCCACATGGAACCGCACGGCAACGTGGCCACCCTGGGCTGGATTCAGGCGCTGGACAACGAACTGAGCTTGACACGCAGGGATAAGGCCGCGGAGCAACGGAAAATCCCCTTGCGCTGTCTCAAAAGTCACCTGAAAAACAGCCTGAAGATATCCATCGGCTTCCTGCCCGCCTTTGCAACCTTCGCGCTTACCAAGGACTGGTGGTTTCTCGCTTATTTCGGGGCCTTTATCTGGTTCGGCATCACCGGCTTCAGAAACATCATTCAGTCCGTTCTCGGCGCCGGCGGAATCACCCGCTCCCCCATGTTGAAATGGAACGACTATGTCAGCTGGGAAAGATTGTCGGATTCGCTGTTATTTACCGGCTTTTCCGTCCCCCTGCTTGATCTGCTGGTCAAAACGATCCTGCTGGACCGGGGTTTCGGCATTACCACCGGAACAAGTCCTTTTGCCCTTTACAGTCTCATGGCGCTGGCCAACGGCATTTATATTTCAAGCCACAATATTTTTCGCGGGCTTCCCACGGCAGCGGTGTTCGGAAATTTTTTCCGCAGTATTCTTTCCATCCCCCTGGCTCTGCTCTTCAACTGGGGCCTCGGCGGTCTCATCGCAGGCGCGGGCATCGTTGCCGTTGACGCCGTGCTGCAGAAGTGGGCGGCGATCATTTCCAAGCTGGCCTCGGATTGCGTGGCCGGCGTCATCGAGGGATTGGCCGATCGTTTCAAGAATATCCGTTTCCGCGCCATGGATTATTCATCCAAAATCGGACAGGTTTTTGAAACCTACGCCACCCTGGAGACCCTTTTCCCGGAAGCGGATGTAATCTCAATGCTGGAATCCCCGAAAGAATTCTTGAAATCCATAAATGAAAAAAAACCGGATCTTGCCAAAATTCTCATTATCAACGCCCTTGACCTGCTTTACATCTGGATGTATCAACCCCGGGCGGCCGGCACACTCCACGCCATCATGAAGTCGATGTCACCGGAAGAACGACGCATCCTGGTTGCCTCCCAGCGCATCCTGGAGCAGGAAAGACAGATAAGCCAGCTTTTTGTCGATGGGGTGATCGGCAGGAAATTTTCCCACGCCCTCTCTTTTTATCTCGAACGATCCGAGGGATATCTGAAATCCATCAAACAGATGCTGGTGCGCTGTGAAAACGGTTGAGACAGGAGGAATCATGGTATCCGAGCCAGACAGCCGGGACGATATTGCCCAGCTGCTGTCCATCATTCCGCCGCAGATCAAGCAGGAAATAGAAAAGCGCGGGAGCAGCATTGATCTGATCGAAATTATCCTCGATCTCGGCCGTCCGCCGGAGATACGTTATCCGGATCGAATGGATATTTTTTCGCACTCACCTGTGACAATGGAGGACATCAATTATATCATCAGCCGGGTGGGCAGATTCAGCGACGATAACCGGGCCGGCATCCAACGCACCCTGCACCGGATTTCCGCCATCCGCAACCGGATGGGAACCATCATCGGCATCACCTGCCGGGTCGGGCGGGCACTGATCGGCACCGTGGATTTTCTCAGGGATGTGATTGAAAGCGGCAAATCGATTCTGTTGCTCGGCAGGCCCGGCGTCGGCAAAACCACCCTGCTCAGGGAATCAGCCCGTGTCATGGCCGATGATCTCGGCAAACGGGTAATCATCGTTGACACATCAAACGAGATCGGCGGCGACGGCGACATTCCGCACCCCGGTATCGGCCGGGCCAGGCGAATGCAGGTTCCTTCTTCCGCCCGCCAGCATGCCGTTATGATCGAGGCAGTGGAAAACCACATGCCGGAGGTGATCGTCATCGATGAAATCGGTACCGAAGCCGAGGCAGCGGCCGCCCGCACCATCGCGGAGCGAGGGGTGCAGCTCATTGCCACGGCTCACGGCAACACCCTTGATAATCTGCTGCAGAATCCCACCCTGGCGGATCTGGTGGGTGGCGTCCAGGCCGTCACCCTCTCCGACGAAGAGGCCAGAAGAAGGAGTACCAGAAAAACGGTGTTGGAACGCAAGGCGCCCTCCACCTTTGATGTCCTGGTGGAAATCCAGGAACGGCACAAACTGGCCGTCCATCATGAACTGGCAACGGTGGTTGACAGTCTGCTCAGAGGCCGTCCTGTCCAGCCGGAATTACGGATTCGCGACAGCCATGGGAAAGTGGAGATTGTTCCAGCCGAAAATCCTGCCATGCCTCTGCCCGGTCAAAATAAAAAAGCGAGAAAAAAGACTGTCCGCATTTTCACTTACGGCGTCAGCCGCGAACGGCTGGAACGGCTGATTGAAAAATTTGCCCTTTCCGCCACCGTTGTCAGCGACCCCAACCAGGCCGACCTGCTGCTCACCATAAAATCCCAGGAAAAACGACAGCCGCGCCGACTGCGGGAACTCCGATCCCAGGGCATTCCCCTCCACTGCCTGAAAAGCAACACCGTTATGCAACTTGAGAATTTTCTTCACTCATTTTTTGAACTGGGCACCAAAAGCAACGTGCGGGATTTTGCCCTGACCGAAACGGAAGAGGCCATAAACACGGTGATGACCGCCGGCCAGCCCGCGGAACTGACCCCGCAACCGGCAAACATCCGTGCCCTGCAACACCAGCTGGCCCAGCGCAGCGGCCTGATGACCGAAAGCAAGGGCAAAGGGGCCTTCCGCCGGGTGGTCATCTACCCATAACAGCGCAATCGATACAAGAGTGATTGCCGGAAAAACAGCCTGCCGGTAAAAATGAATGCAGATCAATCTTAATTCCAATAAAATACCCCTATGACCCTTTTCATCTTCATTTTCGTCACCCTCTACACCGTGATGCACGGCCTGATTTTCTGGGGCGTCTCGCCTCTGCTCCACGGACATCGCCGGCTGCTGATCGCCGTCTGCCTGTGGATGGCGCTGATGATTTTCGCCCCTCTCCTTATTCACCTGCTGGACGGCAACGGCAATCATCAGCAAGCCAGGGTGATGGCGTTTACCGGATACGGCTGGATGGGCTTTGCCTTTTTCACCTTCAGCATGTTTACGCTTATTGCAAGCCTGGAAATTGCCCGTTTTCTTTTTTCCTTAGCCTTTCACGATCTTCAGCGTTTTTCATTGCACGCGGCTCCGGTTTCCATCTCTGTTCTGCTCATTGCCCTGATTGCTTCCCTCTACGGCTATTTTGAAGCCGGCTCCATCCGGGTGGAAAAAATCGCCATAACAACGGAAAAACCGGGCCATGGAAGAGAAAAGCTGCGCATCATCCAGATTTCCGACCTCCATCTCGGCCTGATCCACCGGGAGAAAACAACCGGCAACATCACCCGACTGCTGGATAGGATCAAGCCGGACATGGTGGTGGCCACCGGTGACATGGTTGACGCCCAGATCGATCATTTGAACGGCGTCAGCAACTTATGGAAAATGATTGATCCGCCTCTGGGGAAATTTGCCGTTATCGGCAACCATGAAATCTATGCCGGTCTCAGCCAGAGCATAGATTTTCTCCGTCGAAGCGGCTTTATCGTGCTGCGCAATGAAAGCGCCGCTGTCGGCAACTGCATACAACTTATCGGCATCGACGATGAGCATGTCCCGGGGGGCACCAGTGACGAACGTGGCCTGCTTAAAGACAACGCATCTCCTCTTTTCACCATTTTTCTCAAACACCGGCCCACAGTCCCAGTCCCTGCCGGCGAGGGATTGTTTGACCTGCAGCTGTCGGGTCACGCCCATCGCGGCCAGATTTTCCCCTTCAACCTCTTGACCGCGCTGCATTTTCCCAGGCAGAACGGTCTTTACAGCCTCCCGGAAGGCGGCCTGCTCTATGCGAGTCGGGGTACCGGTACCTGGGGGCCGCCCATGCGGTTTCTTTCGCCTCCTGAAATTACCTTGTTTGAGATATCCTTCGCCAAACAAAGCCACGGCAACTCAAATTAGTTTTTTTCGACAAACATCACACAACCCAACGGAGTCACTATGGATATACTGCTGGATGAAACAGAGATACGCGTCCTTGGCTGTCTGCTGGAAAAAGAGATGGCAACCCCGGAATATTATCCGCTTTCCCTGAACGCCCTGGTCAACGCCTGTAACCAGAAATCAAACCGGGAGCCGGTGGTTTCCTATGACGAAACGACCGTTATGCGGGCTGTGCAGAGCCTGAAGGACAAACGTTTCGCTCGGCAAAGCGACGCCAGCCGGGTCCCGAAATATGAACAGAATTTCAGCAAGAGTAAAAACATGCTGCGCAAGGAGGCCGCCCTGCTGTGCCTGCTTCTGCTGCGCGGAGCTCAGACCGTGGGAGAACTGCGGGGCCGTTCCGACCGTCTTTATGAATTTGCCGATCTTGCCGACGTGGAAAGAACACTGGACAACCTGATTGACATGGAATTCGTCGTGCGATTGCCGAGACAGCCGGGCCGCAAGGAATCGCGTTTTGCCCATCTGCTGGGCGGCGAGGTGCAGATGGTGGACGATTATCATGAGGCAGTCGAGTCGGACAGTGGCAACAGAGGGCGAGGCAAAGACCGAATCACCGCGCTTGAGGAAGAAATCGCCGGGATCAGAACAGAGCTGAATGGGCTGAAAGAGACGTTTGAAAACTTCAAAAAACAGTTTGAATAGGCAAAAGACAGGGGGGGCTCCCGTCTTTTGCCGATGTTTTATCTTCCTGGTTTATTTGCCGCCGAACCGATCGAAGTGGGCGAAATCGTCTCCCTCTCGCCTTTTCGGCGCTGACGGCGCCTGATCCGGATAACCGACCGGAATCATGGTCACCACCTCGTACTCTTCCGGCATTGCAAGAATTTCTCTTGCCCGTTCGTGATCAAAAGCACCGGCAATCACCGAACCGAGTCCGAGGCCATGGGCGGCCAGGCACAGGTTCTGGGTGGCGAGGCCGAGATCAAACATGAACCATTCATTGAATTTGGTGACAATCTGCCCCTTGTACCAGCCGGACTTCTTCATTTGCGCGGCCATGACAAAAACGACGGGAGCCTGAGTCATTGCCGGTCCGGCCGGGTTCTTGGGACTGAGGAGCTCCCGCAACCGTTGCTTGACATCGGCGTTTCTGACGGCAATGACTTCCCAGCACTGGCTGTTGCCCCATGACGGAGCCCAGCGAACCGCATCGAGCAGTTGCCGCACCTGTTCAGGGGAGACACCGCCATCGGTGAATCTGCGGATGCTGCGCCGATCGCGGATCGCAGCCATTATGTCCATCATGCTCCTCCTTCTCCCGGCGTCCTATCCCTGCAACACTTTCGCCATTTCCTTAGCGCCGTATGTGATGATGATATCCGCGCCGGCCCGGTGGATGGAAAGCAGGGTTTCGGCCATGACCCTCTGCGGATCGATCCAGCCGCGTTCTCCCGCCGCCTTGATCATGGCATATTCGCCGCTGACATGATAGGCGGCAATCGGCAGATCGAATTCGTCGCGCAGTTTGCTGATGATATCGAGATAAGCCACTGCCGGTTTCACCATGAGGATATCCGCCCCCTCGTCAACATCAAGGGTTGCCTCGCGCAGCGCCTCCCGAGAATTTGCCGGGTCCATCTGATATCCCTGGCGGTCACCCTCCTGGGGAGCGCATTCGGCGGCATCACGGAACGGCCCGTAAAAAGCGGAGGCGTATTTGACCGCGTAGGACATGATGGGCACCATTTCGAAGTTATTTTCATCAAGCGTGCCGCGGATTTCCGCCACCCGACCGTCCATCATATCGGACGGGGCGACGATATCGGCCCCGGCCTTGGCGTGGGAAAGAGCAACCTTGCCGAGAATCTCCAGGGTCGCATCGTTATCCACCTGTTTGTTTAAAATGACGCCGCAATGGCCGTGGCTGGTATACTCACAGAGGCAGACGTCGGTGGTGATCATCAGTTCCGGAGCCTTGTTTTTCAGCTCCTTGATGGCACGCTGGATGATGCCGTCCTTGGCATGGGCGCCGGATCCAACCGGATCCTTGGCCTCGGGAAGACCAAACAGAATGACGTGATTCAACCCCAGGCCCAGAATCTCCTTGGCCTCCTTGCCGAGCTGGTCAACCGACATGCGGAAAACACCGGGCATGGAAGAAATCTCTTGCCGCACACCCTTGCCGGGCATGACAAAAAGCGGATAGATAAACTGCTCGGGAGACAGGCGCGTTTCCCGGATCAGGGAGCGCAGCTGGGGATTCCGCCGAAATCTGCGGGGACGATAATCAGGAAAAATCATATAATTCCCTCCGGATACAATAGGTCAATGTTATTGGTTTCGTAAAAAAACATTTTTATTAACCACAGAGCACACGGAGAACACAGAGAAATATTTTTTATTGCAGCGGGTTATCTCTGTGAACTCTGTGATGAATTTTTCTTTTTTACGAGTTTATCAAAATTCAAAGTTAAAATCCCATATTCCGGAATGGAAATCATCTTTCCCAAACTGGAATATGGGATTTTGCCGCAATTACAGCCGAAAAATCTCGGTCACCAGATCGTTGATAAAAATATCAGGTGTTTCAACCCCTTTAACCGTTATCAGCAGATTATCCACATTTTTTTTCTGACGGATCAGTTTCAAGCCGTATTCAAAGACGCGAAAGATCGTTTCGCAGCGCTCAATCACCCCGACATCGTTCCACCCTTCTTTTGCCACAATCCGGTCGATCGCTTCATCGTCAAATGAAATGGGCAGGCCGTATTCACCTGAGACATGTTCGGCGCATTCCCGAATATGACGGACAAGGGCGATAAACTCATTGCACACATCCCGGGGATCACGGATCTCCTCCTGACAGCGAAGGGCTATCATCTCTATGCGATGCTCAGACGACGTCATATCATACGCCTGAAGCAGCCTCTCCTGTTTCCCATGGATAAAGCGGACAATCCGCTCAAACTCATCGGCAACCAGCTCATAGTAACGCGAACGGTGCTTCTGCTGCGTTTTTTCCTGCCGCAGCAATTTCGTCAGTTCATGGCCGGGGTTCACCACAATTTCCGGGGTAACGACAAGATAACGTATCTCGGTTGAAGGCAGACTTTTTTCAAAATGGAGAAGAAGATGTTCCATGACGCTGACAAGCCCCCGGGCGCCGGTCCGTTCCCGCACCGCCCGCGCCGCAATCAGACGAAGCGCTTCCTCCTCGAACTGCAGATGAATTTTATAGGAGGCGAAATCCTGCTTTTTCGCCACCACGACCGGACTGTTGGGGTTGATGAGGATCTCGAACAGATCATCCTCGCTCAACTCATCAAGCACGGCAATGACCGGCAACCTGCCGACAAACTCGCTCTCGAAACCGAATTCAATGAGGTCTTCCGCCTTCACCTGCCGGAAAAGCCGCGCATCTTCCTTGATGGATGTTACCGGTTTTTCAAAACCGATGGACTGCTGCTGCACCCTTTTTTTAATATTCTTTTCCAGCCCGGCAAATGCGCCACTCATGATAAAGAGGATATTGCGGGTATTGACCACCCTTTTTTCCCGTTTGCCGGTGGCGCGGTAATGCTCCATGGCTTCGAGCTGAGAAATGGGGTCATGGGCGACCTTCATTTCCACCTCGGTTTCCTCCATGGGCTTCAGAAAAGCCCGCTGCACCCCGGAACGAGAGACGTCCGCCCCGATGCGGTAGGGAGATGAGGCGATTTTATCAATTTCATCCACGTAAATAATACCGAATTGGGCCCTGTCGATGTCGCCGTCCGCCTCGCGAACCAGATCACGGACCAGATCATCGACATCTCCACCCACATAGCCGGTTTCGCTGAACTTTGTCGCGTCACCCTTGACAAAGGGCACGCCGATATGGCGGGCAATCAACTTGATGAGGTAAGTCTTGCCGACCCCGGTGGGACCGATGAGCAGCACGTTGCTTTTGATACGACCGGTCTGCCCCCCCGTTGCTCTTTCCCGGTCATGACGGATGCGGTTGAAATGGGTGCATATCTTGGTGGCAAGAATGGCCTTGGCCTCATCCTGACGGATCACATATTCATCAAGATAAGCGGCCAGCTCCTCGGGCTTGAGGTCGAAATGGAACGCCGGCTTCTTTGCCGGAATTTTCATTTTCCTTTCCCCCTCCCTTTCAGGATTGGGAAAGAGACTGGCGGAAACGATTTTGACCTGTCCGCCGTATTTGCGGCTCAGATAGTCGGCGATTTCTTTTTCCAGTTCTTTCTGGTTGGGCAGGTGGGGGAGGTTGTCGTCAGCCATTATTCTCCATGCTCTCTAAAAAGAAAAAACGTTGAACCGTTCAGACGATTATACTATCAATTTTCACCTTTGACTTCAATACCCAGCGCTTTTAACTTCTTGTGTAAATGACTCCTTTCCAGCCCCACTTGTTCCGCGGTCTGGGAAATATTGCCGTCATTTTCCCGCAATTTTTCCAACAGATACTCTTTTTCAAAGATTCTTTTCGCCTCCTTGTAAGAGGCATCCAGCGTCCCGGACGGAAGGGAACCATTTTCCCCGCCATCCGCCGGCACATCCCCCTTGGGTCGGGCAATATGAGCAGGCAGCATCGGAGCGACAATATCCGCGGTTATCACACTCTGCGGCGTCATGATGGCTATCCGTTCGACAAAATTACGCAATTCGCGGACATTTCCCGGCCACTGGTGGCAGGCCATCAACTCAAGGGCATCAGCGGTAAACTCCTTGATGCCCAGTCCCTTTCGGGAGAATTCGACGAGCAACTCCTGCACCAGAATCGACAGGTCGTCAAGTCGTTCCCGCAACGGCGGCATGGTGATGGGCACGACATTAAGCCGCCAGAATAGATCCGCCCGGAAATTCCCTTTCTCTATTTCCTCTTCCAGATTCTTATTGGTGGCGGCAAGCACCCGGACATTGACGGTAATCGTTTTGCCCCCGCCCACTCTTTCAAACTTCTGCTCCTGCAGGATGCGCAGAATCTTTGCCTGGGTCTTCAGGCTCATGTCGCCGATCTCATCGAGAAAAAGGATGCCGCCGTCGGCCTGATCGAATTTTCCCCTTCTGCTGGTGACGGCACCGGTAAACGCCCCCTTTTCATGGCCGAAAAGTTCACTTTCAATCAACTCCTCGGGAATGGCGGCGCAATTCACCTCGACCATCGGCTTCTCCGACGTTTTGCATAAACGGTGGATCATCTGTGCCGCCAATTCCTTGCCCGTGCCGTGTTCTCCCCGAATAAGCACCCAGGCATCGGTGGGGGCCACCCGTTCAAGCTGCTGCCGTACCTGAATAATTGCATTGGAACTGCCGGAAAGCTTTGATTTTTTCTGGGCGCTTTCCCTGAGGATACGGTTTTCTTCCTCAAGATCGGAAAGCAGCAGGGCGTTTTTGATGGAAAGGACGATCTTGTCGTACGACGGGGGCTTTTCAATAAAATCAAAGGCGCCCATCTTCGTTGCCTGAACCGCGGTTTCTATGTTTCCGTGACCGGAAATCATGATAACTGGAAGAACGGGGTACTGCTCCTTGATGAGCGGCAGGGCCTCCATGCCGTCCATGCCGGGCATCCAGATATCAAGCAGAATCAAATCGATTTTTTCCGTCCCCAGCAGGGGAAACACCTTTTCCGCCGAATCAACGGCAAGGGGCAGGAACCCTTCATCGGACAAAATCCCGGATAAAGACTCTCTGATGCTTGCTTCATCATCAACGATCAGCACTTTTTTTGCCATATTACCTCTTTCCCAACTGATCCACGCGAGATATTCGCCGGACGCGCCTTGTCGGCATGTCGTACGGTTACCCCATGGGCAGTTCAATAATGAACCGTGCGCCTTTGGGCACATTGTCCTTAAACCTGATGTAGCCGCCATGATCGGCAACAACAGTGCTTGCGATGGCGAGCCCCAATCCCGTTCCCGTCTTTTTGGTGGAAAAATAGGGTTCAAAAAGATGCAGCCTGTCCCCCTCTTTCACTCCGGAGCCGTTGTCACGCACCTCGAGAAAAACCAATTTCTGATCTTCATCATGATTGATAAGCACCTCAACGATACCTTTGCCCCCCACTGACGACACGGCGTTATCAAGAAGATTAATCAGCACCCGTTTCATCTGCTTCCGGTCAAAAGAAAAGGCCGGGACATTTTCGGAACAGGTCAAGGAGAAATCAATTTCCTTATGCCCCTCGCGGAAAAGAACCATGGCTTCCCGAGCCATATCCTGCAAGCTGTTGATCGACTTCTGTACCGCGGGCATCCGGGCAAAATTGGAAAACTCACTGACCAGCCGCTTCAACTCGTCCACCTGATTGATAATGGTCATGGTGCAGACATCGAAAATTTCGCCGTCCGTTTCCAGTTTTTCCAGATACCGCTTGCGCAGCCGCTGGGCGGAAAGCTGAATGGGGGTCAGGGGATTTTTCACCTCATGGGCGATGCGCCTGGCAACCTCGCGCCACGCCGCCATGCGCTGAGCCTTCTCCAGTTCCGTCAGGTTGTCGAAAACAAGCACCACACCGAGCTCCCGGTTGTTTTCATCAACCAGCCGGCTCATGCTCACCCGCAGGGAAAAGGACTCCTCCCGCACGGAAAGCCGTAACGGCATCTCGATGGTGTTTTTCCCGCTTCGACCAAGTTCCTTATAGAAATTCTCGAGGATTTCCCGGTGGCTCGGATTCAGCACCTTGCGGAAATCATGCCCCACCAGGGCCCTTTTATCTATCTTCAATAATTCCTCGGCAAAACGGTTAAGCGTCGTAATGCAACCGCTTGCGTCCAGGGAAATGACCCCGGCGGCCACGTTCTGCAGGATGATTTCCGTATAGCGCCTTCTGTTTTCAAGCTCCTGGTTGCTTGACGCAAACTTTTTCTGACTGGCAAGAACTTCACGGGTCATCTGATTGAAAGAGTCGACGAGAGTCCCCATTTCGTCGCCGGAATCGGATTCAACGACAAAATCGAGTTCGCCGTCCGCGACTCTCCGGGTTGCCTGGGCAAGCCTGTCAATCGGGTCGGTGAGGCTGCGCGCCACATAAAACCCGAACCATATGGCGCTGAATACGATGAGCAGGGTGACGATGAGCAGCATGACCAGCAGGCTCGTCTTGATCGGTTTCTTCAGCAGCATCAACTGGCGGTAGCCCTCAAGACCAAGGGAGATGACCTCCATCTGTTCAAGCCGGGACTGCGGGATCAACAACGAACAGACGAGGACATGGGGATTCTCTTCTTCCGAGCGCAACGTGAAGGGCACCAGGCTCCGCACCATCTCATTGCCGCCGATCTTTTGAATGGCGATCCGCGTTTCATCACCGCTTAAGGCCTTGCGCAACAAATCGGGAACCACGTCGGGCACCACGGCGCCGTCTTCGATCTGCCGGCCGTAAGCCCTGGCAACAACGGAACGCTGAGGAGAAACAACCTCAAGGGCGGCGAGGCCGTGACTGACGACGATTTCATCAAGAAAGTCGGCAAGATGCTGATCATTGCCATATCCCTGACGCTCTATCCGCGCCGCGATATTTCTGCCGATTCGCCGCAGTTCATTCTTTTTTTCCTGATAAACATCCTGGGCCACATGCAGGGATTCAAGCAAGGATTGTTCGACTTTAATATTGAACCAATAATCCATACTGGTGGAAACAAACTGCAGTGAGATAAAAAAAAGAAGCGCCGTGGGAATGAGGGACAGGGACACAAAGGCAACAACCAGCTTGGCCCGCAGCTTGGTGCCGAGAATCTTCTTTTTGCGCTCAAAGACAAGCTGGGCCAGGTTGCGCAGGACCAGGAACACCATGAGCAGAAGAAGCAACACATTGAAATTAATGAGAACAAAAACAAGGACATTGCCGCTGACCGGGAAAGGAACGGTGCCGAGCTGAAAGACCTTGGTCTCGGCCAGGGTCAGGAGAGGAATGAGAATCAGACAGCAGATAATAACCGTCCAGACCCTTTTTCGCTTTTTATCATCTCTGGGTTGCTGGTGCGGAATTGCCATAAGTGAATGTCAGTGCATTCCAGTCTGTTTCAAATTTCCACAGCTGCCAGAATGGGATGATGTATTGAAAATTCAAGGGAAGGGTCTTTTTGGCAAGCCTGGCCCGCACCTTAACCACATAGTCGCTGCCTTTCGCCAGCCGTGAAAGCTCCGCAAGTCGAAAATCATGAATGGTGTCCATCGCCTTTCTGGCCTCTTCCAGGCTTTGAAAGGAAAGCGACATGGACCCATGTTCCTCCAGCTCAACGGTGAATTCCTCTTTCAGCGAGTCATAGACCATGGTGTGATCAAAAGAGTGGCCGGCGATTTTCCCGCCTTCCCGTCCCTGATGCACTGGATAAAGCTCAACAAAAAAATTAAAGGAAACAGGAATACCGTTTTTTACCCCCTCCTCCATTTCCGCGGAAAAGGAATTTTTGACGGAAAAATAAAGGAGCAAATCCCGCTCCGCATTGATCACCGCCATCTCGTCAACCCTGACAGCCTCTCCGGCGGCTGCCGGCAAAACAAAAAAAACGGAGAACAGAAGCCCTGAAAGAAATATAAAAATGAGATTCTTTTTTTTCCGGAAAAGCATGATTAGCCGATCTGTTCGACGAAGAATTCGTGTTCCCATATCTGTTTTTTTCCATACAGCTTGCGCAGATCGTCAAATTCCTGCAGCAGGGTATCATGAATCAGTCCCTGCAGGTCATCAACAAGATCATTCACATTTTCTCGAGGCGAGGACTCAATATACAAATGAAGGTGATCGGGAGCGAGCCACAGGAGAAGAACCTTGCCGGACATCAAATGTCCGCAGGACAAAAACACGTCGTGCAGAAAAGAAACAAAACGGCTGCTGTCGGCAAAAAGCGGCTTTCGCTGGTGCACGACCCAGACGACATGAAATCTGTCGACTTCCCCCCCCGCAGCTTCTCCGCCGTGACAGGAAGGACGCGTACAGCCTTTGCCGCCGCACGGACCGGAGCTGACCAAACGAACCACGTCATTAAAATAGGTTTCCTTATCCTGACAGACTTCTATCGCCGCCCGCGGGCCGCTCTTGCCGACAATGCTCAGATTCGGACGGAAGGCTTCACATGCGAACGGCGCGGCCCCGGTTGATTGCCTGGCAATCATGCAAAGAAAAGATTCCGCCATGGCCTGATCGCGGCAGACCTGACAGCCGTTGCATGGATGATTGCCGGCAAGGGAAAGACATCGAGTGCAACGGGCTGGAACTTCAAGCGGCATGGTAACGTCCTTCCCAGTTTTTCAGTACAAGCCTGCGGGCCCTGTCCAGAAAAGGACCGAAGGTCGCGGAGTCGATGGCGGACAAACAGACGCCGTCACCCTCATCGACCTTGCGTCGCGCCAAATCCGCATCAACCAGATCGATTTTATTGTAAACCCGCAGAATATTCATGTCAGACAGATCAAGCTCACGCAGCAGTTCCTCGACAACCCGCATCTGGTCAACGTGGCGGGGGTTGCTGATATCGATGACATGCACCAGCAGGTCCGCCTCATGCAGCTCTTCAAGGGTGGCGGCAAAGGCCTTCAGCAGCTCCTCGGGCAGATTACGGATAAATCCCACCGTATCGGTAATGATGACTTCCACATCCTCCGGGAATCGAAGCCGCCTGCTGGTCGGGTCAAGGGTGGCGAAAAGCTTGTCCTCAGCCAGAATATCGCTGTTGGTCAAGGTGTTCAGCAGGGTGGATTTTCCCGCATTGGTATAGCCCACCAGGGAAATCACCGGCAAATCCTTTTTGCGCCGCCTGGACCTGCGGTGATGGCGCTCTTCACCGACCTCTTTCAGCCGTTTGGCCAGTTTGCTCAACCTGTCATTGATCCTGCGCCGGTCGACTTCAAGTTTCGTTTCACCGGGCCCCCTTCCGCCGATGCCGCCGGTGAGTCGGGACAGGGCGTCATCACGCTGACCGAGCCGGGGCAGAAGATATTTGAGCTGGGCCATCTCGACCTGCAGCTTGCCTTCCCGGCTTAAGGCCCGCCGGGCAAAGATATCAAGAATGAGCTGGGTTCGATCAATGACGCGCAATTCGGTATGATCGGTAATGGAACGGATCTGCGAGGGATTGAGTTCCTGGTCGAAAATAAGCAGATTGGCATTTCGTTTCAGGGCGGACAGCATGATGTCGGCAAGCTTTCCCTTGCCGAGAATAAGTTTCGGATTAATTCGGTCACGACGCTGAATAATCGCCTCCACCACCTCGACGTCATCGGAGCGGACCAGTTCCTCAAGCTCATCCATTGATTCCTGGGCCGCGGTTTTCGATTGGGTGGTGACGCTGACCAGAATGGCCCTGTCCTTCCTGCCGTCATGGTTGCGAACCGCGCCGGAACGGGCAAACTCATCTTCCAGTGCGGCTATGAGTTCAAGAAAGTCGTTGCGCTGCCGGGAGGGAACCACCGGCGGCAGAAAACGCCAGTTCTTGTCGCCGGTCGGAACCGGGAGCAGATGCACAGCATACAGCCGCTCAGGCAGGCCGTCATCAAGCACCTTGATCATGGCCATCAGGTCAAGGCGGAGAAAAAGGAGATCCATCAGATCATCTTCCGTAAGATCTTCGCCGCCGAGGTGGGTATGGACACAACGCAAGCCCTTCAGCCGCCCACCGGACGAGCGAACCTGGGAAAGGGCCGGAATGACGATTTTCCGTGAATCACCGACAATAACCATTTCCACCTTGCCGGAACGGGCAAGGAGCACCCCGATCTGCCGGCCGATGTCGGCGGACAGCTCCGACATCTCCCTCGCCACCTCGGGAGAAATAATCACATCGGGCGAGACGCGCCTTTTGCTGAGCCGCTCCAGATTTTTCAGCTGGGCGGTTTTCAAACCGGCGATATTTCCAGTGACAGTACTGATAATTCAGCTCCCGTGAAGAATTAACAGTGGAGGCAAGTCCATCATCCTTTTGACCGCAGGATGCGCTTGTCCCCCACCCGCAGGGTCAATTTTATCTTGTCAAAATATTCAAGCAAAGGGATGGAAAACTTTCTGGTCAGGCCGGTCAACTCCTTGAAACGAGGCGCATCGATCTCTCCCTCTTTTTTCATATAGTCCAGCAGTTTGCCCTGCAGATCGCCAAGGGCGCTGCTGTGGAAATAGAAATCATTGGTCACTTTGGTTAATTGCCCCTCCTTGACCAGCAGGCTGAGCACCTCCATCACCAGGGAACGGGAGACATCGGCAAAGGCATCATACACCTCCTTCATGGTGGGAGTGGACAGCCCGGCATCGACAAAAAGTTTCTCCATCTTTTCCCTGATCGCCTTTTCATCCGCCTGCAGGGAAACCTCATGCCCGGCTAGGCGGACGGCACCTTCCTCAAGAGCAAGGGCGCCTTTTTTGGCCAAATCGGCAAGGCACAACTGATACAGCTTCTGCCCCATTCCCTCCTGCACCCTGTTCCGCAGCTCTTCCTTGGGCAACCCCTGCTTGAGCGGATTCTCCTTATGAAACAGGGTGAGCACATCGACAATTTTGTCCAGCAAAGCGCCATAAACTTCCTGGGCAACAAAAAGCTGCTTTTCCGAATCAACCACCACCACCTTGCGCGAGGAAACAGGCCCATTCATCAGCTTCTTGAAACGATTGCCGAAACAACCGATCTTCACGGCCAGATCGGCGCCGGCAAGGCCTTGAAAACCGCTTTCCCGCACATGGAAAAGAGCGAGGTCTTCCTGGGTGCCGTTATGATAGGTGGCGAAAACTTCCTTGTTTGCCGGCCGAAAACGCCTGCGCTTCGGGGCCCCGTTATTGAGTATCATGCCGCCGCCGATGGTGGTTACCGGCGAATACCGGCGAACCACGTAATGATCCCCGGGCCAGACACCAACCGGTTCTTCCAGCAGCAGCTGGATATTGGCCGTCCTGCCCGGTGCCAGCTCATCATCTTCCAGCAGGACGACGCGGCCCATGATCTCGGCCGTGCCGAGATGCACCCGGACCCTGCTTCTGTTTTTTATCGGTTTTTCATTGGATGACAGATAAAGGAAATCCGCGTCCAGCATATAGGAGGGCCGCAGACAATCAACCGAGGCAAGCACGTCGCCCCGTTCGATCATTTCTTTTTCAACCCCCTGAATATTGATCGCCGTCCGGTTTCCTGCCTCCACCAGATCAACACTCTTGCCGTGCACCTGAATGCCGCGTATTTTCCCGGCAAGGCCCTTGGGATAGATCTTCACATCGTCACCGACCGCGATCCGGCCGGAAAGGGAGGTCCCGGTCACCACCGCCCCAAAGCCCTTCATGCTGAAAATCCGATCAACCGCCAGACGGAAAGGCCCGTAGGCTTCGGCAAATTCACAGGCGGCAACGAGCCGGTCAATGGTTTGCCGGGCCTCGTCAATCCCCTCGCCGGTGGTGGATGACACCTTGACCAGCGGGGCGTCGGCAAGAAAACTTTCCGCAAAAAACGTCCGCACCTCATCCTCCACCAGCTCAAGCCAATCGGCATCCACCATGTCTTTTTTGGTGAGGATGATCAAACCTTTTTTCACCCCGAGCAGACGGCAGATCTCGAAGTGCTCCCTGGTCTGGGGCATAACCCCTTCGTCCGCGGCAATGACAAAGGCAACCAGGTCGATGCCGGTCACCCCGGCCACCATATTCTTGACAAATCGTTCATGGCCGGGAACATCGATAATGCCCAGTCGATGACCGCAATCAAGGTCAAGATAGGCAAAGCCAAGCTCAATGGTGATCCCCCGCTTTTTTTCCTCCTTGAGCCTGTCGGTGTCAATGCCGGTCAGGGCGCGCACAAAACTCGTCTTGCCGTGATCAACATGCCCGGCGGTACCCAGCACGATTTCCCGCATTCTTAAAATTCTCCGTTCAGGTAAGGATTGGAGTGCTTTTCTTCACCGATTGTTGAACGCGAGCCGCCATAGCCGTGGCCCGGCCAGACCACCGTATCATCGGGAAGAGAAAGAAGCTTCTCGCGAATGGAACGCGTGAACAGTTTCAGATCACCGCCAAGAAAATCCGTCCGGCCCACCGCACCGACAAACAGGGTGTCACCGCTGAAAAGGTGGGGGGCGGAATAAAGACAGATGCCGCCGGGCGTGTGGCCGGGGGTATGTAGGACCTGAAACGAAAGGGAACCGACCTCCAGAATATCGCCGTTTTTGACCAGCTTGTCCGGCGGCGGCGAGGGGGGAAGGCCCAGCATGGAAAAATAATTTTCCACCTCGGGCCGGGCAAAAAAACGGGCGTCATCTTCATGCATGACGATGGCTGCCCCGGTTGCCTTTTTCACCGGGCCGTTGGCGCAGACATGATCAGGGTGGCCATGGGTATTGACTATGTATTGCAGCGACACCCCTTCACGCTCGATCATGGCGAGAATTTTGTCGTGATCGCCGCCCGGATCGATGACCATCCCCTTTTTCGTTTCCTCACAGGCAACGAGATAGCAGCATACCGCCATGGAACCTACCGTCATCTGTTTAATGAGCATATTTCACCATAGAGCAGATTTACATGACGCAAAAAATTACCACGGAAAGCGCAGAAAAAAACGCTGCGCCCTCTGTGGTAAAAAAACGAACGTATCAGCAGTTGCAGGTCGATGGGTTACAGGTCGAACCGCAGGCGCAACCTGAATCCGCACTGGCCAGGCTGATGGTTTTCCCGGCAGCCAGGTGTTTTTCCACGTTGCCGATAATCTCGGCAAAGGCGCGCACTGCCGGACTGTCTTCACCCGAAGTCAGATAGGGAGTGCCGTCATCGCCGCCGACAACAACCCGGGGATCAATCGGCACCCTGCCGAGAAAATCGACACCGAATTCCCTGGCTGTTTTTTCGCCGCCGCCGGTTTTGAATATCTCCACACTCTCATTGCAGTGAGGACAGATAAAGCCGCTCATGTTTTCCACCATGCCGATGACGTTCATCTTGACATGCTTGCAGAAATTAAGCGACTTGCGAACATCGGCCAGAGCTACCTCCTGCGGGGTGGTGACGACAACGGCGTGGGCATCCTTGATCGTCTGGGCAACGGTCAAAGGCTCATCGCCGGTACCCGGAGGGGCATCGATAATCAGATAATCGAGATCCCCCCAATCCATGTCGGCCACGAACTGCCGGATGGCCTGCACCTTCAGGGGCCCGCGCCAGATGATGGGGTCATCCCTGTCTTCCATCATATATTCCAGGGAAATAACCTTGAGATTCTCATTGTACTGCATGGGCGGCAGGAGCCCGTTTTCGCCGGCATGGGCAGCATGCAGTTTCTCGGTGAGATTCAGCATGCGGCAGATATCCGGACCGTGGAGATCCACATCCATCAACCCGACTTTATAGCCTTTTTTGGCAAGACCAAGGGCGAGGTTGGTGGAAACCGTACTTTTGCCGACACCACCCTTGCCGCTCATGACCAGAATTTTATTCTTGATCTTCCCCAGCGATGTCCTGATGGCCTTATCCTGTTTGACGATAGCCGCATCAGCGGATCCGCAGGTACCGCTGCTGCAGCTTCCACTGCTTTGACATGTACTTCCCATGGTAAACCTCCTTGGCTGAAAATAAATAAAACCCGAATATGTAAAAAAAACAAAGACCTGTAAAAATTCACAATCAGAACCGTTCGATTTTCGTCAACCGGTCATGTCCCCGTCATCCACCGTTACAACAGGCAACAAAAAGGAATTGCCATCATACTGCATCAACTGTTTTTTTAAAAACCTTTTCTTGATCCGTTTCCAGCGCCGACGGCAAAAAACGGTGGGGAATCGTAACAAAATCAGCAAGAGTCCACTGATCGCGGTTTTCTGCAAAAGTGCCTTGATTTACTGCGCAACTTCATCATAAGATAAGTCAGCGTGGCGCATTGTCCACTTTTTTCTTCCCGTTACTTTTCATGAACCACTATGCAAATGAGGTTTTTATGTTCGGCAAAGGACTGTTCGGCTCCAAAGGAGCTTCTCTTAACGAAGTCGCTCAAATTATAGAAAAAATAGCCGATGGTGATCTGAGCGGCACCATCGACCAGGCTTCCGGAACCGCAATCATGCGCTCCATTGCTTCCATGCAGGATAATCTCGGCAAAATAATCAGTGGTATTGCCGGCAACGCCGGAGACCTTGGATATGCATCCGAGGAGCTTGAAACCCTCTCATCCGGCATGCGGGCAAGTGCGCAGGAAATGGCGAAACACACTATTGATGTCGATGCCTCGACCAAGGAAATGGAAGAAAACCTCCACACCATCGCCATGGTTGCCTCGCGGCTGACCCTAAATATGGATTCCGTTTCCGCCAAGGCATCCGAATCGACGGAAAACTTGTGCTCCGTTGCCACGGCAACGGAGGAGATGTCGGCCACCATCACCGAAATCGCCCAGAACTCCGAGCAGGCGCGCGGCATTGCGGAAAAGGCCGCCCAATCGGTGGTCATCGCCTCGGATAAAGTCAACAGCCTGGGCAATGCCGCCTCTGAAATCAATAACGTCATTTCCGTGATCACCGAGATATCGGATCAAACCAAACTGCTGGCGCTGAATGCCACCATCGAAGCGGCACGGGCGGGTGAGGCGGGAAAAGGTTTTGCCGTCGTCGCCAATGAGGTGAAAGATCTGGCCACCCAGACAAGCAAGGCAACGGACGATATCCGCAAGAAGGTTCACGCCATCCAGACGGCCACCGACTCCACCATCAAGGAGATTACCATCATTCATGAAGTCATCAACGAGGTAAATACGGTGGTGGCAACCATCGCCGCCGCGGTGGAGGAACAATCCGTCACCACGAAGGACATTGCCGAAAACATAGCGCGGGTGACGGACGGTATTAAGGAAATGACCGCCCACGTCCTCACCACGACCGAATCAGTCAATGAAGTCAACAGACTCATTTCCGATTCGGCCCAGCTCGCCCATCTCGTTTCCGAGTCCATGAGCGAGGTCTCGACTGAAAGCACCAGAATTAAAACGGATTCAGCCAAGGTCTATGCCGGTGGCATGGAGGTGGCAAGTCTCGGCAAGGACCTGCACGGCATGCTCCGGAATTTCAAACTCCCGGAAAAGTTGAAAACAACAGGGAAAGAAGGAAAACGAAAATTCATTTCCTTCACCGGCGAATACAGCGTGGGGATAGCCAATATTGACGAACAGCACAAAAAAATCATGGATTACATCAACGATGTTCATGCTGCCGTTAAGCAAGACAACTCTCTTGAACAGATTAAAAAGATTCTCGGCGAAATGGCAAAATTCGTGGTCGACCATTTTGCCCATGAAGAAAAATATTTTGACAAATTCAACTACCCGGACACCAGAAAGCACAAGGCAATACATGAAAAACTTCTCGGACAGGTTTCGGACATTATTACAAAAATAAATGCGGGCGAGGACGTCAACCTCATCGAGGTTCTCATCTTTCTGAAAAACTGGCTGCAGACCCATATCCTGATCGAAGACAAACAGTATGGACCTTTTCTTAATAAACACGGGGTCAAATAGCAACTGCCCGCATGGCTTTTTGCCAACTCCGGCACTATTGCCCCGGACATCTCCACTACTCTCCCCGTTTTCATGTGCAATAAAAATGTTGCGCTTGAAAACGGGAAACGCCCTGAAATGGACCTTTCCCCCGCCTAAAAAGCTTGAAATAATTGTGGTGCATCATAAAAGATGCACAAGACATTTCTCCTTCCTTCAGCACAACTATTTAAAATTACAGACAAATCGAAAATCATACACATCATCCCGTTTTCTCCTTCGTCAAAGTTTTCCGCTTTCTCACCGTAGTTGCAACATTAAGGTTGCGCCAAACCAGCTGATTATGCCTTGCGGAATATTCCGCACTGGAATGCCAAAATAAATAAACACGTAACGTATTGTTTCTATGAGGAAAAATAAAAAAAATAAACAAATTTCCATTCCGGGCATGGTTGGTGCTTTCTACCCAACCACAATGAGGAAACAATGATAAACAGAATTACGATCAGCATTTCCATACTGACAATTTTCCTTTTGCTCGGCCTGCCCGGGCATTCCTGGGCAATTCAACCCCACGGAGAGCCGGAAGGGATGTATGTCCACCAGATGGCCCACGTCCTCTTTCTTGGGGCACTTGCCTATCTGTATCTCCATACCCGCAGCACGCCGGACCTGGTCAGCCGGGGATGGCGCTACCTCAGACTCTTCTGCCTGCTGTCGATCGCCTGGAACATCGTCGCCTTTACCGGTCATATCGTCGCTGATTTGCACGGTCAACGCGCACCGGGGGCGCCATTGGACATTGTTGAAATCCTCTATATCCTCACCCGAATGGACCACTTTGTCTTCGTCCCCGCGCTTTTTGCCCTGATGTTCAGCCTCAGGACCTTTTATCTTGAGGCAGGAGAGGAGAAAGCACAATGATCGCTTCCACTCTTTCCTTTGCCATTTTTGTTGACCTGGCGGGGTCGGCCATGGTCATTCTGCTGTCCTTTCTGTCTCTCCGCTTTTCCTATTTCCTGGCCAAACGGCAACCGGACAATTTTCTCTGGGGGTTTCTTTTTTATTTTTCCATTGCCATGTCGGCCTTTGCCATTTCCCGGGGCGTCGGCCATATTGCCCGTCAGTTACTCGTTCTAAACAATCACGTTGATTCCTGGGAGACGCTTTCCCCCTACTCCGGGGGCATCAACACCCTGCTGCTCATATCCGTGTCCGCGGTCACCATTTATTACCACAAAGGATTGGCTGCCTATAAGATCATTCGCAACGAGGCGGAAAAACTGGCCGCAGCCAACCTGAAACTGGCCGATACCGCCAGCCAATTACAGAAAATGAACACCTACCTGGAAGAGATGGTGGAAGAGCGAACCCGCGACCTCTCCACATCGGAAAAAAAATTCCGCCATTTTTTCGAAAACTCCAAGGACATGGTCTATTTCTGCAACATGGGAGGGGAAATTTCCGACATCAACACCAGCGGCCTGCATATGCTCGGTTACGAAACCCCTCCGAAAAACTTCAATCTTCTCTCTTTTTTTAAAAATCATGAAACCCTGGAGCGCTATCTCACCGCCCTCAAGGAAAACGGATTTGTCAGCGACTTTGAGCTCGAACTTGAAACCCGCGACGGGACCACCCGCCACATGCTGCTGACCGCCAACTCAATCCTCGACCGGCAAGGCAACATGATCGGCTGCGAGGGCATTGCCAAGGATATGACCCGGCTGCGCAACATGACGGAACAGCTGATCAACCAGGAGAAAATGGCGTCGGTCGGCCAGATGGCGGCAGGCGTGGCCCATGAAATCAACACCCCCCTGGGCGTCATCCTCGGCTATGCCCAGTTGATGATGGATGATTTTGACGAAAAAGACGAGGTTTATGAGAATCTGAAAGTCATTGAACGGCAGACCAAGGCCTGCCGCAAGATCGTCGCGGATCTGCTGAAATTTTCCCGGCAGTCCGAAAGCGCAAAAACTGCCGTCAATCCCAACGATGTCATTGAAGATGTGCTGGCGGTTACAGAACATAATCTCAACATCAATCATATCCACGTCCAACGCCGGTATACCCCCTCGCTGCCCATGGTAATCGGCGATGCAGAAAAACTTCGCCAAGTTTTTATCAATCTTTTCAATAACTCCGCTCATGCCATGGAAAACGGCGGGGAAATCATCATTACCACCAGCCACGATCAGGCCGCGGACAAGGTGATTGTCACCATCAGGGATACCGGCACGGGAATTCCGGATGAAATCAAACCGAAAATTTTTGACCCCTTTTTCACCACCAAGGAAGTGGGCAAGGGCACAGGACTCGGACTTGCTGTCACATATGGAATCATAAGGGACCACGGCGGCACCGTCACCGTGGAAAGCCCGATGCAAGATTCCGCGACAGGCGAAAAAATCCAGGGAACGGCATTTCACATCACCCTGCCGATTGCAGGCAAGGAACAAAATGCCATCAATGAATAAGAACGAAGGAGGAGAAAATGGCCGATATCATTGCATTGGACGATGTGCAGGACGCAGGAATTCTTATCAAAAAAATCCTCTCCAAAAAAGGTCACGAAGTGCATGCCTTTACCGAGGAAGAAGATGCGATCAACTTTGCCAAATCAAATAAAGTTGATCTGGCGATCCTCGACATCAAGCTGAAAAAAATGAGCGGCATCGAGGTGCTTGAACAGCTCAAAAAAATAGCCCCCGATGTCCGGGCCATCATGCTGACCGGTTACCCCACCGTTGAAACAGCCCGTGAGGCGATCAGCCTCGGCGCGGATGAATATTGCGTCAAACCCATCGACAAGGATGAACTTGAGGAAAAGGTTGCCAAGGTATTGAAAGGCAAGGGTCAGAAAGGCTCGCTTAACGTTTAATTGAAGGAGATTAGACAATGGACAATAAAACTATCAATCTGGCTCGGGCCAGGATTTATCAGCTGCTTTCAGCCCTGTATCGCGACGAAATTCCGCTGTGGCTGGTACGTAAAATGTCACAGGATACCTTTTTAGGCAAAATGGACGCATTTCAGCAGAATTGCACCATCCAGGATCTCTGCTCCGGAATCACCAAAATGATGTCCTTCCTCAAATCCGCTCCGACGGAGGAAGTCTTTGCCGGCCTTCGGTACGAATATGCGGATTTGTTTCTCAATGCCGGAGCCAATCCCGCCTTCCCCTATGAATCGTGCTATGTCACCCGTGAACCGCTGACCATGCAAACTCCCGTTCCCGAACTGCGGGCGATCTTCCGCAAAGCAGGTATCCATAAAAATGAAAGCTTCGGTGATCTTGATGACCATATTGCCGTTGAACTTGAATTTATGCGTTATCTGGCGGAAAAATCTGCTTACAACCAGGAAATCCAGGCGGAACAATTTCATTTTCTCCGCAACCACCTCATGGGCTGGATTGTTGAATTCTGCGCCGTTTTGACCAGCGCCGCCCAGACCGAGTTTTATCGCGGCCTGTCCGAACTCACCATGAGCTTTCTTTTCCACGAACGCATGTTCTCTTTTTCCATGCTGTCGGAACAGTCATCCAACAGCGAATACATCTCGGCCCTTGGCCTGCTGACCGATGCCGTCGCCTGCCTGGATCTCGGAGACGAATATGTCACCATCGCCGAAGGTGCGGCGGAGGAAGAAAAGTCCAAGGTAGTCAAAACCCACTGTTATATCTGCCTGGGTCTCTGCGGCCAGGAAGCGACGCTCAAGGACGGCATCATTACCGGCCTCAAAGGACTGGCCGGTGACCCGAAAGGCGGCGGCAGACTCTGCATAAAGGGGGGGACCGCCCATAATAACACCTACAGCGCCTACCGCCTGAAAACGCCGCTCATCAAGGAAAACGGCCGTTTCCGCAAGGCATCATGGGATGAAGCCCTGGATCTGACTGTGGACAAACTGAAAGGCTTTGACCCCAATACCGTTGGTTTTCATCGGGGCAATGATTTCAACAACTGGTGCCATGAAGCGGTGATGACTGCCTACGGAACCCCTCACAAGGTTACCCACCGCCAGATGTGCGATAATCCCACCAGGATGGCCAACGAAAAAAACCTCAGCGAAAAGAGACCGTGGATTGATTACGCCAACAGCGAGTATATCCTGCTGTTCGGCATCAATGAGCTTTCCACATCCGCCGGCCAGCGCAAAATGAACCTGCTGAAAGCCGCCGTAAAACGCGGTGCGAAACTGGTGGTGATTGATCCCAGGCGCTGTGAAACAGCCGCGCTGGCCATGGAATGGATCCCGATCAAGCCATCAACCGACGGGGCACTGGCCATGGCCATGTGTTATGTCATTGTCAAGAACGAACTTTACGACAAAGAATTTGTCACCAATTGGACCTACGGCTTTGAGGCCTTCAAAAAACGCTTGCTCGGCGAAGAAGACGGAGTGGCGAGAACTCCTCAGTGGGCCGCAGAGATTTGCGGTGTTTCAGCGGAAACCATTGAACGTCTGGCCTTTGAATTTGCCAATGCCGCCCCCGCAGCGGGCGCCATATCCTGGACCGGGGTTTCCCAGTCCCCTAATGCGTTCCATGGGGTACAGTCGCTTCAGGCCCTTAACGGCCTGATGGGCACCTTTGATGCTCCCGGCGGTCCGCAACTGTGCCGCAAGTTCAAGCTGGCATCGCCCTGGGCGGACGACCAGGCCAAACCGCCGAACAACGCAGCCAAAATCAAACTTGACAAAAGCCACCTGTGGAGCGGCTGGATTCCCGGCTATTTCGAAAAGGATGTGGATGAAGGGAAACTGAAAGCCATGCTCTGCTATTTCGGCAATCCGGTTCTTTCCTGCGGCAGCGAGCCATCCATCAAACGCGCCATCGAAAAGTTGGAATTTTCCTGCGCCATCGACTGCTATATGTCCAACACCTCGATGCTCTGCGATGTCATCCTCCCCGACTGTACATATCTCGAACAAAGCCGGGTTGTCGCCGATTGGATGTACGAATCTTTCATTTCCCTTGGACAAAAGGCGATCACTCCGCTGTATCAATCCAAGCCCGTGGTCTGGATCTTCACCGAAATAGCCCGACGGCTTGGCTATGGTGAGTACTTCCCCTGGAAAAATGAAGATGAATACATGGCCAATCAAATGCGCAACCAGGCCATCAGCCTGGAAGAGCTGAAAAAGGTGGGATACTACATCACCGACCAACAGGAATACTTCAAATATAAAAAATGGGGCAGCTTGAATCCGCCGGCAGGCTACGGTTCTTCAGGCAGCACCAAAACCGGCAAGTATAACTTTATCAATCCCTTGGCTGAAGAAAACGGGGTGGATGGACTGCCGGACTACAAAAATCCCTGGGATGACTGGCCCGAACTGCAACCAGACGATGACTACCCCATGATCACCGGGTATTTCAGGGTCGTTGAGCATGAACATACCTCCACATACTGGAACATCGGCCTCATGAAGCAATGCGGTACCAATCCGGTTTGGATCAATTATCTGGATGCGAAACGGTTCGGCATCAAGGAAGGCGACGAAGTACGCATTCGATCGCCTTGGGGCGAGGTGCGGGCAACCGCTCAGGTAACCTGGGGAATCCGCCAAGGAGTGCTTGCCGCGGCCGGCGGTTTCGGCAACCTGCGAGGACTGGAAGGCGACCCCAAATATCCCCAGTTCAAGGGCTTTAACACCAACTACCTGATGCCGCCCAATGTGGCGTGCAAGTGGACAGGGACACCGCCCCTGAAATACATCAAGACAACCATAGAAAAAATATAACCATGGATAATTGATTATCGCCATGACATCCCTGCCAAACCGAGATAAGGCAAGCGCCTATCTGGAGGTTTTCCAGAAAGTGACCATGCTCATCACCAAGGTTCTTGATCCGCAACAGGTGATGGATCTGGTTGTCCGCTGCCTGCCGGAACTGATGGAGGTGGACGCGGCCACCATCAGACTGCTTGACGCCGGAACCAACACCTTTGTACTGGGCGCGGCCCACGGTCTTTCGGACGAGTATCTTTCCCGCGGGACCATTGACAGCAGGGATGCCATGGACATGATCATGCAGGGCCGACCGGTGGCCAAAACAGGCCTTGATGCCGATCCGTTTTATCCGCACAGCGAGGAGGCGGCGCGGGAAGGAATCAAAAGCGTCCTGTCGCTGCCCATTATTTTCCAGGAACATATCATCGGGGTGATGCGCCTGCTCACCAAAAAAGACAGAATCTTCACCCCCATGGAAATTTCCTTTTCCATGACCCTGGCAGAGCAGATCGGGGTGGCCATCTCCAATGGCCGCCTTTTTTCCGAGATGGAAAATCAGGTTGATTTCCTCAAGGAGGTCCATGAAATTTCAAGGCTGGTCAATTCCACCCTTGATCTGAATGAAATTCTTCAGACCATTGTCGACAAGCTGCCGAAAATCATGGGCATGAAGGCCTGCACCATCCGCCTGCTCCAGCCGGAAACCAACAAACTGGAACTTGTTGCCGCCTCCGGTCTTTCCGAGGAATACCTGCAACGGGGCAGCATCAGAAAAGAAGACAGTATTTTCATGGCGCTCAAAGGAAAACCGGTTTCTGTTTTCGATGCGCCCAACGACAAACGGGTTCACTATCACGAAGCCATCCGCAATGAAGGTATTAAAAGCATTTTGGCCGTCCCCATCAAAAAAGGCCGGGAAGTTATCGGCGTTCTCCGCTTACTGACCACCGAGCATCACTGTTTCACCAACAATGAGGTAACCTTTGTCACCGCTGTGGCCGAGGAAGGGGGCAGTGCCATCCAGAATGCCCTGACCTTTAAAAAAATCAACCTGCTGTTTAATCAGATTGAGGAAAACGAACGGTTTCTGCAAAACATCCTGGACTCTCTCTGGGACAGAATCATCGTTGTCGATCGCGCAAAACATGTGGTGATGGCCAACAGGCAATTTCTCCAACAGGGCAACTTTGATGAAAACGATGTTCTGGGCAGGAACTATGAATCCACCGTACCCTGGCAAGACGAGGAATCACCTGCGCCGGCGGACCGGGTTCTGGCAGGCGGTGACAGGATTATCCGTACCGTCAAAATCAAGGACAATGACGGCAGCAAATGGCTGGAACGTACTCTTTCACCGATTTTAGACAAGCAAGGGGCGGTTGAATATGTCATCGAAACGGTGCGGGACATCACGTCGCAAAAGTTTCTGGAGCAGGAAAAGCTTGAACGGGAAAAACTGGCCGGGGTTCTGGAAATGGCGGGAACAGCCGCTCACGAACTCAATTCTCCCCTCTTTGCCGCCCTGGGAACCGCCCAGCTGTTACGCGACGATCTCGAAAATAATGCGCATCAAGCGGAAATCGACACCATTATCCGCAGTTTGAAAGCAATGGCTGCCCTTACAAAAAAGATGACGACGATGACCGGTTTTACCTCGCGGGATTATGTCGGCGACGCCAAAATTATTGATTTTCATTAAACAGGAAAACAGGAGAGGAGGTGAAATGAAAAAACAAAAAATCCGATAACCACTAAAATGATATGCGCGGCAAAAGCGCCCGACGCTTGCCATCTCACAACAAGGAGGGATTATGAAAGAAAAGCTGAAGTATCTCGGGATGTTGTTCTCTGTTATCGCTGTCTGCTTCTGGATGGGTTCCCCAGCCTATTCCCAGGATCAGGCCCCTTTGGCATCGCCAACCATACAGATTGACAAAACCGAGTTAAAAAACGGTGGTGTCATCAAGGTAACAGGCCAGGCTCCGGCGGGCATGCCCGTTTACCTGGAGGTATGGGCTGCCGACAAATCTGTTCGCGCCAACTTTTTTGACAGCAAGAAGGACGAAAAAACCGGCCAGATTCCCTACATCTTTTATCTGACCTATGACATGCCGGCCTATTACAAGATCTTCGTTCCCGCCGATAAAAAAGATAAAATCGCCGAACTGAAGAAGGCCGGCAAAAAATGGAAATACTCCGAGGCCCTCAAGGAGCTTGGCGCCGACGTGGCCTACAGTGTGCCGGCCAAAATGCAGACAGATCGTTTCAAGGCGACGCTTATGGCCAGCATCATCGGCAGCCGGGGAGATCTGCTTGAACCGATGGACGACAAGGAAAACAAAAAACGGTCGATGCAGCTGGTCAAGGCCCGCTTCCGCGACATCGACAAAGTCCTCGGACCTGATGTCGTCATCAACCCGGACGGCACCTTCAGCGCCGAGATCACCATCCGTGAAGGCCTGGCGCCCGGCCAATACAACATCGTCGCCGTCTGTGACAAAAACATGAAAAGCGCCCCAGCGTCCTTTGAAAACAAAATTTCGTTCCCCATGCTTTACCTGAAAACCGCGGGTACCAGCCAGAACATCATCTGGCCTTTTCTGCTCTGCCTCGTCATCTCCATCTTCGGCGTGCTGATGGGCGCGGGCGGCGGCTTTATCCTGAACCCCATCCTGGTCAGCCTCTTTCCCTTGCCGCACACCGTTGTTGCCGGAACCGTCACCCCCACCGTCCTCTTTTCCCAGGGCAGCGGCATTTACAACTACTCAAAGATCAAATTCATCAACTGGAAACTGGGCTGCGCCATCGGCGGCGCCATGCTGCTGGGTGGTTTCATCGGTCCCAAGTTGACCGAAATGATCACCCTCGACCAGTTCAAATTCGCCTTCGGCTGGATCCTGCTCGTGCTGGCGGGCCTCATGTACTGGCAGACCACTGCCGGTTATCTGGCCAAAAACAAGAAAGAACAGGCCATCCTGAAAGAATTTAAGAAACGGGCCGAAGAAGCAGCCAAGGCGAAAAAATAACAAGGAGGAATGAATATGAAAGTTGATTTCTGGGGACAGGAATTTGAAGCAAATATGGTTGTGGGATGCATCGGCGGTTTTCTTATTGCGATCATGTCATCCATGTTCGGTTTCGGCGGCGGCCCGTTCATGGTGCCGCTCATGACCGTTGGTCTGCGCCTGCCGATGTACATTGTCGTCGGCAGTTCGTTGCTCGCCATTTTCTTTAACACATCGATGAGTTCGATCCGCCATTTCCAGTTCGGCAACTTTGACCTCATCCTCTTCCTGTGCATGTTTCCCGCCGCACTCCTGGGAGGATATATCGGTCCGCAGATAGCCAAACGCGTCAATCCGATTATTGTCAAAAGGGTTGCCTGCGCAGGTCTTCTGCTGCTCAGCCTGAACCTGTTGGGTCTGTATTAAAAAAAACAGGGTGTCACTCGATCACCTGGGTTTCACAACCCGGTGAAGCAGGATACCAATTGACCTCCCGCCCTCCCGGCACCGCCCTCACCCCGCTCTCTCTCCGGGGTGAGGGTCGGGGGGGTTTTCTCCCCCGCACCTGAAGTCAGGTAAAGCGGAATGGTTTTCCATGCTCAACATTGTCAATCGTTTTGCCGATCAACTGGTTGCACCAAAGGCAGCAACCCGGGCAAAATACAATACATTCAAGGAGCTTCTTCAACACGACCGCCATTGCCATGAGCGACTGGCTGAACTTGAAGAACTGTATTATCGGGCTCTGAAAGTCGACATTCATTACGTGCGGAGGTTGCACCGGGAACTGTCGGACGGCGTGTCGGCCATGGTCGGCTGCCTGGGTCGCATGGCTCCCGCTTCCCACCTCTCGCTGCGGGCGTATTACAAAAAAATTGATTTTTACGGACGCATTGCCCTCACTCCCCTTTCTTTCGCCGACACCGGCACCCCCTTCATCCTTGCGCTGGATTTCCCCTATGAAAATGATCTGCGGACCGGGGGAAAAGGGTTTCATCTGTCCCAGATCAAACGCCTACTGGGACTGCCGATCCCTGCCGGCTTCATTGTTTCCACCTCCGCCTGTAACCATTTTATCGAAGCAAATGATCTGCGCCGCAAAATAAACGAATTTCTCGGCCGGATTGATATCCGCACAACGGAATCGTTATACCGCGCATCGGAAAACATTATCGGACTGCTTAATAGAGCGGATATTCCCGCCGATCTGGGGAGGGAAATAATAAAATCCGTCGAATCACTTTCGACTCACCATGGTTGCCGGCTTTTTGCCGTACGCAGCAGCGCCGTGGGGGAAGACTCCGCCATTTCTTTCGCCGGCCAATACGAGTCAATCCTGCATGTCGGCAAAGATCGTATCCTTTCCGCCTGCAAGCAGGTCATGGCCGGTAAATATTCGCCAAGGGCGCTTTTTTACAGGATCAGCAATGGCTTACTTGACGAAGACACGCCCATGGCGGTGCTGGTCCTGGAAATGATCGATGCCCGAACAAGCGGTGTCGTCACAATTCGAGCCACGGACGAGGATGAAATCGCAGATGTCGTCATCCATTCGGTTCCCGGCTTCGGCGATCAATTGATGGGAGGGAAACTGGCGCCGCGGACAACCCTGGTCAAACCTCATAAAAACGGATTTGTCATTGAGCACCTTGATCTGCCTGCCGTTTCCCCTGCGGGCATGGCCTCTCACCCCCTAAGTGCGCGGCAAAGCGATGCCTTTTCACGACCAAACGAACAACAGGCCCTGCAGCTTGCCGACTGGGCGTATAAAATTTCACTTTTTTATCATTCGGCCCAGGAAATTGAGTGGTGTCTTGGCCAAAACGGGCATCTCTTGCTGCTGCAGGCGCGGTCGGGATATACGCAGCAATCGCATGAAGTCAAAAGCCCGCCGGACATCACCAGCTTTCCCGTCCTGATCAAAGGAGCGGAATCAGCTTCCGGCGGCGCCGGCTGCGGGCCGGTTTTTCACATAAAAAATGAAGATCAGCTGGCCGATGTCCCACAGGGAGCCGTTCTTGTCACTGCCGTCACCCCGCCTTCCTATATTCCCGTGTTTGACCGCATAACTGCCGTGGTGGCGGACCTGGGCAGCGCGGCAGACCACTTTTCCTCCGTGGCTCGTGAGTTCGGTGTTCCGGTGCTGGTCAAGACAGGCAATGGCAGCACCATTCTCGCCCCCGGCCAAACCGTTACCGTCTGGAGCGACGGAGGCATGGTTTTTGACGGTTGCATCCCGCCCATTCTTGCCAGGTGCCCCGCCCGCCGCAAAACGGAAGTATCCAATCCCTTTTACGACTGTTTCGCCAAGGCGGCGCCGTTTATTTTTCCGCTCAAACTGGTCAATCCGGCTGATTCCGCTTTTTCCCCGGAAAATTGCCGCTCCCTGCACGACATTATCCGTTTCGTTCATGAAAAGGCATTGCTTGCCATGTTTACCCAGGCAGGCACCCGGTTATCAAAAAAAAAGGACAACTTTCTCCTGGAAACAACTCTCCCCCTGGCGCTGTATATCCTTGACATGGGCGGCGGCACGAACGCAAATAAAAAAAACAACGAGAAACTGTGCGAAAACGAATTGGTATCAACGCCACTCAGATCTCTCCTCCGCGGACTCAGCCATCCGGCAGTGAACTGGCAACGACATGCACATTTCGACTGGAAAAATTTCAGTGAAATAATCATGGGAGAGGGTATCATCAGCAATGAAGATGCCTCTTTTGCCAGCTATGCCGTTGTTTCCAAGGATTACTTGAATCTGAACATGCGCTTCGGCTATCATTTCGCCATTGTCGACTGCCTCTGCGGCGCCATTGCCGAAGAAAATTACATCATGCTCCGTTTTGCCGGGGGCGGGGGAAATTTTTCCGGCATTGCCCTGCGCATACATTTTATCAGTGAGATTCTCAAGCGCCTTGATTTTTCCGTGACCACCAAAGGAGATTTGCTTGACGCCCGCCTGGTGCGCTATAATGATGTCATTATTAAAGAACGACTTGACATGCTGGGGCGTCTGCTGGGAGCAACCAAATTGATGGATATGGTCCTCAAGGACGAACACATGGTCCTCGACATGGTTGACGAGTTCATGAACGGCAGATATGATTTTTCTGATTGATATCAGGTTTGCCCGCCGAAAACCGGAAAACAATGTCCGAATATCGACTGAACTGGATAACCGATAATCTTGCGGTGGGTTATGCCCCCATGTCCTATGCCGAGCTTGACGCCATCAAATCCCAGGGGATTGATGCCATCGTCAATCTCTGTGGGGAATTCTGCGATCTTCATGAAATTGAACAGGATTCCGGATTCGAGGTTTACTTTCTGCCCATCCCCGACGAATCAACCCCGGACATGGCCGACATGGAAAAAGGACTCCATTGGCTCGACGAGGCCATTTACCTCGGCAAAAAGGTGCTGATCCATTGCCGCCATGGGATCGGCAGAACCGGAACCTTTGTCACCGCCTATCTTCTCCGGCGGGGCATGGGCATGAAGATGGCGGAGAAGACCCTCAAAAACACCAAGGCCACGCCGGCCAGTTTTTCACAATGGCGCCTGCTGAAAAAATACGGCAAGAAATCCGGAGAACTGACAATTCGCGAACCAAGCCTGGAGAATCGGCATATCGTCGATCTGAGCGTTTTTTTTGCCGAATATGAAGGGCTGGTGACGGAAGTGGAAAAAAGGATAACGTCCTCCGGCGGGGAAAAAGAAATTCCCCGATGCGGTGTTGATCGCACGGATGGTTGCCGTCGCTATTTCGAGTTGCAGCTCATAGAGGCCATTTACCTGAGCAACAAGATGAACAAAACCCTGAGCAGCAGACTCCGGGAGGAAGTGATTGAAAAAGCGGTGGAACGATCCCGCATCATCCGCCGCCTTGCCCAAGACAACGAGGTCGGCACCACCGAGGATCTGAAACGCTGCTATCTCAAGCAAAACCTCGCCTGCCCCCTGCTTGAGGACACATGCCGGATGGCAAACTGCCGCCCCCTGAGCTGTCGCTTGTACGGACTGGAACAAACATCCGAAATTTTCCCCGAAGCGAACACCATTCTCTCCACCCTTTCCCGTTCGGTATTTCTTGCCCTGTCCGGGGTATTACCGGACGAATCCCTGTTTCGGGTGTCCTTTGCCGACACCCTGTCCGGCAGATTTATTCAAACATATTTTCATTACCTCAGCTCCATGAGCAAACCGAAATGAAAACTGATACGGTTCCGGTCGCAAACGGCAAACCATCGGTCCTGCTCGTCGATGACGAACCGGACATGCTCAACATGCTGAGCCTGATCGTCAGACGCCAATGTCACTGCGACGTCATCCTCGCCGCGACCGGCGCCATGGCGATCAAGGAAATGGAATCCCATGTCCCGGATGTGGTGGTCACCGACATCAAAATGCCGGACATGGACGGCCTGACCTTGTTGAAAAAAATCCGGGAGCGGGATGAAACCATTTCCGTCATTGTCATGACCGGTTACGGCACTATTGAAATGGCTGTCCAGGCTTTAAAGGACGGGGCCTATGACTTCCTGGAGAAACCGTTTGACAAAGACCACATCGTCAGGGTTATTCACAACTGCCTTGAACGAACCAGACTGCTGCGCGACAACCGTCGGCTGCAGGAAAGACTCGCCGTGGTCAGTCCACCCGAAGGCTTTGTCGGGCATTCGCCGGCCCTGCGCCAGGCCATGGCACTCATCACCAGGGTGGCTGATACGGATGCGACCGTGCTCATCAGAGGGGAAAGCGGCACCGGCAAGGAGGGAGCGGCCAGGGCGTTGCATGCCTTGAGCAAAAGATGCACCCAAAAGATGATCGTCGTCAACTGTCCGGCGCTGCCTGAACACATACTCGAAAGCGAGTTGTTCGGATACCGCAAGGGCGCTTTCACCGGGGCCATGCAGGACAAGAAAGGGCTCTTCCTCGCCGCCAACCATTCCACCATTCTGCTTGACGAGATCGGCGATATTCCCGTTTCCATCCAGACGAAACTGCTCCGCGTCCTGCAGGAAAAGGAGATCCAACCCTTGGGCCAGAACGACACCATCAAAATAGATGTCCGGGTGGTGGCCTCCACCAACCAGAATCTGGAGGCAAAAATGGCGTCAGGCGAATTCCGGGAAGATCTGTTTTACCGGCTCAATGTCGTCACGGTAACCATGCCGAGCCTGAAGGAAATGAAAGAAGACATTCCCCTCCTCGTCCAGCACTTTCTGCGCAGGTATCAAAAACAATACAAACGGCAGAATCTTGTCATTACGCCCAAGGCAATGCAGATGCTCTTTCACCGTCATTGGCAGGGCAATGTCCGGGAACTGAAAAACACCGTGAAAAGGGCGGTCCTTCTCGCCCCGCAAAACGAAATCGACGTCAATGAGATCAGCGCCACCGCTGACCGGGCGGAAAAAGAATCGCCCCTTGCCGATTTCTCCACAGTAAACAACCTTACCTATAAAGACGCCAAGGCCGAGGTGGTCGAGCAATTTTCCATCTTCTACATAACCAACCTGCTCATCAGGCACCAGGGCAATGTCACCGCCTCGGCCAAAGACAGCGGTCTTGACCGTCAGGCATTTCAGCGCATCATGCGCCGTTATGGATTAACCTCCCGTGATTTCAGAAACAACCCATGACAAGCGCCCTTTTCCCATTTTCACTGAAACCGTTTGCCCTGCTGACCGGGCTCTTCCTGCTCTGGCCCCAGCCCGCCCTTGCCATCCAGACCCATCTTGGGCGAGAGGGAATTTATGTCCATCAAGGCGCCCATGTTTTCTTCGCCCTTTCCATGGTTATTTTTGCGCTGAACATCCATCGTTCCACCCTGTCAACCAGAAAACCGTGGCAATTTTTCTTCTGGGGCGCCCTGCTGCTCGTCATCTGGAATGTCTGGGCATTCTGCGGTCATATCATTGAATATCTCGTCCCGCCTGAGAATTTCACCTTTGCACCAACGCCCTTGTCTCCCCGCCTTGTCATTTCCTCATGGCGCGAAATCGTTTATTTTTTTCTCAAGATGGATCACCTTCTCTGTCTTCCGGCGGTTATCTGTTTTTATCTGGCGCTCAAGGCAATCCTCAATGAATTGCCCGGAAAAAATCCCGGACCAAAAGGGCGGCAGCCATGACAACCTGGTCCCTCTATCCCGTCTGGATAATTGATCTGCTGGGATCCATCGGCATGATCATTTTTTCACTGCTTTGCTTTCAAACAAGCCGGAAAATAAACCAACGCGCCCCTGAAACACCTCTCGCCAACTATCTCATCTGGTTTTCAGCGGCCATATTTGCTTTTTCCGCCTCCCGCTCCCTGGGTCATATCCTGAAACACCTTCTTTTCTTTTCCGGCAAAAGCGCGTTGTGGCCCGCAATTTCTCCGATCAGCGGATCGATCAACAGCATTACCTTTATCGTCATCGCATCCGTCACGCTCTACTTCAGGCGCACCGAAATCATCATGAACCTCATGGCCCGGGACCGGGACAGAATTTCACGGATAGGACGGCAGCTCCTGCAACTCAACCGGGAGATGGAAGAAATCGTGGCGGAACGGACCCGGGTCCAGATGGCGCTGCGCATGGACCATCAGGTGCGGAATCCGGCCATGGTTATCGGCGGCCTGACCCGGAGAATGTTCAACAGAACAGCGAAAGATCACCCGGACAAAGAACACATGAAAAGAGTGCTGGAACAGGCGGAAAAACTGGAAGAGCTCGTCGGCAAATTCGACGATATCCTGCCGCAACGGGAGAAAAAATTCTTTATCAACGACCTGAACGATCTCATTCGGGAAACGCTGGATATCGTGGCCGTCGAAGCCGAAGAAAAAGGCGTGATGCTGCATTTTTTTCCGACACCGGGGCCGTTGCGTTTCCAAGGCGCCAAACACCTCATCAAACAGGCGTTCATCAATATTGTCAGATATGGTGTCGACGTCAGCAAAAGCGGGGATGCCGTCACATTGACGACAATGGCGGAAGGAAGATTCCTGCAGGCATTCATTACGTATAACGGTCCCCGCCTGACGTGGGAAGAGTTTGATCAATCCGAGGAATCCGCTTCCAGTCAACATCGGGACAAAACCAGGATGGAACTGTCCTATGTTCGCCTGGTGATCGAGGAGCACAACGGGATATTCAGGCTCTCGGAAAAGCCGGGGGGCGGAAACATCCTGGAGATACATCTTCCCCTGATGCTGGGAGAACTGGCAAAAACAGAAAGCCGGAACTGATCACGGTCATTCAATACCGTGGCGCATGTTCTGCCGCGTGATCCGGAAACCGACAACCATCATCGCCAACCGGACATTGCTGAAAAGCCGTCATCATATATTTCCTGTGGCAAAGAAAACCAATTGATGCTATGTGAAAGGGAAGCAACTGTTGCTTTGTTATCAACATGGTTATAAAACCATTTTTTTCCTCTGATTCTTACGGAGAAAAAAGTGCCGCCCCAATCACTTCCCCTTTCCGCTTATTTTTTTCTGATGATCGGCTTTCTTTCCCCCTTGCCCGCTTTTTCCCAAGGAAACGCGATTCAGCCCGAAGCCATTGTTCGTGCCCACAATCTCTTGAGAAAACAGGTCGGGTCCCCGGAAATGAAATGGTCTGATCAACTGGCGCGACAAGCCGCACGGCATATTAAAACGATGCGGGAAAACGGATGTAAAATGAGCCACAACGGACCGGGCGAAAATCTCTATTGGGCCAGCCCCCTGCAGACCGCGACGGAAAAAAATGCGCTTGGTCAGTGGCGGTGGCATAATTCCGTGCAGAATGTTTCCGAGCAGTATGTGGTTGAGGCGTGGGGGAGTGAAAAAAAGTGGTACTCCGCCGAAACCAACTCCTGCCGGGCTCCGCTGGGTAAAACCTGTGGCCATTACACCCAGATTGTCTGGAAAAACACCACCGAAGTCGGTTGCGCAAAGGCCGTCTGCACCGACAAATCTCAGGTCTGGCTTTGTATTTATTCCCCGACGGGCAACATCATCGGGCAAAGACCGTATTGAACCGGCCATGAGCCAATCAACGTGCCTGACAAAATTCGCGTGGCTTTCCATCGGCGCAGCCCTGTCCACCATCGGCCTGAAAACGTTTGCCTATCTGCTGACCGGCTCGGTCGGTCTCCTCTCCGACTCCCTTGAATCAATCGTCAACCTGATCGGTGCCGTCCTTGCCCTGGTCATGTTGAAAATAGCCGCTCTGCCGGCGGACGACAACCACGCCTACGGACATACCAAGGCTGAATATTTTTCAAGCGGTGTTGAAGGCGGCTTGATAATCATCGCTGCGGGCAGCATAGCACTGGCTGCGGCGCAACGGCTTCTTTATCCGGTCCCCCTGGAAAAAATCGGCCTCGGCCTTGCTGTCTCCTTTGTCGCCTCGCTGATCAATCTGGTGGTCGCCCTCGTTCTGATCAAAGCAGGCAGGAAATTCCATTCCGTCGCACTGGAGTCAAACGCCCATCATCTCCTCACCGATGTCTGGACATCGGTGGGAGTGCTGGCCGGAGTCGGAGCCGTTTCCCTGACCGGCTGGAACCGGCTCGACCCGCTGGTTGCCCTTTTCGTTGCCGCAAACATTGTCCGCACCGGATTTAAAATAATCAAAAACTCCATTCTCGGCTTAATGGATACCGCCCTGCCGCCGGAAGACAGGCAGAGCATCCGGGCTATCCTGGATGATTACCGCGCATCCGGAATCGACTACCATGCCCTGCGCACCCGCCAGGCAGGTTCGCACAAATTTGTTTCTTTTCATGTTCTCACCCCGGCGGAGTGGACCGTGCTGCAAGGACATCAACTGCTGGAGGAAATCGAGGAAAAAATACGTCAGGCCCTGCCGAATGTCACCGTCTTTACCCATCTCGAACCATTGACCGATCCCGCCGCCTGGGATGACATCCACCTGGATCGTTCTTGCTGTCGCGAAAATGATGAAAATCCCGGCAAGAGGGTGAATAAATGACCGCGCCCCTGCTCACTGATAAAGTTTTCATCCCGGCATGTGTTATCTTTGCAGGCATCATCTGTCAGTGGATCGCCTGGAGGGTCAAACTGCCCGCCATTCTTTTCCTCCTTTTCACCGGCATCGCCGCGGGACCGGTGGCCGGATTCCCGGATTCGGACGCGCTTTTCGGCAAAGACATCACCTTTTCCGATCTCGCCGCCAACCTGACAAAAGGATGGAAAATCCATAACACTCCCTTGACGGAACAGTTCACCTATGAGAAACTGATTGAAAAGTACGAATCGCGATTGATCCCGTTATTTGCCGTTCAACCGAACGGCAATCTGGAAATTTTTACCACGGATCACAAAATAAAACCCCGGCCCGGCTGGACGCTGATTGCCATGATGCCAGGCAACGGCGCCACCCCTGAGGAAATGAAGAAGACGATGTGACATGGACATCTTCACCACACACTTCTGGAAGTGCATCGGCACCGCCATCCTTTGCGGTTCCATTGTCGGCTTTGAAAGGCAACTGCGGGGGAAACCGGCGGGTATCAGAACCAGTATCCTGATCTGCCTCGGCACCGCGCTCTTTATTTCCCTCGGCGTGGAGTTTACCAACGACAATTCGGACATGACCCGCGTCCTCGGACAAGTTGTTACCGGAATCGGCTTTCTCGGCGCCGGTGTCATCCTTTCCCGCGAGGGAATTGTCCTCGGCGTCACTTCGGCTGCCGTTGTCTGGGTCCTTGCCGCCACCGGCTCTTTGATCGGTTTTGAAAAATACCCGGAGGCCCTGGTGGTGACGTTCATCACCGTGGCTCTTCTGAGCGGCATCACCTTTCTTGAAACCCGAATGCAAAGCCTGCGGCAAGGGGTGCATGCCCCGTTTGAAAAACAGAAAAAACAAAAAGACCACAAGAAATAACCCAACAAAGGAGGAATAAAATGGCACGCATCACATTACAGGGAAACGAGATCGAGACGATCGGCGCACTGCCTTCTCTCAACAGCAAGGCCCCCTCTTTCACCTTGACCAAGACCGATTTGTCCGATTGTTCCCTCCAGGATTTTACCGGCAAAAAAGTTATCTTGAACATTTTTCCCAGTATCGACACCTCGGTTTGCGCCGCATCCGTCCGTAAATTCAACAAGGATGCCGCTGACGCCAAAGATGCCGTGGTGCTCTGCATTTCAGCCGACCTGCCCTTTGCCCACCAGCGTTTCTGTGAAGTCGAGGGGATTAAAAACGTCATTCCTCTTTCTGTGTTCCGTTCACCTGATTTCGGCAAGGATTACGGGGTATTGATCACCAGCGGCCCGATTCGCGGCCTGCTGGCGCGAGCCATTGTCATCATAGACAAATCAGGCCGGGTCGGTTATTGTCAACAGGTGCCGGAGATTGTCCAGGAGCCTGATTACGACGCGGCCTTGAGCGCCCTGAACACTCTTCCATGACAGCCTGAGACGGTTGCCGCTCCTCGATCATGACGGGCAATGCACCGAAAAATTGCCCGATCCCCGGCGCAGCACAACAGGCTTTTAAGGAGATTCATGAAGAAAAAAAAGGTCCTGATAACCGGCGGCAACAAGGGAATAGGCCTGCACACCGCGCAAAAATTCCTTGAGAAAGATTATCATGTCATCGTGGCGGCGCGGGATTTTACCGGTTTTCCCCTTGCTGATCAGGAAAACATGGAGACAATATCCTTTGATCTCCGGAATATCGACGAAATTCCCCGGTTGATTGCTGAAATCGGCCCCGTCGATATCCTGATAAACAACGCGGGCATCATGCATGCCCTGACCTTTGATCAGTACCCCAGGGACAAGGTGGATGAAATCCTGAAAATAAACATCGAGGCCCCGGTGGCCCTGATCCGGGAAACATCAAAGGCAATGACGGCCAAGGGTGAAGGCAGGATTGTCAACAATGCATCCATTGCCGGTCAGATCGGTCATCCGGATGTCTGGTACGGCATCACCAAGGCCGGGGTCATCAACATGACAAAAAGCTTTGCCAAGATTCTCGGACCACGGGGAATCGTCATCAACGCGGTGGCTGCGGGTCCGGTGGAAACCGCCATGCTTGACATCATCCCGGAACAGCGTAAAAAGGATATCAAGAAACTGGTTTATAGCGGGCGATTTGCCTATCCCTCGGAGGTCGCCGACACCATTTTCTGGCTGGCGACAGACTGCCCGCCATACATCAACGGCACCTGCGTCGATATCAATAACGGTGCTTTCCCTCGTTAAATTTTATTTACAGAACTACCATTTTTCGTCAACGTCCTGAAAGGTGAAAATCCGTATGAAAGTACCCACACAATTCCTTCGTTTGTTCATGCCGGCAATCCTTGCTGCAACCATTATCCTTGCCGGCTGCGGTCAGGACCGGCAGGACACTAAACAGGCACCCGCGGCCATCGCCACCGTCAACCAACCGGCTCCGGATTTCACCTTGAAGGACGTCCAGGGCAAAACATGGAATCTTACGGATCTGCGCGGCAAAGTTGTCTTGGTCAACTTCTGGGCAACATGGTGCCCTCCCTGCCAGGAGGAACTGCCATCCATGGAAGGCCTGCACCAGGGCATGCGGCAGGCGCCTTTTCAGATGCTGACCATACTGAACAACGATCGCGCGGATTTCGCCCAGAACCTTGCCCTGAAAAGAGGCTACACCTTTCCCATTCTCCTTGACCCTGAATCGAAGGTTGCCGCGGCATACGGCATCACCGGCGTACCGGAAACCTTTATCATCGACACGCAGGGCATTCTGCGTGAAAAGCACATCGGGCCCCGGGACTGGAATTCCCAGGGCGCCCGGCAGATGCTGTCAGGTTATCTTCCCCGGCCTGCCGGTTCACAACAGAAGAACTGATCACCGGCCCCGGCCTCATATTTACTCATGGCAGGAAGACGACACCGTTGTTTTGTCGTCGTGCGCCCGTCACCCCAGCGCTTTTCCCCTGGATTTACCGACTCTTCTTCACCGCAATCAAGAAGAGTCTGCAATATCCGGCAATGCAATTCTGCGGCAAAATCCAGCGTCAGGGAACATATCATCTCTTCCATGGTCGTAATAAAAAGGGATCAGCATTAATTTACCGGCTGTTTTGAACCACTCACCAAGGAGAAATCATGAATCAACGTATTCTGATGATAACGGCATGTATCATGGCGGCAGGTTTTGCCACGCAGGCGGAAGCCCGCCCGAAAAGCAGATTCGATGAAACGACCCAAACTTGCAGGATCATAGACTCCGGGCCCCTGGAATGGGACAGCCGCCCTTGGGGTGAAGGAGGTAAAGTCTTCCGGGAGGTCTGCAAAAGCTGCCATACCCGTGACAACGACAAGGGCGCGCCCTTTCTTCACAGTGAGTCGAAATCCTCCAATGGCTGGAATCGGGTTTTCACCAAAAAATATCCCCAGTGCGCCAAAGACGGTGCATGGAATCAGATAAGCGGGGACCAGCTTCTCAAATTAAATGATTACCTCTTCCGTTTTGCCTTAAACAGCGAGGATATGAACGACAGCTGCTGACGGTAATCACCATCCTCCCGGTTCGGGAGAAAGCAATGCAGCAATCTGCAAGACCGTTCTTTCTTTCACAAAAAACGGCCACGCGCCGTGCTGAAAAACCCCGGCTTTCCGGAGGGCGCGCGATTGCCCGCAAAAGCCGGTAAAAGTCCTTGACACCCCCCGCACCCTGAAACTAATCTGAAGTATCCGTTCCTCCATTCTTTTCATCTTTTCAGCAAAAAACCATCAATGCAGGAAACCGTCAATGCCGGCATTCAGCTCCGGATGAACCTTTTTTTCAAACAGCCGATGAAAAACCGGAAAACACTGAAAATAAAATTCATTCTCGCCATCGGCTCTGTCGTCACGCTCTTTGTGGCGGTTGTTTTTTACTGGATGCTGCAACAGACAACCCAAGGGATCATGGCCCAGCTGGATGAACAGTCAAAGGCCTTGTTGCAGCAGATCATCATTACCAGAACCTGGATTGCCGATCATGGAGGACTTTTTGTAGAAAAACGCCCCGGCGTTGAAGCCGGCCCATTCCTGTCCGATAGCGATATAAAAGATACAGCGGGGAAAACCTATCATTTCCGCAACCCGGCCATGGCCACCCGTGAAATTTCGGATTATGCCGCCACCAAGGGATTGTACAAATTTCATCTCACCAGTCTCAAACTGGTAAACCAGGCAAACTCCCCCTCCCCTTTTGAAAGAGACGCCCTGCTCTTTTTCCAGAAACAGGGATACGACAAGGTCAAATCCGGACTGACAGGCGAAGGAGATGAAAACGGGTTCAGGGTCTACCGGCGCATCGTCCCCCTGCAGGTAGAAGAATCCTGCCTCGAATGCCATAGCAATCAGGACTACGTTGTCGGCGACATACGCGGCGCATTAACCGTCACCATCCCGATGTCCCTGGCAATCGAATCCGTCGAACGACACAGATACAACCTGATCGCCGCATGGTTCGGCATTGTCTGCCTGGTTTCCGCCTTGATTTATTTTTTCCTGAACCGCCTGGTGTTAAGACCCGTCAGCCATCTGCACCATGTCGCCCAAAGTCTGATCGCAGGCGAGTACAGCATCAAGGCCGATCTTTCAACAGGTGACGAGTTTGAATCATTAGCCCAGGCCTTCAACGACATGACGGATCGCCTGAAAAAGGGTTACGAGGGAACGATCAAATCACTCGTTGCCGCCATTGACGCACGCGATCCTTATACAAAAGGACACACGGCGCGGGTTGCCCATTACGCGACCGCGATCGCCAGGGAAATGGGTTTCGGGGATGAGTTTGTCGAGGGAATTGCCCTGGGAGCCACCCTGCACGATATCGGCAAAATCGGTATTCCCGATGATATTCTCTGCAAATCCTTGCCGTTGTCGGAAGAGGAAAGCACCCTCATGAAGAACCATACCGAAAAAGGTGCGGCAATTATCAAGGATGCCGATTTTTTATTATGTGCCCTGCCCGCCATTCTCTATCATCATGAAAGACATGACGGCCAGGGCTATCCCCAAGGTCTGCAGGGGGATACGCTCCCCATGATGGCGAAAATCATTTCCGTCGCGGACACATTCGATGCCATGACCACTGACCGCCCTTACCGGAAAGCCCTTTCAGCGAAAAATGCCCTGGAGGAAATAGAAAAAAATTCCGGAAGGCAATTTGATCCCGAGGTCGTGCAGGCTTTCAGGGTGGTCTGTGACAAAAAACTGATCGGTACCGGTTGCGACCCTTTTCATCTGAAAAAAGATGAATGAATTCAGGAAGTTCATTGAGACAACAACGAAAAATCCGATGGTGGTTGCAATGAGTTGAAACAGTTTCTGCAAAAAAAATCGTTTCTTTGACTTAGGTCAAGGTGACACCGCGGCAAACAGGCTACTCTGGGTTCAGAAAAAAGATTGGTATTTTTCTGTCACTCGACAATGAATAAAATGGCAATATCCAACCCAAACAGGAGAAAAATCATGTTCTGTAACCAGTGTGAACAAACGGCCAAGGGAATCGGATGCACCGTCATGGGCGTCTGCGGAAAAAATGAAGGCGTCGCCTCCATCGAGGATCTTCTCACCCATGCGGTGCAGGGTTTATGCCTTATCGCTACCGAAGGGCGCAAGGTGGGCGTAATCGACAACAAGGTGGACCGCTTTGTCTGCGAAGCCATCTTCTCCTGCCTGACCAATGTGGATTTCGATCCGGCCCGTTTTCAGCAATGGATCAATAAAACCGTTGCCCTGCGCGAAGAATTGAAGGCCAAGGTGAAGGCGGCGGGCGGAAAAGTTGATTTCACCATTCCGGCAGTCAATTTCACCCCGGCGGATTCCCTCCCCGGCCTGGAAGCACAGGGCGCGGCCCTTAACTTCCTCCTCAGCCTTGACGCCAACGACGACCTTCGTTCCCTGAAACAGATCACCCTGTTCGGTTTGCGCGGCCTTGCCGCCTACACAGACCATGCCGCAATACTCGGCAAAGAGGACGACACGGTCTACGCCTTTATCCATGAGGCCATGGGCAAACTGACGACACCCATGGGACTTGATGATCTTGTTGCCCTGGCCATGCAGTGCGGCAAGACCAATCTGCGCGCCATGGAGCTGCTCGATGCGGGCAACACCGGCACCTACGGACATCCGGTTCCCACCACTGTTCCGCTTGGCCACATACCCGGCAAGGCCATTCTGGTGACAGGCCATGACCTGAAGGATCTGGCCATGCTGCTTGAGCAGACCAAGGGCAAAGGCATCAACATCTACACCCATGGCGAGATGCTGCCCTGCCACGGCTATCCGGAACTGAAAAAATATGATCACTTTTACGGTCATTACGGTACCGCCTGGCAGAACCAGCAGAAAGAAATGGCCGAATTCCCGGGCGCCATCCTTTTCACCACCAACTGCATTCAGAAGCCCAAAGATTCCTACAAGGCAAACGTCTTTACCACCGGGCTTGTCGGCTGGCCGGATGTCGCCCATGTCGATGATAAAAAGGATTTCACCCCGGTGATTGAGCGGGCCTTGGCCCTGCCTGGTTTCACCGACACGGTTGATAAAGGCACGGTCATGGTCGGCTTTGCCCGCAACACCGTGCTGGGAGTGGCCGATAAAGTTATTGAGGCCGTCAAGTCCAAGGCGATCCGCCACTTCTTTCTGGTCGGCGGCTGTGACGGGGCAAAACCGGGCAGAAACTACTATACCGAACTGGTGGAAAAAATCCCCTCTGACTGCATGGTGCTGACCCTGGCCTGCGGCAAGTTCCGCTTCTTTGATAAAAAACTGGGCGATATCGGCGGTATCCCGCGTCTGCTCGATGTGGGCCAGTGCAATGACGCCTATTCGGCCATTCAGATCGCCGTTGCTTTGGCCGGTGCCTTTGAATGCGGGGTCAACGATCTGCCGCTGTCCCTGATTCTTTCCTGGTACGAGCAAAAGGCGGTGGTTATTCTTCTCACCCTGCTCAGCCTGGGGATCAAGGACATCCGCCTCGGACCCTCGCTGCCTGCATTCATCACCCCCAATGTCCTCAATGTGCTGGTGGAGAATTTTGCCATCAAGCCGATTGCCGCAACCCCGGAGGAAGACCTCAAGGTTATTCTCGGATAAACAGGTTTTACATAATATTGATTCTTCCATACCAATGACGTTGGGATGAAAACCTCAAAAAAGGGCCTTGTTCAGGCCCTTTTTTTTGCTCAACGCCCTGCCCCCGGCCCTTCGCCAAAAGAAGAAGGAAGCGACACGGGAGAAAAGATTGATTTTTCTGCCCCAGGCATAATATCCTTGAGGCAAGCAGAATTTCAGAATGCAATGAGGCAGGAAAAAACCATGCGAGGATAAGCCGAACACCATGCTCCTCCTGACAAAAATATTTATTCTCTTTTCCTTTTTCATTCTTCAAGCAGATTTCCTGTGGGGGATGCAACAAGTCAAAATCGGTGTCTTGGCAAAGCGTGGGTCAATAGATGCCCTGCAAAAATGGTCCGAAACCGCCGATTACCTTACCGCCTCTGTTGATGGATACCAATTCGAAATCGTCCCGCTCGGTTTTCAAGAAATCCATACCGCCGTTAAAGAAGAAAAAATAGATTTTGTCCTGGCAAATTCCGCATTTTACGTGGAGCTTGAAAAGCTCTATGGTGTGAGTCGAATAGCAACCCTGATTAATCGGAACCTGCCGGGTCAGCAGACAACGATCTTTGGAGGGGTTATTTTTTCCCGGGCCGACCGGACCGACATAAAGGAATTGGATGATCTCCGGGGACACGATTTTATGGCTGTTGATCCAAGCTCTTTTGGCGGCTGGATCATGGCCTGGAGAGAATTCAAGAAAAACGGTATTGATCCCCTGGCGGATTTTTCCTCAATGCAATACGGCATGACCCATGATGCAGTCGTCTACGCGGTTCTCAACGGCGACGTTGATGCAGGGACCGTGCGCACCGACACCCTGGAACGGATGTCCGGTGAAGGCAAGATCAATCCAGCCCTGTTGCATGTCCTCCATCCGCGGCAAATCGAAAATTTCCCCTTTGCGCTCAGCACGGAGCTTTATCCCGAGTGGCCTGTCGCTGCCCTAAAAACAACCCCCATCAATCTCTCCCGTTTTGTTGCCTCCGCCTTGATGGCCATGTCCGCCGATCATCCGGCGGCCATGACAAGTCATACAGCGGGTTGGACAATACCTCTCAACTACCAGCCTGTTCATGACTGTCTGCTGGAACTTCGCATCGGGCCATATAAGGATTACGGCAAATTCACCTTCAAGGATGTTTTGCGCCGCTACTGGCGACAAATTACTTTTCTGACTTTGGCGGTAATGGCTGTTTTTGGCGTCGCGGCGTATATTTTTTGCCTGAATCGCAGCCTGCGTCAGAAAAAAGCCGAAGTCGACGAATTAAACAGAACCCTGGAATCGAAGGTCAAGCTGCGAACCGCAGAGATCAACGCATTGCTCGACCAGGAACGATATCTCCGGGAGATCATGCGAACCGTGGCCGACACCAACGAGTTGCTCATTACATCGCAATCCCTGGAAAATCTGCTGAAGGATTCCTGCACACGACTGGCGGAACACGGAAGTTACGGTTTCTGTTTCATCGGCCTGCGTGAAAAGAATGCTCTCCAGGCAATCTATACCGACAAAGACTCTGCATATTCTCTGCGGGAACCACCCTTTGCCATCGATGATCCGGCACAGCCGTTTACTCAAAGCCCCACGGCTCGCTGCATAATGAACAACATCACCGTGCTGCAGGAGTTGCGATCAGAAAGTGATGATGTCACCCCTTGGTCGGAAAAGGCCGGGAAAGATGATTTCCAGGCAATCATCGGCCTGCCCCTGTGCACCAACATTATGAGTGATGCCGTCGGTGCCCTTACCGTCTATACTCGCCGGAAAGAGGGTTTTGAACCTGAAGAAATTTCCATGCTTGAAGAGCTGGCCGGCGATATCGGCTTTGCCATCAACTCCTTCCGGCAGAAAGAGGCTGTTGCGACACTCGAACGTGAGCGCACCGCCAACTATGAGCAAACGATTTTTTCCATGGTCAACATGATCGAGCATCGTGACACCTATACCGCGGGACATACTGCGCGCGTGGCCCGCTACTCCGTCATGATTGCCAGGGAAATGGGGCTGGAAGACAAAGAAATACGCAAACTGCAGAAAGCTGCCGTGCTGCATGACATCGGCAAGATTGCCACCCCGGATTCAATACTTCTCAAGCCCGGCAAACTTTCCGCCATTGAACACGATCTCATTAAAATGCATGCCGTTGCCGGCTATGAAATGCTTTCCAAGATCAGTATGTATGAGGAGCTGGCGACAATTATCCGGCATCATCATGAACGGTATGACGGAAAGGGATATCCGGACCGTCTCAAACATGACGAGATTCCTTTGCTGGCAAGCATCATGACGGTTGCCGACGCCTTTGACGCCATGACGACAAATCGTATCTACAAGGCGAGAAAGGAAATCGATGATGCGATCACGGAGCTGCAGGCCCTGGCCGGCCTCCAGTTTCATCCCGAAGTTGTCAAGGCCGCCGTCAAAACCCTGCAACAGATAAAAATCCCGGCAACCGTTGATCAACTCCCGGCTTCAGACCTGGAGAAAAGACGTTTTTCCTATTTTTTCAACGACAAACTTACCGGCCTCTATAATGAGGATTATTTGCAGATAATATTACAAAACAACCGCGGTACCAATGAGTACAAATGTTTCCACGGCATCCACCTGAAAAATTTGCCGGATTACAACAAACAGCGGAGTTGGGAAGCGGGGAATCAGCTCGTGAAAGCAATTGCGGAAGAACTGCAGATCAATTTTCCGGACACACTTCTTTTCAGGGCTTACGGGAATGATTTTGCCCTGGTAACAAAAGAGCATATCGAACTCGGCAAGGAACGGATTGAGGCATTTACCTCTTTGCGCGATACGGGAATTGCAGTGGAAATAACCCATGTCGATTTAATCAGTCAAGGGTTCTACACCATCAAAAAACTTGAGAAACTTGAAATTTTATCAAATAGGGAATAAGAGCACGCCGGACTCGTCGGTGGTGATTATCCCAGAGCTTCGCCCACCAGTTGCTGGGCGAGGGAAAAATCAAATGGTTTGGCGATAAAGTCAAAAGGGCCGATTGCGGCGGCATCCTTTTCATGTTCCAGAAAATCGTTTTTGTTTCGGTATTTTCCAGTTATGACGATGAACTTGGCGCCCGGATGCAGTTTTTTTAATTGCGGAATGAGATCCACGCCTTTCATGTCAGGGAGAAACAGGTCAACGATACAGAGATTGCAATTTTTTATATCCGCTGCCTTTGCCAGGGCATGTGCCCCGCTGCCGGCGGTGGTGATTGCAACCGAATCATTTTCCAGGGCCGCCACCAGGCTGAAAAGTATTAATTTTTCGTCATCAATAATAAGAATCTTTTTTTTCACGTCAGATAACCGCTTGTAGTATGGTCAGGCTTCATCCTTCCAGCCATCGGCCCTGTCAGGCATTTTCTTATTTCGTCCAGCCGATGCTGGGGCAGGCAATCCGGTCGAATATTTCATCATATCGAATTTCTTACGGATATCATGATTTTTTTTCAAATTTAGCATGCTTGTTGCGTTAAGGAAAGCAAAGATATAAAGTGAGAAATACCATTTGGTGAATTCGTTACCCCCAGAAGCACATCCAGCTCACAAATCTCCGCGGACATCATGGATTTAAAAAATATTGCTAAAAATGCAGCCGAGCACCGTCACGGTCTTTATCTTCTGATCGTCTGGACCATTCTTATTGCGGCGTCCGCGATCTGGAATATCCATGAAAATTATCGCGGCACTTACAGCAAGGCCCTCATCGAGGCGAAAACCATTTTCCAGCACAATCTTGCCTACCGTCGCTGGAACGCCATGAACGACGGCGTCTATGTCAAGGTCAGCGACAAAACCCCACCGAACCCGTTCATTCTTGACGACAACCGGGATTTAACCACAAATGAGGGAGAGCTGCTGACCATTATCAATCCCTTCCAGATGACCCGACAAGCTTATGATCTGCTGCGTATTCAATCGCCGGAACTGGCTGTTTTAAACAGGACGGTCAGCCTGGACCCGGTCAATCCCGAAAATACGCCGGATGAGTGGGAAAGGAAAGCCCTGCTTGATTTTGAAAAGGGAAATGGCGAGGTGAGCGATATCACCACCATTGACGGCGCGCCCTTCATGCGATTGATTTCGCCGTATGTCACCGAGGAAAGATGCCTGAAGTGCCATGAACATCAGGGGTATGAAATCGGCGATATCCGCGGCGGCATGAGTGTCGCCGTGCCGATGCAGCCCTATCTGGATGCCGCCGGATCGGCCAAAAAAATTATCGTCATGACCCATCTGTTTTTGTGGTTGCTGGGCACCCTGGCCATTACCCTCTTTTTTGCCAATTTCAGGAAATACAAAATCACCATCAGGCAAAACGAGGAAAAATTCCGTATCGTTTCCGAATTTGCCTATAATTTTGAATACTGGATCAGCGAAACAAAGGAAATCCGTTTTATCTCCCCTTCCTGTGAACGCATTACCAGTTATTCACGGGAGGATTTCCTCAACAGCTCCCAACTGATGTACGACATGGTACATCCGGACGACAGGGTGTTCCTGAAAAATCATCTTGTCGATTTCAAGGACCCCGCTCACGAAGATATCGAATTCCGCATTCTCACCAAGGACGGCGATGTCCGCTGGCTGGCCCACACGTGCATGCCCATCCATGTGGACGGCAAGTTTCTGGGACGCAGGGGGTGCAACCGGGATATCACGGCGGACAAAAAACTCAAGGAAGAATTACAGCAGGCAAAAAAAGTTGAGGAAATCGGCCGTTTCGCCGGTGGTATCGCGCATGATTTCAATAACGTGCTCACCTCGGTTTTGAGCCTGACTTCTCTTTTAAAAAGCCAGATTGATCCGGACAAGCCCCAACTGCAGAAAATTGTCAACTACATACTGATCGCCACCAAACTGGGCCAGAACCTTACATCCAATCTGCTCATGTTCGGCCGAAAACGCACCAGCAATTTGACCAAACTCAAGCTCAATGAGATCGTCACCAACCTGGAAAGCGTCATCGGTTCCCTTTTGTCCGACACCATCACCTGTTCCATCACCCTGGACGACAACGAGCGTTTTGTCATGATCGACCAGCATCAGATTGAACAGATACTCATCAACCTTTCCATCAATGCCCGCGACGCCATGCCCGCGGGGGGAACTTTGAGAATTTCCACCCGCCGGGAGACGATTGAGAAGGCATATTCATGCCGCCATGGCGACATTCCTCGGGGCGACTACATGGTTCTTTCGGTCACTGATACGGGGCACGGAATTGCCGAGGAAATTCTTGCCAAGATTTTTCAGCCGTTTTTTTCGACAAAGCCGGACAACAAGGGGACAGGCCTCGGCCTGTCGATCATTCATGATATCGTCCAGCAGCACAAGGGCTTTATCGATGTCCAAAGCGTCCTCAAGCAAGGGACGGTTTTCCGTGTTTATTTCCCTGCCCTCAGCGACTGATTTCCTTTTCTCCGGCACTGTCCGGCAAAAAAAAACGTCTCGCCCGCTTGCTTGAAGGTGAGGCGATTTTCATTTGCCGGAATGGGTCATTTTGGCATGTCCGCCGGGATGTTGCAGGAAGATAAGGTTGCTGGCAGCCTTTTGTATAGCCGCCACCGCGGGATGCTTGATGATTCTTTCCACGGAGATTGCATAAAATTGCTCTCTTATGGCCTCGGACCGGCCGATGAGCTTCACGTTATGTTGCTGTCGCACCTCCTCTTCAATGACGGACGGCGCCGCAAAAACACCGTCGCCCGCCTGACCGAACACCTTGAGCAAAGCCTGGTCGTCAAATTCTCCCGCAATCACTGGCCTGATATTCAGCGAATCAAACCATTTGTCCAATGAGCCCCGCAAGGCTGACATGGGAGTGGGCAACAGCATCGGCGCCCCATCCAGCGACCGGGGAAAATCACCTGTCAGTTTTGCCGCAAGTTGCTCTGTTGCAAAAAAGCTTACTGAGCATTCCCCCAGCAGATGACTGTAAGCCTTGACGCTCAACCCCGTTTTAACCGGCATATCGGTCAAAACGATGTCAAGACCGTGAACGGATAACTCGGCAAGGAGCTGCTCTTCCTTGCCTTCATGGCATATTAAGTGAATATGCTCGGCAAGCCTGAGAGCCGGTTCCAACAGCTTTCGGGCAACCAGCTTCGGTACCGCATCAACTATCCCGACGACCAATCGTATGGGTCCCGACACGGGCCTTCCCCGCACAGTATCAACCATTTCCCGGCCAAGAGAAAAAATTTCGTCTGCATAGCGGTAAACAATGCGGCCCATTTCCGTCAGCTCAAGGTTCCGGCCAACCCGGCGAAAAAGTTTGCCGCCCAGCATCTCTTCGAGTTTGCTCAATTGGGCGCTGACGGTGGACGGAGCAAGACTGAGCCGTTCACCGGCCCGGCTGATGCTTTCCTCCCTTGCCACTGCCCAGAAATAGTATAAATGGTGATAGTTAAGCCATTCCATGGTTTCGTTTCGTTTTTTTCGAAAAGAAATAGCAACATTTTCTATTTGTTGCAAGTTGTTTCATGTATTACCTTGTTCATAACGAACAAAAACTTACACCACGGAGCCCATGATGATACTTGAAATGAACAGCACAAAGGCAGGACTGGAGGAAGCCGTCAAACACAAGGCAAATCAATTGCTGCGATTTTCCTTGTCACGTTTTGAAGGAGTCATTACCCGGGTGAAAGTTCATTTTTCCGATACAAATGGTCCCAAAGGCGGCGTGGACAAACGATGCAGAATTTCGGCAAAACTCAGAACGGACGGGCAACTTGTCGCTTCAGGGGAAGGTTGCGACCACATCGAGGCACTCAGCTACTGCGTGGACAAACTCAGCCGTTCAGTCAGGCGAGAAATCGAAAAACGCCGAGGGTTTCCTTTTTACAATAAACGAAACATCCTTGATGCCGTAACAGATAAAAACGAATCAACCATGGTGAAAAGATAAATTCTTTCGCACCCAGGTCATACCTGCCCGCGGCCCACCTCTTTCGGCAGGAGGCGACCTGTCCCCGGTTAACGGAAATAAAACGGTGACATCATGAACAGTTCACTTCTTTTGGGTATTACGACTTTTGCCTACCTGTTGTCGGCGATCATGTATATCGGCTTGCTGATTTTTCGGGCCGGTCGTCTCGGCCCGGCAGCAACCGCCGTTACAGTTGTTTCCTTGCTGCTCAACACGGCCGGCATTGGATACAGGTGGATGGAATCCCACCAGATGGGCATAGGATATGCTCCATTGTCAAACATGTATGAATCGCTGGTTTTTTTCGCCTGGTCAATCGCCCTGTGCTATCTGTGGGTGGAATACAGATACAAAAATCGTTTTCTGGGCGCTTTTGCCATGCCTTTTGCCGCCATTGCAATGGCACTTGCCGAAATGAAAAATTCTCAGATTTCGCCACTTGTCCCGGCCTTGCAAAGCAACTGGCTCATCGCCCATGTCGTCACCTGTTTTATCGGCTATGCGGCCTTTGCACTGGCCTGTGGACTCGGATGTCTTTATTTGTTGAAAAGCAGAAAAACCGCTCAAGCGTCGGAGGGAAGCAGGCTTGCCCAGTTGCCTTCCTTACAAGTTATTGACGATGTCATACACAAAACCTTGATTTTCGGTTTTCTGTGGTTGAGCGCGGGCATAATAACCGGCGCAGTCTGGGCCAACTCGGCCTGGGGAACCTATTGGAGCTGGGATCCAAAGGAAACCTGGTCCCTGATTACCTGGTTTATTTATGCCGCCGCCCTTCATGCCCGTTTTACCCGGGGCTGGGGAGGTACTCGTATCGCCTGGTTTTCCATCGTGGGCTTTACTTCCGTGATGTTCACCTATTACGGAGTCAATTTCCTGCTTTCCGGCCTGCACAGTTACGGATGACGGCCTCAGGGATAATCAGGCATCGTCAATCCGCTGAACCGGCAACCACGTAAAATGATAAACTTCGCGATTTCGGACTGCCAAGCATACGTCTCCTTGGGTGACCGCTCATCGCATCGTAAATGCTTTCAATCAAAATCAAATCAAAAGGAGAAAGCCGATGAAAAAACCAAGCCAATCCGCAACGAACCTCAAAGAACTTATCAATCATGCAATTTTCGATCTGGAAGTGACCCAGGCCGAATACCAGGAAATTATAAATCTGGCGCAAGATGACGGCATTATCGACAAAGAAGAGCAAGCGCTTCTTACGCAATTCCAGGAAATGCTCAGTAACGGAACTATTAAAAGAGTGCAAAGTTGAAGCAGAAAATGTTTTAATATGAAGACGTTTAAATACGGGGCCTGTTCGGTCCCGTATTTTATTGATGCAAGACAAGAAAACATCACCTGTTTTTTCTAACGGAATAAATTCATGAACTCAATAATCGACAAACAATGGCACCACCTTCCGACAAAGGAGATCCTTGATCGTCTGAGCAGCAATGCCGAAAAAGGGCTCGAACAATCCGAGGTTGAACAACTCCGGGAAAAATTCGGCCCCAATGCCTTAACCGCCAAAAAAGGGAAAGGGCCGCTCAAGCGTTTTCTGCTCCAGTTTCACCAACCGCTCATATATATCCTGATTGTCTCGGGAATTATTACAGCTCTCCTGCGGGAATGGGTGGACTCGGGCGTCATTTTCGGGGTCGTGCTGGTTAATGCGATTATCGGCTATATCCAGGAGGCAAAGGCGGTCAATGCCCTGGCCGCCTTGGCCCGGACCATGACAACCGTGGCCACGGTTGTGCGTCAGGGTGAAAAAAAACAGATTCCGGCAACGGAACTGGTGCCGGGCGATATTGTTTTGCTGGCCAGCGGCGACAAGGTTCCGGCGGATATGCGGCTTCTCTCGATTCGTGATCTGCGGATCGATGAGTCCGCCCTGACCGGCGAGTCACTGCCGGTAGAAAAAAAAGCGGGCGAGCTGAAGCATGACACGCTGCTGGCTGATCGGCTGAATATGGCCTATGCCTCCTCCCTTGTGACCTTCGGACAGGGGAAAGGGATTGTCACGGCAATCGGAAATCATACCGAGGTGGGCCGCATCTCGGAACTTATCGCCGCGGCCGACGAACTTGCAACCCCGCTCACCCGCAAGATTGCCCATTTCAGCCACATCCTGCTGTACGCCATTCTTGGCCTGGCCGGAATAACCGTTGCCGTGGGGCTCCTTCGGGGCCAGTCCCTTTTCGACATGTTCATGGCAGCGGTTGCCCTTGCGGTCGGCGCCATTCCGGAAGGTCTGCCGGCGGCGGTCACCATAACACTTGCCATCGGTGTGTCGCGCATGGCCAAACAAAAAGCCATCATCCGCAAACTGCCGGCGGTGGAAACCCTGGGCTCCACCACGGTGATCTGTTCCGACAAGACCGGAACCCTGACGGAAAACCAAATGACCGTCCAGAAAATAATTGCGGGCGGGGTGGAATACGAGGTGAGCGGAGCCGGTTATAATCCTTTTAACGGCGAGATTCTTCAAAACGGCAACAATTTTGATCCCGGCAACGCTCCCGTCCTTGTCGAATGCCTGCGTGCCGGAATCCTTTGCAACGACAGTCTGCTTTTGCAGAAGGACAAGGAATGGCTGGTGCAGGGCGACCCCACAGAAGGAGCGCTGTTTGTTCCCGCCATCAAGGGCGGCATGAACCTTGACGAAGAAAAAAAACGTTTTCCCCGTCTCGATGTCTTGCCCTTTGAATCGGAACATCAATACATGGCGACGCTGCATGAAAGCAAAGACGACGACAAACAACTGATCTTTATCAAAGGCGCGGTGGAGGCCGTTCTGGGTCGATGCGGCTCCCAGCTTGACGCCGGCGGTTCAGTCTCTGATCTGGATGCGGAGAAAATCATTCAGCAGGTTGAACGCATGGCGAAAATGGGCCTCAGGGTGCTTGCCTTTGCAGAAAAAAAACGACCTGTCGCAGCCGACGGCATCACCCATGACGATATTCGATCCGACCTGGTTTTCATCGGACTCGCGGCCATGATCGATCCGCCGCGGGCCGAGGCCATACGAGCGGTTAAAGTCTGCCAGAATGCCGGTATCAGCGTGAAGATGATCACCGGTGATCATGCCGTCACCGCCGGCGCCATTGCCATGCAGATCGGTTTAAACGGCACGACCACGGAAAAAGGCGACGGCCCGCTGGTTCTTACCGGCAGCGATCTGGCCGCTCTTTCCGATCGACAGCTGATTGAGCAGGTGGAAAAAACGTCGGTGTTTGCCCGGGTGGCGCCGGAGCAGAAACTGCGTCTGGTAAAGGCGTTGCAGTCCCGGGGCCACGTGGTGGCCATGACCGGCGACGGCGTTAATGATGCTCCGGCCTTGAAACAGGCGGACATAGGCGTGGCCATGGGGATAACCGGCACCGAGGTGTCGAAGGAGGCCGCCGACATGGTGCTGACCGACGACAATTTCAGTTCCATTGAGGCCGCGGTTGAAGAAGGACGCGGCGTCTTCGACAACCTGACCAAATTCATCGTCTGGACCCTGCCCACCAATCTCGGCGAAGGACTGGTTATCATGGCCGCTATTTTTCTTGGCGTTACCCTGCCGATTCTGCCTGTGCAGATTCTCTGGATCAACATGACCACTGCCGGGTTCCTCGGTCTGATGCTGGCCTTTGAACCCAAGGAGCCGGGCATCATGACCCGGATGCCCCGCAACCCGAAGACCCCGATCCTGACGGGAAATCTCATCGGCCGTATTCTTTTGGTCGGCGGTCTGCTGCTGGTTTTCTCTTTTGCCCTTTTTCAATGGGAGCTGGCGGACGGAGCGGATATTGCCCAGGCGCGCACGGTGGCGGTGAATGCCTTTGTGGTTATGGAACTTTTTTATCTGTTCAACTGCCGTTCCCTGACCAAGTCAATTTTCCAGCTTGGCTTTTTTTCCAACATGTGGGTATTCGTCGGCGTTGCGACCATGCTGCTGGTGCAGATTATTTACACCTATTTGCCGGTGATGAACAGATTGTTCCAGGGTGCTCCCATTTCGCTTGAATCCTGGGGAAGAATCGTTGCGGCAGGCATCATCACCTACCTCATAATAGAAGCGGAAAAATGGTTATGGAGCAGAAAAGGAGACCAATAGAAGCTTCTAACTGTCGACGTAGAGGGGCTGGATGACCTCGCGCAGTTTGCTCAGGGTGAAGGGTTTCTGGATATACCCGGACAGGGACCGCCCGGCGAAGCGACCGATGATCTCGCGCTCACTGTAACCGCTGGTAATGATGACCCGCACCGAAGGATCGAGCCGGCGCAACTCGCGGAAGCACTGCTCACCGTTCATGCGCGGCATGGACAGATCGAGCAGGACAAAGGCCGGGTCGGGATTTTCCTTAAATACCGACAGCGCCTCCTCCCCGTCGTTTGCCGTGATGACCGTGAAGCCCATGCGTTCGAGCATCCAACTCGCGATATCCCTGACATCCTTTTCGTCGTCCACCAGCAGGACGGTTTTATTCCCCGGAAAATCCAGCTCCTGGGCTCCGGGCTCGCTTTCCAACATTTTCGGCTCCTCGTCGACCGGCAAAAGAATCCTGAAAACACTCCCCTTGCCGGGTTCACTGTGAACCTCGATGAGCCCTTGGTGGCCGCGAACTATCCCTTGCACCTCGGAAAGCCCCAGCCCTCTTCCGATGAACTTGGTGGTAAAGAATGGATCGAAGATCTTTGTTTCCATCTCGCGGTCCATGCCGCAACCGCTATCAGCCACCTCGATGAAGGAGTACCCGGCCTCGTCAATGGCGTCGTTCAGCGGGACATCCGTGCGAGAATTCCGGCCAAGGGTTTTCCAGCCGGTGCCGACGGTGATGGTGCCGTCATCGCCGCTGGCTTCCGAGGCATTCATGACGAGGTTCATCAAAGCCTGACGAATCTGCACCTTGTCAGCCTTGACCGGAGGCAACTGGGGAGCGAGACGGAACACCAGATTGACATTCTTGGCGACGGCGGCTCGCATGAGCTGTTCCGATTCAACAATGAGTTTGTTGCAATCGACTGATTCGGCAAGGAAGCAATCCTTGCCGGTGTAGGTCAGCATCTGCTGGGAGATCTCCGCAGCGCGGCGCGAAGACTCCCCGATATGTCGGAGGTGAGCCTGTACCGGCGATTCAGGAGGAAGCTCATACCGGGCCAATTCGGCATTGCCCATGATCACCATGAGCAGGTTGTTGAAATCGTGGGCGATGCCGCCGGCCATAACCCCCAGGCTTTCGAGTTTTTGGCTGAGCATCATCTTCCGTTCAAACTCCAGGCGCTCCGCCTCTGCCTGTTTGCGGCCGGTCAGGTCCGTGAACATGGCAAAGGATCCCTGAAAAACGCCCTCACCGTCAAAAATAGGCGTTGCCGAGGTGAGCAGCCAGATAAACGAGCCATCCTTACGCCGATAGCGGTACTCATACTGATCGCCCTCGCCCCTGCGACGGTCGGCCATTTTTGCGGAAAAGTCCTGACGGTCGTCATCGTGCAGCAAGCGCGGGACCGGCATGCCGATAAGCTCATCCGCTTCGTAACCCATCAGTTTATTAATGCGCTGATTCACATAACTGATGCAATAGTTTCGATCCGTGATAACGATTCCCTCAAGTGCGGTGGCCAGTATCCGCCGGTACCTCTCCTCGCTTTCCTGGATGGCCAGTTCCGCCAGTTTATACTTGGTGGTTTCACGCAGGGAGAAGACAAGCCCCTGAACGACGCCGGCCGCGTCCTTGATCGGAGAAAGGCTCCAATCCCAGTAAGTGACGCCGCGCTCCGGCTTATCGGGGAACTCAAAGGGTTTGTCCTTGAAGAAGACCGGGAATCCGGTGTCACGCACCTGGCGGAAGATGGCCTCGGTTTCTTCATTTGGGTAGCAGGAGAAGTGGTTCTTGCCGATCATCTCCGCCGGCGTCATCCGGCAGGTGTCGGCATAGGCCTTGTTGACCGCCACGAAGTTGAACCGCGGGTCCAGATAGACGAGCATCACATCCGTCGCGTCCAAGATGTCCGCCATCAATCGGCGCTCGTCCTCCACGGCCTGCTGCGCCTTCTTGAGTTCGGTGATGTCGAAACCCAGGCCGCCCACGCACCTTTTTCCCGATGCATCCAGAAAAGGGAATTTGCTGTTTTTCCACCAGGAAACGCGGCCGTCCGGTTCGAATGCCGTCTCGATGACTTCAAGCCGTTGCCCGCTTTCAAGCACGAGGAGGTCATTGCGACGGAACTCCTCGGCCACCGCCGGCGGCCAGAGTTCAGAATCGGTTTTCCCCTTCCAGTCCTCGAATCGGACCTGGAAACGCTGCTTCAATGGGTCGCTTATAAACAAATATCTGCCATCCACATCCTTCAGCCAGGAGATGATGCCGCTGCTTGCCAGGTAGGAATGAAGAAGTTCGTCGGTCTCCCGTCGGGCGGCCTCGGCCCGTTTGGTTCGTTGTCGGCACCAGATGAGAACGGCAATAAGCACGGTCTGGCCAACCAGAAAAAAAGCCGCAACCAGGAAATATACCCAATACTGATCCAGGTAAATCTGCTGCGGATCGGCATCGGCGGCCGCCATCACGGCGGGATGCAGGAGAAAAAAGAAGACAAAGAGGGGAAGGGCCGACAGAAATCTCCGCATCCGGAAAAGGAAGGAAAATGCGGAATGGGGAATCATTTGCATGAGGGATAGCATCGCGGCACCTTCCTCCTGTTACCCTTCACTTCCGGATCAGACCCTACGACGAAGGAGGAATGCGGATTTGATCGGTATCGACGCCGGTCGGGGATGCGCACCCTCCTTTAATCAGATTAGCACAAGAAGCATTTTCCCCAAAAGAAATAATGGCAATGATTCAAATGTTTGCGGCAAGAGGCGCACAGATAGCCGCCACCGTGTCCCGCTGAACAGCCTTGCACTTTACGGCCTCGAAGATTGCTTTTTTACCCATGCCACATACTGATTCATCCACTTCTGGAAAAATGGTTTACTGTCTTCACCGATGTTCCCCTGCTCGTCGAACAGACCGTCTTTCACTTGGCAAAACGCTTCGGGCTGCCCAAGAGTCGGCACATCAAGATACGAGAGAATGTTGCGCAAATGTTGTTGTGCCAGGGCTGTTCCAAGGGCACCGATCGACACCCCCAAAATTCCGGCAGGCTTCCCGGCCCAGGCATTTTGTCCATAGGGACGCGATGCATGGTCCAGGGCATTCTTCAACACCCCAGGTATCGAGCGGTTGTATTCAGGGGTAACGAACAAAAGACCTTGCGCCGTCATGATTTCATCCTTCAACCGCTTCACGGGCTCCCCCGGATTCGCGTCGTCATCCTGGTTGTAAAGCGGCAAGTCATCGATCCGTACCTGTTGAAACATGAATTCCGACGGTGCCAGTTTAACAACGGCATCTGCCATTTGACGATTGAATGAATCCTTACGCAGACTCCCGACAATAACGGCAATTTTATAATGGCCCATGATTATCTCCTTGAGTTAAATTTGGTTTTCACTTGGGTCGCTTGTCAATAATGGACACTAAACCTTCCAGGTTGCAGCGGGAGCTGATGCAACTCCCGGGAGGTGACTTTGAGATGATTATCAAATCTGCCTTTGGGGAAAAAGACGCATTTCCTCCTCGGTGGCCGATGCGCGGACAATGCCGGCCATAATATCTGGGCTGATATCGACGCCCCGCCACTGTACAAAAAGTTGCAGGGATTTTTCGGTCCATTCTGCATGGTTGGTCTTCTCCATGCTTCTCTCCCTCATTTTATTGTTAATATGCAGAAATAAACAGATTTTTTTTCTCCTGCGAAAATGCTTTTCTCATTACTTTCCATCAAGGCTCAACAGAAAACGCCATGCAGGGACACCATTGATTTTCCCGGCACCAACCTGGATCTGCTCCTCCTCTGAGCGGGTAACGATTGTCCCGGTTGCAAGCTTCAGTTCGGCCATGGCATCACTCAACCCTGTAATCTCCCGTTTGCTGGTTTGTGGGTCGGCCATTGATCCCGCCTGGCTGGCCCGTGGGCTGCAAGAAG
>AMWB02061324.1_pt1 | contig 117376 bp, 210 predicted proteins | sample 200311 | NCBI WGS metagenome assembly AMWB02 (sample SAMN02737377, study PRJNA173069) | bioreactor metagenome | biome: anode biofilm in microbial fuel cells | place: USA: California | collected 2010-12-16 | reverse complement strand
TAACGAAGTAGAACCTGCGCTAGCATCAAGACCCTCTGGTACACCGATAGACATACGCTCGGGTAACTTTTTACCACGACTCTTTAGCGAAGCTCCCGATTTGGAGGCGTCCTTAGCATTTGATTTCCATTCCATTTGTTATCTCCTAATATATTAGTTTATTACGCGGACACTATTGCTTTTGTTACTGTTTCACTTACAAAGCCAGCGTCTCTTAACGATTTTCCTTCAGCATTTTTACGATCTGTTTTACTACGAACGCCCGCACCGATAGCTATACGCACTCTAATACCAGTTTCATCACTCCATGCTGCGTCATCTGGTAACCTAACAACGGTCGTGCTAACTTTTCTAGCATATCCCGCCGAAACATTTGTGTTATTAAGAGTTTGCGTAGTTACAACATATTTCTTCCCGGATAGAGCAGATCCCTTATCGATAATTTTAATTTCGTCGCCCAATTGTAAACCTTCCCCAACAACTTCCGTTGTTGCTGGAAATGTCATTCTAAGACCATTATCTGAAGAACCAAAATCTACTCTAGCGATTGCTACTGTTCTATACCAAACAAGATCCTTTTTACGATTTAAGGTATCTTTGGAAAAATCGGCATCTTGACGACGCTGGACACCCCTAAATATATTGAATGCACCAGGAGCATCGGTCAGAACCTGAGTAGGCTTATCTTTATCACCTATCTGACGGCTCGCCCTATCTTTTACATCGTCTTTGAGTTTGTGGCGTTTTTGGATTAGTCTGTAAGCTGAACCCATTTTACTCGCCTTTCTTTTTCTTGGCTATTGACTTGATTTTTATCAAGTTTTTGACAATATTATGACCAACAGGAGAAAAAGCATCCCTAAAGAATTCTTTTTTCCCCTGACTATCTTCATAGAAGGTGGAATCAATCAAGTCTGTCTTTTTGACTTTTGACCCCATATCTACTTCTTTTTAGAACCTTTGATAATTGTTCTATGTGTAATATTAGAAATGTCCACTGATTCCTTATAGCCCAAGGCACCAGGCACTTTTCTCTCAGCCTTTACACGTTCGGCTTGGTCACGTACTAAAGCCATAGCAAAAGCAGAACCGACACCACGATCTCGCGTATCAAAATTCTTCTCACGTCGATCAGCTTTCCAATCATGACTCTGTACATGTCCTTGTGACTTTTTGGATACTCCAGAAACTTTTAATCCCTTAGTTGCTTTGGGAGAACCAGCGGCTGAAGAAATTCTCTTTGATAATATACTTGCCATTTTACCCTCTATTTAAAATATTCTTCTAGAAGTTCATAAATATATTGGTTCATTTCATCCAACCGTTCTGACGGCAGCATGTCCCCCCAATTGTAGTAGGAGTATTTGTGAGCCAGCAAAATTAGCACTTTATTGTGTAATCCACCGTCATACCGAATACTCTCCGGGAGATTTTCTTTGATAAGGCGAAACTTACCGCCCCAATATGTGATCAACTTAGGAATCATCTGTTTTTATCACTTTGAACATATTTACTGAGTTGCTGCTATCGTTACGTATCCAGAACCGTCAATATAAGTTATTTTTATGTATTTTACTAAATTATCCGTACTATAAGATCCATAGCTATAAGAATCGCTACTTGCACCGTCTTGTATCGTAAAATAATTCGATCCATCAATAGATCCTTCTATATCGACTACAAGAGCGTCAGGAACAATAATTGTTACTTTACTAGCGACTATATCTAATTTAACGATGCTGGTCGTATTATTTGTGTCCACTACTCCACTTTTGTGTAGAGCTGTAGGATCAAAACGCGGCCTAATTCTGGTATCTGACATATTGGTCCTTTATACTCTTACTTTTGTAACTGTCTCTGATACAGAAAGAGTTTCTGATAGAATAGTTTCAGGTATAAAAATAGGCTCTTCATAATATACCGTGATCCAGTTATTTATTAATACGTGATCGATTATATTGGGATATACCACTTCAATCCCGTTATTATAAGGAATAGGATTTTTACTAAATATCTTATAAGCTCCCACGCCAGAAGGATCAGTGGTTTTTAGGCTGGTAACCCCGCCATATGTTCTCTGTAAAGGACCAGCAAAATAAAATGATTGATCAAAAAAATCTTCTGTTCCAGACCACTGTAAGGATGGTTCGATTTCTTGATCAACAAATATCCTAGGATCTGCCTCTAAAAATGCAACATTGTCTGCCCCTAACGCTGCTACCGCCGTAATAAAATATCCCTTACTACCAGCAGGTCGTTCCAAAACTACATGTCTTTCTCCAATACTATAAGCTGTTCCTCCAGCCTCCGTCATGGCATCATCAGAAGCTATTGTCATATGTGTCGTATCAGTTACGGCAGTAATAAGAGCCTCGTTGTTACCTCCTCCTACTCCTAAAACTAGATATTTACCCACCATTGCTGCGCTAAAATTTGTTCCTGAACCCAAAACAGCAGTACCGGTTACAGTTATTGTGCCTGCACCAGAAGAAATAGCTGCTACAGATGAAGATGTCGCTTTGGCATAAAATCTTAAATTCTTGTTCCAAGAACTAGGTAAACTATCCTGATAAAGAACGTTGCACCAATTTCCACCAGCTGTTCCAGTTAAATAAACAACAATACCGTTCGTATAGGGTATGGGGTAACGTAAAATAAGAGCAGATTCTGCTTCTCCATCTCTACTCTGTAAATCCCACATCGCTGTTTCATATTCCGATACTAGTAAAGTAGATTGTTCTTCTATACCGGCCAGTCCAGATAAAGAAACAGATACAGCAGGCGTAGATTGCCCATCATACTTAATATTTAAGTAGGCGCTTGTTAAGTCTCCAATAGATTTTTCAAAAATAAGCTGCATTTCTCGGATAACACCAGAAGTACCTACGGGCTTCTCAAAAATTATTAGCGGATCCGTTACGCCTAAAGTATTTTTATTGTACATTCTTCCAGTAATTGGAAAATCTAAAACATTTCCAGAAAGAGTGTCTCCACCGCCGCCGCCAGGAATACCAACTACCGTTACTGCTCCTGTACCAGCCGTTCTAGTTAAACGTACTTTCTTAACTAGATTTGAACTATAGGATATAGTATCATCTGTAATTGCAGTTCCTATCGAAAAGAAATTACTCCCATCAATAGATCCTTCAATCGTTACTGTTAATGTACTGGGAACACTAACTGAAATTTTACTAGATACAACGTCCAAATTTAATGTTTGAGAGGTCGTTGTTTCGTCTAATGTGGTAGATCGATGCAGCGCAGTATTATCTACGCGTGGTCGTATACTTTTTCTATTATCAATGTGACTATCTAACATTGTTCTTCCTTTACTAATCTAGGCTGTTATATACTCATAGTAGTATCTATTGGTCCTACGTAACCCGAATCGTGCAATAAATAAACCAACAAATATCGAAGAGCGTCTAAAGGACCATCTGTGTCTCCATCTTTTCTGTAACCTTCTTTTAATCCGCCTGCTTTTGAATCTGGGGCTCTTGCAACTTCTAACGCACGAATTAAATGTACACACCGTCTATTAATAAATAATCTTGGATAAGTAACTGGAGTAATACCATCTTCTTCAAAAATAAGCATCCCGTGTTCGTCTAATGCTGGATAAGCGCACCACAATCTAATTAAATCTGCGCCGGTTTCTATGGGCTGCTTTCTACCCTTCGGATAAATTCCCCATTGTTCTAAATCGTCCCAAGCACTTCTACCATTTAAATCCTTCTGCTTACCAGCAATATCTGCGACCACTACTGTAAGAGCATTACCTATCTTTTTATCAATATCTAATAATTGTTTTGCTTGTACGTGTACTGTTGTATGTGCTTCCATAGGATGATATTCATCGAATATTAAAATATTCATGAACTGATCCATTTGAGCAAACAACGTAGTACAAGGAGTGCTATAATTGAAATCCATGGCTGCATAAGCCGGACCATGTTTTCTATCATAATAATCATCTGTTAATTGCCGAATCTGATCAAACTCTACGAAGGATCTATCGGCAACGGCCTCAAAGTCAGCCATACACTCTTGATTAAACTTCGTTCTTGGAGTAGATAACCTAATTGCGTCTATTTCCGCTTTATCTAGATACCCACCATCTGGCTTTGTATTGGAATAAGAAGAGAATTGAAATGATGACCATTCTGTAATAATCTTCTGTTCATCAGATAAAATTGTACCTAATTTCTCTTCTTCTCTTAATTTCTTAGCCATTTCCCCCCACAAAAAGAAATCATAAAAATGATTCTTACCACGAGGAGTAGAAATAAATATAGCCGAACCTTTACGGTCCATTAAGCAAGGACGTAATTCTTGGTGCCAAATATCCTTTCCTCCCGTTGTCAACGCACATTCGTCCCAGATCAACAAATCGATAGCTTCTCCGACCAAGGACTCTCTATTCTCACAAGACTTTCCCTGAATCGTACTACCATTGGGTAAACGAATATATCTATCTCTGCGTGACGCTGCTCCTTTGGGATGAACGGCCCACTTTAACTCTGTAACAAATATATGAAAGAGTTCATTAAAAACTCTATCCGTAAGTTCGTAAGTGTCCGAGACAATCCATATCTTTCGTCCAGGCTGCATAGCAACTGCAGCCGCAATGAGCGTACAAAGAATGGATTTCCCGAACCTACGACCACAAGCAACTACTTTAAATCTAGCCGGATCTTCGCAGATTTCTATCTGCTTGGGGTGAAACGGCTGAATCTTGGAAGTAGTGGTTCGATAGCCTCTCTGGGTAAAATTATCCACCAGCTCACGAATGTTGAGTTCGTTTATTTTGAGCGGTTGCCCATATTCTATCATAACTACCTTCTATGAAGAATTTTATTAAATTCTGTGTACTCTTTTTCTTCTTTAGAAAGTTTATCTTGAGGTTCTTTTGGGGAACTTCCTAGTTCTCCTGATAATTTGAAATATAGTTCAGCGGCCTTCATGTCTCCGTTAATAGCTGCCTTTTTAAAAATAGCTTCGTAAACCTTTGTCTTACTATCGATATTAAATATCTTCGTGGTACGAATACGATTCATTACCGCATCTTTCCACGCATCTGTTATAACCCATTTACGAATACTATTATAACTAGGAACACTCTCTAGCATTAAGACGAGCTGTTCCGGCTGATCTGCATAGTCCTCTTCTAACTTCCTCTTGAGTACTTCGATTTGTTTGGTTAATACTGGCTTCTTGTTCTCATCTAACATTCTCTCAATTTCATCTAAAGCTTGTATCTCAATAAGCATTTCTTGTACAGGATTCCATCGTCCCTTGCCTAAAGCGTCCACTTTCTTTTTAAGATCCATTTTATGACTTATTTCGGGATTAATCCCTATTACATTATTTCCCTTTTCTTGCTCTGGCGGCACGACCTGAACTCCTATTTGGATTAGATAACGACATTGATTTCATAATAGCGTAGGCTCCCCCACCTTTACTATCATCGTGTGTCGTCTTACTATGTGGTTGATACTTTCTCTTATAATTCCCTTTTTCGTCATACTTTCTAAAATTCTGTACAACAGATTCTGGTGGAAAGCGACCTTCGTCAAAGTTATTTATGTGTATTTTTACTTTATTCGGAACTCTTTCTGGAGGCCCCCATTTATCATAATCCATTAACTTCTCGGGGCCTTCTTTCTTTTTAGGATAAGAATACTTAGCCGGTCCTTCGTGTAAAATATTAGATTGTTTTGCTAATGGAGTTTTCATAGTTCCTTTGATAAATCTGCAGGGCAGAGGCCAAAGCCCCTGCCCCACAGACGAGGAGGAAGTTATTGGTCCCCGAAGAGACCAATACTGGGAGGAATTGCATACGACGAACTTACGTCCGTCGCGGTTTCTCCTTATGTTTCCGTCCTCTGTCCTTTTCTGCCCATATCCGAAAAGACCTCCCCGTTATAGGGAAATAGGTACATTTTCTTATCCATGGACATTACTATAATATATGGTTTAATACGGTCTGTGTTATACGTCGAATTTGAAGATATAACAGACGGGACAACGAAAGCCGCATTTTCTTGTAACGCAGCCGCTTCCGCCTCCGCTAAATCTTCCAGGTCTATCATATCCGGTTTTTGCGGAATAAATGTCTTTTCTTTACCCGTAATTCTAAATAACATCTTATTAACAAAATCTTCATTATCGGTACAAACTACTGGGTCCGGAAATAACTGAACTGTAAAATCTTCCATTTATTCCTTTCTGACTTTCTCTGGCCAGAGTAGTCTCTTTGCGCTTAGAATATTTCTATTTTTAACAACGCTTTAAGCGCCCAGGCCGCTACCGTAAATCCGGCCCCAAAACAGATACCGTCAAGTATCCTAAATAAGTAAGTCTTTAACAATTTATAACTCCTTGAAAGAATTAAATAAAACTTACTCCTCATATAACCCATGCTTGCATAAAATACAAGCCTCATATAACCCATGGATTATTATAGTATTTATAATTAACAATAACAATTGTTCATTGATATTATGAAAATATTTTAATTCATGCCTAATACTATGCAATAATTATAACATATTTATAGTAACAATTGTTCATTGATCTGGGAAAAAATTAAAATTCAATACGAGTAGGAGTCCCTTACATAGGAGAATATAACCTATACCCCTGAAGAAATATTCATAGAGATAATATTAAATTTTTATGGAGTTGGTAACCAGTGGCGGCGTCGGAGTCCCACAATATAGGACCGTACCCCTTATGTAATGTATGGTATGGTAATGTATGGTCACTTATGGTCACTCTGTAACGCGCCGCATCATGCAAGCAAGGTATATGCCAACTTTGTTTGTGTGAATAAATATATTTTAGTCCCCGAAACTGGCATAATATATGCTTTCCCAATTTTAGCCCGGATTATTGACGCACCGTGTCATTTCGGATCACGAAAAAAGGGGAGATTTTTAGTCTCCCCTTATTCGGTAGTTTACTTCTGATTCAGGATCTTTTCCTGAACGTAATGCGCGAGACTGAGATATCCCAGTTTCCGCGCCGCTACTTTCAATTCCTGCCGCGTCTGATTTTTGAAGGGTACGTTATCAATGGTGAATAACGCCGCCATAGGTACGCGGGCGCTATCCGCCCGCTTTTCCAGTTCAGCCTTTTCCGTTTCCCGGTAGCGACATTGCCATAATCCGTCTGCACAAGTAACAGGAAACATCTTAGGTTTACTGGCCGATCCATCCAATGCGCCCGTTTCCCTGCTACGTCCGCGCGTATCTTTCACCGTTTTTTTGCTCTGTTTTTTCATTTCGTTTCCCTTTCCTGTAGTGGTTATTCCTACTGTCACTATTGAATCTACAGGAAGCAATATAGACTGTCAAATATTATTCTGAACTATTTTTTGTGCTATGCGTCATTCTATCGGGGATACTATCGGGGAAACTAACATTCTAACTATGCGATATTATTATATATTTATGCCTGCCGTCCTACCCTACCGGCCTATATGAGATCGTGGCTCATATTGGCGTTTATCGCTTCGCGTATTCTTCAATGAATTCAATAGCTTACCTAATAGGCCGACAAGCAAGGTTTATGCCAGTTTTGAGATTTATTTTACTATGCAAACTTTGCGGGGTATTCAGCAATTCGGATATGTAATACTGAATTGCTAATTTGACGCGTTGAATCAGTATTAAGGTACTTTTATACCTATTTCGTCGGCCAGGTACGCAAATAGTTGTTACGCAATGCGTCACGGTAAATACTTAACTTGAGTAATAGTTAACTAGGTTAAGTTTTCCGATCGCCGGTTTTGGCACGTTTCTTGCAAGCGGGAATTAGTTAACCAAGTTAATAGTTTCCTAGGTTAATAGTTAACCGGGTTAATAACGCAGTGCGTCAGCGGATAACGCGACTGTATATATATACGGTATATATTCTCCTAAAACCGAACGAACCTGAAAATATATACTGAACATATATACTGGCTAGAGATATATAAAACCGCAGGAATGTGAAAAGATCTATATACTGACCCTATCCGGTAGAGTTATGTCATTTCTCTATATGTATGTGACGTCTATTGGGTATATACAGGGTATATTTAGGGTAGTTCGGCGGGGTATATACAGAGCATATATACCTTAGCAAGTGCGTCAAAAATAGTTGTTGATTCTATCTCTTTTTTTGTTAGTATCTTTTCATGGTTAACAATCCTTTGACTCTCAGGGAAGTTTTCACAATCAAAAATATCTTGATTGCTGCCGCTGTTCTCCCAGTCCTTTGGATTATGACAGTAATCTTCTTCTGTCTATAGGAGGATATCATGTTACACACTATCGATCTTCGCTCTCATTCAATCACTTCCGCCAAGGCTGCTGTTGTTCGCCTTGAATCCGCCCGTCACTTCCGCCCGCTCCGCTTCCTGCTGCCGACCTACGGCGCGAACTGGGGCGCGCTATACCGCCCCGCAATGCCTGTCACGGTTCCCACGATGCTAGGCTATGGATGGCAGAGGCCCCTAACGTGGGGGCTGAACGCACACCTCTAGCTTGTATATAGATTAGGGGCTATTCAGTATATAGCCCCTTTTCTATTGCTGGTATATATATTCTGTATATGCTTTGTTTCAAAGCTACTATAGGATTTAACCAGTTACGCTATATACAGTATTCCCTTTTCTAGCGGTCGGAGGAACAAATCTATATACTGAAGATATATACTGACCCTATATATACTGACAATACGTTACCATATATATACTGACCATATGTTGCCCTATATACAGGGTATATACCATACATGACATATACTAACCCTATGTGGCCATATATACAGAGCGTATAGACTGAGCATATTCTACTAAAACCCGAGGAACCTGAAAATGTTTATATACAAGATATAAGGGCTAGAGATTTGGTGCTTGATAGCTCTCAGCTACTAGCTTTTTTCCGCTTGACTACAATTCTAGATCGTGTAGAGTCTTAATTGTCGGGGCGGGGCGTAGCTCCTCGCTATGTAGGAAGGCTTAGGCCGATATGCCGCCCTGTCCCGGCACTAGATCATTGATAACCCGATAGGAGCTAATACAATGACGTACTTTACTTGTCCTAAGACGTACAAGGGGAAGGCTTACGGGTGCGGCAAGGGATTCTATAACGCTACACAGGCTTTTCTAGATCGGTCCTTGACTTGTTCCTGTGGTCAGGTACTCCGCAAGGTTGACTACAAGCGGGACACGTACCTGCCGAAGCCGTTGACGCGCTCTCAACTCAAACAACTCGACACAATGGGGATGGAGGTTTTCTAAATGAATAAATATACACCTGCCACGTTACAATGGTTTTTCTACTACCTTCGCAAGGGAATGAATCCTGTGAAGGCACACCAGGCAGCCAAGGAAGCCGTGCGGCCTGTGCAATTGGAATTGTTCGTTTAGTTCCTGTGGGTGGGAGGGGAGTCGGGGATATTGGTTTCCTCGGCTCCCCTTTTTTAGCCCGGACAGGTATATACAGGATATAGTGTGACTGAAACAGGGGTCTAAACTTACCTCTCCGCAAATCCGCCCTGTTCTAGAAGTATACCGTATATCTTCTCTCTCATCTATACAACAACGCGGGAAATAGCCAGTAAAGAGCTATTTCCCTTGTAAGAACAGGCATATACGGGGTATATGCTCTTAATTATACTCTTCTACAGGTATATACTGTACTTATAGCTTACTTCCTATGCAAGCATATACTGTAGATATAGCACACTCTTCCGCTCATCTCTGTATACAGAATATAAAGTGTTTCCCCTATATACAGTAATCGGTACTAAGTACTTGATATTACAGTATATATTTTCTGGGGACTAAAAACACAATATATACTGAATATACTATATACTGAGTGTATGGACAGGCCGTATAGACTGAACATATATTAACTAAAACCCGACAAAACTGAAAAAATATATACTGACAATATGTAGGATAGAGCCTATATACTGAGTTTATATACGATATATGCGTTATAAGCTATATACTGAACGTATTTACATGAGATATAGACTAGATAGATGGAGTATCGTTAGCAATCCGGTATATACAAACTATAAACACTATACTTATATACACGATATAAGTACGAGCTATATAGACGTAATATACATACCAACCCTATATACATGATATATCTACAGGGAGTATACACGCTCTATATAGATGGGGCATATTTATGCTCGTCCGGGGGCTATATACTGGAGATAGTCCCGATAAACTATTTTGTCAATGATTTCAACAAGTTAGAATTATTTTGAATAGGCCGAAAAACGTAATGGTTTCAGGTATTTATCCGGTTATATATTCTCTTCTCTTTTTGACTTCTTCTCCCGGTTTCTGTAGAGTCTTAATTGTTAGTCAGTAATGATCTTTAACAATTCAAAAGGAGCGTATAAAATGGCGCGTGGAAAAGCTGTTACATCTCAAGAAATCAAGTCAGTGCTTTCGGGCGAAACGTCGGAAAGTTCGATTGTTGAGCGGGTCGGACGCAAGCTGTATGTCGATTCCCGTAAGGGAAACAAAGTTGCGAGCCTTGCGCTGGCAAAGTTTTCGGGAATGTATCCCAAGCAATCGAAGGAAAAGATCGACGTTTATTCGGACGCCGATTTGCTTGATTTAATTTCTTAGGGAATCAGGGAATAAACCGGGAGAAATCCCGGTTTGTTTCCTATTGTAAATATATACTGAATATACGTCTGCTGGATCATTTATATACTGAGTATAGGATAGTGTGGGTATATACTGAGTATATTGTCCGGGCCAAAATTGGCACGAATCTTGCTTGCACTTTTTGCGTCATAAATATATACTGAGTAGATTCTCCCGCTCGCACAGGCACAAACTATATACTGAGCATATATACCTCGTATTAAGCCGTATAATCCCCTATAAACGACGATATTTTACGAGGAACCCGAACCCTTGCCAAAAGTTTTTTCGTCGCTCATAATGTCTTATAACGCGTTACAACTAGCGTTTTAATGCGTTTCCTGTATCATATAATCGTGAGTCAAGGAATATATACAGAACGATATATACTGAGTAGCTCCTGTATATATATACGGGGTATAGGTCTGTATATATATACAGGGAATACCCGTGACCATACGTTACCATATGTGACCATACACTACACTACGTTACGCCAACATAAAATCGGGGAAAGTAAAATCTATTAAATTTTTTATGTTAAAACCGCGATTTGCGAAAATGTTTTGGTACGAAAAAGTTGGCTAGAGATTTTTGGGCGAAGAGAAAAAAGGAGTTATATAATGTTTAGAGTGAGAGCATTAGTAGCAGAGAATAACGAAATTGTTGAGAAAGATGTGTTTCTTGATAATCCGTCGTTTTATTCTCGTATTAGTGATGACAGAATGTATCTGGATAATGATGCATATGTATTGGATTGTGAATTGCTCGATAAACAGCCTGAAAATAAGCCCGTTAAAATTGAACGTGTGTTTACTAAAGAAGGGCTGAAAGAATGGGCCAATAATAGAAAGAATGTTAAGTGTATTGTGAAGAATTGTGAATGTATTGGTTTTCATTCTGGTAATCTTTGTGGGCGACACTTTGTACAGGTTAAAAAGCTGTTAGTTGAAAAAAAGATTAGTTGGGCTAAGTTCCAAGAGAATATGAAGAAAAAGGAGAAACAAAATGCTTAAAGATTGTGAATGTGAAGACAATTGTGTTGATTGTGAACTCGATAAAAAGATCGAAAGACTTGTGAAAGAAGCAAAAGAGAAAGAGCTGAATGTGACGATTCACGTTCTGGAAAATCTTACCAGAGAGGAGATTGATAATCCTATCTCTGTTCTGTCCACGATTAAACATAGCGAAAGCTAAGTTTTTATTCAGCTCATTACATAAGTAGTGGACTGAAATGGAGACTTAATAAATGTTAATAAATAAGAAAACGTGGTGTCGTTCATTGCTTTGTGGCGGTGAAATGATTAGAACAGAAAGTATTTACAAGGAAATAAAACTAATTATTTATAAGTGTAATCAATGCACTAATGAGTTAGTGGTTGATATTACACCAAAGAAATAAACATGACAAGAAAGTTTAAGAATAAAGATCCTATAATTTGGAAGGATGGTTTATCCGGCGGTAGATATAAAGGAATTATTATTGATAAACTTGGTTGGATCAAAACTTACAGAATATATTTAACTGGTCGTGGGGAAATGTCTTGTAAAGAAGATGAATTACAATTAGATGTTATACAAAAACTAAAGAATCTAAAATGTTCAAAGTAGGGGATAAAATAATTGTTTATAGCCCAGTAACAGGATATTTAAGAGAAAAAGGAACAGTAATTGAGATCAATAAACCATCTAAGGGATATAAAGTAAAGATGCATCGTCACCGTTATACGGTTTGGTTTGATTTCAACGAGGTAAGATTAGACATTATACAGAAATTAAAGGATTTGAAATGTTCAAAATAAAAGACAAAGTTGTTGTTAATAGCCAAAAAAGTGGCTATCTAGGAGAAAAAGGAATAATAGTGAATGCTAACTATACTAATAAAATATTTCTTGTAGCAATGTTTTCTTATCCGTATTCAGTTTGGTTCCTTTCCAATGACATAAGATTAGACGTTATCGGAACATTAAAAGGATTAAAGTGTTCAAAGTAGGAGATAAAGTTAATATTAAAACCTCTGAGTTTTGTAAAGATGAAAGACTTGAAGGTTTAAGCGGTACTATTGTAAAGAAACACCCAGACAATATTTATTGGATGATAAAAATAAAGGGAAGATACACAAATTTCCCATTAAAAGAAGAGGAAATTGTGCTAGAACCAATTACTTATCTCAAAAGATTAAAGGAAAATAAAGGAAATAAATGAACAAAAACTTTAATTATATCAACAAAGTTATGCTTAGTTGTAAAAATGAAGAACAACTAAAAACGTGGAGAAGTTGGATAGATAACCTTAACTTACATTGGATTGATTGGTACGAGTTCGAGATAAGATATTATGAAATGTTACGATACATAGACGAAAGAATTTTATGATTGCTAAGAAAGATTTAATAACAGGAAGCCAGTATGTAGGCAAATGTAGAAATGCCTATGTTGCGATTTGGACAGGTGAGGAATTCTGGTATGTTAGAATGAAGTTCGGGCAATACTTTGCTGAAAGTATTAAACATCCAGAAGATGATAACGGTTATGATTTGTTTGTGCCTATTCGGGCGATTAAAGATTTAACTCAAAAAGAAATTATACACGCTAATGAAATAGTATCACAATTAAATATAAAAAATATGTATTTCAACAAAAAGTAAAACAAATGAGAGAATCTAAGTATAGTTTGCTTACTGATTCAGCTACGTTTAAGAAGGTGTATAAGCGTAAGTTATGTTTGCCTTGTAATATTTGTGCGCCGCATAGTGGAGATAATAAATATAGCAGCGGGCATAAAGGTAAACGCGGCGTTAAAAAGCCAAAGTACAAAAATAGGAGAGTGAAATGAAACAGCTTACAAAGAACCTTTGTAAAGACGCAAATCATCAACAGATGTATTGTAGTGAGTTTGATAGCGTCTATTGTGAAATTTGTGATATTTGGCTGGAAGATATCTGCCATGATCCGTTTTGTGTAAGTAATTGTGGTAGTCGGCCAGCTAAACCGAGTTTGGTAGAAGGTGGAATTAATAAGGAGGACATTTAATATGGACGAACAAGAGAAATTGATTGATGATTTGATTCAGATTCTCGACAAATTAGATTGGAGTATTGCTTTGCCAAAACAACCAGACGAAGATGATATGGTTGGAATGATTATTGGCAAGAAAGAATACATTAATTCTATTCTTGATTCACTCGAAGAAACCAATTGGGAATTCCCTAAAAAGAAAGAAGAGATGAACTAATGGAAAGCATTAAGAATGCTTGTGTTTGTTCTTTGGTGGTTATTTACGCTTGTATGGCATTGTATGTGATTGTTGCGAGCGTTTACTGTTTGGTGAACTAATATGGAGGGATTAGTTATTGTTTTGTGTTGTATTATTTGTGGTTTGTGCGGTTTCATTATCGGAATGATTCTTAAATAGGAGGTAAAATGTTATCAGCATTCTTAGGTTGTTGGTTAGCTTTAGTTTGTTTTGGTTTCAAGCCTGTCACAAGTTGGTGGGCATTTTCGATATTGTTGTTTATTTTTGTAATTATAACAACTTTCAAAACCATTAAGGAGCATAAATGAAAAAGATTTTGTTTATTTGGGGACTATTTGCTAGCTTGGTTGTTATGTTTTGGGCGTTAATCGCTTATGTTATCGTACATTTTATTAAGAAATTTTGGTAGGAGAACAAATGAATAATCTATTTGGTTTTATTGATATGATGAATGATTACGAAAAGCGTAAGGTTGGTAAATACGAAAACGAAAAAACAGGATTGATGGTTAGTACGGCAAAAGTTACAGATTCTGATTATCCGTTTGAGACAGCCGTACAACATCCATTGTACAATAATGATAAGATTGTTATTGTAGAAAACTATAATACAAAAGAAGAAGCCGAAAAAGGTCATCAAAAATGGGTTACTTTGATGACTTCAGATAATCTCCCAAAAGAACTAAAAGATGTTGGGGCTTGTTTTGCAGCCAAAATGCTTAAAGAATTTAGTACGAATTCTTCTGAAGATGAAGACGATGATTTGTGGGAAAAAGAACGATTAGATAATTACGAAGAACTTGAAGAAGAAGATTAATATGACTGAAAGAGAGTGGAATAATATGCAAAACGAAATGGAAAGACCAGCGCAAATCATTAAAGTAAAAATTATAACTGTATATGGTTGCGAACGCATTTATCCCTTGAATTATATCGGTGAATTGCAGCAATTGACTGGACAAAAAACTCTCAGCAGAAAAAATATCGAAATCCTTAAAAAACTAGGATTTACTTTCGAAGTAATCGGTAATAAAATCTAGGAGTAAATAAATGAATAATAAAGAACAAGCAGAAAATAATATGAATTGGGATAACGAAAACTACGTTCCAGTAGAAACTAAAATAGCAGAAGAATTGGAATTTGGTAAAGATAAGATGGGAATTGTGGATATAGTTAAAACTGAGATTGTTGATGCACCTGTGGAAGAAAAGAAAGTCGAAATTCCTATTGTTGGTGATCCAGTTGAAGAAGTTAAAACGGCTGATATTGAAAGTATTTCGGAAGAGAATGATACGGAAGAAGAAACTGAGTATGTTGAAGAACAATCGTATCAGTCGTTGTGTTATGAGAGGATGCGTGATAAACTGAAGAGAAAGAATAGGCGTATGAATAAGGTTGGACAGAAACAGCGTACATTGCAGCATAAAAGGTCGAAGGGAAAGTAAATGAAAACGTATACAGTTGATGTAATGGCTACGTCAGTAATTACAAAGAAAGTGGAAGCTATTAGTAAAGATAATGCTGTTGAGAAGGTTAAGTGGGGATTTGGTGTAGATATTGGAAGGAAGTGTTCTGATATTAAATATAAGGTAGTTTGATAATTCTTAAGGGCAATCAAGAAATTGGTTGCCTTTATAGGAGGATTAAATGAGTAACAAAGACGATAAATATGTTATTGTTAATAGGCCAGCTCCATTAAAACCGTCAAGTAATGGAGAACAGAGATATTCTGATGCACAAATATTTTGGGAAGATATGGTCTTTATATTTCTTGTTGTGGCTCTTCCGTTCTTTGCTTTAGGAATGATTGTTGGTTGGCTTTGGTTGGCTTTTGTACAATAGGAATCAAATGAATACTATATGTTTTAAAGCAGAGTGTGGTTGTAGGCTTAGAATGATTATGGAAGACAATACATTACGTATTTGTCACGAACCTAATCAAAAGTGTGAGAAAGAAGAAGAACACACACGATATAAAAAGAATCTAACAATTAAAACGAAAAGAAACTTTCAACAGATTGTTGATGATTTTCTTAATAACTTTCCGGAATATAAAGCTGATGTCCCAAGGACGTTTTCAGATATGGTAAAAGGAAATAAATGAATATAATTGAACTAAGATTAGGACACGCTACAAATAGTTCTAGTTCGCATTCTATTGTTAAAGCTGGAACTAGCAATTGTAGTAAGAGAAATAATATCCCCCATGAATATGGTTGGGAGAACTTTCTTTTAAGTACGCCGGATGAAAAAAGAGCCTATTTGTCACAAATGTTACATAGTCAACTTAGATATGAATTTGGTTTGCAGATTGCTAGTATCGTTTGTGATGAATTGTTCGGACATAATAGTTATGCTCCATTAGGTTTTGTTGATCATAATTCTTGTTTTATACCGCCGGTTAGTTATGAGAATCGTAAGATAGCATTAGAGTTTTATAAGGAATTAACAGAAGCTATCGCTAACGATAATACTGTTGAAATAGCCGGTGGTAACGATAATAGTGAGGGTAATGAAGGAGTTGAAAGCGATGATTGGAAATGGGTGCAACAATATTCTTACCCACACGATAAAGTTGTAAGCAGAGTTACAAATAAGATTTGGAGATACTACAATCCTGCATCTGGTACTAAAATGTATTTAGATTTCAGTAAAAGTAGCCCGATTGTAAAAGGATATGAACCAGAATATCCAGAGTTGATTGATGTAAAGATCACTGATTATTGTGATTCAGGTTGTGCCTTTTGTTATCAATCTTCTACAACGAAAGGTAAACATGCAGATTTAGGCGATATTGTTGACTTTGCAATGGCCTGTAAGAAATATAAAGTATTAGAAGTAGCAATCGGTGGAGGTGAACCAACAAAACATCCTGAGTTTGGGCAGATATTAGAGATATTCAAGCAAAAAAAAATAATGGCTAACTTCTCTACAAGAAACTATAGTGGTTTCCATAATTTTTGTGGAGAAGGTGCTGTTGGTATTTCTATATCTTCGGAAAAAGATTTAGAGCAGATTTCAAAAATAAATTTTCCGAGTTATAAAAAAGTAATACATTATATTCCCGACATGTATTCATTAGATAATTTAGAAAGAATTCTAAGCAAAATTAACTATGGTACAATCTTATTGTTGGGATATAAAGGTATTGGTCGCGGGAAGAACGCTAATATAATACTGTACCACCATAAGAATGTATTTACTATTCTAAAGAAATATCCAAGTGTTAGCGTAAGTATTGATACAAAATTTGCTAATGACTATTCTAAGGAGTTGGCTAAAACAAAGATTAGTGAAAAACTTTATAAAACAAAAGAAGGGATACACTCTTGTTACGTTGATTTAGTCAAGAAACAATATGGTATCTCTTCTTATGAAACTAATTTGCATTCGTTTGATAAAATGAAAGACATATTTGCTAATTGGAAGGGGAATAATGCCCGATAACAAAAGAGAGATTAGAGTATTTGATCACGAATGTTTACAAGAAATAAGAACTCTTGTAGAGAATTACTTACGAGGACAAATTTCTCTTAGAGAACTACTAGATAAAGAAGAAAGAGCAAAGACTTTATCTTATCAACGAAGAGGTAATAAGTAGTGTTTAGTCCTATAAAATTTTGGGGATATATTCATATTAGTGGAACAATGCATGTTAAAAGATATTTTGATCAAAGAGATATAGAAGAAGCATATGAATCCCCATTTTGTACTTGTATTCGTGGGCCGGTAGAAGCAGATGATAGAGAGTTAGCAAAGAAACGTTTGTTTGGTGATATTATTTTAACTGAATTAGGACAAAGGGGTAATAAATGATAAATCTTTTCTTCTACACTATGTCCATTATTATGGTTCCATTTAATACTTACATAGCCATTAAAGATAGTACGCCATGGCATTGGGCAATAGCAAGTTTGTGGTATTGTTTGTTTTTCCACTGGTTATTGAGCGTATTTATCGATAATAGAAGGTAATTTATAATTCATTGAGGCAATTAAGCAATTAGTTGCCTCTATTGGAGGATAAAATGGCAAATGTACCCAGATATATCGTAGTAAAAAGAATAAATTCTCTAATGCCTTTGTCTATTATTTCTACTTATGAAGTAAAAAAGGGTAAAGATGTAATAGAATATACAATGGATTTAAAAAACGCTAGAAAAATAGCAAAACCAAACGATTTAATATTATTTGCTTCTTCTTATGTAACTAACATGGAAATTCAAAACGTATTGCAACAAGTAGAACTTATTAACGGGGACACTTACAGCAAGTTCATAAATATAAAATCTATTAATAAATAGGAGATAAAATGAGAGGACAATATAAATTACAGTCTGATCTTAAAGAAGCTGTTAAATGTATCGGTGGTATACTAAAGTCTGCGGGTAAGTGCGAAGAGAACCCAACAGGTATCGTATCTGATGATATTCAATATTATGGGGATAGATTTGCTATTCGCGCATTCAAAGATACACCACTCGATCATAAACCTAATTTTCAATATAAAGAGTTATTGATTGATTGGCATAATGATATTAGTAAGGGGCATAGTCAGAACGTAAGATATGTGTCCCCTAAGAATATTGTTAAAATGATTGTTAATATTGTAAAAGAAATTGAGGAGAGAGATGCTATCTAATTATTTACTAATTGGATTTGGGGTTTATCTAGCATTAACAGCGGTAAAGTATAAAACAATATACTTTATGAATAAATATTCTTCTTGGGCTATATTAAAGGGAATATTTCTTACAATTACTTTGTGGCCCATAGCACTATGGAATAACAAGGAAAAAGATGCTGAGTGAGTACATATTGGAAGTAAATAAGCTTCTCAACAAGTATCATTCAGGAGAATTGACTATTGAACAATTAGATGAAGAGAGAAGTAAAGTATATAACAATATGAAAGGTGATAAAATGCCGAAAGTAACAATGAATAGATTAGCTAATGCACAGAATCAATTTCAGGACTTTGATAAGTATAAAAGGGTGCTATGTGTTTGTTCTGCTGGATTGTTAAGGTCGCCTACAGCTGCGCTCGTATTGTCTCAGTCGCCATATGATTATAACACGCGTTGTGCGGGGTTAAACGACGATATGGCGTTAGTTCAGGTCGATGACGTCCTTTTGTCTTGGGCGGATGAGATCGTTTGTATGAGCCTCGAACAGCAAGATATCCTAATGGGAATGACAAAGAAACCTATTGTTAATTTAGATATTCCTGATCGGTTTGGGTATCGTGATCCTCAGTTAATGCAATTGATTAAAGATAATTACGATAAAAAGACTAAGAAATAACATGTTATATTCTCTCAAATACAAAAAGAAAAAGAAATGTACGTGTTTGTTTGAGAAAACAAAGGAAACAAAGCTGCAATTTAGATTTACACCAGTTAAAGTGTGTGTTGCTTGTCATTCTAAATGGGAACATAAAGACGAGGGTGTAAGAATTTCTTCTTTTAAAGAAGAACCTATTGAAACATTGAAATGGGAAAAAGAAAAAGGTAAGAAATAATATGTGCCCCAGTAGCCCAACGGCAGAGGCAACAGACTTAAAATCTGTAAAGTATCAGTTCGAATCTGATCTGGGGCACCATTAATTTATGTATAAGTTTAACGTAAACGATAGAGTTAAATTTAATCTTTCAAAAGGTAATCTTTGTGGAAAAGGTATAATAATTGAAAGAGGCGAATTTTCTGATATGCTTTTACGTATAAAATTTAATCATAAGTACAAAGTGCGTTATAAAGATAAAAATTTCAAACATGATTTTGTTGGAAATTTTGGGGAAACACAACTAGAATTTGATACTATTAATCAACTAAAATATTTAAAATCTTTAAAATGATTATGCAAAAAAATAAATATTACGTTGGGGATATAGTTAAAATAAGAATGCTTAAACTTAGACAACAAACATTAAAAAATGGATCGAAAGACAGGAATCTGGTCTATGCGAATAAATGGGTAAAAATACTGTCTTTTCACGAGCATTTCGGAGGTATTGTTTATGTTTGTGGATTTAAATCAAAACTAACCGAAAAATACAATGAAACATACGTTGACGAAAGAAGCATATTAGATTTAAACATTGCTAGTAGATTAAAGCTTCTGAAGGAGAAAAATGAAAAAAGCGGTAATATTTGATATTGACGGCACATTAGCTGATTGTGGACATCGTTTATATCATATTAATGGACAAAACGGTAAAAGCAAAGACTTTGAAAGTTTTTACCAAGCTATGGGCGATGATACGCCTAATAAATGGTGTGTTGATTTAGTTAGTGCAATGTTTATGCGTGGGGCAGATATTCTATTTGTTACTGGTCGCCCAGAAAAGTATAGAGAGATTACAACAAAGTGGTTGGATGATGTGTTTGGTTATTTCAAGCATACGATTGATTATAAGTTGTATATGCGGCCAGACGATAAACCATTTGCTCCTGATACAGAAGTAAAGGGAGAAATCTATAAGAATGAGATTGAACCTACTTATGATGTTAGTTTTGCTATTGATGATAGGAGTAAGATGGTTAATTATTGGCGTAGTATTGGTTTAATCTGCCTTCAATGTGACAAAGGAGAATATTAGTGTCTAAAGCTATTCATTTTAGAGATCATAAATGGTTTGAGAAACATGATTGGGTACGTGTAAAATTAGCGGAGACTAATATTTGTAACAACGATAAAGTTCAAGTCGGAACAGAATTTAAGCACATACTTATGTGTTGTATCTGCGGAATATTAAAGATTTATAAAGCAGCAGATTACCCAGGTTGTTAAATGAAATACTACGTTGTGCAAATAATCGGTTGTATAGAATGTAGACGTCCTAGTACGTTAGTGGGAATATATACCGATTATAACAAGGCAGAGAAAGCCTGGTATCCCTACGAAATGAAATACGCTGGTAATAATGATTATAAAGCTGTTATTTATACGTGGGAAGGTAATCTGAACTATGAAAAACCTAAAAGCGTATGTGTTTAAGGTTAGAGATTGTGGTTGCCGGGTTAGATGGGATAATCAGGAAGTTATAATGGTGAAAAAAAATGAAAATTGTTCGGCGCCAGATAAAGAACCTTATTTAAGAAGTAAAATAGAATATAGTTTAAAACATAAATTAATATCCATCGATGTTGTCGAAACGCTAAAATGGAGAAAGGTATTAAATGCTAAAGCCAAAATTCAAAAAGGATGACATTATTATTGAACCGAGTTGTGGTTGTAAGTGGGTAATTACTTCGGTTAATAAACCAAAGAAACAATATAGAGTTAAACATAACGGAGATAAATCTTCGTTCGGCTGGAATATTAGGGATTGTGAATTGGTTTGCAAGAAATATGAGGGATTGGTAGACGAAGAAGAGAGTAATGCTAATGGAACAGTTGGGATACTGATTTTTGATAGGGATGAAGTTTATTTTCGCGTTTACAATAGCAAAGAGGATTGGAAATTTACGGACTATAAGATTGTTCACCCAGATTTACAGGTAGAGATTAATGATTCAGATGCTTTCTTTAAGAAATTAGATACAAATAATCCTATTATTGATGTGTCGAACAAAACATTAGGAATTTATGGCAAACAAAGTAAAAGTAAACATTAAGATAGACTACGAGATTGCTGCTCAGAAACAGCATAAATTTAAGAAAATGAGCGGATCAATTAATATCTTAGATAAGAAAGATTTATACGGCGCCTATAACGAAATCTACGATATGATTGAAGAAATGGAACGACGTGTCTAAGAAAAAGAAAAAAATTAAGAAAGAAAAGCCAATAGCAGAAGGATTAGTTGGATGGTTGTCTTTTTCTTATGATTCTGAATTCCCAACTATGCTTCATACAGAAGATAAGAACTATGAAGTGAATCATCCGGCGTTAAAAGTAATGGTTCTTAGCAAAGATGCCATTATAAACGGTAATTCTATTCACTATAAAGGAGAATAAATGAACGAAGCTAAGATTAGAACTAAAGACATACTTGAAAATTTAGATCAAATGCTTTCGACTTACATTGAAAAGAAAGAGAATCTATCTAAAGAGCCAACAAGTAACGAAGATAAGATCGGTAATACTCTTCGTTGGATTAATGCTAATCTTGATAGAGATGCCGTACTTAAAATCGCTCGTGATTCTCTCTTTGTTGAGAATTATGAGATGATTAAAATCCTATTGAATTCTCCAGAATACGATCCGAATCAGTATAATTAAATGAGATTCTATCCCTATATAACATTGGGATGTGGGTGTAAGTGTAAATTCTTGAGAAAGGAAAAAACTAAAAATCGTCACTTTGGCGTTTATGAAATAATAAAGCATTCAGAGCAATGTGCAGATCCTACAGAAACTTATAAAATAAGTTTTGGGAGTTATCTTAATGATATTTTGCACAGGCGCATAAAATTAAACGTTTTGGATTATTTAAAGACTCTTAAAAATGGCTAAACTTTTGCTACCGCAAGAGATTGCGGTCTGTGTACCTGCTTATTGTAGGTGTAAATATAAGTTGGTAGAATATAGACACGGTTCGTTTAATTGCGACGATTATATCCAGTATGTTTTTAGTAAACCGTGTTCTCGTCATAAATGCGCAAGTAGCTCTGCATATAAAGCGACAAATGACGCTGAATATTGTTTTAATGAAAAGACATTTATCAGAGCGTATAAAAAGAAATTAGTATTAGTTTCTACGCAAGAGATATTAAAGATGCATAAAAGGAAACAAAGTGAAAATGATTTTGATATATCGTGGCTGGAAGAAAAATGACTTCTCGCGTCATTATAAATCGTATGTGGGACATTGAAACACCTTGACAGGGGGCCTTAATTACTGTATAATAACGGGTAGTTGTGCCACCCTTCTTCAACTATAACATGAATAAAAAAGATATTAAAGTATACAAAGAAGATTGTGGTTGTTTGTGGGTCGTTGACGAATATGTTGTAATGAATAATGAAGAGAATTTGGTTGTTCTTAACATACTCAAACCCTGTAAAGATGATGGTCACGTTTATTATAAACAATATACTGTTACACAAGAAACATTCATAGATTTATTTAAACTTCACACCATTGAAACACTCAAAAGATTAAAACATGTTAAAGCTTAGCCAAGACAGAAAAGTTATGGGCGTTAAGGGAGAAAAGAACTCAATCGGCCTCCCATATTATACCACTTGTCCAGGCGCAACAGAAACTTGTAAAAGTATTTGCTATGCAAACCGTTCGTTTATGGCTATGCCTTATGCAAAAGAAATGTACCAAGACAACTACGATTATATTAAGTTTTGTTTGATTACTGGCGGCGTTGGTTTTTGTGCTCGTCAATTAGTCGAACAGATTAAAAAGAATAACAAGTCTGGATACTTTCGTTGGAATATATCTGGTGATGTATTTAGCAAAGAGTATGCAACTACAATAGCTTTGGTTGCTATTCTATTGCCTGAAATTAAGTTTTGGATCTATACAAGATCGTTTGATAGATTCTTCTTTGGTGCTATACCAGAAAATCTACAAGTGATTGCTTCTTTCGATAAAGATAATTATGAGAAGCACAAAGAATTTAGATTCTTTAGAGTTCTACCGTCATTCTTAGGATCATTAGAAGACGCTAAAAAGATGGTCTATGTTAAAAAGTGGGTCACTTGTCCACAATTAACTGGTAAATTAGCTTTAGCTGGTGCGTGTGTTAAATGTAAATTGTGCATTAATCCACCAAAAGGTATTGGTATCCATTTCCCTATTAAAGGAGAGAAGAATGCGGGCTAATAATCCTAATATTAATGATATGCTTCAAGAACCTAAAGAAAAAGAATCTAGTAAAACATTTGTAATGAATAAACTTAAACTTTCTAAGGGTCTTAAAGAAGGTACGCATATTAATTATACCCGAAAAGACGGAGTAGAAAGAAGTTTTAAGATTAAGAATATTCTAGAACTTAAAGATAAGTTTGTAGTTATTCAAACAGATAATATGGAATTCAAAAAACTTCTGATTGAAAATATTACCAAAATTGAAGAACAGGAGGGAAAGAATGTCAAAGTTCAAAAGTAAAGAACGTACAGATAGAATGAGTGAACTAACTGCTACGGCTCTTATTAAAAACGAGATCATGATTCAGGTATTGTCGGAGCTTCTTTGTAAGGCTCAGATAATGAGTAAATATGATATTGAGCAATTGTTTGAGAAGAAGATGCAACAGGCTGATGATACAGCCAAATCTATTGAAGACGCGATGCTTAAACTCATGAAGGAAGCCAAAGAAAAAATGTACGATGATACTCTTAAGAATACTCCTGATGATAGTGGAAATTGGGGTCATGCTTGAGATTTAGATCACCAAAATTGAAAAGAAATATTACTTTTAAGCAGAAGAATCCTAAAGATTGTCGTTTTAGTTTATCTTCTCTTAAACCAGCTGTTCCGGCGAGCGGTACGAGTATTGTAATTGAAAACATGATGAATGGTCGGCCTCATAAGAATTATAGAGTGTTTAGAGAAGACGGAACAATTAAATCAAAGAGGATTAAATAATGCCGAGAAAGAAACCAACTCGTAGAGAAATCTATAAGCGTATAGCTGAACTAGAAAAGACGAGAGATAATGCTCATCTAAAACTAGAAATGCTTAAAGATTTAGACGGATATAATGGTTATCATTACATTTCAGGAAAATGTATTGAAAACGGGTTAAAATTCCTTTCGCTATCCCCGGAAGAATATAAGAAATGGAAAGAAAAAAATCAATATACAACTAGGGAAGAAAACGTACTTCATCGATTTGTAAAGAAGTATGCTGTTAAAGACGCTTCTGGATATCTTAATGAATGGCCGGTACGGGAAAAGATTCAAAAGAAGATTAAAGTTATAAAAAGTAACTTTGAGTCTATCTATAATTCTTCGAAGAAAGACATATCTGCTTTGAAAAGCCGTTGGTTGACGATTAAAGCTGAAGATAATAGGAATAATCTTGGTCCTTCGATTCGGGATAAAATGATGGCTCGTTCGCAGGACTTAGTAAATAATTTTGCCTATTGTACTCGTTCTGGTCGTAGGGTTGAAGTTTCTTTTGAAATGCAAAGAAAAGATCCCACGGTAGCTAAAAATCAGTGGGCTGGTACACAAGTTACTACACCTAAAACATTCGCTGAGATAGCCATTGCTAAACTTGGCGGTTATATGTTCGATTCTAACTTTAATAAGAAGATTAAGGGGAATCAATACGTTTACGGCAGTAGTATTAGGGCTGATGGTACTGGTTTGTTGGCCGCTGCGAATTCTGGTAAAGCATCACCCGAAGTTATGGCTTCTGCTCAACAGTTTCTCGCAAAAATGAAAGATAGTATCTTTTGCACTTACGTGGATACTGGTAAACGTTCTTCCTTTAAGATTAAGGATATTTTCACAATTGATCCAGAGAAATCGTCTCAACTATATGACGGAGTGAAAGTACAAAAACCTAAGATTAAAGCTAAAAGAGCCTGGGAGAAACATGGATTTGATAAATTTTACGAACTAAACAAGATTCCAGAGAATATGTACAATGCTGGAGATTTATATTTTGTTTTGAAATTGGATATTCCTGTAACAGATAGGAAAGTTTTTTCATATATAAAAAGTAATTTTCCGAAAAATAATCATATATATCCAGAAAATTACTCAAATAAAGCTTCCGATAAGGATATTTTAAGAGTTAAACAGGAGATCATAAAACGTATTGGAGAACAGCTTGCTTAGTAAACACGAAAGGCAAATAAAACTGTTGTTAGTAGTTGCGACATTAAATTTGGGCGTGACTGCTAGTTTAGTTGCCCGTGTAGGAATGTTAAGTAAGCTAGAAAAGATGCAGCAAAAGCAGATTGAAGAAATATCGCCACCGTTTGATATTCTTAAAGCTATTATTCAAGTAGAAAGTGGTGGTAATCCTAATGCTTATAATAAAAGTTCCGGAGCTTGCGGATTAATGCAACTCACACCAATTATATACAAAAATTTGTGTCGTCTTACTAAAAAAGAAGCTATGGAACCTTCTAAAAATATAGCCTGTGGAACCTTATATATGACTCATTTACTCAAGATTTATAATAATAATCTGGAATTAGCTCTTCTTCACTATAATTCTGGATATGCAAAAACAAATCATGCTTATGCAAAGAAGGTTCTAAGTGCCAAATAAAAAGAAATGTTGCTATGGAAATTGCCCAGAAATAAATCCACAGCCGATATCTAATTTTAGTCGTAATAAATCCGAAAAAGATGGGTACTGTGATACATGCAAAACTTGTAACAAAAAATGGAGAGATAAACCAGAAGTAAAGAAAATACGAAACGAGAGACAGAAAAAGGCTAGTCGTACTACGGAAAGATACAATCAAGCTAAAAGAGCAGCAAAAGAAAGAAACAAGGAATTTCTAATATCTAAAATAGATTATTATGATCTGATTAAGGAAAAATGTTTCTACTGTTACGGAAATTTACCTGAATGTGGAATAGGGCTTGATAGAATCAATAACGAGAAAGGATACCTATTAGAGAATGTCGTACCTTGTTGTACAGCATGTAATACAATTAAGAGTTTTTATTTGTCGTTTAATGAGATGATCGAGATTAGAAAAGTTCTTATAGAGTCTAGAAAAAGAAGAGAAGTAACAAACAAAGCAAAGGAGAAATAAATTGTCATCAATTAAAACCGCAAAGATTATCATTGAGGCTGGAAGACGAGCCAAAGTTCCGGTTTGGATTTGGGGCGCTCACGGTAACGGTAAATCTGATTTAGTTAGACAGGTAGCCAATAGTTATAATATAGCATGTATTGACATTCGTGCGGCACTTACGGAAGCTGGGGATTATATGGGATTACCCTATATTTCCCCGGAAGACGCTAAAATGCACTTTGCGGATAGTCCTCTTTTGCCAGATCAAAATGATACGAAAGGAGGTATTCTCTTTCTTGATGAATTGAATAGAGCGCGGCAAGATGTTATGCAATGTGTGTTTCAGTTAGCGTTAGATCGAAGGATTGGCAAGCATTATAAGTTGCCGGAAGGTTGGAGTATTGTAGTTGCGGCTAATCCTGGTGATAGTGATTATCAAGTAACTGACGTTGATCCGGCATTGTTGGGTAGGTTCTGTCACGTTAAGTTGACGCCTACAACTGATGAATGGTTGCAGTTTGCTAGAACTGCTAAAATGCGAGATGAAGTTAGGTCGTTTATTGCGGATAATAAGAAGATGTTGGGTAATTCGCACGAAGATGTTAGGATCGAGAATGTTAAGCCTAATCCGCGTAGTTGGGAAATGTACTCTAAGATGATTTATGCGCTGGAAAGTATGAATGTGTTGGATGAGTATATTATTGAAGTTGGATCTGGTCTAGTTGGTGCGGAAGCTGCTGGGGTATTTACTGCTTATCGTAAGAATAAGTTTAAGCGTATTGATGCGGCAATGATCTTGGATAGTTACGATAAGATCCGTAAAGATGTGGAAGCAATGGTGAAAGAAGGACGTTTAGACGTTCAAAAGGAAGCTATTGACGATTTGTTGACGTCAAAAGACTTCAAAGAAGAGGAGATTGTAAAGAGCAAGAAGAAGTTCCACAATTTGATGCAATTCTTTAATGATATTGCAGCAGATGTGGCGTATACTGGTATTAGAACGATTACGGAGAAGTATACGAAGTTGGTTAATAAGATCGCTACGACTGAAGATGATGAAGAGGCTGTTAAGTTGTACCAAAAAATGATCAGCCTCGATGACGCATAAATTGTAAATAATATACGGGTAAGAAGTGCGAATTGGCGGAGGCGTACTCTAAATAGGGCACTTCGCAGTACGGGCGTAGTTGGTTGGGGGCCACGTATTGGGCTTAATATGAACTTCGAAGTTGGACAAATAGTTAGAATAAAAGACGATAAGAGTAGAGATAAATATAAAATTATTAGAACTTTAACTAAAGATTATCCTATAGGCAATAAAATGGTTATGGCTGTTCATAAATTACTAAAATTAGAACTTAACTCACCAACAGCATATTATAAAAACGTGTTAGATAACGAATTGGAATTAGCAGATATTGTTGCTGAACTTAAAAGATTAAAAAACAAAAAATGAACTTTAAACGAGGCGATAGAATTCTGTATTACAGAACTAATACTTCCGCTACTGGACCAGGATATAAACGGGGAATCTTTCTAAAAATAATGAAGGAAAATTCAGAAACAGCAATAATAAGAGCCACTACAGAAAGAAAATATTCTAGCATAATTTACGCGGGCATTAATACTATTAAATTAGACACGATCGGACAACTAAAAAACATAAAAAGACGATGTTTAAAATAGGAACACCTGTTAGAATTAAAAAGAAGCCGGGTACGGCCAATATTTTATTTGTTTTAAGGGGAGAATATGATTATCCTTTTAGAGAATGTAAAATATCTTATATAGGTAAGAATATACTCAGAGATATGGGAGACATATGTTATGTGAGAGAAAGAAGCTTCGTAAGCGGTAATTCTATAGAAAGAATTAAATACCCAATAGAAATAGAAAATTTAGAAATAGACGTAATTGGTGAACTTAAACGGTTGAAAGGAAAGAAATAATGGCAAGACAGAAAAAAGAAGAACCTAAAGCCGTAATTCCTATTCCAACAAAGGAAGACATTGAGAAGTATAAAAAAATGGTAGAAGAAGCTATTCCGGAAGCAAATAGTAGATTAGAGAAGTCTGTTTTTAAATTGTTGGATGATCAGCCGTTTGTCGGCCACTTAATCCAGCAATTGACAAGACAGATTAGCGATGAAATTCCCACGGCGTGCGTGTCTGTTAAAGATAATAAATATGCTTTGACGGTTAATCCTTTATTTTTTAATAGTCTTTCGTTGGACGAAGATGTAGCTATTCTAAAACATGAAGTATTTCACCTACTTAATGAGCATTTGAAGAGAATGGTTGACAAACAGCCTAAATTGTGGAATGTTGCTTCAGATATGGCTATTAATCAATATATTCCTAATCTTCCGCGTTCTAATAGGGAAGAAACGATTAAAGAACTTGTTAAGTTGGGTATGCCTAAAGAAGAGGCAGAGAAACAATTACCGCCAGCAGATAAGGACGGTAAGTGTTGTGATTGTTTGCTTCCTGAACAACACGGTTTAGAGCGAGAAAAAACAGGTGAATATTATTACGAAAAGATTCTCGCCAACAAAGAATTAGTTAAGAAGTTTGGTCAAAAGACTATTAATCTTAGGGGAATGTCTAAAGAAGAGCTTGATAAGCTTAAGGAAGATATCAAGAACGGTAAAGTTCGTGTTGAAATTTCTGCTGGTAGTCACGATAAATGGGATGAAATGGATGGTTCTACCCCTGAGATTATTGACGAAGAACTTAAAAGAATGATTCGTGATGCAATGGATAAATCACAGAAGTCGTTTGGTATGTTGCCGTCTGAACTGCAACGTGCTATTATGGAACTTCTACAAAGTAAAGTTAATTGGAAGTCACGGCTTAGGGCATTTGTCCAGGTAGCTACGCAAGTATATCGAGAAAAGTCTCGTAAAAGACCTTCTCGCAGGTACGGTATTGCATTCCCCGGTCAGAAATCAGAGTATAAACTTAATTTAGGAGTAGTTGTTGATACTTCTGGTTCTATCGGGCCGGAAGAACTGGCTTTGTTTGCCGGTGAGATTAATCGTATCTTTGAGACAGGAATCGCTGATGTTACGGTTATGGAAGCTGATGCTTCTGTGCATAGAACCTATAAGCTTAAAAAGAAGTTTGATCAAAAACAAGCTCAAAGATTTTATGGAGGTGGAGGTACTTGCGCCCAACCATGGATTGATGCGCTTGATAAGAATCATTTAGATGCAGGTATTATTCTTACGGATGGATACTTTGATCTGAAGTTAAAGAAGTCAAAAGCACCTATTCTGTGGTGTTTGACTGAAAATGGGGTGAAAGTAGATGAGTTTGATAAATCTGTTAAATTTGGTAAAAAGGTTCAGCTGGAAACGGAAGAAGGAAAAAAGCGTCAAAGAGGACGATATTAGAGATTTACAACACAATTATAAATGGGAATTTGATACCGTCGCAACACTAAAAGCAATGAAAAAATGTGGTGGCAATATTAAACTCTATAAAAAGGTTAAATATTAATGGCTACTTTTCAACCATCAAAAGAGAGCGTTAAAAATAAAATTAGTCAAAAAGATGTTACTCTAAAATTATTCAAAGCAATAATTCTCGAAATGCTTAAACGTGGAAAGACTATAGACCAGATTAAAGTGTTTTCTAAAAATCCTGGTCCAGAATCATTAAATTTAGCCCCGGACGCTTATTCATCCCGAGATACAATATTTAATCAAATTAAAATCAACACGAGTCTCGAAGATAGAGTAACAATTCTAATAGAACTGGAAAGTACGGGGCAACTATGATCTATAATATTAAAACAAAAGATGGTATTATCGTAGAACTAACAAGTACCTCCAATGTGCGTGGTCCAGATCAAGTAGGAGGACTACATTTTGGAATGACGTTCTTATATTACAGATTACCCGGAAAAGAGTGGGAAAAATGTGAGGATAATCGAAGAATGAAAGTAGTAGAAAAAATTGAATCTTTAACACTAAAAGAATTGGAGGATACTGAACAATTATGACAACAAATACAATACTATTGTTTATGCTCGGGACATCGCTAATAGGTTTTGGGATTTTTGTATTTTTCTATAATCGTACAAATAAACGAATAGAAACACTACAGAACCTTCATGAACAGCTAACAATAGCTGGAATTAAAAAAGATTGGAACGAAGTAGATAGAATCAGGCAAGAAATTATGAGGAGATGTAAATGAATTATGAATATTTTGAATGTGAGTGTCATTCTCCTGAACATAGACTAGTCTTTGGATTAGACACCGAATCAGAATTTGGGGACAACCCCGAATTGTGGGCAGAGTTCTATCTAAAGTCATATAGAAATATTTTTCAAAGAATTTGGGTAGCTGTTAAGTATGTTTTTGGCGGTAAAACAAAGTGGGGGCATTTTGATTGTTGGCTCCTTCGATACGAAGACGCAGTAGGAATGAAAGATATGTTAGATAAGTTTATTGTGGCTTCAGATAAATGGGCAGAAAGTAAATTAGATCAAAAAGCATATAAGGAGATTTAAATGAAAAAAGAAACGGAAAAGAGAGTGATGTTTATGTCAGTATTAGACAATGAATCTATTTCTGAGGCCATGCCGAATAATCAATTAGACAAGAACGAAGAAAGTGTTAAAAAGAATATAGCAGATTTATTGAAATGTTCATCAGGACTTACAGCTCATGGTTTTAGAATAATGAAAATTACTTTTGAAATTGAAAAGGAAATTACACCTTTTACAGAACTTAAAAATAAAACAAACAAAATTGATTGGGGGTTCTAATGAAAAAGACAGAAAAAATTGAAAAGTATTTTGTAGTTGGAAATCATGAATCTGTCACGGAGGCTCTAAATAATTATGAATGGGATCTTTTTGACAGTGAAGCTGAAGCAGTAAAGAGAGGCAAAATTGATCTAAAATCTGACGGTATTACTGGTTTTAGGGCTGCTAAAGTTACTTTAGAGGTAGAATCAGAACTTACACCAATTATTAAAAATGGAAGCGTTATTGATTGGGGATTAGATGACTAAAAAGAAAACCAGAAAGGTTGTTATTAACAGTTGTTATGGAGGGTTTGGTTTGTCCCACGCTGGTGTGTTAGAATACTGTAAAATGAAAGGATGGCAAGTTAAATGCTGGTTCGACAATTCGACAGCTAAAATTTATTTATGTCTTCAAGATGATCCTCGATTTAAGGATGAGAATATTAAAGATTCTTATGGGAAAGCAAATATTACCAAAGAAGAGTTTGATAAACTCGAAGCAATGTGCTTAGATAAAGGCGAAAGACGTATGATGCTTTATCCACATTATGTGATCAAAGAAGCTAAAGATTGGTGCGATAGAGATATAAAAAGAGATGATCCTACTCTGATTAAGGTTGTTGAAAAATTAGGTAGCGCTGCTAGTGGTAATTGTGCCAATCTAAGAATTGTAGAAATTCCCTCAGATATTGAATGGGTCATATCAGAATATGATGGATTAGAGTCGGTGGAAGAAAAGCACCGCTCGTGGGGGTAATATGTGTGATATTTACATGCATAAATGTCCAGTATGTAACGAAGAAATAGATATGCATTTGTCTGATTTTAATACGCCGAGAGAAGAAGTAGCGGTATTTCATCAACCCTGTTTTGAAAAAGCTTGTAGAGTTTGGACAGAGAAAGATTTTGGTCCGCCTTTTGAAGGTAAAAGACCTGTTGTTGTTATTAGTTTGTCTGATACAGCTTTAAAGAACAAAGACGGTAATCATCCTAACTGGTAAAGGAATATATGAAATATTTATTAATTAGTTTCTTATTTATAGCCGGATGCAACTCAGATAATATAAGAGCTTGTGGTAGTTCTTGTAATGGTTTTATGAAAAGTTATGATACTAAAAATCAACAGTGTATCTGTATGACTTTCGAAGAAATGTGCAAGAAGGGAGAATAAAATGGTACGAGTTAAATTTCATTTTGCTGATTGGCAAAAAAATGGAGTTAGTATTTTAGAAACAGAAGAAGGACAAGATTTATCGATAGGTAATTTTCATCCTGGGGCTATGTTTACCGGAACCATGGATATGGATTTACACGAATTTGCAGAAATTAAAGAGGGAGTTAATAAAGGATTTACTCCTGTTTTTACTATTTCATTTAAATGAGAAGAGGTTCTTTTAAATGTGGGCTTTGTGGTAAGGTATTTACCATAAATGTTAATCCACTTAGAGAATTTACAGAGGATTGTCCTAAAAATAGACAAATAAGAACCTCTGGATCAGTACATCATTGGAATTATTCTGTCATAGAAACACTTAAAGCATTAAGAAAGGAGGGCAAAAAGAATGGTAGACAGAAAAGAATATCTGAAAGAATATCACAGCAGACCAGAAAATAAAGAGCGAGAAAGAATATATAGAAAATTTTATAGACAAACAGAACAAGGAAAAGCTTCTGTAAAAAGATGTAATACTAAATATTATAAGGAAACAAAAAGAAACTGTCACCTAAAAGAAAAATATGGTTTAACATTAGCAGAATACAATGACCTACTTCGAAAACAAAACTATAAATGCGCTATTTGCGAAACTGAATATACGGGTGGAAAAAAACAGTTTAACGTAGATCATTGCCACAAAACAGGAAAGGTGAGAGAAATTTTATGCGATAAATGCAATTGGGGATTAGGATCTTTTAATGATGACCCAAAACTCTTAGATAAAGCCTCTAATTACTTAAGGAAATACGATGATAAAACGACATAGGAACATAGACTTAAGTAAAAGGACGATTCCTAAGGCCCGGAAAGCGTTAAAACGGCTCGTAGAGCGACGAAAACAACGATTTGCTAGTACAGGGTTCAAAGTATTGTTACCCCCGTACAAACAGATTATAGGCCAAAGATTCAGTCAATCTCAGCTTATGTCAACGTGCCCTTATTGTAGTTCGCCGTTAATTGTAACTGAAGCTGGTACTGTATGCTCTGGTAAGAACTTACGTAAGATTGCATTAGATATTTATAATACTGTTCGTAAATGGGGTCCAAAGGCTGAATTATTCCTGAGTAAGAAGGCAAATAGATTTTTCGACATATGGATGATTCTGGGCCGAGACATGGATTGTCAGTATATTTTGGGGACGGAAGAGTCTAGATTTAGGATTAATAATCGTATTCTTCGGCCAGGAGTGGATAGAAAAAAGATCTTTAGCAGTAAGAAGAGATAGTATGCTAAGTAAAAAATGTACAGAGTGTAACAAAATAAAACCCATAACAAAGTTTTACTTTGAGAAAAGAGGAAAGTATAATAAAAGAAGTAAGTGTATCAAGTGTTTTCTGTTTCTGACAAGAAAGTACGCAGAAGAATATAAAGAAACACGTAATAAAAAACTTAAAAAAAGAAGGGCTAATGATATTCCTTTTAAGTTATCCGAAATATTAAGAAGCAGGTTATACAAAGTTATTGTTGGTAAGGTAAAACAAGGATCGTCTGTTAGAGATTTAGGCTGTTCCATTGAATTTCTTAAAAAATATTTGGAATCAAAATTTAAGCCAAAAATGAGTTGGAAAAATTATGGTAAATGGCATATCGATCATATTTTACCGTTAAGTGAGTTCGATTTAACAAATAGAAAACAGTTTTTACAAGCTTGTAATTACAAAAATTTACAGCCGTTGTGGGCAAAAGAAAACATAGCAAAACACAATAAGACTATTTTCTCAGCTAAAAAGAAATGAAAAAAGATCTCAAAAGAGCCTATAAAGTTGGACAAGTAGTTGATTTTGCTGTTGGATATACTGAAGATTGGGCAAAAGTGTTTGATAAAACACCGGGAGTTAAGGGAAAAGGTAAAATAATAAAGATAAAGTATAGAAGGGGAAAAGGACCAATATTCCTTCCTAAACCACACTTAGATTACTTTATACAACATGAAACAATTGATGCTATGGGAAATAAGAAATATAAGGTGTGGATATGTGATTATTGGCGTTTGGGTAAGATACATATATTAGATACTTGGAGAGCTGCTAAGAAATAATGTATAAAGTTGGTGACATAGTAAAATTTCGTCCGAGATTTTCACCGAAAACGGTGAGAACGGGAATGATAATTCGTATGTCAAATGGTACGTATACAATAATGCAATTAGATGGGCTTAGTGCAGAGCAAACTAGTTATAGAAATATCCTAAGTTTAGATGTTATCAGTAAACTAAAGTACATCAAAAAATGCTACAAAAAGGAGAAAAAATGAACGAGTCTGTTAATTATTATTATCCGCGAAATAAAGACGGGCAAAGAATGGGGCATTCTATTGCTGTTATTCAAAAAGAGGGTAAGGTGTTTGTTGGTTTCTCTCTGCTAGGAAAGGGAGATAAATTTAATCGTAAGATTGGTAGAGCTATTGCTGAATCCAGAGCGAGAAAACAAATCGAACAATACGAAAACAGAAAGAATAACCCATTTACTGCGAAGAATTGAGGATATGTGTTAAAGAGGGGACAGATTGTAAAGATTAAACCGAACTTCTATAAAGTTTGCAATAATGAAAATATAGAAGATTACATTACCTGTAAGGTAAATCATTCCGGTAAGAATCTTATGGGCGAAGTTATGGAATGTGTTTATTGCGGGGATGGAATGTATAGCGTATTATTATTGCTAAATACTTGCGGAGAATTGCATCCTATTGTAGTTGAGCCAAAAGACGTTAAGATTGATACAATTAAAACTCTTAAGAACCTTAAGAAGAGAAAATGTGCCCTATTAAAGTAGGGGATTACATAAAGCTTAATGTACCTTTTGAAGAAGTTAATGCTTGGAATTTAGCTGCGGCTATGGGTGCATTAGCTACAAAACATAAAATATGTTGTACCGATCATGAAGAGAAAAAGATTATAGCTGAAGTTATTGAACAGAAATCAATGAATTATGGTGGTACTCGGCCCGGAGAGAAATATTTAATAACTCTAACGTTCGTTAAACTCAACGTATGCGAAGGCGTACATTGTATTTTAATTGATGAAAGAGATTGTACGTTTTACCCCATAGGTATACTTAAAGCCGCTAAGAGTAACAAATGATTAAAGTTGGACAAGTATATACATGCAAAGTTTGCATGAATGGGGGATGTCTTCTGAGAATAGAAAATATTGACATACACAATAGAATAGAATATGCGACGTTCGATGATAAAGCAGGTTGTAGAAAATCAACAACTACGACAGCAGAAAGCTATATAAAATCGGGCGAAATGAAACTTGAACCAATTAAAACCCTAAAATATATGAAGGAGAATAAGTGTACTGCGTCAATTGCGGAAAAAAACTAAAAACAAAAGATTCCAAGTTTGAGGTTGTTTGTGACGAATTTTGTCTTGAAGGAGCTATGAAATATGACGAACTACTTAAAAGTGTTGGACCTGATAAAGCTCGAAACCTCTGGAAAAGAGAAAGAACGCATTCTAAAAACAAACGACTCGGTAGAGCTGCGTGAATATCTTTCTATTGCGCTCGATAAAGACAGGGTATATCACGTAAAAAAGTTTCCGACAGGGTTAGTTGGGGATAAAGTGTTTTCGTCCGTTTCCGGTAAAGGGTTTATTAAATTTAAAAACTTAATTAAACTATTGGAGACAAATGAAATCAGCGGTCACTTGGCTCAAAATACAATCTTTGATTGTTTTGGTTCATTTACACCAAAAGAGCAAGAATGGTATCGCAAGGCTTTGCTTAAAGAGGCTATTAATATTGGTCGTGAAATTGTAAATAAGGCTTTCCCCAAGTTAGTAAACAAATTTGTTGTAATGCTCGCCCCGAATACCCAGCCGGATTTGGACAATATTAAATATCCTAAGATCATTCAACCTAAGATTGATGGTTTTAGGGCTATTTATATTCCGGGGCAAGGTTTAGTTGGCCGGAACGGAAAGAAGATTAGGAATACAAACTTACATGAACATTTCTTAAGCTTATACATGACAAATACGCATGTATTTGACGGTGAGCTATATTGCCACGGCGTTGGGTTCAATAAAGTAGCTTCAGTGTTAAATAGTGCAGCGGGCGTTATCCCATTTGGCTTAAAATACCATGTTTTTGATGGTATGACGACCTCGGAATGGGCAAAAAAGAAGTGTTCGACCAAATACGAGGATAGACTCTCTACATTTCAGGAATTAGATAAGGTTGCCCCGCTTAAGAATGTTAACGTGTTGGGGGCTGAAAAGGTTAGTTCCAAACAAGAAGCAATGAACAAATATTCATTGTATATTAAGGGCGGATATGAAGGGGCTATGTTAAAAGACCCTGATTCCATATATACATGGAAAAGAGTCACACTAAAATCTGAAGTATTGCTTAAAGTTAAGCCCTATGTTACAGAAGACCTAAAGATTGTCGGTTGCGAAGAGGGTGAAGGAAAGTATGTTGGTAAGTTGGGCAAATTGATAGTCGATTATAAGGGCGTCTCAGTCGGGGTAGGCACCGGGTTTACGGACGAGGAAAGATCGTCGCTCTGGAGCCAAAAGAACGCGTTACAGGGGCGATTTATCGAGGTCCGGGGAATGGAAATCACGGCTGATAAATCAATTAGGCATCCGGTATACATTAGATTTAGAGACGACAAATGATTCCTAAAGTAGGACAAGTTTATAATTGTAATATGTGCAATAACAAATGTGCGTTTAGCATAATAAGAATAAGAAACAATAAACTGTTTTACAAATATCTAAGTTATGTGAAGAGAGAAAAGTGTTGTAGAGCATTTGATGATATTTATGATTTTTGCGAACATCTCCATAACGGTTACTTTATATTAAATACTATTGAAACTTTGAAGGAATATAAAAAGAAATGATTCCAATTGAAATAGGACAAATATATAAATGTTTCTCTTGCGAAAAAGGATGCAGAGAAAGAGTGACAAGAATAACAAAAGATAGAGTTAAGTATGTACCTCTTCAACCAAAACTAAGAGATAGTGACTGTTACGCGGTAGATGGATACGATAATTCTGAGACAAAGAAAGAATATATTAGTATGATAGAACAGAAAACCCTAAAATTAGAACCTATCAGTATCTTAAAATACTACAAGAAAGTGGGGAGAAATGACTCACGCTAGAGCGACTGCTATTGCTAAACTGTTAGCAGAGAAAGATTTTAAGGATTTGCTGTACCTCAAGTTTGGTTCCGAGGGGTATAACGGAGAAGACTTAATTGAAGTACTTCAACAAATATCCGATAAAGAATTAGAACTAACTAGGAATAGACAGAATGAAACGGATTCAGACTCCGATTAGTCTTAATCAAGTTAGAGCCTTAATCAAAGAACGTCACCCAAATTTACCCTACAAAATTGCTAAATGTGAGGATACAGAAGATGTAGAACTTATTGTTAATAACAGACTTATTATAGATTTCGTTCGTACAGAGAAAACAGCAATGTCTCATTTATACCAATCACCAGATGATTGGCAAATATATAACTACAAAATAAACTATATTAAAACACTTAAGTTCTTAAAAGAAAAGAATGCCAAATAAAATTAGATCTGGAAAATACTGTCAAGAATGTTCTTGCTATTATTGCCCATTGGCTACTATAGAGGGATATTCCAACGATGATAGCGAAGAATGTGCTAGATGCATAAATACTAAAGATGAATGCGAATCTTGTGGGGGAACTGGATACGAACAAATAACTGTAATTGAATATTTAAAGAGATTAAAGAATGGAAGATAAGTCACATAAAACTGCTATCTATAGAGCTAAACCTAGTAACCCTACAAAGTATTTAGCGAATAGTGGATTGATTAATTATCCGGCTTTAGATTATGGGAGTGGGCATGGAAAAGATGCTGATGTCTATAATCTTGATAAGTATGATCCCCATTACTATCCGCAGAAACCACAGAAAGAATATAAGACCGTTGTTTGTAATTACGTTCTTAATGTTCTGGATAAGGATAAAGCTCCGGAAGTATTTAAGGGTATTAAAGACGTATTGACAAATGATGGAATAGCGTATATAACTGTTCGTCGGGATATTAAAGAACCTATTAAAACTAAAATAGGAACATTACAAAGACCTGTATATTTAGGTCTTAAAACAGTTAAGAAAACCAAAGATTTTGAAATGTATTCGATGACAAAAGAAGATGAACCAGAGGAGGTAGACAATGGGGACTAACTATTACGTAAAAGCGCATAATTGTCCTTTTTGTAGCCGATTCGATGAAATACACATTGGTAAATCTTCGATAGGATGGAAACCATTACTTCACGCCAACCAATATAAATACTATAAAAATTGGGAAGAAATGAAAGAATGGTTGAAGGATCAAAAGATATACGACGAATATGATAGGCAAATCGATTATGATAAATTTGTTAACTTTTTTGAAGAAAAACAAAAAGACCCAAAAAATCTTGAACATTTGCCAGAACATTTTATAGATGGAGATAAAAAGATTGACGGGTGGGATTTTCTTAACCATTATTTTAGTTAAAGGAGAATAAATTGAAGCTACCATACGACCTTTGTGTAATTGACCTAGAAAGTAATGGTCCAAGTGGGCCTATTATTGAAATTGGAGCTACAGTACTAACTCGTAAAGGTATTATACTTGGAGAGTATCAACAGTTTGTGAAGATTAGTGAGGCTCTTAAGCCTGAAATTACAGAGCTAACTGGTATTACAGAGGAGAATCTAAGCGTAGGAGGCTTGCCCTTTGTAGCTGCACTTGAAGGCTTTGTTAAATGGATACAGAAAGAGCTAGGTACAAAGAACTTTCTAATTGCCTCATGGAGCAATTGGGATACTGCTACGCTTCGTAAGGAGTGTGAACAGTGCAATATAGAGTATCCTTTCAGAGGCAAGACACTAGACGTTAAGAGTGTTGTATTGTGGATGTCCTACCTTATGGATAGAGATGTACATGGTGAGGGACTAGGGAATATGCTAGAGTGTTGGGATCTTAAGTTTGTTGGTTCCCCACATTCTGCCCGATGTGATGCTAAAAATACAGCTATTCTTCTAAAGACTGTTTGGGAATACTATGATAAGAGGTCGGATATCCTCCTTACAACTATCCGAGAGCTGGGACTAGCAAAGTGACTACAAAGAAAGACGAAAGAGTAACTTACAAAGTTGGGCAAATCGTTAAAGTAAAGAAACAATACTATCCAGATCAAAACGTTACTGGCATGGTTGTAGCTACTAGAATAGATAACCCGGATAGTTACTTAGTTACTTGGTATGAAGCACATGAAGCATGGACAAAAACAAGCGATATTATCGAAGTCTGCCCTATTGAAACTTTAAAAGCAGCTAAGAATAACCCGGAAGTAGAGGAGCTATTGAATGACTGCAAAACAAGTTAAACTTATAGTAGCTGAAGTAGAGAAAGCTCTAATGGCTACTTATGGTTTAGCTAAAATGGTTACTCCTAAACAACAGGAGTTTTTAGACTTGGTAGCTAAGAATATTAAACCTATTAAGTTTAAGGAGAATAAGAATGTCGTGGAAGATGCTACCGGGTTGGAAGATGCTACCGTTAAACACACAGCAACAAATAAAATATCGGGGACAGAGAGCGGGGAAGACTTACACTAGTCTTAATATGGTATTAAATCCTGTTTCTGGTGGGGCTTTCATTAAGCCCGGTAAAGAGACTTATGTTAAGCTTCAAAAGAACACAGTAGTAAAACTTGTAACTGGCATTAGGGTAGAAGTTTCTACTACTCTCTCCAAGTTTTGGAAAGGTATGGATAAAGTTAAAAAAGGTATGTTAGAAAGGGAGGATCAATTTTGGCGTAAATATGACGACTATGAGTTTGTCAAGGAAAAAGTAATTTCTTTAGCACAATCCTACAAAATTGCTAAATATGCTATTGTTAGAAAGTTTGAAAGCTACGGATACGATGGTAGTGCTATGTGTGGTCGTTATGATTGTGCCCTTATGGATAGTACCGGAATCATTTTAGCGCTTCATCGTTGTGTTGATATTACACAAGAAGATAAGCCAGATACTATCAAAACACTTAAGTTAGCGAAATCATTGAAGAATCGTAAATACGTAAAATATTTGATGAATAAAAGTTACCTTTCGTTATAAATACTATAATAATCCATGGTATTTATATGAAGGAAGATTTCTTAGACATTTCTTACGACTATTTAGAAGAATGTGTAAACGCTATTAAAAATCTTCTAAAAAATAATTATCCTAATTTGGAGTATTATTTTACTAAAGATATTACAACGAATAGAATTAAGTTATTTATTCAAAATAAGGTTTTTAATCTTGTCCCAGAAACAATAGAAGTAAATTCATATGGATATCGTTTTAGTTATACGACTTATAGGATCACTACAAACGTTGGAGATACGTTAAAAATACTTAAGAGTAAGGAAAATAATGGACAAAATAAAGTGTAGTTTTTTCGGTTGTCAGAACATAATGGACGTTAAAAACAACGAAGTAAAAGCGATTAATATTCGTAATGATGGGCACAGATTTGTGTGTTTATCTCATTATAATTTTGTTAAAGAAAACAATATTAAACCGTCTTTAGAATTAATTTATGGACCAAAAAAAGAGAGGAAGCATGAAAACAAAAACTTTTTTCGTAACCAAAAACGGCCAAATTGGAAGGCACAAACTCCGAAAGACTGAAATTGCCGGTTGTGGTATTATGTATCCTGATCAAAACGTTATTGTTTATACAAAGTTAGGCAATAAATATCCGTTTAATTTTGATGAGATTCATGTCGGAACTCATGCTATGACTCAACTTGTTATGTTAGCTGAAGGAGACGAAATTATCAAGTTAGACTTAGTTACTGACACAACTGTTCATCCTTCTACTTAAGTATACCGTATACTTCTTATTCTTATATATAACTAAGAAATAAAGAAAATGAAACTAATACGTTCTACATAAATGGAATGTATATAGATATACCGTTTACGTAGCTATTATTTAAGTTACATATACTAGGAGACAAATGAAAATCAACATTGGTGATACTGTAGTTCCTAATTACTATCTCGGTACAATCGTTAACATTGACGAAACTCAAGTAACTATTGAATATAAAAATTACATGGGTGATATCCGTCATAGTTATCTAACCGAAGAACAAGCTAAGTCTAAAGGAAAAACACTAGAACAACATGTTGATGATTCTTTAATAATCATACAAAGGAAAGAGTATAATGAATAAGTTGTTTACTGCTTTAGTTATTGCTGGATGTTTACTGTTAGCTCCGTTGGCTAAGGCTCAAAGTTGGACTCAATGTCCCCGTATACCAACAGACGAAATTACTCAGTTTGGTATGAATTCAAACGTAGACCTTACGTTTATGGTTCACGTAAACGAAAAGGGAGAGTTAGAATATTGGGCCTATTTAACAGAACCACATGTAGTAAGAGCAGACGGAGTTTATAAAGGTATTCCAGCGTACAAGAGTGGTTTTAGAAAGTTTATAGAAACATTAGGTGAAGGTTCTGGAGATGGATACGAACCGCCAGCTAGTAGGCGTTGGAGGTAAAATGAGTAAAAACGTTACATATGAAATAGATAAAGAACATTACGGTTTATTTAAGAAAACAGTAAAAACTGGTGCCTTCTTCAAGAAAGACACTAAGATTGAGATAACGTTTGAAGAATTAACAGAAAGAGAACAGGCTATTTATGATTTTTTTATGAATAAGATATATAGCCTTGAATATCCTCCTAAAAAGAAACACAAATGATTAACGAAAAACCAATGCAGTTAGCAAAACGAATGTCTTATCTTGGAATAGGACGAGTAAGAATAGGAGCCGTATTGGTAAACGGTAAAAACGTATTTAGTGGTTTTAATAAATCAAATAAAACACATCCTCTTTGTTCTACAAATAGTTATAGAAGGCTTCACGCAGAAATTAGTTGTTGCGTAGGAAGAGATAGAAGTACGCTAGAGGGAGGAACAATGTACGTTTACCGAGAGGACAGAGAAGGACGAATAGCAATATCTAAACCTTGTCCCAACTGTCAAGAGTATCTTAGAGTAGTCGGGATTAAAAGATGTTATTATACAGATCCTAGAATAATCGGAAATGTGGGAATGATAAATTTATGAGGTATCGTTTTATAAAACTTATTCGCAAAGAGGACGAAACAGGAATTAGCGGAACAGGAGAGGTAGCAAATGGAATCGTTCTACCATCAGGTAAAGCAGTACTTTGGTGGAACACACAAGTAACATCAGTAGCGATTTACGATAGTTTAACAAACGTCATTGATTTACACGGCCACAACGGAAAGACGGACGTTGTAGATATTACGGACCCAGAAGAACTCTTAGAATTATTTGGTATCGAATCTAAAACGTGTTTGAAGAAATCTTATTGCAAGAGGCATAATGGAACAGAAACAAAAAGAACCGTATAAGTTTAAACCTATTAATCCTACAATTCTTCAATTACAAGTGTTGAAAGAGCAAGGAGCTAATCCTGACGCTAAATACTTTCAGTTGATTAATTTCAAAAAGTATAGGTCAGAACAAACGACTACGATTCAATTCGAAAAAGGTATACCTTCTGTTACCTTTGATGAATCTGGAAAAGAAGTTCGCCACAGATATTACAGGGACAAAAAGATCGAATGTAATAGTTGGGTGATTTCGAAATTGTTTATTCCAATTAAGGACTTCAAAGTAGAAATTATAAAAAATGCCGGTCATTATTTTAGCGATAGCGGCGATACAATAATGTTTGATAGAATCGGAGTTTTTCTTCCGACAAACGTCTTTCTTACTGTAGAAACACCTAGAGCGTTAAACGACACGGTTGCTAAGAAACTTAAATCTTACATTAAAGACTATTGTTTTACTTGTGTATTTAGAACTACGGCTCATACAAACGAGTATATTTGTTCTCAGACTTCGGCTATAAAGAAAGTAGAAAAAGAAAACGACTACAATTTAGCTTTTAACATGTTAACTCAGTACGCTAACCTTTCTCGTAAGAATTGGTCGTTCGTTAAATATGAACCAAAGAATTACGTAGCATTAGATCCTTATAACATTAAGCTTAGAGAAGAGTTAATCTCTTACACGGACGAGGTGATATGAACAAATATGAATGTCCTATTTGTGGAGCTGGAGATAATAAACATTTTCATTTAGATCCAGTTACAGGTAAGATTATTGAGATAAGAGAAGATTATAGAGAATTTTATACTGGTTGTTAAAAGGAATCCTCCTGATCCGAAGCGGAACGTCAGTCTTATAAACTGAGCGCACTAGATTGGTGCCGGTTGTAGGGGCAGTACCTACCAGGAGGACCAAACTTATATGAAATATAAATGTAGAATATGTAATAAATTTCTATCTAAGTCTAAATTTTACTCCTCTAATTATAGAGGTAGAAAAAGTGTTCAGTCAGCTTGTATTAGATGTAAGCACTTAGACGATAAAAAACGAAGAGATGAATGTATAGCATTCTTTAATTCCGAAAAGGAAAAGACCCCATGCGTAGATTGCGGAGGTTATTTCCCCGGATGCGTGATGGATTATCATCACATAAAGAACAAAAAGTACGAAGTATCTAAATTAATACGCGGTAGTAGATCTTCTAAGGAAACTATTTTAAAAGAGATAGCAAAATGTATTGTTATTTGTGCTAATTGTCACAGAATAAGAACTCAAAAATTAAATAAGAATTTATGAATAAGAAGAAACATTTAAGATCACCTATTAGGATATTGTTACCTCCTAATAAATTGATTGTACCTAAAAACGTATATAACAGAAAGAAGGAAAAGAATGGAATCAAAATCGACACCGAAATCGAAAGCAACAGCAGCAACAAGTACAACGACAAGTAAGAAGTCAAAGGCTGGCGGAGAGGCTAAAAAGAAAGACATTAAAGTTAAGTCTTATATGAAGAAGTCTGGTGCTTATTATACTCCGTTCAAGCGTACAAAGCAGAAACCAGCAAGCGTAAAGGATCAATTCTCTGGAAAAAAGGCGTAATAAAATGAGTTTTAGACAATGGATAAGAATTCCTTTGTATGATCCTTTTTGTAAACCTGGATGTTTAGCGTGTAAATTTAATGACATGTTAATGACATCTGCCATTTTGTTTGCGTCATTTAATTTTTCCTTTTGTCTAACCTTAGTTTTAATCCAAAAATTAGGATATCTTAAATAAAATGCGATACGAATATCAAACAATAGGCCCAACACCGGCTTATAATTTAGAAGACGAGATTAATAGTATTTCAATTCATTGGCCTTTGTATCGAATAGCTTTTATTGTTCCTGTTACTAAAAGCATACATGTAAATATGTCAAAATCAGACGCAATAAATAGTAATGGATCATTACACATAGACCATAGTTTTATGATTATACTAGAGAAAAAGAGCACTGTTCAAGAATTAGTAGATATTAAACAGGAGAATACATGAAAACAGGTTTACTTATATCAGCATTTATTGTTTGGAGAATGGTCGGATCTGGTATCGCCGGTGATCCTAAATGGATTCAATGTGAGAAGTTCGAACAGCAATCTTGTGGTATGAATTTCTACAACTGCACTACAAAAATGGATTATCGTTGTATGAATAATGTAGAAGTATTAGAAACGTCACCAGAAAAAGTTGAGGGTAGAACGTACAGAGCTAATAGTAATGCAGAATTTATTGATCCTCCTTTTTGGTTTCATTAAAATGAAAAAGAGTGAACCTCATTTTTGTCCGAACTGTGGAAAAATTCTAGAGGAGAGAAACTGTAAACTAATCTGCAAAACAAGAGGGTGTGGATATCATGTATCTTGCGCCGATATAGTATAGCGTGATATTATGAAAGAATTTAAACACGATTTATTTCGTGCTGTTTCTATAGGCTTTGCATTAGGTATAGGCGCAGCCGTATTTGTGAATACGTTTTTAATTATTATGATGATGTTAAATTACATCCAGTCTGGAGGAAGATGATGGAAAACAAATTAGATGGAAAAGAAAATATAATCGACATTAATCAGTATATGGATGAATTTAAAGATGGTATCCGTCTCCATATTGGATGCGGGTTAGATATCCGCCCAGGGTTCATTAACATTGATCCTTTCTCCGAACACGCTCAAGCAGATTGGGACGCAGGTAAATTACCATTTAAAGATAATTCAGTAGACGTAATATTTAACTCGATGACCATTGAGCATTTTCCTATGCCTAGAGTTGTTCCTATATTGACAGAATGGTACAGAGTATTAAAGCGTGGTGGTAGATTAGTAATCTATACGTCTAATATTATAGACGTTTGTAGAAAGACCATCGAAACGTATGAGAACAAAGAACTAAATTTGATGTATCTGTACGGTTCACAAACAAGAGAAGGTCATGGGCATGGTTGTGGATTTACCCAAGAAAGTTTGTTTAAGGTATTAGTAGAAGCTGGATTTATGGGCGCACAGTTTGCAGCACCAGAAGCTACATGGATGGGTAAAGGATATCACGATATTTTAGCTATGGCCGAGAAGAGTTAATGGGCAAACTCAGAAAAGATTTGTCTGGTAAAAGATTTTTTAGATTAAAGGTGCTAGAATTTGACAAATTTGTTACTCAAGGTTCTAATAAAGTGGCAAAATTTTTATGTAAGTGCGATTGCGGAAATATAAAATCTATAAAAGGAACACATCTCTCTCGCGGTGACACAAAAAGTTGCGGATGTTACAAACCAAACAAATTGCCAATAGGAGAGGCAGCATTTAACAGCGTTTACAATAATTATAAAAGAAATGCAAAAAATAGAAAACTAGAATGGGATATTTCAAAAGAAAAAGTAAAAAAGATTACTTCCGAAAATTGCTATTATTGTAATCAGACAGCCAAAAATAAACATAAAAATTATAGAGGAAATGGTTATTATACATACAATGGTATAGATCGAATAAATAACGCCAAAGGATATATAGCCACAAACATAGTTCCTTGTTGTAAGATATGTAATTGGATGAAGCTCCATCTTTCTAAAAAAGAGTTTATCAAACACATTAGGAGAATTTATGGGTTTAGAGCAAATAAAGGTTGAGTTGCAAGAAAAGATGGGGAACGACCGCAGTATAGCGATGGCTGCGTGGACTTCTAGTATTGATAAGTCCCGTGCAGAGGAAAGACCAGAAAACGATATAACTAAAGTTATTAAGATGTTAGCAGAAGGTGGACACGGCGTACCATTTGAATCTGTTGTACTTAGATTCTGGATTAGGATGCCCCTGTTTTGTGACCGACAATTAATGACACACCGAGTCGCATCTCATTCAGGAATGTCTGGAAGATACCGCACAATGCCTAACGATCATTACATTATTCCTGAAGACGTTCTTGAGTTAATGAATAAGGTAGCCAATGATTGTTCTCAAGGGAAACAACTAGTTTCCAATTTAGAATTTATGTCCGATGCATCAATAAGCGCGTATTCAGACATGATGTATTTTGCTAAGAAAAGCAAAGATGTTGGAACAATTACAAACGATGAATACAAACGTATTCGAGAAATCGCTAGAGGAGTAATGCCTCAATCGGCTATGACAGAACGTGTTACTATTATGAATTTGCGGAGTTTTGCTAATTTTTATAGACTACGTTCAGATAGCCACGCCCAACCAGAGATTCAACAAGTAGCTAAGTTGATGATGCAAGAAGTTAAAGAAAGTAATATTTGTCCTATAGCGTTAGAAGAGTTAGAAAAAGTTGGATGGAAGATATAATCGTTCCCGGTCTGGTGTAATTGGTAGCACACGACACTGTTACTGTTGAGGAGACGTTCGAATCGTAGACCGGGAGCCAAATTTGTGAGGAAATTAAATGAGTAACATTCAACAAATTAAGTTAGAATCTATTTTTAGAGACAAACCTCTTGACTGGAAAACGGAGTTAAAATATCGAGCTTGGCGTGTTTGGGAAAAGGTTAGTTTGTTTCATTTCAGACACAAGCTAAAAAGTGGATATGACTATTTCAAGATAGGTTATAAATCTTTTGATTTTGATAGCTCCTGCGCTCTTGAAGAATTTGTTTGGAAGTTGGGCAGAGTAAGAAAGTGTCTGACTAGAAACAATTTTTTCGAAGGCGTCGAAGAAGAATGCGCTAAAATTAAAAGAGTAGAAGAGCTTATTACCAGAGTACTCAATGACGATTATTTTGATATCTTTGAAAAACCTATTATTGAGAAGTATGGGGAACTCAGACATAAGTGGATGGACGCGAAACCGGAAGATAGATCAGTAGAACTAAAACATTGGAGAGAGAAACAAACTCCTGAAAACGAAGAAGAGATTCGCGCAGCGGAAAGAGAAGCATATCAAAAAGCTTGGGAGTTAAGAGAGCAAGAGTGGACAGAAGCGATAGATATTATCAAAAACAATATTTTTAAATGGTGGGATTAAAGGAGATTATATGTCAAGCAAAAAGAAACATGTATGTAAGTGTGAGTATACTTGGGCACAATACGCCATGGTGACGTATTTAACTTTTGTTGGTGCATTTCTTTCTACATTAGAGATTATTCATGTGTTAGAACATTTAGGATTAACCAAATTATATAGTATTCTATTTTAAGGACAGAATGGAAGTTATGGGTTTAAAACTAGTTTGCATAAGCGACACTCATAATAACGACCTAACAAAGTTAAAATTACCAGAAGGAGATATTCTTATTCATTCTGGTGATTTCACGATGATGGGTACGTTAAATGAAGTTCGCGCAGCAATGGGCCAGCTAAAGGAAATAGCCAATGACTACGGCCACGTTGTATTTACCGCAGGTAATCACGATTGGTTATTTGAAAGACAGCCCGAAGTAGCAGAAGATCTTGTACCAAAGAACTGTGTTTATTTAAACGATTCAGAAACTACGATTGAAGGATTAGAAATATACGCTTCACCAATCACTCCGTGGTTTGGAAGTTGGGCATTTAATAAACACGTTGGGCAATCTATCCAAAGACATTGGGATATGATTCCGACAAACACTGACATATTAATTACTCATGGTCCAGCTTATGGTATTCTGGATACCGTAAATAACGGGGCCAAAGAAGAACATTGTGGTTGTATCCAATTATTAAGAACTATTCACGATAAAGTACAACCAAAACTTCATATATGCGGTCATATTCATGAAGGACATGGTATATTAACTGTTGGTAAAACAACATTTATTAACGGGAGTCTGTTGGACGATTACTACCATAAAGTATATGATCCAATAGTTTTTGATATTTGACAAAACCTTATATCATAGATTTCCACGGTCTTACAATAAAACAATCGAGACAATTGTTCTTTTGGATGGTTGAAAAGGGACAGGGAATAAAGAAATTATCATTGGTTACTGGAAATGGAGAAATCCAAAAAGAAATAGTAAGACTGTTAGGGGACTATTCAATTAGTTGGCATTTCGATGGACCCAACAGAGGATGTATAATTGTTTATATGGGAATGGAGGATGCATGAAAGATATAGCATTACTTATAGCGGGTATAGGTTTAGTCCTTCTGGGTTTAATCGGAATATTTTTGATAGAAGGTTTTATAATCAAAACTCTTTGGAATATAATATTTATTAATTATCCTATCGGTTTTAAATCTGGTGTAGCTGCTGCCATACTAGCAGACTTATTCTTTTGGAGAATTCAAGCTTCAACAAAATAATATGAATGAAAAAGATTTTAAAAAACAAAATCGTAAAGATGTTTGTTCTGGTTGCCCCAAAAGAACGCCTTGTGGCACAATGGATAGTATTTGTGGACTTGTAACACTTTGTCCAGTATGCGAAATAAAAGATACATGTACTGGAGAATGTAGTCAAGTAAAAGCATATCTTAGCAGAGGTAATCAAGGTAGAACAGGCGAAATTCTTACCAAAAATATTGGTTCTATGGATGATTTTTATTCTTTCCAGAACTATAATTTAAATAATGAAAATATAATTGAACGAACAAAAAGATACACCATTAATGAAGTGCCTTGGGGGTCTATCTCTTCCAGAGAGAAGACCTTAATTATAGACTACTTCTTGAATCGTAAAACCCTCGCAGAGCTATCTAAAGAGCATAGCTTGACTCAAGGCCGGATTTCTCAGCTTTTGTTCGGCTCAAAGGGTTCTAGCAAGTCAAACAAGAAGAAAATATTACCAACCTGGGGGGCCTTAAAAACACTTCGAGAATATATTACTTATAGAGACTTGTATACAAGATATGGTCATAATTTGTTTCCAACGCAACGACAAGTTATAAAAGCTTATTACTTTGACTACAAAACAGTAAAGGAAATAGCTAAAGAAACCAATACGTTAACTATCACGGTTTACAAACGTCTGGCCTTCGCAAGAAAAAAGCTGAAGAAATTTGCCGTTTCGTTATAAATACTATAATAATCGATGTGTATTATAGAGGGTGATGCGGGGTGGCGCAGTAGTAGCGCGGAAGCCTCATAAGCTTTAGGTCGAAGGTGCAATTCCTTCCCCCGCTACCAAAACTATGAAAAAATATATAATCGCATTGTGTTTACTTGCTTCATGCGGCGGGCATGACTTAAAAGTAAACATAACAAATATGTGTGAAGTTCAACTTGGTAAGAAAGCAGTTGAACGTATTGCTGGAATCGAGTTAAACATTCCCGCTTATAGATCTATAAATCCTATGGATCAACAATATGTTTGTGGCCAAAAAGCAGATAATGAAGAACAAATAAAATACATGGCATGTGCCTCTATTATCGGAGCATTTCTTGGGGGTATAAGTGGTGAATATTTATGCCAGCAAGCATTTCATGAATACTTACACTATGCATCAGCCGAAAAATGCAATCAGTTTTATGATTTTACTCAATGTTTTCCTAGAGTCTACCCAGAAGCAATGGTAGAAGCCTGTAAGAATACTAATCAAATCTGTGGAACAGTTAACGATCCTGAATAGAAGGGGAAATGACTAAATTAGAATTCCTAGAGAGCCTACTCGAAGAAGTAGAAAGCTCTAATTCAATAGAAGAAATAGAAGAATTACTACAAGCTAAGATCGAAGAGGCACAAACAGAAGAAGAACTCGCCGTTAGTAATCTATCTGAAGAAACCGAAGAAGACGAAGAGGAAGATTCCTATTAAATTCAACTAATATAATTGTTCATTAGCCTACGGGCTTCGACAATAACCTATCGGAGAATTAAAATGAAATACCCAGAAACGATTTATGTTCGTAAAGAAGGTTCAGACCAACCTGTAAGTCCTGGTGGATTAACTTGTGATAGTGTTTATTTCTGTTGCGCCCCAGAACTAGAAAGAATCGTGCCATTAAGTAGTGAGCCGGTAACAATCGGAGTTTATCGTCTTGTAGAAACAAAAGAAGCAAGAGCAGAAATTGTAATTAAGAGTTAAGTATGAATAGAAAACATATGCCAACAGTACGGGAATCTATTACTCATAGGTTCTCTATAGCCGGGCATGACGGTTATGTAACAGCGGGTAAATTTGAAGACGGGGCATTAGGTGAGATATTTATACTAATGTCTAAAGAAGGTTCTACATTATCGGGTCTATTAGATTGTTTCGCCATTTCTATTTCTATCGGTTTGCAGCGCGGCGTAACTCTATCAGAATATGTAGATAAGTTTTGCCACGTTAGGTTTGAACCGTCAGGAATGACAGGTAATCCTGAAATCCCTATAGCTAAATCTATTATTGATTATGTTTTTCGTTGGCTAGCTACTCAGTTCCTAAGTAAAGAAGAGATGCGGTCTATCGGTATTATAGAACAAAAAAAGATACCAACAGTACAAGAATATTTAGCTAGTCCTGCGGCAGCAGCAGACGACGAAGAACAAGTTGTAACAGAAACACTTGGCGAAGAAACAAAAAAACTTATAAAAGAAATGAATGATTCTATAAATCATGCACCAAAAGCATTGTTTCAAAATCAAGAAGATGCTCCAACTTGCCCTGACTGCGGGGCTATAATGCAAAGATCAGGTAGTTGTTATCTTTGTTCACAATGTGGAAGAACATCGGGGTGTAGTTAAAGGATAATATGAAAGAACGAGATAAGACAAATAAATTAGTATCGGATGATTGGTTTGAGGGGCATGACGTATTTTGGATTAGCCCGGACAACCAAAGAAGCGTGTTATTAAATCCTGGTAGAGATGTTGTTTGGTTTAAAAAAAGTTATCCTGTTAAAGGAGAGGTCGCTCTAACGCATAAAGAATATATCAGAGATCTTCCACAAAAACTAAAAGGTCGTATTGTTGGGGTCTCTGCCACAAGTCAGAATGGACATTTAAAGAGTAAGCCAGTGGGTACATTCTTTGAGTTGTTTGAAAGTAATCAGGGTTGGAGAGTATGGACTTCTCCTCGGGAGTATTATGAACTTAATGGAAAGAATAGAACAAAAAATAGACAAGTACAAAAACCTTCTTGCCCAAACTGTCGTTGTTCTTCAGGCTCTAAAGAAGAAGGATACGGGGGACAAAAAAACGAACATACTTGTCAAAACCATACAACTACCGGAACTTAAAGAAAGAGTACAAAACTACAGAGCTATCATAGACGATTTAGAAGAACTAAAAAATGAAGAGGTATAAATGTACAATTTGTGGTTTTGTCTGTAGTCTTACTTATAGAACAAAATTTCCAATAAAAAGTACGGATTTATACGCCAAAAATGGAGATATTCTTAGTGTAGGACACATACACAATTTTAAATTCTCAACAATAGAAACCCTAAAGGCGATAAAGAATGAAGCTAAGACTTAGTCATACAAGAGCCTCTACATTTAAGTCTTGTTCCCAAAAGGACTATCTTAAATATAAGCTCAAGATATATCCAAAGGAGCAGGGAGCTAGTTTAGACTTTGGTTCGAGTATAGACGTAGCTTTGGCCTATCTGTTGAAATCAAAGCTCCCCAATGCTCTATACGATGGGTTATTGGGGTATAAAGACGTATTTGAGAACGATAGTGAACGGGGTTGGAACCTAGCTTTTGACGATTCTACAATTCATTATAGAAGAGCTGATTACGATTCTTTAGTTGTATCTGGCGACAATGACCAAGCTAGTATTAATACCTGGGGAGAAGAGTTAGGGGTATCTTCGTTTGATGCTTTAGCCGCCGAAAAGACTAGTAAATACAAGAGATTCGACGGGAACCTGTTAAAGATGTTCAATAGGCTATGCTGGTTGTCTATGTTACGCAAAGGACATTTAATGCTTGACGCTTTTGTCAGGGATATAATGCCTAAAATTAAAAGGGTAATAGCCGTACAGCACGAAGTAAACGGCAACATAGATGAAAACACAGAAGTAATCGGAATCATTGATTTAATTTGTGAGTTTGAGGGGTACCCAGTTCCGATAGTTTTTGATATAAAGACTTCAGCCCAGCCTTATGATTCTTATAAAGCATTGTTTTCTGAACAATTGTTACTGTATCTTGGGGCGACTAGGGAAGAGTTAAAAACAAGTTATGTAGGTTTCCTCGTCATGTTAAAGAATATGACCAGAAAGCATTACTGTAGTAAATGCGGAATAGAAAAAAACAGTAAACATCAAACTTGTCCGGTAGAAAAAAATGGTGTAAGATGTAATGGAGATTGGAAAGATGTACCCGTAGGAGAGACACAGATACAAATCGAATCAATACCCAAAGCAAAAACAGACGCTTTTCTTACTGGACTATCTAACTTAGCGGAGGTAATCAAATTAGATAAACCATATCCAAATTACGAACGCTGTCACGATTATGGTATGTGCGATTATTTCGCACTTTGCCACTACGGCGATAAGTCGAAGTATAAGTTTCCAGAAGATAGAAAATTGCCTGTAATAAACGAGGAGAAGAAACAATGACATTGTTAGAAAAGTTAGCTAATATCACAGATGAGTTTGGCTCACTAACCAAGTCAGGAGAGAATCCTGCCTTTAAGTACAAGTACGTTAAGGGCGAAGATTCAATGAAGCAATTTAGAGTTCTCGAAGTGAAGCACAAGATTAAGGTTATTCCTGCGGTACAACCAAATTCGTTAGTCATTACTCCTAAGAAGGATACTGGATTTGTAACTACATTTATTATGGATTACAATATCTATGATCTGGAGTCTGATGCTAAACTAACAGTTAGTATTCCTACACAGGGTTATGATACTACAGATAAAGCGACTTTCAAAGGAATGACAGGAGGATTTAAATATTTCTTGTTGCAGACATTTAGTTATAGTTCCGATGATCCGGAAGCAGCAGAAGAAGAGATCCCTTTTGAGATCCCCGCAAAGACGTCATTCAAAAATACAGCACCAGCAAAAACGGATAGTAGAGTGTCTACATTTACTACAGGACAGAATCAAACGGGTCCGGTACAACCTGTAGGATTTAAGCCTAAGATTGTTGGCACGGAAGTTGCAACTACTAGTAGTAACACTACGAGCAAGTTTAGTGACATGCTTCCTAAGACTGGCGCAAGCGTGTCATTCAAAGAGAGTGGACTCAGCAGCGCATTTAAGCCAACGGAGAGTAAGTAATGGAGGAAAATAAACTAACACCAGAACAGGTAGTAGAAGAAGTAAATGCTCTTGAAAAGAAGGAAGAAGCAGAAAAACTTACTCTAACGGGGCCGGTTACAGAAGTAACAGACCTAAAAACAGAGGAGACAAAGACTCCTGAACAAGCAAAAAAAATGACAGCACATGATTATATTGTGCAGGCAGCAAGAGATCATATTTCTGGAATGCAGTATATCAGTACTCATATGAAAGAATTAAGTAAGAAAGCAATAACAAGAGTTTCTGTAGCATTATTAAAAACACCAGAAGAAGGATCAAAAATAAATTTTCAAAGCGAATTAGAGAGAGCTATTTACGGAGTAGGACAAAGAGTATTAAACGCAAGGACTACATTGATATTAAGTCATATGCAGTCTCGTATTCAGGAAGATAAAGTAAAAGAACAAGAACAAAAACCAGTAGAACAAACAACAAGTGATAATAAGGAGATAGAAAATGACGGATCAGAAGATACTATCAAACAACCCTAGTGTAGATGCTAATGGCGAACCTACCTCCCTGGTAATTGGCGTAGCTTGGGATAAGGAATCAAAGAACAAGCCGGGTCTAACTTATCAAAGCATTGCGTTCTTGGGAAAGAAGGATACGGATGAGTATGAAGTGATTCTTCGTCGTAAGTCAGACGGTAGCGAGTTGTCATTATATGATTCTAAATGTGTGATGTTTAATTCTACTAAGAAGGACGGAGATAATCCAAAGAAGCCTGATAGGATTATTCGCGTATTCCTTTCATAATTAGTAGCTTGTCCGGAGGTGGGAAGTTAAGTACCACCTCCGAAAGGAAAGAAAGTGAAATGTAAAATATGTAACTTAAATAAATCAGAAAAAGAATTCTACGATCATTCAGTAACGCGCACACTTGCTAGTGGTATGCTAAAAACATACAATAACAAATATGGAAAATGTATCAAATGTTATTTATCCGATGGTAGAATTTTACGTAATAGATTTTTAAAAGCAAAAAGAGTGGCTATAGGAAGAAAATTAGAATGGTCAATTTCATTTGAAGAATTTGAAAAATTACAAGAAAACAAACAATGTTTCTATTGTGAGGGATCATTACCCGAAGTAGGTTGTGGTTTAGATAGAAAGGATAATTCCATAGGATATGTAATCAATAATGTCGTGCCGTGTTGCCGTGGATGTAATTTGATAAAAAATCATTTACTTACACACGAAGAAATGTTACAGATTAGACCAATACTAATTAAATCGAGACTGAGGAGAGAATGCCAGAAAAATTTATCGAATTTAGAAAAGGACTTATTAACCGTGAAAAACGAGCAACAGTTATTGAGTTAGATAAATTAACGACTAATGTTACTCCTTACGAGGATTGTTATAGAAGTTTATTTTATTATAATTCAGATATTTTAACTCATCTTATTTCGGCTGGATCTGTTTCTGGATTTCACGGAAAGACCGGCATAGATAAAATTATCTGGGATTTTGATAATGAAGATTTAAATGTCTCTCAAAAAGATGCTCTATCATTAATAGAACGCTTGATAACTGAGTATGACTTAAGAAAAGAAGAGATCGGTATTTTCTTTTCCGGGAGGAAAGGATTTGCTATAGAGATAAATGTTAACGGTATTGTCGGTTTAGATGGAGTTTTACACGAAAATATCCCCATTTTTACAAAAAAGTTTTGCACCAAATTAGCTGAAGATTTAGAAAGTTTCGATAGAGTTATTTATAATATTAATCGCCTTTACCGCATTAATGGAACTCTTCATCAGAAAACTTCTGTTGTTAAAGGTAATGAGGTTCGTTTATTTAAGACTAGTTTGTCTTATGACCAACTTAAGAATCTTAAGGTCGAGGATATTAAAGAGTATTGTATCGAACTTCACCTTCCGCTAGAAGTCGAAAGTATCGCAAAGCCGGAAAAGCTCTCTTGGTTAATGGAGGAAATTAAAAAGAACGTAGATAATCTAGCTAAGACTCTACCAGTATTTGCACAAGTCACAGGTTTACCTGATGATTCTAGTGCGCCGTTTGGTCAGAAGGTTTGCATTTGGCGTTTAACGCAGGGGAATATTACAGACTATAGAGATAATGCTCTATTGGCTATTGCCGACAACGATAAGAAGATGGGGCTTCCTCCTACGGTAGTTAAAGGTAAACTTATGGGCGTTCTTGAGTTAATGGATGCCAGCAATCCGAATAAAGCAAAGTTAGATCCGGTTAGTGAAACCGACATCGATAGAATCGTTAGACAGACGTTTAGTAATAATTATGATTTCGGTTGTCACAATCCAATCTTAGCAAAGGTCTGCAGTAAACGTTGTTATCTTGCACCAAAGGTATTTAAGAATGACGTTACTTCTGTAACTACTTTCTTGGAAGCATATAGGAACTCTAGTAAGTTCTACAGAGAGTATTATAAGAATATTGTACCCACGGGTATTAGTAGCATTGATAATAATATGCCTTTGTTCTTAGGTACTTATAATCTATTGGTTGGTAAACCGGGTACAGGTAAGACATCTTTGATGCTTAATTTTATGCGTAATGCGAGTATGGCTGATATTCCAGCTATCTTCTTTAGTATGGATATGAGTGAGGAGATGTTAATTCAGAGATGTGCCCCAATCATTATTAGAAATCCGAACGGTACACCTAAGTTTAGTGGTAAAGAATTCATGCAGGCCCACGCAAAAGGTGATTTAAAACTAATGCGAGAAGCTGAAGAAGAGTTCGCAAAGCTGTCTTCTAATGTATTGATTAGTTCCAAATCCAAACTTACGGTTTCCGATATTAAAAAAGAAGTCGAAGCGCAAGAAGCAAGGTGGGGTAAGAAAGTTAAGCTACTTATCGTAGATTATGTTCAGCTACTGACTTCTGATAAAGAAGGATACGCTAATGCTACATTCAATGCAGATGAAATTAAAACGTTAGCAAAAGATATGAATCTCTGTTTCTTAGGGTTATCTCAAGCAACAGGAAGCTATAATGATGCTAATATTATGGCTAAAGGTAGCCGGGCATGGGAAGAAGGCGCGTCAACGCAATTAAATTGTTGGAGGCCATTCCACAAGATCAATTCTGACCATGATTGGATAATGACCTTACAGATGTCCAAAAACAGACTAGGGCCTTCTGACAGGGTAGATTTGTACTGGCACGGTAGCTCAGGCGTTGTAAGAGATTTAGAAGAAGGCGAACAAATTGAATGGGCGGCGTTGAAAGAAACAATGGATCATGACTAAAAACTATTATATAGCTAATACACAAGAACAAAAATCAGCGGTCTTAGAATATTTGATGGGAGTACATGGTGTAATAGCGGTAGATACAGAAACAACAAGTGCTGATCCCTTTAGTTGTGATTTGTTGGGTATTTCGTTTTCGTGCAAAGAAGGAGAAGCATTTTATATCCCGGTTGATAATGGTATTCTTTCCTCACGTCCCCATTTTGACGAAAATCATTGGTTTTTGCTAGATGAAATTTTAAGAGATTCTAGAAATTTATTAGTAATGCATAATAGTGTATTTGATATTCTAGTATTTAAGAACACGTTAAGAATAGATTGTAGAGAAAGACTCCACGCAGATACAATCTTAATGAAACATACGGTAGATGAGAGCAGACCACACGGTTTAAAAGAAACAGCAATGAAATATCTTGGTGCTGAGTGGGGCGATGATAGAGAAGATCTTAAGGCTTCTGTTCTCGCCAATGGTGGTAAGTGGTCTAAGGCAGAAAAGAACTTTGATAAAGCAGACTTAGATATATTGGGTAAGTATGCTTGTGCCGACGCGGATATGACGTTTAGGCTGTATAACTTATTTGAACAGAAACTAATAGACCAGAACTTACACGACTTCTTCTACAAAGCGGAGGTGATGCCTTTAAACTATGTTGTAATCAATATGGTTGAGAGGGGTATTAAAGTAGATGTAGATTATTATACTAATCTGAAGAAGGAACTAGAGAAGGAAGTTAGTGAGTTAGAAAGTAAAGTGCATGAAGATTTGGTTCAGTCACATAACGATATATACACAACATTAGAGTCACACTTACTTGAGAAGAAAGTTCCTATAAAAGCTAAGGGCGCATTGTTTGAACAAATGTTCATGGATGAAGGTATCCCACTTGTTTATAACAAAAAGACGGGAAATCCCACTTTTACACAAACGGTAGTAGAAGACGCCTTAAAAGATACCCCGGATAGTAAGTTACTTCAGTGGAGATTAGGAAAGATAACAGAAGCAGAGTTTCTAAAAACAGAGAGTGACAAGGTAGCTAAAGCGCGTAAGACCTTGTATTTAAAAGATAATGAGTCTCCATATATTGTTAATCTTGGTTCCAACGATCAATTAGGAGAGCTTTTATTTAAGCATTTGGGTGAGGTAGCAGAGAAGAAAACAGACGGCGGTAAGCCTCAAGTAGACGACGAAATTCTAGAGAAGTTTGTAGGTAAGTACAAATTTATTGAGTATTTACTACAACTTAAGAAGGTTAGGAAGCTTCTTTCAACCTATGTTGAGGCGGCGGTAAATAAGAACGTAAACGGAGTAATTCATCCGAATTGGCTTCAGTTTGGTACCGAGTCTGGTAGGTTCTCGTGCGTGAATCCTAACTACCAAAACCTCCCAAGGGAAGATAAGAGGATCAAGAAAGGCATTATAGCAAGAGAAGGTATGGTACTGATAGGTGCAGATTACGCGCAATTAGAAGCAAGATGTTTTGCTCATTGTAGTAATGAAAAGAAACTTATTGATGCATTTAAAGATAATAATGACTTCTATGGAACATTAGCAATAGATTTATTTGGACTTGATTGTAAAGCCAACGAAGTAAAAGAAAAATATCCAGACATAAGATTTAAATCAAAAGTAGTAGGTTTAGCAACCACATACGGAGCTGGAAAATATAGATTGAGTTCTCTTCTAAATACAACTGTATCCGAAGCAGAAAAATTTAGAGAAAATTATTTTAAAAAATATACAAGTTTAGCAAAATATATAAGACAATGTCAAGGGCACGTCCTTTTAAAAGGATGGATAGCTAACGAAACAGGAAGAATAAGACATTTTCCAGACATAAAAAAACTTAAAAATAAAAAAGATCGTGTATCAAAAAGACAATTTAATGGGATGTTAAATTTATCTGTGAATTTTCCAATACAGTCTCTAGCGGCATCTATTATCAATAGAGCAATCATAGCTATGTCGCTAAAGTTTATAACAGAAGGCATAGATGCTAACGTAATAATGATGGTACACGACTCGGTCGTCGTGGAGTGTGAAGAGGGAATGGCGCTAAAGTGTCACAAAATTATACAAGATTGTATGGAAAACACATATAAACTTAATGTAGCACTCAGCGCAATTCCACAGATAGGAAAAAATGTCGGAGAAGTATAAAACATGCTCTGTTTGCAAAAAACGAAAATCAATATCCAAATTCAGTCGACAAATAGATGGAAAAATGGGTGTAAAACCGGATTGTAAAGAATGTAGAGCAAAAAGACAAAAGAACTGGAGAAAAGATAATCCAAATTATCATAAAGAGTATTATAAACTTTGGTGCAAACTTCATCCAGAAAAAATAAAGGAATATGCCAAAAAATATAATAAACTTAATAGAGAAATTCTTTCTAGAAAAAAGAAAGAACGTAGAGCAACGAAAGAAGGAAAAGAGATAAGAAAAATATGGGACAGTAATAATTATATCAATAATCCGAACCACAAACTAAGAATTTCTCTCAGAAATAGATGTAATAAAGCAATAAAAAACAACTATAAACAAGGGTCTTTTGTAAAAGATCTTGGATGTTCTATCGAAGAACTTAGAAAATACTTAGAATCAAAATTTAAACCCGGAATGACTTGGAATAATTGGTCCTTCTATGGATGGCACATTGATCATATTAAACCTTTAAGTAGTTTTAATCTAGAAAACAGAAAAGAGTTTTTAGAAGCATGTCATTATACTAATTTGCAACCTTTGTGGTGGAAAGATAATTTGATCAAATCCAAGAAAATAAATCTAGCGGAGACAAAATGAACAAAGTGCTATTAATTCCCGATGTGCATGTTCCGTACCATGATAAGAAAGCGTTTAACTTAATGCTTAAAGCGGGTACGGAATTTAAACCAGATACAATTGTTATTATGGGAGATTTTATAGACAATTACTCCATAAGCAGATATGATAAGAGTCCAGAAAGGGAAAAACATTTAAAATGGGAGGTAGTGGAAGCAAACAAAAGACTAAACGAAATAGATAGGATTAATCCAGAAGCAACAAAGATATTTATTGCTGGAAATCACGAAGAGAGATTAGATACATATATTAAGAAAGAAGCTCCTGAATTGTTTGGATTAGTAGATACTCAGGGGTTGTTGAAACTAAAAGAAAGAAAGTATAAGTTTTATCCTTATGGCAAACATCATAAGTTAGGAAAACTTATTGCAACTCATGGCACGTTAACCCGAAAGGGTATCGCCAGGGTAATGATCGAAAAGTATGGTAAATCAGTTTGTTTCGGTCACGTTCACAAGATAGAACAGGCAATTAAAGTAAACGCTTTAAATGAATGTCATGTCGGATTTACAATGGGTTGGTTGGGCGATATAAAGAAAACAGATTATATCAAAGACTTTACAGACTGGATGTTAGGTTTTGCTACAGCAGTGATACTTCCGAATGGTAATTTCTTTCACCAAGTACATCCTATTGTCGGTTATAAGTGTTACGTAAACGGTAAGATATACGAGAACTAAAATGAAAAAACAGATGGAAATAAATAATCTACAAGATCTGATAGTAAATAAATTATTAGAAGAATACTCAGAAGACGATTACATGTCTCTAAGTGATAAAGAGTATAGAATAAATGATATATTAGACAATATAGCTAAATTATTAATTAGAATGGTAAAAGAATAACAAATAAACAAAAGGAATAAAAATGATTCAAGGGAAAGTTAAGTGGTTCAATTCAAAAAAGGGATTTGGGTTTATCACAAAAGATGATGGGACAGACGTGTTCGTACATCACACAGGAATTAATGGAGAAGGATTTAAAAATCTCGAAGAGGGTGAATCAGTAGAGTTTGAGCTTATGGACGGTCAAAAGGGTCCACAGGCTACGAGTGTAAACAAGCTCTAAATGAAAATCTGTTGCTGTTGTAAAAAGAAAAAGACAAAAGATAACTTTTTTAGAGACAAATCTAGATCTGATGGTTTTTCTTATCATTGCAAAGCTTGCGATAAAATAAAGTCAAAACTATTTTTCTTAAAAAATCCAAGTTTTTATAAAGAAAAATATGCTAGAACTAAAATGTCTAGATATTCGCAACCTAAAACAAGATACAACGCGGCAAAGAGATCTTCAAGATACAATCAAATAAGTTGGAGAATAACATTTAAAGACTATCTAAAAGTAGTAAGTAAACAATGTGTGTATTGCGGTCATTCCTTACCTCTCACCGGAAGTGGCCTAGATAGAATAAATAGTAATATCGGATACACACATAAAAACGTTGTCCCTTGTTGCACTGTGTGTAATATGATTAAAAACAATGTTTTTACTTATTCTGAAATGTTATTACTTGGTAAAATAGTAAGAAAAATAAGGAGAACTAGATGTCTACAAAGATAGTTAGTCTATCCGGTGAGTCTGAAACTGGAAAAGATACTTTCGCCGCTCCCCTAATTAAACGAGGTTGGAAATACGCTTCTTTTGCGGAGCCTTTGAAGGAGATGTGTAAACAGCTGTTTGGAATAGCTGATTATTTTGTCAATGATCCTACGGGCAAAAAATCTATGTTCGTTAGACCCAGAATACTTACCCCAAAGATTTATGCTCAAATTATCGGATATATGGAGAAATCTTACCATTTAGAGGATATGCAAGATATAATATCTAAAGTAAGACAAGAATGTGTGGACAAACCTTTTAAAAACACTGGTAAATATTTAGAATTTAGTTCACCAAGAAAGCTCTTACAGTTTGTCGGCACAGATATTTGCCGAGAAGTATTTCCAGAATATTTTCTTGATATGCTCAAAAAAGAACTTGATAGAGACGTTCGTAATGCTGTTATTACTGATTCTCGGTTTCCAAATGAACGAGAAATGTTAAAGAACGAATTTGGAGCTACATTAATTAGAATTAAGAGACCCGGATATACGCTAGACAGTGAAATGAACAATAGACCCCAAGTAGAAGGATCAGTAGTGCATGTATCTGAAAGTTCGTTGGGGGCAGATTCAGAATACGATATTATTATTCTAAATAACGGAAATATAGATGAATTACAAACAAGAGCCCTAACCTTGTTGTAGGAGAAATATATGTTAGTATGTGACCTCTGTAAACAAAAAATAAGTGGAGATTCGTATGTAAAATACGTTTTTCCTAAAATGATAAATCACGGCAAAATAGAACAATGGTATGACGCTATGGATATTTGTCAGGGATGCAGCATCTCTTGTGCAAAATCATGCGGTATCGTAGTAACAGAGGTCAAAAATGAAAAAGAAACAACCTAAAGTTGGAGATCTAGCTGAAGTTAAGTGGTTAGATATAGTGTGGTTTCTCGACATTGACGATCTTGAAATGGAACAATTCAAGAATGGTGGGGATACAAGATACACCGTTGGATATATAGCTGGGATAGATAGAGATAAGATTCTTATTAGTTCCGAATTGGACGAAGACAGAGACCCAAATAGAGACTTTAATCTTATTCCAATGTCCAACGTTAAAGGTATAGAAATAATCAGAGAAGGAACTTTTGATAATTGGGGAGGGGTTCTTCCCAAGAAAGATAAGAATGACCAATAACAAAAAAATTCAAATAGAATTTAAAGTAAAATTAGATAAAACTTCTAAACAAAACTTAAAATATATAACAGATAGTTTAAAAATAATTAGAGAAAATTCTAAGTTCTTAAATGAATTAAGGAAATGCGTAAATGACAACTAAGAAAGAAGAAGAAATCAATACTGATGGAGGGAATGTTTTATTTCTCGACATTAGTTCTAGCTGTACGGGTTACGCTATTGGTAACTTAGATATGGCTAAAAGAATAGGTAACATTACTAAAGCGGGAGTTATCTGGTTCGATGATAATTGGACCCACGGACAGAAATACAATTATCTATATAACTTTGTATTAAATAAATCTTACATTGAAGATAATATCTTTGATGTAGTGGCCGAAGCTTACATGGTTAATACTAAGAAGATGTGCGGTACACTCATCATCCCCGAAGCAACAGGAGCAATTAAGTGTGCTTGTTACGAAGCTAATCCGCCGTTGGGATTTGAACAGATATATCCACAAACGTGGAGATCGGTATTAAAGATTAAGAGGGATAAGAATTTTGATGGTTCAAAGGGTTGGAAGTTGCCTGCTAAAGAGTGGGTAAAAAAGAACTTATCAGTAACTATTCCTGATAAAATTAAATCAAATATTACAGGTAAAGACAGACCAACTCCTTATGATTTTTTTGATTGTTTGTGTATCGCTTCTGCTTGGCTAACCAAAAAAGGAGCCACAAAGGTAGTATTTAACGGAGTAATTGAATGAAGTGGATAAAGAATCCAAGCACCAACTGTAGTGATACAATGCTCTCATTAGCGGTGTGGGGATTTATGTTTTGTATAGGAATTACTGCTTGTTCTCTATTTTATTTAGTAACAACGGGTCAAAGTTTAGAAGGACTAAGCAATGTGTCTATATTAGTAGGAACAATTATGACTTCCACAATAGGAGCTTATACGGCTCGTAAATGGACAGATGTTAAATACGGAAACGGACATTCAGTAGAAAGAGAAGAACAACCCACTCCTATTGTTGGTGTTCCATTAGATCTTCCGCCAGTTTCGCCGGAAGAAGAAGGAAAGGACGGAGTATGATATCATTTATAAAGAACTATTGGTACTACATTGTAGGAGGTATTGTTGTTGCTGCTGTTTTAGTTTTTCTTAGGGACGCAGATAGGGCAGCGATGTTGGCTTCTTTCTTTAAGCGTAAACGAGTAGAAGAAGATGTTAATAAAATTAAAGAGTCCTTAGCAGTAAATAATGCGGATATTAAAGCAAACGATGATCAGTTAGCAGATTTAGCATTACACCTTAAGGCACAAAAGGTAGAGGTCAAAAATGCAAATGATGAAGAAATTAAAGACTTTTATGAAAAATATTTCAAAAACAAGTAATTCGGTAAATGATTCGATAACAGATAATATAACTATTAGTACTTTAGGCGGTACTGGTTGGGTTTCTCTGCCAGCAGGAAGTGGGCTAACTGTACAAAATCCTTCATATAGTACTACAATAACTTCTAATCTCCCTTATTATACTTATACTCCAGCTTCAACATCCGCTTCTACAACAAGTTCTGGAAATGTTTATGGTACGGTCGGTGCTTGGGGTAATACTATAACGTCTACAAATACTAATTATCAGTGGTGGACAGATACAAATATATATAGTTTCTCTATTAAAATTCCTGGTAAAGAAGACATAGAAATTAACAAAGTAATATTTTCCGACGTTTTAAGAGACGATAAAGTAGAAACATGTATGATTCTTTCTACTTATACTGTAGATAAAAAATTGTCAGAGTCCTATAAAGTGGGGGAAAAGTTTGAATTTATTCATGTGTTTGATTATACACGTCAGGGGGAGAAGAAAAGGTATCTATACTCTCTACAAGATTGCATCGTATCTAGAATAAATAAAACAGAAGAAAGACATTCTCCAACATCTATTACTATTAACACTTCTCCGATGGAAGAAATATTTATAACCTATAAAAAGAAAGAAGTATCTCCCAAATTTGAGGAATGGTTTAAAGTTGTGAGGTAAATATGAGTAAGATAAGAGTTAAGTTAAACGACGAAACTAAAGAATTAGAATATAAACCTGATATGGAATGTCCTTTCTGTGTAGAGGGAGATTTAGGAGAAGGATTTCCGGGAGATCAATGTTTTATGTGTGGGGCATTAGTAACCGGCATTTATGGAACTAAGAAAATTTCCGAGGACGTATGAAAAAAATAATAGCTTTGTTTTTAGGACTATTAATTATTAGCCCGCCCACTTTTGCTGATTCAACTTCGTTAGTTCCTGTTAAAGTAGAGGCGAACCAACAATACACATTCAAAACTGAAGGCTGGTACTTTACTAAAGAGGCTGAAGTATTCTTACGACAAAGGTTAGTAGAAAGAGACGCTATTCAAAAGCAACTAACGTTGACTCAGGACAGTAACTCTAAGTTACAAGAGAACGTAAAGTTACAGGAACAAATCTCAGAAAAATATAGAAAGACTTGGTTAGAAACAGAAGATGAATTAACTAAGTATTTGAAGCAAGAGAATAGAAGTAAGTTCTGGTACATTGTTTTAGGAGGAGCTTTGGTTGTGGCCTCTGGCCTAGCTATTGGTTACGCCGCTAAAGCTATTAAATAATGGTTTGGATAGTAACCGCCCTTCTTATTATAATTGGCTATTGGTTTTATAGACAAGAAATTAAACCAAAAAGATCTGTAGGATTACCAGAAGACGAATCATATAACATTAATCAAGAATCTGCTTTTAAGTACGAAATTAATTCATTGCGGGAAGATATAGGTAGTTTACAATTATTGTTAACCAGTAAAACTAAAGACTTAGAGGAAGCTAATCGCAAATTACAAGAGGCAGAAGATAAGATTGGTAAACAAGAAGAAAGCAATCAAAGGGTATTAAGTCTAAAGAAGAGTTCTGAAATACGATTAGGTAATGCGGCTGAACAATTAGCCCCATTCCTAGAAGGATTTAACCATGATCCTCGTTACTTACGGTTCTTAGGTAGTCCAATAGACTATATAGCTTTTGATAAAGAAGGTATCACTTTTATAGAGATTAAATCTGGGAATAGTCATTTAAGTCATAATCAAAAGAACATTAAACGACTAGTCAAAGAAGGGAAGATAAAATGGCAGGAATTCCGGGTAAGTGGCAAAGCGCAAATCAACCGCAAGAACTAAAGAAGGTAGAAGACATTTACGATATTGTTGATAGTGCTTTTCAGGCTGGTGAGCTGTGGTGTGATGCAGCATCTATCCATCAGCGTTATAAAGAGGGGGAAAAGAACGCTTTCTCCAAGATTAGAAATGCTGTAAAGTCTAATCCTCTTCCGGCGGGTAAGAAAGCATGGACACAACAAGAGATAGACGATGCAGCCTACTCTCACGCTGATTGGGAAAAGTACCTAAACGAGTGGAATGAAGCTTATAAGATGATGCTTAAAGCTAGAAATAATTATGATGCTTGGGTGAATAAGTTGGAAGCTGCTCGTTCAAAGATGGCTACGGATAGACTTTTACATAAGGTGATGTGATGAACTTTAAAATAACTATAGAAACAGAAGAGGGTCGCATAGCTACCAACGAAAGAAATATATCTATTGACATGTTTATGTTAAACAGCAAAGAAATAATGGAAGCAAAATTAATTTCCGACGCAGCGGACGGAGCCATGCTTTGTATGAGAACTCTTTTAAAACCCCCTACAGAGGAAAAGTAATATGTGGAAAATGGTTTGTAAACATGCTTTTTCAATAAATTTTAATATAAATGAGGCTTTTAATTCAGAAGCCGAAGAAATAGAAATGGTAGATCTCAGTAAAGTATATGAGCTATACTCAAAATACGGCGTAGATGGAATATACGCTTTTGTCTCTTATAAGAGGGAACAAGAAATGACGCGAATATTTAATAGCGATGCTGTTCATTCTGATGCGTTACCGGAATTTAGAACAGATAATTATTATGCAGCTAAAGAACAACTCGAAAAAGAAGAATACAAAGTTTCATGACTGAGTCTTACGAAAATTCAGAGGTATAATTTTATGAATAATAAATTCCCCATGACTCTTGATTTAGAGAATTGTACTATTACGTTTGATTCATTATCTCAAATGCGAACTTACCTAGAAAAACATTTGACTAAAGATTATGATGTTTATAATATATTTGAGTGGTTTCTTCGCTGCACAAATTATTACGACTTGGAGAAATAAAGTGGCTAAAGATTTTAAAAATAAAGTCAGGGAAGCAATAGCAAATTACATTAGTTCGGAAGGATGTGATTGTTGTCAAGGAGACGATCACGCTAAACACGAAGAAGATTTGGCAAAATTATTAAACATACCAGAATATCCTGACGGATACGGATACGATTTCAGTCAATTTACAACTAAAGTTATTCGGACGAAGACAAGGAAAACTAAATGAAAGAACAGCTAAAAGAACTAAAGAAACTAGCTGAAGCTCAGTTTGGAAAAGGTAGTATCTTTTTATTGGGCGATGATGAAATACCACAACTAGAAGTGGTTCCTACAGGAATAGTATCTTTGGACAAAGCGACTGGAATAGGAGGATTTCCTAGAGGTAGGATTATTGAAATATTAGGTCCAGAGTCGGGGGGAAAAAGCACAACAGCTATGTATATTGCTGCTGCAGCCCAAAGAGGAGGGTTAAATGTAGCATATATTGATTCCGAACATTCTCTTGATTTGAATTTAGCCAAAACATTGGGCATAAATGTAGAAGAACTACTAGTTAGCCAACCTACTTCTGGAGAAGAGGCGTTGGAAATAACAGAGTTTTTGGCTAGAACAGGAGAAGTGGGGGTCGTTGTAATAGATTCCGTTAGCGCCCTAACACCAAAAGCGGAGATCGAAGGAGAGATGGGCCAAAGTAATATTGGCCTTCAAGCCCGGCTTTTAAGTCAAGCATGCCGAAAATTAACTTCCGTATTGAGCAAAACAAATACGTTAGTTATATTCATTAATCAAATTCGGCATAAAATAGGAATAATGTTCGGTAACCCGGAAACAACTAGTGGTGGTCTTGCTTTACGCTTTTATAGTTCCATGCGGGTAGAGGTACGTAGAGGAGAATCATTAAAAGAAGGCGACAAAATTATCGGCCATATGATGAAGATTAAATTTGTAAAGAATAAATGTGCCTCACCTTTTTCTACTACAGAGTTGCCTCTTTATTATGGAGTTGGAATAAATTTAGCAGAAGATGTTTTTAACCTTGCATTAGAACAAAGTATAATTGCAAAATCAGGTTCGTGGTATTCTTATAAAGATATTAAAATAGGACAAGGATCAGAACAGGCAATAAAGTATGTCGCAGAAAATAATTTAATAGAACAATTAAAAAAAGAATTACAATGAAAACCCCGCTCTTAAAACTTCCATATCCAACAAAAAATGGAAGAGAGTACAACTTAACCGGATTAAAACTGGGTAAATTAACAATCATTAAAAAGATAAGAATGGGGAAATATAATCACTGGGAATGTAAATGTGAGTGCGGAAAAACTTGCTTTCCTATGACGGGAACTATTACTTGCGGCGATGCTCGTTCTTGTGGCTGCCAGAGAAAAGAGACACTGGCAAAAAAGCGACTCCCAAAAGGAGAGGTCGGTTTTAGATATGCATTATCTCTTTATAAAAGAAATGCTAGACTAAGAAATTTAGAATGGAACTTATCTAACGAAGAGGCAAAAACTTTGTTTCAGGGGGATTGTTATTATTGTGGAGATAAAAATTCTAATCTTTTCGTACCGCCAAAAAGTTCAGGATATTCAGAAAGTGGCACAATCTATACACAATATTCCTATAATGGAATAGATAGATTAAATTCTTCCATAGGATATACAATAAATAATTGTGTTAGTTGCTGCAGAACATGTAATTTTGGTAAACAGGATTTAAATTATTCAGACTTTCTTCTTTGGATAAGAAAAGTGAACAATTTTACATTAAATAGGAGTTTAATAAATGTTTCAGAAGGGTCATAAACCTGTTCGTAAAGCTACTCCTAAAATCGATTCTAAGGTCGAAAAACCCTCAAATACGCTTAATCCAGTAGAGGAACTAGTCAATAGGGTACCTAAGCTCTACCAAAATCAGTATAGACTGGCTTTAATAGGGAAAGCGTCCTATTCTAAAGCTATAAAGATGAAATGTTATGAGTGTTGTGGTTTCGAGGACGTAAGGGAAAGAGTGCCGGAATGTACTGTATTTAGTTGCCCATTATGGAATTATAGGGGTGGAAAGAGGCGGAAAGACAATGTGTCAGTTTAAACCAGGAGTTAAGTTAGAAAAACAGATAGCCGACAGGGATGAAGCTTATAAAGAGTTTGTACGCAGTCTTCCCTGTCTTATATGTGGTAAACCTAGCCGGGCACATCATATTGAGGTAAATGGAATAGGAATTAAGGGTTCTGATTATAGTTGTATTAATTTGTGCGACAACCATCATACAATAAAAGATGAATCTATTCACAAGTTAGGTACTGTAAATTTTGAAAGGTATCATAGACTGAATTTACAGGAGCATCAAATTCAACTACTTAGACAGTACATTCGTCAAAAAACAAAGGAAGCCAATGAAACTAATTGATATGGATAATTTTGTTACTTTTGATGACGTATTAATTGAACCCCGTTTCTCTCTTATCGACAGCCGTAAGAGTGTGGATCTTTCAACAAAGTGCTTGCGATTAGACTTACCTGTTATTTCTGCCAATATGAGTACTGTTACTGAGAAGGCAATGGCTTGTACGATGTCCGATAACGGAGGATTAGGAATTTTACATAGATTCCTACCTATTGAGGATAATGTAAAGGAATATTTATACGTGATAAATTCTTCAATAAATGCTAGACGATTAGGTGTCTCAATTGGTATTACTGACGGGGAAAAAGAAAGAGCAGACGCTCTAGTTAAGGCTGGGGCTAAAATAGTTTGTATCGACGTAGCTCACGGCGCACAAATAGGAGTGGTACAACAATATATTTGGCTAAGAGAGAAATACCCAGAACTAGATATTATTGTTGGTAATTTTGCTACTCGTAGATGTATCAGAGACTTTGCAGATTGTTTAAACCTAAAGAAGTATAAGTCTCCAATTTTTAAAGTAGGTATAGGCCCCGGTTCAGTTTGTACGACAAGAATTAAAACAGGCTGTGGAGTACCGCAATTATCCGCAATAGCTCAGTGTGCTACTACAGGATTTATGATTATAGCTGACGGGGGAATGAGAACTCCAGGGGATATAGCTAAAGCATTAGCAGCAGGAGCAAGCGCAGTAATGATTGGTGGGATGTTAGCGGGGACCGACGAAGCTCCTGGTGAAATAGAAGAAAATGGCTCTTTCTATAGATACTATAAAGGATCAGCAGCAGACGGATATGGTAACGGTTGGAAGACGTCGGAGGGTGTAGGATTTAAGATACTACCTAAAGGACCAGCAAAACTAATCCTTAAAGATATCGAAGGCGGGTTACGAAGTGCTTTCACTTACGTAGGGGCGGAAACATTAGAAGAGTTCCAAAAGAAAGCGGAGTTTATTCAAATAACTCCTGCAACTCAAGCGGAGAATAGGGCTCACTATGAACAGAAAAGAGACAGATAACTTTACGCATGAAATTTTTAACGATCCAAAAATATTTAAGAAAGATAGTTTTCGTACAGTACAAATTGATGATAAGTCTTCTGTAGTGTACGGAGTAAGGGAAGCAGACAACAAAGAAATCATTCACAAATTACTATTGAGGAAGAAATGAAAAAGAAACTACCTAGAGAATATTGGATAGCATTACCTCCAGCAGATTATGAAGGACCACCAGCAGCGTGGACTTTTAAGGAAACAGCAGAACGATGTTCGTTTCCTGTAAGAGATCAAACAGAGTTAAGTGGTGTTAGGTTATTTAAGCCCGTAGAAGTAGTACACGTCATTGAAAACCTAGCCGCAAAAACAAAAAAGAAATGAAACATCATAACGGCTTTATAGGGATGTTGTGTACATACTGCCACTGTTTGTGGCATATGTTATTAATGCATTGTAAACCTCCTCATCAGGTTTGTAGTTATAAAGGGAACAACGGAAAAACACAATGGTACTGTTCTAATACTTTAGAGGAATAAAAATGAAACAAAAGAAAGTATATACCTTAATCGTTGATTGTATCGCTAAGGGTTGTTATCTTGATCGTAAGAAAGCTTTAGCCGACAAGAAAATATGGGAAGCAAAAGAACGTAAGAAACATCTCAATTACGAAGAGTCTTATTTTAAAGATCTTGTTTGGGTGGATAACGGCGTAGTGCTTAGGGGGTAAGCATTGTCTATTAAGTACTATTTTACAGGTAAACCATGTAAAAACGGCCACATAGATAAAAGATATCTTAATACCGGTATTTGTTATGCTTGTAAAAGGGAACGTAACAAAAGAGATTACAACAAGCATACAAAACGAGCATTAGTTATATGTCATCGATCTTATTTAAATAACAGAGAAAGATGTTTAAAGGGATCTCAATTATGGTCTGAAAACAATAGGCAAAAATCAAACGAGATAAAGAAAAATTATAAAATAAGACACAGAGACAAATATCTTGAGTCCGAAAGAAACAGAGAAAAAGAAAAGAGAAAAGATCCATTGTATAGAACTAATAAGGCTATCTCAAAACAAATATGGAATTTTATGAAGACAAAGAAAGCCAAGAGGCATTGGGAAACAATCCTAGGTTATTCTTTCGAGGATCTTAAAAAGCACTTATCTTCAAATTTTAGTAAAGAAATGACATGGGATAATTATGGAACATTTTGGGAGATAGATCACATTAAGCCAATATCGTGGTTTACTAAATCAGCAACAGATTCCAACATAAAGAAAATTTGGGCGATTAGTAACTTACAACCATTACCAATACATACAAATAGATCTAAATCAAACAGATATGAGGGATAGTATGACATTAAACGAATATCAAGTTAAGGCCGCAACAACCGCGATTTACCCCAAAGATGTGGGGCTAGTATATACGGTATTAGGGTTGGCTTCTGAGGCAGGAGAAGTAGCAGGCAAACTAAAAAAGATTTACAGAGATTTTGATGGAATATTAACATCGGAACAAAAAATAGAATTAGCCAATGAAGCGATGGATTGCGTGTGGTACGCCTCTCAAATTCTTAAAGAGTTAGACATAACATTTGAAACAGCGGCACAAACAAACATTGAAAAACTTATATCCAGACGAGAAAGAGGAGTTATAAAAGGAAATGGCGACAATCGCTAAAGAATCAAATAAGACTCCACCGGGAGTAAAGAAGACTAAAGAGGGTTATCGTATTATCGTAGCCGGAAGAGAATTAAGTATTAAAGAAGCTATGAGATTTGCTAGTGACTTACTTATTGCTATATCTTGGATGAGCAACAAAGAGGAGAAAAGAGATGTTCGTGAATAAAGTAAACAAAATAAACTCTTTTAAAGAACTCTTAAACGAGATCGGTTGGAGTTGGGACTATCCAAGTCATAACCTGTTGAGAGACAAGGAAGGTAACTTTATACTTAATAAGTTATACATAACTCCAACCACCGTATCTTACAAAGAAGATAATTGGGATTTATCCCCAGGAGTATTTGAAAATGTAGTAAAGTTCTATGAGTTTTTAGAAAGTATTAAAGATCCTGTTTAAATTTATACAAATCAAACTTATCCCCCAAATCTACCTTTCGACCGGGTGGAATAGCAACAGCTTTATGATCTGTAATACTATCTTTGCCTATGTTGTACTTTGACATTAACCTTCTCACTAGCCAAAGTAGTGATTTATATTCTTCTTCAGTTAACGGGTCTTTGGTTGTATCCCCCGTTAACTCGATCCCAATAGAAAACGAATTAACCCCTCTCACACCATTATATTCTGATACACCAGCGTGCCAAGCCACATCTTCGTCTTTAACCAATTGATATATTTCACCCTGTCGCCCTATAATATAATGTGTACTAGCTTTAGCTTCAATATTACATAACCAACTTAAAGCGCCTTCTATGCTATTGCTTCCTGTGTGATGAAGTACTATTAACGTTATTTGCCTATTCGGTTTAATAGTATACATTGAAGTAGGATGCCAAGTAATTATTCTTTGTTCATTGTTTTTTGTATCTGACATAGGAATATTATGTTTTATTATAATAGGTACCGTTCTTTTTTGCTCTCTTTTTGCAAATATAGAAGTAAGAAAGCTGAACAAAGTTTGCAATAAACCTAACATACTAGTTCCCCTTTATTTGAAGAAACGTATATAACAAAGCTATTCCTGCCGGAAAAGCCCCACCTATCATTCCCCATAATCCGACTTTTACTTTTATCATCGCTACGTCCATACGTACTCGATCTACCTTATTACTCAAATCACTGATATCTTCATCTAATCTTTTCAATTCAGATAAAACTAATTTCTGATATTCTGACCAACCGTTTTCTCCATGAGTCATAATTACTCCAACTTCTGTTCAACGCCGCTAACCTCAACAGCAATAACTAAAATTCCAATTACTTCTCCCTCTTTATTTTTATAAGGGACTTTTATAGTTCTTACTGTTAGTGTTTTACCTTTTCTATTAGTTATATTTTCTAGATACGAATGTTTTATTCCTCTATCCAAAACAACTAAATCATCTCTATAAAATTTATCTGACTGTTCTTTTGTATACCACTGTTCCATGTTCGTATTAATCATTTTATCGGCGGTGGTCCCACAAAAATCGGCCATATATTTATTGACTCTAATATAATTGTTCTTCTTATCCTTAAGACATATAAAAGCAGGAATAGTATCAATCATACTTTCTAATTCCCATTTAATATCTTGTAAGGCGTAGAGTTTTTCTACAAATTTTCTCCTGCTTCTTGTATTCTTAAGAATGTATCTGCAGACATTATAACTCCCTATACCCAACCATAATTGATTGTTTTCAATTTTTTAAGGACTTGTTCTTTAGATAATCCTGATCCTTCTATATAAGCTTCTAATTCCCATTTCTTACGCCACGGATTATAAAATAAAGGTAAACAAAACAAATAAAGAAAGTAATATTTAAACATCCCAACTTTAGACATTTGTTCTATATGAATGTTTTCATGGGCCACTAATCTAGTACTTGGTGTATAGCCAACGGGACAATAAAGAGTATGCCCAATTAACGTACAAAATTTACTCGTTGGATGAGCTATTGGATAGGTTAGCCACCATATCCAAGATTTAGGTTTAAAGTTCACGGATTATCCTCTAAAAACAACATATGAAAAAGCAGCATCTGTACGTGTTCCACTAGCAGCAAATGCAATATAAACATCAAACGAATCAGAATCTACCGACTGAACTGTAGCGATTATCGCGGCAGATGAAAATACAGTAACTATAACCGGATATGATGTATTAGCCATAGTATTACTTAAATTGATTCTATAAATTCCACTACCCGACGTATGAGAACCGCCAGAATAATTCCAAGTACGTCCAGACGTACCATTAGAATTAATTGTTCCCCAAGCTGCAGGAAAAGAATCCCCATAAAATTTAAATGATAAACCAGACGAATCTCCCGTGGCCGGATTTACATAAAGACCATCATGTGCTGTTAATGTATCAGCAAAATAACCCGTTGAATTTGCCTGAAAGGAACTAGTACTAAGGTGCGCCCCACAAGTAATATCCCCGGTTGTTGTTACACTACTCCCAGTAATAGCTCCGGTAGCAGCTATATTTTCAGTGGCGGTAATACTTCTTCCAGCGATAACTCCATTAGGACTCACAGCAAGAGCATTAACATTCCCACCTGTAGCATTAAAATTTCCTGTATTAGAAGAAATACTCCCACTAGCAGAAATAGTTGAACCAGAAGAAATATACCCACTCGTTGCAACAATATTCCCTACAGACGTAGTAATATTCCCCGTTGTTGCTACGCTACCTCCAGTAATTGCGCCGGAACTAGCTATAGTAGTTCCAGAAATAGCGGTACCAGCAATTGAACCAGTACTTATTATTTGAGTTGGGCGTATAACAGAGGCTTCACCTTGAGTACCATCATGATTGTGGTCTCGGAATTCAGTAACTGCCCGAGTATCTTCTAGATTCGAAATGGTCGGAGTAGAATATGAAAAAGTAGCGACTTTTAAATATCTCTTTCCTGTCGATATTCCCGTAGCTGAATCAACAACATAGTGGTCTCTTTTTACCAACCTAAAAGGAACATTTTGCACAGTTACTGGAACTGTTGTTTTGGCAGCATCGTCTCCTACCGCAGGTTCTCTGCTAATAAGAAATGTTACTGTTTCCCCAGATCCGGTAAAAGAAGAGTCTATAATTGTAAAATTATTTCCGTCCGAATCTATTAATTGTCCATAAATATATTCATCTACATCTGGGGAAGAATAAGGTATTTTCTTAGCCGTGTTTAGAAAAGTAACGGAGCAGTTAGCTCCCTCGGTTGATAAAGCAGTTAAAGAAACACTGCTTATTTTAAGATCCGAAGCTGTCGGTGTAACAGAAATTTCATTAACGTAATGATATGTACTTCCAGATAAAGGATACGTTGGAGTGTTAGTCAAATCAGCAGAAGGAACTACGTGAATTTTGTAGATTAATCTACCCTTAAATTCAGTAGTCTCAGAAAGATTTTCTCCAATCAAGAAAGGATCGATAGCGACTCCCGTTTCTGGTGAACCAGAGGCTTTAACGAGTTCTTCTAGGGCTTCAATAACAACAGAATAAGCCAGTGCTGGTGTAGTTCCCCCAGAATTAAAAGTAATAGCTTTACCACCAACATCCGTAGACGTTGCTGATAGGTCGGTTACAGTAGTATTGAGAGGTAACGTACCACCATTTACTAGTGCGTCTGTTCCAGATTTTAACAGGAATGGTAATCCATCACACCATCCTTCTCCTGGTCTAACAACTAAAGTACCACTTTTATTCTCTACGAGAAAGGCATCACTAACACACACATCTCCGTAAGTTTGTTTAATGTGATTTCGGAGCTGCTCAAAAGATTCGAGCTGTAAATCAGTGGCTTCTGATGCCAATAAATATTTAGCTTCTTGGAACTTACTCCGATAATATTTATTAGGTCTAAAAGAATTATAAAGCTTAGACATTAAATTCTCCTGTTATGTAAACTGAAAAGCCACTCTTGCAAATGATGGCTCGAATTCTTTCATATAAGTTAATAGTTTAGTAAATCGTAAAGCATTTAAAGGAGATAGAACCGCGTATTCTCCTTCCATCACTGTATTCTGTACAACACCAAGCATTGTAATGCTAGTAGAATCGTTGCCCGAAATAACAAATATTTCATTAACTTTATCTTGTCTCGGTAATATATAATTACCCACAAGACTATCCACATTCCCAAAATCCGCCAAAGAATCTGTTAATGTTGTTGTTCCATCAGAATTTATAGTGAGCGTACTAGTCATTGCTCCAACATATAATGCAATATTATTTATAATAACATCATATTCTCTAAAAGTAAAATACCCAGGAATTCTAATACCTGAACTAGAAGTCGGAGAATAGAATCTACCGGCATCTCTTAATGCTGTGGTTTGATAAATAAATCCTCCACCAGTATCATCAAGAGGTAAATCCGTATCTAATCTTATTCTATTAGAAGAAACAAATACTTCTCTAACTATAAAGAAATTACCTTCTCCGTCTAAGAATCTATCGCCCACTTGAACTTCTGATAAATCACAGGTAGAATATTGTACGTACCCGGTAATATTATCATAAGTATATGTTACAGGCGTAGCATCTATACCATCAGACATGGGAGGATAAGATCTAATATTACCGAATAAACGCATATTACCGTGAGTAGAAGCAAAGGTGGAAAACACAATAGTGCTATCTCCAGTACCGCTCATTTTTGTTAATATACCACTATCTTCTGGTATAGCGGGTCCAGTAGTTTCTAGTGTTGTCCCGCCAGTTATTGTTCCTGTAACAGTATAAGTATTTCCGTTGTTAGTATAAGTAGCCCCCGCTGTGGCATCGGCGGCGGTTACTGTAAAAGTATATTCTGGTGCGGCCGACCAAAAACCTAATGCTCTAAGATCTTCAGTAGAAATAGAAGTTTCATCCACAATTACAGAAGCGTCTTTAGTACCATTTGTAACATCCCAAGTTGTTAATATTCGTATAAAATCTACGATACCCTGCTTAGTTCCTTTTAGTTGCCAAGTAGGTAATAAATCTGTAACGATTCTTCTCATATGATCTACACCCATACTAGAAGAAACATTACTCAAACCTGTTTGTAAACTTTTATTAGGTAAAATAGAATATAACATTTTATCAGGATCTGTTAAATTAAAAGTTTTTACCGAGCCATATAACTCATTAAAGCCAAATCCAAAGACTTTCATCAAATCTTCTAAATCGTCTGTTGTATCTAGTTGTTTAAATACGTTTGGCCAATAATTCATTAAACGAGTATCAAAGTTTTCGTTTTTTATGGACAACGCTATTTGTTGTGTAGAATTAGGATCATCGTAAACTGCATAAGATGTTTGTGCTACATTCTTATTTTTCTTGTGGACAAAAATTGTATAGTAATAGTATTGATCATCTTCTAATCCAGTACCAACCCTATTCTTTGCTTCATAAGTATTTAAGATATTATCAATATAACCAAATTGGCCGACTAAACTTTGTGATGGTGCAGTATAGTCCGAAAATTCTTGTAAAATAGTATAAACTAGAGGACGATTTTGATCTATTTTTACAGGTGGATTAAAATAAATTCTATGTTCTGTATTCGAAATAATCGCTGAAGTAGCTTCGTATGATATATTTGGTTCTACACTCAAATCAAGAGCTGTAAAAGAAATCATTCTATAACGTAATTCATTTGGAATAAATGTTTGAGAGTAATCTTCAATATAATTTACATCAAAAACTCTCTTATATGGCAAAACAGAATCGCTAACAGATACACTTGAGCTAATACTCTTATTCAATTCCATGTACGTAGAAGTAGAATCTACTACTGAAATTGTATCAGTTAGTCTATTTAACGGCAAAGACGGACTAACTACTTCGGATACTGTAATAGTGTCTGATAGACTAATTATTGGCGTAAGATTATAAGTAAGACTTTCAGATACTACTGCGTTACTTAAAATACTAGTACTTTGGTTCAATCCGCTAGTAGACGTACTCTCAGAAATACTAATCGTATCTGTTAAAGACGCCCCAGATATACCAAGATAAAGATTCTTTGTAACAGTATCAGTAACATTAATATTATCTGTTTTAGTACTTGTTAGAAAAGCAGCAATAATTCCAGTAGAGGTGGAATCCGAAACATTAGTTGTGTCAGATAAACTCTTTGTAACATCAGAAACACCATATCCGGGTATTTCTACCGTTATTGATTCACTAACAGCAATATTATCCGTATCTGAATGAGTTCCACCGCTTTCAGTATAATATACGTTAACTGTTATATAATCTACTTGCGCCCCAGTTGCCGTTCCGCTTATAGCATATAAATAAAAAGCTACGGCAAAATTATTTGTTTCAAAATCAGATTTGGTCCAAGTTCTTCCCCACAGTGTTGTTGGACCTCCGAACGTGATTTCAGCGTCGGTATTTGAAGTAAAATCCTTACGATAAGAAGCACCAGCTGCGGTATAATTGCTTCCGGTATTCCAAGTCATAAACCCGGCTAATCTAGCATAATCTGTACCTGTGCCCCCAAGTCTACTACCAGTAAGCTTAATTTCGACACCATCAATAGTGGCGTCAGTGGGAATTTTATCACTTAAATTGGTCGAACCATCCCAAAAATGATACCACTCTCCCCAACCTCCTGAACCAACAGAGCTTTGAGAAGCATAGGTCGAATCTAAACTATAAGCATTTTTAGGATTGGTCCATGCTCCCCAAACACCTTCTGTAAAATCAGCAAATGCATCATCATGAGCATATGTTACGCCAGTACTTGCCACAGGATATTACTCCTTATTAAAGTGTATTTCCCAAAGCACTTATAGTGCCCGTGATAGCTGGTTTATTAGTATTTGGAAAATCTACCAGCACAACATATTGTCCCGATGCGGGAGAACCGCTAACAATCAATTCCGTAGCAGTATTACTTAATATTCGAAAATGATGACTTAATGAGTCTCTAAGAATTCTTCCGGTTAATGGCGGATCAACAGGAAATGTGGCAGATAAATCTTGTAATTTTCCATTATATCCAATACCAACCGTTCCTAAAATTTCACTCGCTCTATATATTTCTATCTGAGATAAGTCCGTAAATCCTGATGTTTTAACTTTACTCGAAAATGTAGGATCATTATTATACAGCTCTAAAGGAAAAGAATCTTTTCTTCGACAAATAATTATCTCGTCTTCAGAAGAAAAATCTAATGGTTTTTCGAATGATAGAGTTATCTCATTTGGTTTGGAACTTATTGCCTTTAGATCTTTTACTAATCCAGGTCCAGTTAATACCGCCATTAAAGACTCCTAATTATACTATCTTTTTAAAAATAGATTTAATCTTATCTTTCCAAGATTGTGGCATATATTTCTTAACCGCCCAAACAATTACCACTACCAATGCTATTTCTATAATTAACTTAATCATAATATCTCCTTTAATTATTATTCTACGCCGCCCCTAAGATCAAAATCAATATCGCTTTCTAAAAGTTCTGGTATTTCATATGCTCTTAAATTGGCTATATCTCCAAGATACTTAGAGGTTCTAAATATAATATTATCAACGATGCTATCATCGGAAACTTTTCGACCAAAATCATTTACAGAATCGGTATTACCAGGAATGATGACCAACGAAGCTGGAGTGCTATGCCCGGAATTTAATCCACCTGTAAAACCATTAAAAGTAAGTCCAGAAACAGCCGGTGATATTAATACTATAGGAAGATTTCCCTCACTACCAGGTGTATGATTTAGCAACTTTACTACCTCATCCGTTACATTAACCATTTGAGTATTTCCGTTTGAAGCTTCTATACGCAAATGCGTATAAGAACTAGCCTGTGTATTTATAGCATTTATAATTACAGTTTTAATACTAGCGGCATTAGTAGTTGATCCAATGTCTATAATTACGGGAATTACAGCATTATCATTCCCGCTATTCATATAATCCGCTACAGATACTTTATCAATAACATTAGCTGTTCGCGTTCCAACGGTAACCGAAGAAGAATTAGATTTAAAAGCAAACGTAGTTATTCTTGTTACTGTCCCACTGCCGGAAGTAGCGTCACTTAATAATGGCTGTTCGTAAGTTATGGTATAAGTTGTAACTGCTGTAACTTTAAAAGGAGTAGAACAATTGAAAGTATCATTAGTAACACCGTCGATCAATACATAATCGTCCACAGCAATATTATGTGCGGAAGTCGTAGTTATTGTTACTTCTGAAGTAAAAGTTACTGGGGAATAAACCCGAACAGCACCATTTGCTGCTATGTTTTTTTGTACGTCACTAATAGTAAATGTAGTATGATCTGGAATATTTGCTTTTGTGAGTGCCGAATCTAAAACAATTGTACCTAAAGCTTTTATACCAGTGCCAGATTCAGAATCTGCTAGGCCAGCTACAACACATATTTCTGAATTATCTGGATAATACGGTTTTGTTATAGTTATTGGTGTTCCCAAAGATGAAATAGTAGGAACAGAAGTTACCGAAGAATCAAACAATACGTTTACTGTTTTTAGTATGTCATCAGCGCCACTAACATTGTATACATTTAAATCAGAGGTAACTAACGAATAATCTGTAGGATTGTCAGAAACATCGCTTAAATCAGGATCCCCCGCACATTGAACTTGTGCAAACCCTGCTGATGGGGTATCCACCGTAAATGAAGTGGCTGTGGCCGGAATACCAAAACTTCCTGTCGCTGTTTGCGGCATTGATATTTGAAAAATATCACCAATAGTACCTATAGTATGAAAAGACCCTCCAACATAAAAAACAGTGTTATGATTATTATATTGTATAGCAGATGCGCCCGAATAAAGATAGTCATTGAATAAAATATTTTTACCTATAAAACTTTTAACTATTTTATAATCTCCACTAGTTACCGCAGATACGCCAGCGTCATTTAATGCTGTAGCAGAAAGAGTTATAGAGTGTGCATCATTAGCACTAATAGACCAAATGTTGTTCGCTACGTCCACTAATAGATAATTTGTAACATACTCATTTACTAAAAATGTTTTAGTAGAATCGTATAAAATACTGGTACCAGACGTATTTACTCCGGTAGAGGTGCTCTCTAAAACAGAAAAATTCAACATTGTATCAGTTAAACTATTTGCGTCTAATGATGTAACTTTACCATTAATTTTTTTAAATACGGAATAAGTATTATTTACTGGAGATGCCGCATTATAATCCGCACCTAAAAGCCACTCATATTCATCACAAGAGGAAAAAATTTCTATAGGAGCAACCAAATAATTCGCATTAGCTGTAGCTATTGGATTTGGCCGATAAGTACATCTTATAAATTCAAATCTATCAATACCTTCTAGAGTAGAAATTAACGCTTGTAAATCTTTAAGTTTTATTTTTTGAGCAAATTTAGTACCTTTATCATCCGTATCTCCGGTATTAAAATCAAAAAATTCAGATAGAGCATCTGATATATTTGTCTGAACAATCGTTCTAGAAGCACCAGAAGACAGATAAGCTAGTAATTTAAATAAAACATTAACACCATAAGCGTCTTTTAAAGTAAAGGTGGTCGTGACTAATTTACGCTTATCTAGAAAATCTTCTATTTCCGCTTTTAAAACAGTATTATCAGTTATGTTAGTAATACTAGTACCAGCAGGAACAATATAAACGTCAATATCTGTACCGGGATCGACCAAATTAGAATCTGCGGAAGCTTTAGCTACGCCACTGATATTTGCTAATACTACATTAGCATAATCCTCTAAAGTTACCGCTCTTTCTATTGTATTTAAAGCATATGGGATTGTTGCTTTTAATTGAGCGATAGAAGGTTCATCTGTACCACCACTAAATTCCGTTAGGTTAGTAACTGAAATAACGAAGTTCAAAGGATCTGATAAAGTCGTTAGAGTATTAACTGGTATATTTCCTATAGTTCCACCACCAGTTCTATATTCCACTTGTATAGAATCATTCGGGGATAATTGACGTCCAAATACACCATCTCCAAACACTAATGTACCTTTACCAGAAGAATCCAACGAAACTTTGTAATGGGTATCTGCGGGCAAACTTCTGATAAAAGTATCGACCAAAGTATATTGATCACCATTTACTTTAACTATCGGAGATATAAACTCAACTGTAGAGATAAGTTGATCAACGACCATCGAAGAATAACCTAAAATAACTTCTTCGTTTTGTACCCCTCTAGCTTTAAAACTTTCTGTTCTTCGTGTTCCTTGTAATACTGGTATAGAAACAACCAATGTTTCAGGATTAGATAGTTGGGTCGTAAAAAATTCTGCCCCATTTTGGGCCACTAACCTAGTGCCTACAGGAATAGCACCGGTAGGACTATAATTGCCTGTGGCCGATAAAGTAAAAGTGGCTGTGCCAGAGGCAGACGTAGAAGTAGAAACATAATAGCCGAATTGTTTAGCTATATTTAATACCGCCTGTCTAAGAGTCGCTGTTTCTAACGTACTCTGCGTAGCTTGTACGTCTAAATAAAAGAATATTAAATCTCCAACATAGGCTACTAATTCTAGCCATGTTCGGCTAAAATCATCCACGTTGAAACTGGTCCATTGTCTGTTTCCAGCTGTACCAGTTCCATAGTTTACAGTAGCATAAGTAATTAATGCATCTACTATCGAATCAAAATCTTTTGCAATATAGTCAATATCTTTCGTGGCCATCGTTTACCTCTGACTCATTTCTGTTACTGGCTTAAATGGAAATACTAAGTTAGCTACTGTGTTAGTTGTTTTGATTAATACTCGTATATTAAAAAATACCAGCCCTTTTGTTCTATTTTTTGAAGGGGTCACATCAAGCAACGTTACTCTAGGTTCAAATTTATTTATAGCTTTAATAATATCTCTTGTGCCTTCAGACGCAGCTACGTCTAAATTATCCCACAATCTAGCCGATAAATTGCAACCAAAATCTGGCCTCATTACCCGCTCTCCAAAATTTGTCATTATTAATAATTGGATATCTTGGAAAATCAAATCTTCTCCAGATTGAGGTATAAATTTATTAACTATAGGGCATTTTAATGCCTTACCTAAAAAATCTTTTATCATATTTATACCGCTGGTCCTGTAATAGTAGCTCCGCTAACCGAACATGATTCTATATAATTTTTTATGGCTGTAGCTAATTCATCTGAATAAGTGCTTATAACAGCATCTCTATTATCCGGATTTCCACCAGCATCATAAGCTGCTCCTATTAGAGTTTCTATGTCTGATTTTAGGCCCATAATTACTCCACCTTATGTTTGTCTGAAAGTTCGGTACCCACAGTCATCGTTTGAAATGGAGGTCCACTTGGTCCCGCAGGAGTTGGGTGAGTATGCGCCTCAAAGAATGTTTTAAAAGCATCCCCTCTTATTATTGATTGGGCGGCATTAGTCCCCAACTTAACGTTATTAGCATCTATCTCTATTACATCACTGGACAAATCTACATCAATAAATATAGTATTATCTTTATTTTTAATACGTATTCTATTGCTAGAATTAACGTCATCTTCTATTAATTCTATAGTATGACCCGTAGAGGTTTTTATTCGTATTCCACGACCACTTGTTGTGTGAGTTACATTACCTCGTTCGTCTACCGTTGCTAAACCGTCGTCAAATTCAATGGAATGACCGCCCGCATGAGTTATTGGAGTTCCAGATGCATTAAGGGGTCCAGGTGACACCCAACCCCTATTAGTAGGAACATCTCTCCTAAACACCTCCGGCGTATCAGGATTTGACTCTAAACCGTCATTTACAGTATGGGTAGCAACTGGATAATCTTTATCTCCACCCCCAGCTTCGACGTATACCACTGATCCTATATCTGGGGGACTATAAAAGCCGTCCCCAGGTGTAAGATAATTAATGAACGATGTTTCACCAAATACGGGGCTATGAACTCGAATACGACCTTTATGTAAGGGGTCTTTGTTATCTATAACAATGGCTTTAGAACAACCAAAGTAATATAAATCTTTGTCTCTACCACGAATAGGTATGGCCATTATTTATCGCCTTTCTTAGCCCGTTCCGTGGATTCTATATCAGTATCCGATGAACCCATAAGTGTTACTTCAACTTCTGGTAATACTGGTTCTTGGACCATAGAATCTCTATTTGTTACCCCACCCTTTGCAATAGCATTTGTATTGGCCATAACTGTACAAATATATCCATCACTTGCGGAAATACGATGAGCAACGGATAAAACATAGTATTCACCGCTATATCTACGACCAATATTAAACATGTTTATAGTAGAGGGGCCAAATAAAGGAATACCTAACGTAATAAAGTCTAACCGCAAAGCTCTCGACATTCTTCCGGCGTATAGTTTGGAAGTGGCTTGATGGTCACTTACCCCGGCAGATTCATGATACTTGCCAGCACCATTTAGTACGGTATTATCAAACTTTATTTCGGTAGCAGTAGACTCAATAAGCTTTGCTTCTGATTTATCTTTTGCCACCATTTGTACCGTTACCGGGGATGAATCTCCTATCATCAACTTATTTTCTGTATCTACCCCAGAGGAACTACCGCCCTGACCACCTTCTGGAAATAAAGATAAAGTAAAACTTTTAACCGTGTTAAATACGGTACTTGGATATTTCTGTTCTTTCTCTCCACCCTTCCAAGAAAAACAATACGTGACTTTTGATTCTTTTTGAATACGGGAAACAACATTAATTACATGAATTAACTTTCCTGTTTCTTTATCGATTCTAGAAGATACCCAATAATGAGCGTATAATTTTTCAGCTAGATCTTTCAAAAACTCATTAAGAGTCATCCCACTAGCCCAAGTACGATTACTTGATTTTTGTTGCAAATCTAATTTACGTTCTTCGTCTGTTAACTTAATGTTAGTTTCGCAGTTGGGGATAAAAGTAGCAACAGCCCGAACAACATCATCTACCATCCCCGGCTCATTTGCCGCAACACCGGAATAAGAACGTTTATCCATCATTTGTTGATTAGTTAGTTTCAATCTTTTAGCGCAAACACCTCTACTAAAATTAAGACCAACCTCTGGTTTTAACTTAGAAAACTCACCACTACCGTAGTCTATGGCAAATATTTCTAATGTTGGGATATCGCTTTCATGGGCACGATGAATAATTCTAGCGATTTGTCCAACGACTGTGTTTGAATGTAAAAGAGGTTCTGTTCCACCATCAGCTTCTCTATAACCCCAAGTTACTTCTACTACGTTACGCTCTTGGAATAGAAAAACAGCCTCACTACTATTTTGTTGTTCTTGTTGTAGAGCAGCGTCTGCGCTTTTTTGTAAAGAATCTAATAAAGACGTTCCGTATACTTTAGAGTTTAATAAAGTCTTTTCTTCTACAGCTCTTGTTTCTTCTACCTGTTTAATACTCTTATCTATTTCTTCTGGTTTTATATATCTTATTGCTTCGGAACTATTTACATCCAACATTAAGTCTAACAAAGATCCGGGATTATCTGTACCTACTTTACCCATCCCTGTACCGGAGTCGTTAAAACTACCCTCAACAAAATTTAACGTAACCTGTCCTATAGAACTTTGTCCACCGTCAATTACTTGGTTATATTCGAACATAGACAAAAGGGAGGCTACGTGTGGGGGTAAGTCCACTAGTTTCGTAACTCCCTTATTGTTCATAGGAGGCCCCATTCTGATTTTCAGAAAGGGTGTTCTCATTAAAGAGGTATCTATATACATTATATTATATCAGAGTTAAGTTTTGAAATAGCACTTAGTATTTTACTTAGTGAGGGTATTCTAAGTACCACCCCCAACGTAAGTTCTAGAAACGGATTTTGAATGCTATTAATGTCCATAATAGCCCATCCTAAATCGGCTCTTTTATAAACCTTATAAGATATTAAGTCAGGTCTATTTTCAAAACCTCCCTCAACAGTTATATAAGTATCGTCCTCTGATTCGTCAATAATAAGAGGTTCTCTCAAAACCATAAAAGGTTTATTACTACGATCTAATGTAAAGATCCCATTTGTATATCTTGTACCCGATCTAAATCGTGCCATAGTTTTTCCTAAAAGACGTCGTCAGAAGAAATAACAGCATCTACAATTTCGGATAAGTTAAAGGATACAATAGCCTCTATTGGGGTTAAGTCTGGATATTGTTTAGTGATTTTTATTTCTATTTTGTCTACAACGAAACTAGAATTTTCTAATGTTCGCTGTCCCAAAGTTGTTCCTACAAGCAATCTAACAGGAGACGGTGACTTGGTAATAGCCCCTTCCACAACAGGATAAACTAAACTTCTATAATAATCTAATTGATCCGCTATGGATAGTGGTAGAAAATCACTACTAGAATATCCCTCATAAAAAGAAGAAGGAGCAAGCGAACTACTCATATCCGGTATAGAAATATCGGGAATATTAAACATCTGTCTACCGATATTACCGAGTCTGGTAGTTATAGCACCTCTGGATAATTTTGAAGATAGAGGATTTAGTTTCTTACCTCCGTTGGGATCTAAACCAGCGTCATCCGCTAAATCAGCGGTAACTAAAGCGTCAAAACTAACGGAACGAACACCACTAGCCAACCATTGTTGTATAGGATCACTTCTGCCAGGAACTTGATGTTTAATCCAATTTGCTGATTTGGTATCTGTCCATGAATCTGGGTTAAGATACATAATAGCAAAAGATTTTATGTCTGAAATATAATCCTTGTTTTCCTGCGTCTCTTCAGATAAATCCGGAATAATTTGTGCTTTTACAAGTCCTAATCGTGTATAGAAATTAGCTTTCATTCTTCACCTATTGTGGTAAAAACACAGAATCTTTTGGATTAGTTATTGTTCGTTGACTGTTTGTAACAAGTTGTTTTAAATACCCATTTGATCTTGCTATTTCTTCCGCTATAGCTGGGTCCATAGAACTCATATCAGCAGAAGAAGCAAAATCTGTTTGTGCAGCAGTATTTTCCATAGCACTTTTATATGATCCTCTTGTACGGGCAATCCCGTCTTCGCTAAAATCTCCGTGTCTCTTTCTATCCTCACTAACCATCCAATCAGATATAGCATCCGAATAAGATCTATCCATTCCCAACCATTTAGGCATATTATCAAGAAGAGTACCTACGCCATAACCTGCCGCCCCAGCCAAACCGACTAAACCAGCTTTTCCCATAAATCCCAATTTACCAAGAATACCACCAGCCGCTGCTCCTACATCAGAAACGAATAAAGGTAACAAAGGACTCATACCACGTTTACCTAATCCAAACGCACCGCCGCCTATAGTAGATATTCCCTTGAGTATTAATCCAACAGCCGCTGCTCCACCAAGAATCTTGCCTATATTTTCTGCTCCACTAAGCCATCCCTTAGTGGTTTGTTTCCCCTTACTCCACCCAAACAATCCCCCCACCTTTGCTATCAGAGCCCCGGCAGAATCAACAACATACATAAATCCCTTACCAACACCTATTAAGGTTTCTTTAAGTGTAATAAGAGCCTTTATTAATCCCCAAATATTATCTCTGGATTGTTTTGGAAAAGCCTTGAAACGTTCATAAACATCCCCGCTAAAGGTAGCCTTACCCGTTTTAGAATCAAACGAATTAAAAGCTTCCCAGAACATTTGAAGCGTAGTACCCATGTTAGCGAAAGTCTTTCCCCAACTTTCACCTTCGTTTCTAAAAGCTTTTAGTCCGGATAAAGCTATAGTTAATACCCCAGCTATACCAGTTAAAGTAAATCCTAATGGAGCAAGTAAAATACTAAACGCAGAAAAACCAGCTACAAGACCTATTAATGCTCCAGAGAACATTATAACATGCCTGGTTAAATCAATAAGACCGTTTCTAATAACTTTTTGTTTAGTGTCAGTCATCATCATGTACAATTTTTGAAACATCGTACCCGTGACTCTAGACATAGCCTTAACTAATGGATTAACACCCCGCGCAACTAATTCACCGAACTGATCCTTTAAACTCTTCGCCTGCGCGCTATATTGCATGAATATTTCTAATGAATCTTCAGTTCCTTTGTTCAACTGAATCTGCTTCTGCATTAGTTCATTCATAGCTATACGACTAAACGTATTCCAGTTCATAGCTGCAGAACCATAACTCTTGGTCGTTTGGTTGTTTAACTTGATACCAATCTGAAACTGGTTGTTTACTTTTAATGTGGTAAGATAGGTTTGAAGAAGCCTCTGATTGGCTGTACGAAAAGCATCGCCTAGTTCTTTAACAACGTCTGCCGGATTCTTTCCTAATACTTTCGCAAATCCGGGGGCCATCTTGAAAATGTTTTCCATGTAATCGGCCTTAACGCCGCCCATTTTCATTTTAATGGCTTCTTGCATCGTTGTTAACGCATCAACTGTTCCTCTAGAGAATTCTTGTAATTTAAACAAGTACTCTGGTTTAAACATTTCAGCAAACTGTTTACGAATGTACTCAAACGATGCTCCGGATTTGGCTACGTCGGTTAACTTTTTAAAAGCTATTCCAAACGTTGCTATTAAAGCCGCAGCTGTAAACAAGTTTCTATTGAACTGCTTAATCTCGTTTCTAAAGTTTTGCACCTGCTGAGTAGCTTTTTTCATTCCAGCAGTAGCTTTATCCTGTAGAACTAGCGTAATTGTGATGTTACTATTTGCGGCCATTCTCTAACTCTCGAACTGCACTTTTATGTGCTTCTAAAAGTTCTTTACGATCTTTCCAATTCATCTCATTTATCTGACTTGGACCCCATCTAAAAACCTGACCAAAATAAGCATAATCATTAAACAAGTCAGTTTTATGATCAATATAGTCTGTCGGTATTACGTTATAGGGGTCACCGACTGGGCGAAAAAAAGTGGGTCCATAACAGGAAGAGGAGCTTGGTAATCTTTATTACAAGCATCGCAAGTATGAGTGATCTGTAAATCTACGTCTCCACGTAAACCCATATAAACTTCTTCGATAAGTTGTAAATCCGTTACGGGAATATCATCTAAATCTGTTTTAGTTATAGGAGATTTATCCCCAATTTTCAATACCGATAACGCCACTGTAGCCGTAAATAAGGAAGTCTTTTGATCTTTCATCATTGCGAACATATCAAAAAGATCCTTAAGATAAAGTAATTTAACTTCTACATCAACGTTCTTTTTTGGTAAATGTAATATTTTTGTTCTTACTTTCTTGTCAGCTATCGGTTTAATTTCCAACGAGTTTAATTCAATCTTCTTAAACTGTTGCTTACCACACTCACTACAAACAGTGGGCATAGCATAAACATTACCATAAGTAAACTCACGAATTTTAAGAAGAATTACTTCGATGTCTTCCGTAGGGAGTAACCATACAGCATCTTTCGCTGGTATGGAACAAGGTAGTCCTTCTTTTGTTTGATAATCAACCGCCAAATCCTCGATCAATTTTGGAACGTGACCAAAATTGTTTAAAACCATATCTACATTTTGTAGGTAGTTTTGTTGTTTCCCCTTAATCTCTTCTACATTAACTCTGTCGTATATAATACCGTCTTTTAGTAAACCACAAGGTAATTCGATAAGCATACTTCCTCCTAAAATGCTTTCAATATATCCGTAAATTTAAACTCTGTTTTTGTATCGAAAGATTCTTCCTCGAAGCCTTCATACTGAAAAGATAACGATTCTATACTAAACCCAGAATCGTCTCCTGCTCCAAAATCGCTTCCTGTTTCATACGTAATAGGAACACAGTTTCTCATAATGTAACGTTTAACTGTGTCAGAGTTTCTGTTTAAATGTTCTATTACGATATCTCTTCTATAGTGTCTATCAGTAGTACTATCAGATATTGCTTCAAATGCTCTCTCCATCCAAGCAGCAAAATCGCTTGCGTTTGGTTGTGAGATCACACCTCTTTTTAATACTATCGGTTTAAAAGAACCTCGATCATTTAATAGCACCGGATTCATATGTCTTCCACCTTCCATGTACTCTTTAGTCATAAAAGTAACGGAAGGAGAGGAACACTCAGTAAATCCGGCCCTAATAAAATTTGTACCAGCAGGAGATAAGATATAAACTCTCCATCGGAACTTATCTAAAGGATCATAGTGTGCGCTTCGTGCCATTAGAATATATTTCCTATAGTGCGATTAAGTAAGGTTTCTGGTGTAATCTCTTCATATGAGTCGTATCTTACTTCTACTTCTTCTATTAACTTAGCTGAATCTTCTTTTGCCGATAAGGTATCGCCAGGAGAATATGATGCTACCCACGCATTGTGTAATACCCACGCTTTAACAACATCCCCAACTCCCAACGCACTTAATCCAGCTGCTCCCGCTACGTTTTCTATCCTATTTAGTCCGAGATATTTTCCTGCTATCGGCACTTCCGACAATGCTCCTCCGCGTCCATAAACAGTAATCAATACGTCTCTTCTATAACTCATACTATCTTCTGGCGGGCCTTCAGAAGGATCAGAATTACCCCTCATAATACCCGTAGTAGGTTGTATGGTTATATCGTGAACATCTGTTACCCAACGATAAAAATCGGAACTGCTGGTAACTCCTCTACGCATAACAATAGGTTCAAAGCGAGTTATTCCGGCAGAATAGAATATGTGCGCAGCATCTATATTTTCTCTGTATTCTAAAACAGTAGCTGTACGTCTAGGTAAAGAAACTTCAGAAAAACCAGCCCTTAAGAATGAAGTTAGGTTTTGTGTTAAAGCTATGGGATCAAACGATACGTTAAGTATAGATACACCAAACCTAAACTTTTCTACAGCGTCTACGCGAGAGGATCGTGCCATTTATTTCTTCTTTCCCTTTTTTAAAGACTTTTCCATTTTCTCTAATTTAGTATAATAGTTTGGGAATTCTTTTAAATGATCCATGGCTATTTCTTTAGCAACTTTCTTATTCTTTGTGTGTTCTCTTTCAACCTTAGCCCCTTTTTTTAGGGCTTTAGAATTAAAATCTTTAGGTTTACTTTTATCTGCTTTACCGCCCTTAAGCTTATCCGCCCAATTTCCCTTCATACTTCTCTCCTAAAATAGGAGGAGGAGAAATAAATCTCCTCCCCCGAATTGTTGATTATTAGACGTTAGGATTCTGATCTGCCCCAGCAGTGGGCGCAGTAATTTCAGAACCAGTTAACTCAGTGAAAGTTTCATATCCAACTACTAGCTGTTCCATTGCTTTCTCACCATCTTCGGAAGCATTTAGATCCGAAGAAGGTTGGAAAGAAACCGGCCATGCATTATAGAGTGTCCATTGTTTAGATGGAACTCCATCGCGCCGCCACAACGTAATAGTGATATTTCTACGAAATTCGGTACTCTGACCAAGTGGAACTACGTCACCTTTTTGTACGTTAGGCTGACCTTCAGGTAGAGCCGTTGGATCAAATACTTCCTTAGCCCACGTATAAAAGTCCTGATTTGTAGTCAAACCACGCGACATAGTTACGTCTTCCATCTTGGCTAGTCCAGGAAACAATTGAACGTTATCCGGAGCATTACCTTCACGATATTCACCTTTTGTTACTGACTGTTTTGGTACAGAAACATCATGGAAACCGGCTCTCGTAATACCTTCCCAGGATACGGTAAACCGAAATTTCTCTAATGCATCTACTTTTGAACTTCTTGCCATGACATCCCCTCCTTACGCCGCAGCCTGTGGAATTGGGAATTCGAGAGCAATTTCAATGAATCTCAATGCGATATTTGTACGAACTTGTACTCTAAACTTCATAAGTCCCTTCGCAAGAGCTTCAGCTGTTGGGGTTACGCTAATAACCCTAAATTGATCGTTTTCCCGCACTCCAGCAGGGAATAGGTAAGAGTTATTTCTGAGGAACGACTTAATAGCATTCTCAGCTTGAAGCTGGGTAGCTGGTGAGAAATTCTCCCAAATATAAGAACGAAGACCGCTCTCAAGCGACTTCTTAATGAACATATTTGTTCTAATAACTTGGATAAGTTGTTCTTCAGCCGTGAACGCAGGAGATGTTCCACTGTCGGCGGTATAAGCGCCGAAGATAATCCGACCTGCACCAGGAAACTCAGTAATACGGTTGATGTAAGCTAGACGTAGAGGACCACCCTCTGTCTTCTCTGAAATGGACAAATCTAGTCCGACTGTACCCGCTAGACCTGCAGCAGAAATACCAGCAGGAGCTTTACTTACACCACCGATTGAAATATTTGCATCAATACGAGCCATTACGCCCGCTACGTGACCGATAGGATCTACCGTAAGAATAGCACTATCTGTTGAACGAAGTACTTTAACGTGATTGTAATACCAAGCCGCTACCTTACTAGGATTGTTAACAATTGTTTCTTTATAAGTTACTGCACTTGGTGAAACAATCGTGGCCGATCCAGAACCAGTAATAGAAGTAGATTCTACTGTTACGTTATAATTTACTTCGTCAATAAGAGTGATAATGTACTTGTTTAAACCAAATACTAATAAGTCACCAATAGATACGTTATTTAATGACGGTGAACCAGAAAAATATACCGTGCTTTCTACTAACCCGTTTGATATTGTACTAATAGAGGTAGAAACTATAACTCGGTCTGTTTCGGCTGTTCGAATATTTTCTGGGATTGTCAAAAGAGCCATACAATCCGCACCGCGATAAGTATCGCAATAATCAATAAGAGCGTTTTGTACAACACGAGAAGTAACGCTAGGAACACACACTAGTGCTACATCATCTGTATTATCTAATGCATGAAGACCTTTTCCGTTAGCCGCTGTTCCAATATAATCTGAATCCTGAACAACAGCATCAGCAATGAAATATGTTTCAACAGCGCCAACAACATCAGATGGTATTACCAACTTATTTGCTGGTTCAAAAAAGGTAGGAACGTTTGCTGTACCTGGATTAAACGTTGTATCTACAAAGTAAATTTTCGTTTGTCCGCTACGAATAGAAGAACCTACCGCATTATTAACAACTTGGTTCGGCGCGATATAAATAGTATCAGCACCGGAATCTACTACGTTAATTATAAAATCGTTATTTGAAGCATCTCTCCAAACACATCCAGCAGATACAGATCCTAACCCAGGAGCTGAAGCAAACGTTACAGCACCGGTAGCAGATGTGTATGTTATTCCTATAGCTGAAGCATCAAAACCAGAAACAAGCGTACCACTAGCAATAATATCAGAACTATCAATTTCATACTCTACGCTATTTAAAATAGCAAAATGCTCATCTAAAGAGCCAACAGCAAATGTTCCTGCCGAAATTGGAAGAATACCGTAGCCAGCTTCCGCAGTAGAAAACGCTTCTGTGTTTTGAGAACTCAAAGAAGCATTATTGCTAGCTGCTCTATTCGTTTCTGAAATTATACTAATTACTCCAGAATAAATTATAGCAGCACCAGCTGTTACGCCAACTCTGTCTACTGTTATTCTATCATTTTCTGGTACTTCCGTAATATAAAATATAGCACTAGCAGAATCTATTAGGATATCTCCTACTGAAGCACCCATATCAGCAAATCCGCCACCACTAGCTAGAACAGTAGTACTAGTAGTTGGACTGTCAGCGTTTGTTAAAGTGATTTGCCCCCTACTATCTCCAGCTTGAACCACCGCATAACTATTAAATCTATCTGCGGCAAATAATCGTAAAATCTTACCTGCGGTGGAAGTAACATTTATACCATCCGCACAATATACGTTATTCCCAACAAGAGAAACTAACCCTGTTGCGATAGTTAATGTTTCCCCGCTAACTCCAGCAATAGCAAATAATCTACCATCATCATCTTTAAAATAATCTCCAACTTTTGCTCCAGTACCTACTAATGAAGGTGAACCAGATAATACTAAAGCTCCTGTACTAGCAGTATAAGAAACTATACTTAACCCAGTAACTATTTCACCTTCATCTAAAATATAACCCGCGTCTCCTGCTTCAGCGAGACCATACTCATAAACGGTACCGCCAGAAGCAGTGGGAGAAACGTTAACTAAAATAGCCTCGTTTCCTACCCCCGCATTATCATAAAATCCCTGAATCGAATAATAAGCATCACCCAAATAAGTAGCATTACCAAAATACTCTACCGCACTATCAAGGCTAGTCACCGATGTAGGTGTATCTACCGGCGCTCCTGCTTTAGTGGATCGTAGAATAAATGCAGTAATGGCTGTAGCCGCACCAGGAATTTGAATAACTCCCGTAGGCTGGGGTATAACTTCTACTCGTTCTGGACCTGTGTTTGTATTCAATAAGTCCGCCATTATTTATCTCCGTCTTTTTTTATATTTAAAACCTTCGCCTCTTTTTCAACCACCTTTGTAGGTTTTTTAAAAACCGATGGTTTCTTTTTCTCAGGCGGCTTCACTCCAATATTACGCCGCTCATTAACTACTACCAATTTTCTAGTCATGGAGTAATGTCTTACATCACGACTCTGTGGAAGTGACGCGATTTCTCCAACCGTCATATATTTGGTATAGCCGATACAATCAATGGGTAGAGGTGACCCTGACACGTTTTTGTACCTTTTCATTTATTCCTCCCTTTAACACTACCCTTAAGAATAATGCTTCTGCCAAACTCTAAATATTATTGTTTTATTGTCTCTGTTTATACCTGCCCTATAATCTTGCCCAATACCTACTCCGCTAGAAGTAATACTACCGACCGTATTTGGTAGGGACTGCGTACCATATGAAGTATCGTCTAAAAAATACTCTGCTGTCTTCGCGCTTCTATCAACATAGACTCTGTGCGTGTGATACGCTCCGCTATTATATGCCGTTGTTATATTAGCATGTGTCCAAGTTACTGTATCCTGATTCCCAGCAGAATCCCTTATAAAGAACTTTCTTGCCTTACTCGCCGCCACATTTGTCCACGAAAATTCAAACCCAGGTACGCCAGCATTAGCTACTGCAGTTAAATAAGAAATTTGGAACGACTCATTATTGGGAGTATATACCCATTCATCTATCTCAAATTCAAAGTCTTGCATTCCAGGTTCTAAAGCAGTAGTAGCTGAACGTTTATAAAAACCGGCTCCGGCGGCTCCTAATATGACTCCAGGGTCTTGCGGAGTACCCGCACTAATGTTATAATAGTTATTAGCGTAGGGTTCTAAAATTATCCCATTTTTACTATCAACAATATTTCCCGATAACTCATTCATATCCCAAAGAGCAGCATAAGTAATTAACTGACTACTTATAGACTCAGAAACAAAAACGTTATCCTTTGGTAGCAGATTTAGTTTGTCAATATTTGCAGAATCAGTTATTTGTATTATATCTCCACTTATGCTTTTAGTGAGATATAAAGGCGGCGTGGAAACAAAATTACTAAGTGTTCCCAAAGATTTATTCCCAAACGAGTCTATTACAAAAATCTCATAGAAATATCCCGAACTCGGTAAAATATCTGTATCCGTGTAAGTAGTTTCTCCTGGATTTAGTGTAGCAATTAAGTGCGCCATTAATCTGCTTCTGTTCTCCAAATTTCAATTTGATAAGGTCTTATTTCTGCGTTCGTCCATGAAACATCTATCTGTGCAGCGGAAATAACTGTTGCTACTACGTTTGTTACAGAAACCGGAGCATCCGGCAAGTCAAGCGTAACACTATCAGTAGAAACGACAATGTCGGATAATGAGGCGCTCTTTGATTCTATGATCTCTCTATCATCATCATTAACATCAAATTCTTGGGCCGTAAATTCTGTGGCCGGGTGCGACCAACCAGAAGATACAACGATTGGTGCCTTAGCCGTAGCTATGGTCGTCGTATGCCACTGATACGGAGTATTTGCAGCAAACGAATCATTATAAAGTATCCCAGGATTCTTAGATTTACTTATTCTAACTTCATATATAGTACCTTGCCAACCTTTATCAGCTTCTCCAGAATAATGTCCACCTATTCTAATACCTTTGACAAACAAATGACTAGCTACAGAATCCGCGATAGAAAAACTATACAACAAGTTTTGGTCTAAATATATATAACAAGCGCCTGTAATAGATCTTCTATCAAAAGCCACTCTAATTTTATGTGGTAAACCGTCCGCTATAGAAGGAATATTATCTAATCTATAGTTGGTAGTTTCGTCGCCGTCTAAGCAATAACGAATCAAAAAGCTAGTACGATTCAGCCAAGAAAGTGTTATACCATATCCGAACTTATCAGGATTGCCATTAAGAGCGAATAGTGAAGATTCTCCTTCTCCATAATATGGATCCATTGAGGCAATGAACTCAAGAACCAAATGTTCGTGATCATCTAGATCGAGTCCTAAATCTTGTCTCTTTTCTACAGCGTCGGTAATAATTATATTGTCCGATAAATTTAACCAAGTAATAATAGTATCATTAATGTTTTGGCTATCGGCCACTAACAAATTATCCGATAAATTCTGTAAAAGAGGAGCACTTCTATAAGAACGATCTGAAACCTTAATCCTACTAAACGCCGATCTTCCTAAATTTAATTCTATCGTCTTTAATTCAGATATAGGAATATTATCAACTAGAGACTTAAATAATCTTAAATAAGTGGTTTTATTATCACTAACATTAATAGTATCGGATAAAGCTTTTGTAAGTGTTTTAAATCCTTTATAAACACTATCTGAAGTATTAATAGAATCCGAAAGAGATATTCCTACAGATAAAAGTTTACTTACCGTATCTCTTGCGCGAACTCTATCTGTTGAGGATATAAAATAATTAGAAATAAATGAGTACAAATCTCTAACAGTATTGTCTCTTACATAATAAGTCTCGTTCTTTATGGATCTGTATAGCTTATCTAAATTTTTAAGTATTGGCGTGCTTACTCGAACAGTGTCTTGTAAAGAACGCCTTAAACTAAGATCCCTTAAAAATGTTTCGGAAACAAGAATATTTTCGGATAAAGAGGCTCTTAGATGTAAGTTCTTTGTTATAGTGTCAATTACAGAGACATCATCGATCAAATTATTCGGGGTAAAAGGAGAACCGACACTCACCTGTCGCGTATCCCACATTACAACAGTGTCGCTTAATATCCTTACTAAACTCCCCGCAGTAAAAACTATTGGGGATAATGAATCAGAAATAATTATGCTATCCAATAAACTCTTATCGACAAAGGTAATTATTTTAGAGACATTCTCTGAGACTACGATATTGCTTTGAACAGATGACCCTAAGTTCAATAGTTTAGAAACAGAGTCTACTATTCCTATGTTGTCTACTACGCTTTTAGTTTTACTATCCGTAAAAGTCGAGACACTCTCGGAAACAGAAACGTGGTCTACAAGATTTCTAACTATGTCTGATTGTGCTCCTGTAAGAAGATAGTTAAATACCCCCTTAGAATCTACAGTATAAGGAGATCCAGCATCGACAGTCAGAGTAAAAGTAGAACCGGCATATGATACGCTATATCCAGTACTTGGGGTTAAATCTGCTACAATAAGTTCACAGCCGTTGGGGCTAGTGTATGATACTGGTATCACTATATTTGTTGCACTTACGGTAGCGTTTGTATTAGATCCCAAGAACGCTCTAGACATATCCTGATCATCTATTAAAACACCTATCAGTGAACCAGATGGTGTTGTAGAAGATAAGGCTGTCGTAGTGGGCATTGTAATAGAAGTATCACCAACCGCCCAAATATGTAATAATGTTTCCGCTATTCCAGCAGCGGCACTAACTACGATTCTATACGGATTATCAGTGGATTCACCCGGAATAGTTGTTCCTGTTGTATTATTACCCGCAGACGACGCAGAAACAGTACCAGCTACAGGAAGGATCTTTCTAAAAATACCTCTTGAGTTTGTGCGTGTTACTGTTACATCATCCCCAGAAACAGAAGGAGCTATAGGAACATGTATATAAAGCGACTTCGTTTGTGAAGTGGTCGAACTTACTGTATCGAGAATCGCTATGTATGTGTTTGATCCATTTATTGGTCTTAAATGACAAAAGCGACGACGAGCGTAATTGACAGGATTTACAAAAGCCCCATCCATTACTCCCATTGCATACGAAAACGTCGGTTGATTTGTAACCGCGTTTTTCATCATAGCTTGGGTGCCGTTATATTTTACTGAACTACTTCCAACATATATTACGTTGGCATTGGCCGCAGATTGAGCAGCATAGTTCATATAATTTTCCATAACGATATAATCTTCGTCACGGAATATCTTATATGAACCAGTTGTTAAATTTTGATGGTCCCCCCAAAAAGCTCCGCAGTTAAAATGACACCACACAGCATCTTGGTTTGAAACAAGATCTGACCACGCATCTCGACTAAAGAAAGTACCTGTTCCATCCCATTCTGAAGCATTTTCAACAGCGTACGCTAAATTAGTAGTGCTGTAATCTAATGTCGCTGCATCTGGATCCCATATAGTAAATATTTCTGCTGGAAACTGATAATCTAAATATCCTGCTGACCCAGAAGTAATGCTTGGCTTTAAATGATCTCTAAAGAACTTATGTAAATATTTAGCATCATTCCCATAAGTGCTGTCATTCATGTACTTTTCAATTAATGGAGCATGTGCGACCATAGCTCTTCCGTTGCTATAGTTAGCTCCACCATTCTGCCACTCGGAATGAATCATCCAAATATCTGGCAATGCATGATGCAAAAAGTATTTTAGTATATCTCCCGCTATTGTTTCATACCCAGTAAAGCCTTGTAAGGTATTCTCCAAAGCTTCCATCATATGAACAAAGTAGGGGATTATACGCTGTTGCCCGTACTGCGTTCCACTATAAGTATGCCCACCCCGAAGTGAAGCTAAGAAATTATCTCGTATGCTATTAACATAATAACCATATTGATAAGTTACATATTCAGCACCACGAGAATCTTCATCACAGCAAGCTAGACCCCAAATTAATTCACCAAAGCATTTTGTTATGGTAAGATTGAATCCTGGATCTTCATAAAATCCAGCAGGATCAGGAGCATAATCTCCTCTATTGGAATACATGTGTGACCAAACACATGCTTGAAAAGGCCCAAACATCCAATCTCTAAATGCTTGTCTCTGAGATTCAGATAATACATCATGTAAAATACTGTAGGCAAAAGCAAAATATTGCTCACTTATAGAACCATAGTCAGCATTATCAGTACCATAAGTCGGAGTACTCCCATTCATATAACATATAGGAGTAACTTCATAATTATTAGGAATATCCGTTAGTGCTGCTATTGCCCAATCTCTGGCCGTTGTATTACCGGTTGCTTTCCAGTATATAGCACAATTACACATATCTGGAATAGTAGTATAAACATTCCAGGTATAACCTACAGCTATGGCTGCCGTGGCTCGTTGACTTACTCTAGCCCATGCCCCGTTAGTATAACCTCCAGCAGGCGTTCTTTTCCCCGATAGAGCCGCTTCTCTTGCTGGAGTTAACCAAATACGAGGATGATCATTTATCTCATAATTTACACCGCCTAACGTAATAGTACCGTTAGAAGTACCATCATTCAGTGTTTTACTATCATGTCCCGTTACTATATCAGATAAAGATCTTGCCAAAATAGGCATGAAACTAGTAACATTTTCAGAGCAAACAATACTATCTGTTAAAGACTTAATTACTTTAGAAGCATCAAAAATAAGAACAGAATCGGAACCACTAACACTATCTGAGACACTTCGCACGAGAGGAGTAACAGCTTTTGTAACAATCTCTGATATAGGTACACTATCTGTTACGGTTTTAGAACTATCCCCAGGAACACCTACTTCTTGGAAAGCAATAAACCACTGAGCTGAATCAACAGCAACGTTACATGAGGGGTTAGAAGCACTACTTGTTGTGCCTGTTTTTATCTCCCACTCACCACAAGCCATTACGTTTGTATCAGCGGGGGTACCTGTAGTCGCTATCGCAGTAAAAGCTGTGTAGGCTGCCGTCTTTGTATAACTAGAAGCACTCTCGCAAGCAAACATTCTACAATTTAAATGTTCTATGTTTTCTAGACCGCTTAGTGCCCACGAAGATATGTAGTTAGCGTCTTCGTACCAACCTACCCAATCATTAACGTTATCTCGGGCACTCAAGGTCATTCCAGAACCAACCGAGAAAGCCCAACCAGATACCGCCTTAGCTGTTACTGGGGCACTAAATTGCATTGAAAGATATGATCCAGCAGGTATAGTAGAATAAGCTTTAACTACACCTACCCAGCAAGTTGCCCCAGCCCCAGCAGCACCATTTCCGTTCGTTATTTCACCAAACTTTATAACCTCGTTCCCGCCCAAGTCCACCAGAGATATATCTGTCGATTCAACATCGGTTGTTGTTATATTATCGATAGCGATAATAATAATCCCGACGTGACCAGCAGCAAGATCAGCACTTGTTGCAAAAGAACTTGTGCTTTCTTCTAATTTACTTTGGGCAGATAGGAAAGTTCCTACCGAGGCTATAGCCATTTACATCCCTTTCGGATATTGTGTCCCCGAAGCAAAGTCAATATGTTTACAAAATATTTTTGTGTCTAGCAAAAATGGATACTTCTTTTTAGCTAATTCTGGCCAACCGGCTCTTTTTAATACATTCTCTTTTATAATACGATCACACCAATATAAATCAGATGTACCACAAGCAGAACGATAAAAGCCAGTTTCTGGATCTTTCCACACTTTAGCCGGTGTTTCAAAAACTTTCCTTACTACTGTTCCTCTAGCTGCTTCATATTCGGGGCTTTCTTTCCACATGAGTTTAAATATAGATTCATGTATCAATAAACATCCCGTTGGTACCCCATCTACCCAGACCTTTTCTCCTAACTTAAATTTATCAAAGGCCCCATTTCCACGACCACGATAAGCGATAGGTTCTGTTGGTTCGCCCTTTAGATAATATAAACCACTTACTATTGGATATTTCACATCATGCATGTACTGATTTATAAGATAAAAAGCATCTGGAGGTAAAATAACATCGTCTTCGTGTAACAATAACCACTCAAAATTATTTTGTACGGCTGATTGTACAGCGATGTTTTGTGCCTCTGCGACAAGATACCCCATAGGAAATTGCTGTTGAACTCCCACTTGAGCAAAAGCAGCACTCCAATTACAAGGTATTACCTGACCCCACCGAGCTGCTGCCCACTCCATTCTAATATTTCCTAACGTTGGAGTAGCAACAAGTATACGATTTCTAATTGGTGTCTTATCTGTATTTTTTTGAAACAACTTGATTTCAGTTACTTTTGATTTAGCCACAGAGCCACTCCTTATGTTCTACTGTCCATAGCACAGTTTTAGTTATACTTTGTTCAAACGTTAACGGAATTTTCCATCCCATAGCATCCATTTTTGTACCATCTAAAGCATAACGAAGATCGTGACCTGGACGACTAGAATGAAAATCAGTTAGTTCATACAAAAGTGGCTTATCAAGTACCTTAGCAATAACTTGGGCTATCTCTAAATTATTAACTTCTTTTTCACCGACAATATTATATTTCTGGCCTGTTGTTCCTTCCGTCATTAAGAATAAAACAGCTGCGGCTACGTTACGGGCGTGAATATAAAATCTAGAACCTGGAGTTGTCTTTGTTCTATCTGAATGAATGGTGATAGTTTCCCCATTAAGTACCTTCTTAATAACCATTGGAATGTACTTCTCTGGGTGTTGTCTCTCACCAAAAACATTCATGCAGTGTGTAATCATTACGGGTAACTTATAGGTATTACCATAAGCTACGCACATTTCTTCTGCCCCGGCCTTTGAAGCAGCGTAAGGATTACCTGAATTGTAACGATCTAATTCGGCGTATTTTACTGTATTGGGGGCCGGTCCAAACACTTCGTCCGTAGAGAAGTAAAGCATCTTTGCCCCTACCTTACGAGCAAACTCCAATACGTTTGTTGTACCCACTACGTTATCCATTACGAAACTCATAGGATCTTCAATAGAACGATCTACATGAGTTGCGGCAGCTAAATGTAGAACCCAATCTACAGGTCCAATCCATTCAATCATTTGTTGTGATACTGGCGAACGTAGATCCCAGTATAACGACTTAAATCTCTTTCCAAATAATTCGGCTGGTACAACTTGTGCTAAACGATTTGGATTTCCTGACGTATCTAAACGGTCGAGTGATATAATAACATCATCTGTATTCTTAATAAAATGCTCGACAAAGTGACTTCCAATAAATCCACAACCTCCGGTTATTAAAACTCTTCGTGACATCGATTCCTCCTCTTAGAAATCTCTTCCCAATATTCCCACGGCATATAGTCTATTTCTCCCGGTTTTAAACTATAATATTCTTTTGCCGCGTTACAATTAAAACACAAAACTTGAAATTTATCTTTTTGACATGGCTGTTTTACAAGCCACTCATATATATTCCATCCCTTTAAAGTTTTTCTGTGTTCTTTACCATCATTATTAATATGATCTAAACACAATAGTTCAAAGCGATTTTCTTTACACCAAGAGCACTCTTTTCCGTACATCTCAAAAACTTTTATTTTACACCTAATTAACTTTCTTTGATGCGCTGAACGAGCAATAGCCTTTGTATGTAATGTACCATATCGTTTTTTATTACTTTTTCTTAGGATAGTTTTCCACTCTAATGGATGTTCTTTGCGCCACTTTTCTTGATACACTTTTTGATATTCTCTGTGTCTTTGTAAATCTTTGTGTGGCATATCGTACTTATTTCTTGGTTTTTTTATTATCTTTAACTGCTTCCATTATTACTTCTAAATTACCCACTAAACTATACACATTAGATCTAAGTTTCCACGGTTTAGGTTGATAAATACCCCATAAATGATACTTTGGATCAAAATATGTAAATGTGGCTTCGTTTGGACACGGATAATGTGTCGGATCTTGATTAGCTCCCATAGACCCTGCATAAGGCGTTGAAATTAAAAGTTGTCCGCCTGGCTGCATAATACGCCAAAGTTCATTTATTAAATCTATTCGATACTTTGGTTCAATATGTTCCCAAAGATGACTAAGCAAAATCTGAACACAGCTATTGTCTGGAATAGGATAAGGGAATACTTGTGCATCATGAACAATATCTACGCCCCTAAGCGGTCTAATATCCATCGTAACAAACCCCTCTTGAGGGGCTTCTCCAGAACCAATATCTAAGCGTATACCCGCTTTCTTAAATATATCTTTATTTACTTTATTCCTCACACTTCCTCCTCATGTGATTTTATGTTACGCTGTTGCGAACTGGAACTGATAAGTCAAGTTGAAGTTCTGGTTAGTGGCCATCGCGCTTGTTGCGAAAGTCTGACCGGCCCAAAGAGCGGTAGCTGAGTTAGACGTATAAAGTCCAGCTGCCCCAACGTTCAATGAACCATCTGCGCCCGCAAAAGAACACGTAAAGCTGGCCGCGCCTGTTCCAGAAGTACCCTTGGTGCCGAAAGTGGCATAAGAGTTACCAGAACCGACTAGGGCTGCCTGTGTTACGTTCATGGCTGCTGTCTGAGTTGCAAGACATGCACGAGTAGGAACTACGCTTCCAGCTACCCCAGCTGCGAAAGCCGCTAGTGCGGTTAACCCGTAATTAGTAACTGTATTTTCTACCCAACCACTATCCCCAACTACCTTCTTAGTGTCAGAATCAACTATCTGACCGCGCAAAAATCCGCGAATTCTTGCTGTTTCTTTTTTCATTTTATTTCCTTTAGTTTAATCTATTAGTTTAATCAATTGTTATTGAAAAATAGCTATTTATGTTATTTGTTATCCCGGGGCTAACATTTACCCACTGACCAGTAGCACTAACACTATATGTAGGATCCCCCGTTGGTGAAAGCGTAAGTCCATTGACTTCATCTACAATACCGCCGGAAGTTTCTTCTAAAAGCCATTGAGCCACTACACCAGGCTCATAACGACCATATGCTGGATATCCATAATGATATGTTGTATCCGTTGGAGGTAATACTGTTGGAGCAGGAAATGCATCGTCGAGATCTACTTTAAACCAACTCATCGATTCCCTCCAATGTACCGCTAATAAAATTAACATCCCCAATTTCTTCAAACGTTTGTTCAGTTTCAAGAGGAGGAATGCGAGAATCTATCCAAGCCTCTATATGATAGGTAAAACGATGTACCCAGAACTGTTTCTCTGGAACATCTTCTGTCATATGATTCTGAAAGTCTCTCTCAAATGCCTTTACTTCACAGTTGCTAACTATCTTAGCGTGATCGTTATATAAATAATCATTTACTACAGGAGTAGTTACCGTTATTGAATTACTAGCATTATTAACACTCGTAATTGTAAGTTCTTCTCCCACACTTATGTCACTAAATAATTGTATGTGGTCATTCACGTAAAAATAAGTGGCGTCATCTACAAATATTGTTGTACTACCACTTTCTACATCTTTAATTGCCGTCGTTTCTGCCGACTTGTCGGATCTAACGATTGTTAGAATCGCCCCCCGGGGAGGATTCATAACTTGCATCATTCTATTGGCTACTGCCAAATGATCATCACGTTCGTTAGATACAACTTTAATATAATACAAAAATGTGTAAGGTATTGGCCAACTACGCGCACGATACTTCGTGCTTTTGTTTAAAGGTCTAGTGGGATCAAATATTAAATAACTTACAGCCGCTGTTTCCGCTATTTGTAGAACATCCCCCGTTCTAGTAACAGATGCTCCGGCACCATTAACGATAGCACTACCTGCGGCCACCGCGATGCTAAAATTTTCCGTATCAACGGCTAATATAGTAAAAGTAGAGGAGTTCTTGTCTATAAAATTATCTCCAGCCTTTACCGCTGCTAAATCTATAAAACTATTAAAAGTGACCATTCCAGCTGATTTATTATAAGAAAAAGCCGGTAAATCAGAAAGAAGTTCGTGACTTAATGTTATTAGATGTGGGCCATTGTTAATTAGTGTTATCGATTCTATTTTGTAAGTACCTTGATTATTACCAGAAACTAAGCGTAATTGATAATCTGCACTAACCTGTCGTATTTTTGTACTATTTACTATTAAAGAGTTTCCTGTACCACCATCAATTAATGCTTCATCCCCGCCGAACAAAACCTCATAAGCCTGTGGAGAATCCACCATTTCTATATCTTCGTTACCTATTGCCGGAAGCAGCCTGCGTGATTTTTTATCTTCATATATTTTTAATAGAGCTACATTGAATCTAGGACTTATAATTTGTCCTGGTTGAGCCGCATCATCAAAATATTGCGCCTCTATGGGTTTACGAACCATTTCCCCCGTAAGAGGATTAAACATCTCTTTGAAGATCGTTTCGGTACGTGTTCTCGGACCTAGATAAGTTAGCCGACGAACTTCTCGGCTAATGGCCTCTTCTACGTCATCTAAAACACGTACACCTTTAACGTCATTAGACATTATTTTGCTTTCCTCGCAAACTCATTAGCCAATTCTTCTATTGTTTTCACAATTAATCTTAACGCTAAAACTTCAGCGTCCAATCTAACATCTTCAAATTCTACCGCCCAAACCTTATACTTCTTTTCTTCTAATATTTGCCATAACTCTAAATTTCTAATCTGTCTTTTATCTACTATTGCTGTACCACTACCGGGAGATCCAGAAAAGGGTTCAGCAGAAGGACGTAACATATTTAAAGAACCAACACTTGCTACCCAACCCTCTGCGGTGTCTTTCAAACTCAACAGATTCACAGAATCTAATAGATACCCGGTGGCTATTAATGTTCTAGCTGGTTCGTCCCCTACCATAGGAAGATTTGTTCTAGAGGATTTCCATTCAGCGTATTGTTCGTTGTTTTTTGGAACCCCGTAACCTCCAGCTTTATTTATAATGCCACTCGGCCCTGGAGTACGCTGATGTGGTCTTTCTGCATTTCCTAACCGTTTTTTTATCCGAGGTATTAAATACTTAGTTACGTAATCCGCAAAACCTTTCTTCATTTTTGGATAAAGTTGTTTTTTAATTTCTTCCAAAAACCTAGTGGTTTCTACGTCCCCTTCTACAATAAGTTGAAAATTTCTATTGACCGCCACTATCCACGACCCATTGGGATCCCCTGTGCTATACCTTCTCGTTTGAGTTGAGCTAGTATGTATTCAGCTCTTTCTTTCCACATTGTTAATAGTTCGTTGGATATGGCCGCTGCGTTCTGCCCGCGAGAAGCCATAAATATTGTGTAAATGGCTCTAGCACAAACATATTCTTTACGATCTGAAGACATGCTTCTAACTTGGTGCATGTTCAATTCTTCGCGTAGTTTGTCTGAGGCCGTTTCTAAATGATATTGTAAAATTGTGTTTCTACTCTCTACGTCGGTCTGTCTAAATGCTTCTGGCAAATAAGCATCTATCTCAAAAAATGTTTTACGTAGATCGTCAATTGTTGCGTAAGCCGGGAAACGACCAAAAACAGGTCCATCAAAAGCCATAATAGTAAAGAACTCGCTAGCAAACTCTTGCATAGCGTTTTCTGCACTATTTATCATACCAAAAAAATTAGCCTTATAGGATACTATATAATCATCTGAAGGATATAGAGTAACGGCACTATTACCTATATTTATACTTGTAGGAATACTCCAAGTAGCTCTATATTGTCCTAAACCAGTACGGACCATATCTATAGTATCTAGAGTAGTTAAAACACCGTTAGGAGCTAAATAGCTGGGCATCATAATAGAAGCCTGTACTAAATGACCTGACGGATCTTGTCGTCTACCACCCAAAATACACGTTACTTCAAATGTAATACTACCGCCAATAGCCCCCAATAGACTATCTTGAGGTGTGTTACGTGGCGTATCGATAGCTAGATTAACTACCTGTCCGGGTCTAAATGGTGATGTTAAAGCAGACGCAGAAACTGTTCCACCGGAGTCTATTGACTTAATTTGATAAAAGTCAAACATCGTACCAGTAGAATCTACATATTGGTGTAGATAGGTTGCTTTAAAAGGTAATTCGGGGGTAATACTGCCCACGATCTCAAACGTACTAAACTCGGCTAAATCGTTAATAACTACGAAAGATTCAGTAGTTATATTATCAAAGTTGGATTCTTGGGATATGGTAATCGTAGAAGAAGTATTATCTATAATTGTAAATAGATAATCTCCCTCTACCATTAACTGATCTCCAATTAGAGCATCGTCTGCTGGAGGCGTACTTGTAAAAGTTACGTCTAATACACCAGTAGTGGAATTAATATTTGTAATATCCCCTGCAGCTGAACGAACACTTCGTTCAATATTGAATCCTACAATATTGTTAGGTGGATTACCTGCGGAGGTAAAGCTAATGACCTGTGGAGTATAATTTATCGCCATTTAAGAAACCTCTTTAAGAAACTTGGCTGTTCTATTGGCTGCTCTACTCTTTGTATTTTTAATCCCTCTACTTGCATACCCAAATCTTGAAGGTCCGCCAAAATTACTTCCATATTAATTTTAATATTTTCGTATTTACTATTTAATATGCTAATGGCATCTAATATTTCATCTAATTTAAATTCAATATTATCTATACCTCTCACTTCTACCTCTATCTTTTCCTCTACGGGGGCTGCTATTTTCAAGCCTTCAAGATCATTCTCTATTTTTTCTAATGTAGTATCTTGTATCATTTGTATTAGTCTTTCATGTTGTCTATGCTGATCTGGTCTAACTGATCCAGGATTACTCATTCTCTTTATTAAAGTTTTTGTAATAGCCATATCACATACCCCAGTATTCCAAGATTTATTAGGCTTACAATAAGATTTAATCTAGCGTATGATACTTGTTTATTTTTGAGCCGTCTTAAACCTCGTTTTATACTTCCTCGTTCCTCTGATGATATTCTATTTTGTACCGCACTTATAATTTTCATACATTTTATGGATACCATATAGGCGTCGAGTTGTTGGTGGCGTTGCCCACGGTGATGCGGAGTTCGTTGATCCCCCCAACGTGATTCTGGCCCACGATAGCCTGGGTACCGAAGGCAAGGCTTGTTGCAGCCAAAGAAGAGATGTCCACTGCAGCAATCTCGTCATCATCCAACTCCAACGTCATGTTTCCGTTTCGGACCCCCGAAGCACGAAGCTTGTGAAGCTTTCCGTCTCCTCGGATGTCGGGAATCGTTCCAACAGCCGTAAGGTTTCCAGGAAGCAGTCCTACCGTGGCCGTCATCGTGAAGAAGTCGAGATACAAAGAAACCGCGTGGACCGGAACACTAAACCCCAAGGCCAGAAAAAGAACCGCTGGCTGTTCTTCGATTCCTGGATTGGCCCCCACCGAAAACCACGATTCCACGACGAAATCATTCAACCCAAAGTTTAGTTGCTCTGGATTGGTAGACTCAAACATCCCACCGTTGGTGTAGCTTGAATCGTAGAATTCGATCCCCGGAGTCAGTCCTGCATAGACCCCCGTTGCTACCGTACCGTAAGTCAGACCAGTCCCGGATGGTTGGACAATCAACGTCATCCCACCTACCTCGTCGATGATATTTCCCGAAGACTCATCAAATAACCATTGAGCTACTACATTAGATTCGGAAGTACCGTAAGCTGGATAACCATAATGATACATTTGAAATTCGGGAAATGCTATGCACGAAGCATAAATATTATCCGAGACGCTCTTTGTAACGTCTGGCCGTGATCCCTTCATGTACCAAAACGGATATAATCCCATTCTCTCTCCCCCAGCGTCCATCATTATTGGACATCGCCCTATTTCCACACTCTTATCGAAATCTTTAGCTTCTTGTTCGTACCCACATGCCCCAATAAGAAGCATAAATACAATCCCAATTTTCCACATAATTTTTCTCACTATCTTGCTTGTATTGAAATTACATAAAATTTATCTTTAGAAGCTTCTTTAGTATCCATCTTTTCATATTTATCGCGTAATTCTTTGCTATTTTCTACATCCCACCCTTGTTCATCTAAGACAGCGTATGCGTCCCCCAACGCATCTTTCTTTGTTTTACCTATTCCGGTACACACTATTTTCCAATCTAATAACTCACATCCTGGAAAGTCTTTTGACACAAACTCGCCATGTTCGATTATTTCGTATTGTTTTATAATATTTTTCATCCTCCTACCCCCATTGATGCTAGAAAATGATTAACACTATCCGCTGTTACTACTATTTCAATGTATGGGTCTGATCCTGTCCCTGTATAGTCTTCTGTTCTAAATATAACGTTTCTAGTAAGCCCATCATGTTCATAAATATCCGAATGCCTAAACCAAGTTGTACCTGTTCCCAAAGATAAATTATCCGGATTTAAAGAAAAAGCTTTCCAGCCAGTACTAGAAATTGCTCGCTCATCTTCTATATGCGCCGCCGTACTATCCCATTCTGTTTGATCTCCGTCGAGAGCCGTTCCCCAATTAGAATCTCCAGACATAGCAGAACGAAGTCGAACAGTAGTCCCAGTAACAACAGAATTTACGTACGCTCGTAATGTTGCTGTAACGGCCATTATGGATTTACCGGATCTGGAGGTGTACCAGAAGGAATAGTATCTGTCCGAATAATAGTGCCACCAGCCGTATTAGCATAATAGTTTGCGCTAGCACCAGCATAACCACTCAAATCATAACTAGAAAACCAACGAGAATCACCATATATGTCGTTTCCGCCAGATACCTTAAAAGATCTTCCTACAGACGCTGTTGTTGCGGCCGGTCTTGTAAGCCAAGTTACTGCCATTTATTCCTCATTAAATATAAAAGAAGTTACCAACTAAATCGTTAGCCCCAGGAGCACCTGTATCATTGTCTGCTACCCCCGTTGTAGCTCCTACCCCTAAACCAGTACCAAAAGTTATGCCGTTAGGAAAACTTACGTTAGCAGCAGCCCCCGGAGGAATTGGAATAGTCATTACTGGGGTTGTTGTTCCTACCGTAGGCGCACCTGATACGTTATACAATTTTAAATAAAGAATAGCAGCATTCTTGTTATGAATGTACCATCCATATAATTTACAGGTCGTATTTACTTGGTTATCTCCACTCTCATCAATATCAATATTGCGAGAAATAGATAATGCTGGTAGGCTAACTTTACATCTATCAGATTCGTCCCAATCGTCCATTACCGCTAACGAAGTAACTTCTGGAGAATCTGTAGCAGCTGTTACTCTCAATGATCCAGTACCCGTAGCTCCAGAACCCATTAAAGGCGTAACACCATTTATTTGTGAAATGTTCGCCCCAGAACCAGATACTATATTATCAATTGTTTCTACAGCCGTTTTAATAGCAGAGGCACTAGCTTCTGTACAATTTAAGTTAGCGGCTGTAGCTTGAGTCACAACAACTGTACCATCTACAGTGATTGTATTTCCACCGTCTTGTATATTTACGGCGTTAATACCATTAGCATTATTAATAGTTACATCACCAATATCTGTGCCAGATACCATCTTATTGTTAATAGCCGTTGTAGCTGCGTCGGTAGTCAGAAATGAAGCAGCTGTGCCCGGTTGAACAAACAACGCATTTCCCGTAGCAACAGCAGCGCCACCTTGATAACATTCTGCTTGAGTCTTAAGATTTGTCGCTGTACCTTGAGAAACCGTTACTGCTCCATCTACCGTAATAGCACCGCCACCATCTTGAACAGTAACAGTAGGCATAGTAAGAACGTCTACTTGTGCATTACCATCTGTATCTGTTTTTAACATTCTGGCATTTGTGCCATCGGTTCCGCCTACGGCGAGAACTAATGTACCAGCAGCAGCACCTACTGTCTTTTCTATAGTAGGATTGGTAATAGATACACCATTTGTTGTGCCATCTGTGGTTTGATCAATAGCGATTGTGCCAGAAACATCTATTGTTGTGTTTGTTATTTCTACACCAGGATATATGTCTCCTGACCCTGTTTTCCAAGGGGTCATTTGATCTAAAGAATCACGAACCATTATTACAGAACCGGTTACGGATGCAGCACTATCTCCCTCATCATATTCTGTACCGCCGCCAAAAGTCGTTATTTGGTTTCCAGAAGCATCAACAAGTTCTACAGCTAGGGCTCTAGTTGATCCTCTCGAATCGGACGAAAGAGCATTACCAGAACCATCTAACATCCTAGTACTAATACTACCGTCACTCTCAACAAACAAAAGATCTGATCCTGTTCCATTACCTATAGCCACACTATCAGTATTAGAACTTAAATCTACTGTTATATTACCTTCTAATGTTAAAGAAGAATCGACAGCTAATCGATGTTTACCGGTATTATCAACGACGACATCAAAGGGTCTACCATCGGAACCGAGAAGAACTATTCCCTGTACCGGACCCTTTCCTGTATATTGCATTCCAGCCCCTGTTGGGCCTTTAGATTCTGCCACTGATTACCTCTTTGTTTCTGCTTCTCTGGCTTCTCTCTTAGCTTTTAGTTCTGGATAAGTAGTTTCATTAATACTTGTAATTTCATTCCGAAGTTCTACTAATACCGGATTAACTTGATTTAATAAGAATTCTTCTTCTTTTTTTTTCCAATCCGCCATCTTAGCCCGAAGAGATTCTACCTTATCTGATAATTCTTTATTTTTATCCGTTGGTTTGTATTCTTCATTAACCCCCACTACAATATCCAACACCATGTTATTTTCATTAAGTCTTAGAAATGCCATTGTCTTCCTTCCCTTTGTTTGATGGTGGACGCCCCCTCTTGCGTTTCTCATCGTATTTTATATGACCGAAACAATACCCACTCGGGCTACCTGATGAAGATTCATTACTACAAACTTGACCATTAGACAATACGTAAGTACAACGATTTAGACACTTATGTGCCTCGATAGTATCTTCTACTGATAGGTCTTCTATTGCTTTTCTAGTGTCTTCCACCAAGGCTGGTTCATTTTGAGCGTCCTTCACATTTTCTTTTATTTCGTCGGACAAAGCTTGTTGAACCTCTGGTGATGTGATTTTAGGTTCGTCTTTTTTAGGTAGGAGCTTAATCGAATCCAGATAATGGTAATATATATCTGAACCATAGATTAAGCGAACATCTAGTGTTCTAAAACCAGCAGTCTTTAAAAATGAGAGTGGGAATTCTTTCCACCCCTTCATTACAAGGGATTTTGTAACTTGGAAATAAGCCTTACTATTTTTTACAACTACACCAAGCCCCGCGCAAAACTTTACCCCAAAGATACTCATATTCCCAAACTGCCGAAGTGGATGTTTAATAACAACATAATTGTTATTACTTTTTCCTCTTTTTGAATAATACATGCGATTCCTCACTCCCACAATGTATACAAGAAGGGGGACCATAAAGATCCCCCTTCCCTTAAATTTAACTAATTTTTATTGCTTATGAACCTAGAGGTAGAATATCAGTAATCCGAGCAAGAGCTAATCTATTGTACAACTCAAACCCACAATACCATTTTAGACGATACTGATATGCGTTATGATCTTCACGAGGTCCGACATACTCTAGTTTGAGACCGGCGTTATTTGCTGATGTAAACCCACAAATACCTTCGTATTCGCCCCACTTACCGCAATACACGGCAGAACCATCATTACGTTCATAAATGTAATAAGTCATTGCTGTAAATGTGCTATCTGTCCCACCAACGTTAGGAGCAACAACTGCTACGAGCTGGTTTGTTTCAACATCTTTAAAATAACCCGTTGCGGTAACAGTTAAAACTGAAGGATTTGCAGCGGTCGCACTAGTAATAAGCCACTTATACATATAACCAGTCGTGCTGCGCATATGAACTGTTGCAGTACCAGCAGTAATACCAGCAGTAAGATCAGCAGGTACACCACCAGAATAATTTTCAGCTGTGGTAATAGAAGTAGCACCAGTAGCCGCCACCGTACCACTATCTACTAGATTGACTCCGTCCGTAATAGAAACGAAATCGTTACGGAATACTGGAATGTCCTGGTAATAAAGCATGGGTTTCATATTACCTAGCCCAGGCTGTTGTAACATGTAGGCATCCGTTCCACCGCCAGTGTTACGTAGCAATACGCGGAGAGTACGAATTTCCCGAGCATTCATCATGAGGAAGTCTGGCTTCCCAACAGTAACTCGGTCGATAACGTTATCTAGATCTTCAAGAGTCATTACCCGACCCGTATATCCATTACGTGGAGAAGAAGGATCATCTTCAGTTAGAGATAGAGTCTGTGTGGCCGCGCCCGCATTGTAAAACGGATGGTTGACGTCATCAGTATTTCCCGACTCTGCATCAAGAATAGACTTCATACCATTGAACTTGCCACTGATTCCGATATAACCGTTGTTCGAAGAACTTAGAGAAGAACTACGAACGAGGTTAACAATTGCGTTCATGTAAATACGCGCGATCTGCTTCGCCTTCGAAGAGATCTGAACCTGTAGCTGATCATTATGTTCAGAAAGCTGATCTTCTACTTGTCCATCCAAAATAATATCGCCAATGATAGCCGCGAGGTTAACGTTGACGTTTGTAAATGTTGCGCCAGTCTGATACTTGGTCGCGTCTAAACTTGTGCCTACTGTTGCAAAATCCGCTTTAGCGAGCGTTGCTTCACGGGTGAACGTATAAGATAGACCTTCGAAAACTACGAAAGGTAAATACTTATACCACTCATCAACCGTGATAATATCTTCGATAATACCTTCGACGAGAAGGTTATTCGAGAGTTTTGCAGCTTCGGCTAGTGAAACTACTTGTGTAGCCATTTAGTTACTCTCCTATTAAATTCCGAACTTGTTTCTAGTATCCTTTACTTGGGTCACAAGTCCCTTTAGTCCTGCACGAATCTTCTCAGAAGATTTCATACCGGCAGCAGCAGCCTTTTTTGTGCTGTCCCCATTTACTCTAGCACCGTCTCCAGCACCAGGGGTAGCATTAAATACTGTTACTTTTTTATTCCCAAAAAGGTTTTCTTTCTTAGCTTCTCGGACTAGATCAAGAGCTTCCTGTGTATTAGAAGCACCTTTAACCATAGTCTCAACTATTTTTTGAAATTTCTTAGGAACTTCTGCGATCTCACGATCTAGTTGTTCCTTGTAAAAAGTTTCATGAGCTTCCAAAGCAGTCTTGGCCTTGTGTAACTCATCTTGCAGACGATGCTTTTCAGCCTGTTCTTCCTCTTTTACAGCTAACAGTTCCTTTTCTTTTTCAGCAATAACCTGTTCTCTGTGGGAGAGTTTCTCTTCTAGGCTACGTTTCTTATCCGCTTCTTCAGACTTTAGCTTATCTAGTTGTTCTGCCTTTTTAACTAACGGGGTAAATTTCTCTTCAATTTGTTTAATTCGCTCATCATACTCCGTTCGTACTCGCTTTTCTAAGTCCTTCGCTGCTACTCTTCGCTCTGCTGCTTCTTTGCGGGCTTCCTTTAAAGCTTTGGCAAATTGACCTGGAGTCCAATCTTGAAAGTCTTTGATATCTTCATTTTCGGCAGGATCACCTGCTAGACCTTCGTCTGTCGCATCCGGATCAACAACTTTATCGTCTGCTGTGGCTGCTGGATCAGAAGTACCAGCATTGGTGATTAGATCCGACGCTTCCGCCGGGCGAACTATTCTACCTTTTGCTGTTAAATCCGTTACATCAGCTGCTTTATTTTTTACCCCATCTACTACATTTTCTGCTGGCTTTTTGCCGAGCTTATTAATTAAATCTGTCATATTATCTCCTGGGATCTACCCACGGTTAAAATTAACCCCTGCCAGAATCTTTCTGGACTATTGTTTGAAACCTTGATCTAATATATCGATTCCCGGTTGTTCTTCAATCTTACCGGCTAATTGTTCTGATTTATTCAAAAAATTACTAGCATAAGCTCTCATTCTAGGATTCGAAAGAGTCCTGTATGCTCCTTCAGCTTGTGATGGTATTTCTACAACACGAATTGCCAAAATAGCCTGTCTGTTTAGTACTACTGGTAAAACTTCCGGTATCGTTATCCATTCTTGTTTTTTTAATTTAAGAACCCACTTTTTGTGCTCTTTAATGATCTCTTCCATTGTGCCAGTCATTAAACTAAAAGTATTTATGGTGGTATCTAAAACTAAAGCACACGTTGTTACCATATCAATCCTCCCCTACTTCTTAATCTTCCCTTGAGGCTTTTCTGCCCTCTTCTCCTTCTGTTGTTTCCGCGTATCCAAGTTCTTCCCCTTTTGCTTGGAACTATCTACAGAATGCTTAAACTTATTGTCTTGTTTAGATACGGCTTTATCAGCTCCCTTAGCTTTAGTACCACTAAGTGGTTCTGGTTTTTTTGGCTTACCATCCGGACCTAAACCTACAGCAACGTTAGCTGCCGCATCGATCTTCATTATTTCAGCATTACGTTTTGCCTGAGCTACTCTATCCTCTTGATGCTTTTCGATTAACTCATCAACCTGCCGATCATCCATCCACTTGTACATTGCTTTAATAGCCCGCTTGTCTCCAGTTTCTATGATGGCTAATTCGGCCTCAATCATATTAACTTTTGTTAGTGGGTCTAGCGGGAACTGAGGATCAACATAAACGATATCTAATTCGGCATCTTCGCTAAATTGCATCGCACCATCATCGGCATAGTGAATATTCCATAACTTCTTGATGGTTTGGAATAACTGTTGTTCTCTCTCCCGGAACAATTTCTGTCTACGTATATTCTCTTCGATAACTCCAATTTTGGATAACATCTTACTAAAACCAGAAGCATCGCCAGCGCCTGGGGCGTCAGAAGCACCTTTTGGTTGAAGACCGTGATTTATTCGTACCCAATCTTGGATTTGCTGAATAACTTTAGATAATCCCGTAATGTCTGATTGTGGGTGGGCAAACTTAAAGTCGCCCTTCTCTCCAACGGAAATTGCTGTATCTGGGCCTATACTCATACCCACAGCATTGGCATCAGCGTTGCCGTCCGCGAAGAAACCCATACTATTGTCAAACGTTCTAAATTGGGCACCTTGACCAAAACGAGCCATAGCACCCACTTGACTACGTGATGCAGACCCACCACGGAAGAAATTGAAGTCGTCTACTGGGCGACCGCGCCTAATCGAAGTACCACGTTCCACACCTGACAGAACAGGTACGCCGAATGATTGGAACTTGGCGATATGATTCAAATCGGTTATTCTCATGTTTATAGCATGATTCGCATAAACAAGAGGTTCGTTGATCGGTAAGAAATAATAATGTGCTGGATCAGAATTAAAGAAAGGAACGGCGGGAATCATACCATAGGGATTTTCACCCTCATGAAGATTGTTTCCCTCAGCGTCTTGTACTCTATGTTGTGTTGGTGACCAATAAATCGTAGACATTTGGCCATGCATTGAATTACCAGCTTGTCCAACCGCACCCGCTCCTATACCAGTTAAATTACCATAAGTACCACTACGATTTAGCCCCATGCCTCCAGAACCTTTATTAAATCCCTGGAAACTTTGACTAAACCCAATCAATAGTTCTGAAATATAATAAGGGCTATCAGTATACTTGATATCATATACACCACCATGTAGGACATCAAGTTGTACAGAACCTTTCTCTGTTTTTTTAACTAAAACACCAGTGGTTTGATCAATAAAACAAACCTTAACAAGAACTGTTCCGAGTAATTTACACCAACGATCAATACGATCCATCGTTTGTAGATAACGACAGTTTTTCATGATCCCTTCCCAGAGTTTCTGATCCTTCTCTAAGAATTCGCCTGTCTCTTTATCTTTTACTCGATATATTGGTGATTCGCGGTAAAGAATTGAGGTTTCGTCAATAATTTCTTTAGTTAGATTCAATGGGAGGATCTGCTGCTTCTCCGGATTCCTGAACTGCTTTAGTAAATCCAACCACACGAATTCGTCTTGACGTCCTTCATAAAACGCTAATGCAATTTCTGTAATCCACTGACGATAATAAATATCCTCATAAAGGTAGATACCAACGGTACCAAAACCAAATCCACCTAAATATCCACCAGGATAATTCTGTACGCCTAAGTTAAAAGACATTTATTATTCCTCTTCTATTCTAATCTTAAATAAGAATGGGGGAGGCATTTAACCTCCCCCTATTCTCAATATTTACTCTGACTTTTTGCCTTTGAAACTCTTCTT